>WNFT01002532.1_pt1 | contig 15708 bp, 18 predicted proteins | sample 5400191 | NCBI WGS metagenome assembly WNFT01 (sample SAMN13153359, study PRJNA577476) | soil metagenome | isolation source: 80 cm saprolite under Madrone tree | place: USA:California | collected 2016-06-14 | reverse complement strand
GGTTGTTTGCTTTGCAAGCAGAAGAGATAGTGGATACGGACATGCGTCCGCAGCTGGTGACGATAGATACGGTGGGCGCGACGGACCGAGTGCAACTGGATGATGTCGGGCTGCGTTTATTGCTTAAACAACTGGGGTATACGAATAGTCAGCATGTAGATGATATCTGGTATCTAGATCCACGCTACGTAGCGCCTGAATGTATACAAAATGGGCCTGTTGGACCATGGAGCGATGTCTATCAATTAGGCTTGATCTTGTTTGAGCTTGTGACAGGACGGGTACCTTTTGTTGGACATACACCCAGCGAGACCGCCGCGTTACAGAGTAGTGGCCGTGTTCCTCGTATAGAGCAATTTCGGCCCAATACGCCCCCATCGTTGCAAGACGTGGTAGACCGGGCCTTGGCGAAGAGCCCTGCTCAGCGCTATCCCAATGCCGCGGCACTTCTCAGGGCTTTAGAGGCTGTGTCCTTTCCACAACGATCTCGCCTGGGTGAATGGCCGGTGAGCGGAGATATGTGGCCATCAGCCCAGGTACCTGCTACGCGTACACACAATAGTGGTTTGACGGGCGAAATGGTGTCTGTTCCGGCAGAAGAAGATCTCTCCTTAAGTAGAACACTCATCGAGGATACGGTAACGTTGGTACCTTCCCCAACTGGCGATGAGCGGCTTGTACCTGGAGAAGAGGGCGTGTACGCGTATTTGTGTCTGGAGAAAGAAGGGGAAGACGAACAGCGGTTTGCCATTAAAGACAAATATGTGATAGTTGGGAGAATTGATCCCAAGCGCGGGTTGAAACCGGAAATTGATCTCACCTCAATCGATGCACGTATGACGGTTTCGCGGCAGCACGCGCGTATTCGTTATGAGAAGACTTTCTTTCATATCGAGGATTTGAAAAGCCGTAACAAGACGCGCATTGGTGAATTACCTCTTGTTCCATTAAAGCCGGAACTTTTGCAGCACGGTGATGTTGTGCATTTTGGCTCTGTGCGCCTGGTATTTAAGATTCCTGGAATGCCGGAGCCACCTGCCAGCAAACCAAAATCGGAGGGTCAGGCATAAACAGGAATATTTCTCCCGGCAGCGAGAAACGCACTCAAATCTCGTCCATGCCCATCTGTTGGAGGACGTGTTTGAGGCGAAGGATGCCCAGGCGCATACGTGCTTTGATTGTACCGAGGGGTGTCTGCGTACCCTCGGCAATTTCCATATGGGTCCATCCTTGAAAATAGGCCAGTTCGATCACCAGGCGTTGTTCGGGGACAATCTGTAGCAGCGCGGCTCGTACCTGCGAGCTTTTGACGTTGCGCCATGCTTCATCCCAAACGTCGGGAAAAGCGATGGTCTCCTCGAATTCAATTTCTTCCAGAGGGGCTTCCTGGATATTTGAGCGGCGTCGCACTTTGCGCAGGTAATCGATGGCACGATGATGAAGAATGGAGATGAGCCAGCTGCGCGCTGCACCCAACTGGGGCGAATAGGAGGTGGAACGTTTCCATACGGCTATGAAAGCGTCTTGTAAAAGGTCTTCGGCAACCTGGTGATCGGCAATCATGCGATAGGCTAGAGAATAGAGTATGCGGCTATAGCGCTGGTAGAGCGATTCCATTGCCCACGCAGCTCCCCCCGCAATCGCGTCAAGCAGCGCTTCATCGCTCAGCTCGTTTCCGCTGTCAGTATCCCTAAATTTCTGCATGGTTCTCATCTTCTCAGGTCGTTACATATACAGATACGATGTAAGGCGGTAAATAGATCAATTCGCGGCAAGCATACGCTTCTATTGTAGCAGATATCCTGAAAGGGCCGTTGTCTTGCGGCCACTTTTTCTGATACTATGAAGCGAGAGAGGACGAAAGGGCATATATTTTTAAATAGGGAGAATCCAGGTAATCCGGAAAAGAACAGTGGGCGTATTACGTATTGTATCGGATTGTTTTGGGGGGGAATGACGATAGATTCGGCGTATGCAGTGATCGCTCCATACTGCTTTGTCTCCTCTATCGTCCTTAACAATCCATGGAGCGTATATTGCTTGAATTAAACCAGCATGCATATATATTTAACCGGTTTAACTTTGTTGGAAAAGTAAAAACTCAAATTCTTTTTCTGCTCCTTCTCTGTTTCCTGAAGGAAGGCCCGGGTTTGCATTAGATTAATGCAAACCCGGGCCTTCCTATTTCAACTGCAAAGTGAATGAAATTGTTTGTTTCGCAAGATGGAAACGCTCTCATATGCTGGAATGACTTTCAGAGCCTTTCTTATTTTTCCATGTACTTTCTATAGACTCTTGCTAAGTTAGTTTAAGCGCTTGTTAAGTAGTTAAGCTTAGAAATAGATTAAGAATATAAAAAGTTCATGAAAAATTCAATCTCTTCGGTCAAGTACTTGACAAAAAGTAATGTGTCGTGTAACCTATGATGGGAAGAGAGAAGGATTATCAAAATGCCCGTGTTTAGCACGGAGAGTATGGGAATGTGGATTATGGGAAGAGGGATGGTCGTGGTATCAATGCATCTGCATGATGAGAAGTCAGGTGTAGAGGAAGGTGGCAGAAGCAGAGGTACCATTATGAAAGGATGAACAATGAAAATTGCCCATATAGCTCCCCCCTGGATAACTATTCCACCGAAGAACTATGGTGGGTCGGAGATTGTGATATATAACCTGGTTGAGGAGCAGGTGGCATTGGGTCATGATGTGACGTTATTTGCCCCGGGCGATGCCAAAACATCGGCAAAGCAAATATCATTTTACCCGAAAGCTCTCGTTGAGGAGGGTATACCGTGGGTAGCGCACCTGAAGGCCTTTTATCACCTGTACAAGTCACTGGGGTATGTCAGAGATTTCGATATAGTACATACGCACCTCTCCTCCAGTGCAGATATGTACATTTTCCCCTTAACAGCGCATCTGGATACCCCTCATGTAACCACCCTGCACAGTCGTTTCCCATTTGACAGGGCGCGAAACTGGGTTGGTGAAGCGGATAAGTATTACATGGAATGGGCGCCTTCTGTACCCATAGTCGCGATTAGTGAGCGCGCAATGGAGGAGGTGCCGTATGATCTGGATTTTGTGGGGGTGGTACACCATGGTATACCTATGCAGAAATTTCGTCCGGTGAAAGTAAAGCGGGGCGATTTTTTTGTGTGGTTGGGACGCTTCATGCCTGAAAAGGGTCCTCACCTGGCGATTGAGGCGGCGCGAAAAGCGGACGTGCCACTTGTCCTGGCCGGTACTATTGATCAACATCTGCCTGAATCGGTTGCCTACTTTGAGGAGATGATCAAGCCGCATATCGATGAAAAGCAGGTCAAATATATCGGCCCAGTCAATATGAGGCAAAAGATCAGTCTGCTGAGCAGGGCACGAGGATTTCTGAATCCGATTTTGTGGGAAGAGCCATTTGGCATGGTGATGATCGAAGCAATGGCATTGGGTTGTCCGGTCATTTCGTTCCCACGTGGTGCGGCACCGGAAATCGTGGTGCATCGCAAAACTGGTTTCCTGGTGCATGATGTGAATGAGATGGTGAAGTTCTTTCCTCGCATCGATGGGATTGACCGTAATGTCACACGTGAGCACGTTGAGAAGAATTTTTCTGCGCGTGCCATGGCCGAAAAATATATCAAGGTTTACAAGAAGGTCATCAAGAAGAAGAAAGAGGCAGCGGTGCGCAGGTATGAGATAAAGACGGATAAGCCGTTAATCACTCCTCCACCTGTTCCTGACTTTGTTAAAAAAGCCGTGTCTGTTCAGGTCCCTCACCGGACAACTCAGGCTGCCATGGTAAAGGTGGAAGTGGAGCCAAAGCCCTGACACGTTCATAGCTTAAAAAAGCCGTTGCTGTTGTATGCCAGTGTCGTTTGTTTCTTGCTGCCAGGTTAAGGGCGGCAATGGTATCAGAGCGCTTACACGTTGGTAAAGCGCAGCACAGATCTCAGGTGAGTGCCTTTCAAAAGGGCAGTGGCAAAAGACATAGACTGTAGTCCCTTGTTTGAGCCATTGTCCTATCTGTTGCGCCCAGGCGTCAATACGAGAGACTTTCGGGCAAAAGCGAAAGGTAGGAGCCCTACATCTTCACCTGGTCAGAAAGTCGCGCTATTTTAGCTCATGATTATTGAGCCACTGATCGTAATCCACAAATATGCCCTCCTCAATCACAAAGAAGCCCGGAATTGTGAGTACGGGAAATGATTGACCTGCTCTCACCTTTAGCCGGTAGATTGCCAGGTCATACTCTAATTTGCCGGTGTAGCCTACACGTTGTGCCGTGCCGCATATCTGATCAGGCGCATCCATAGTAGCGACAGGGATTTTGTTCCACGACTTACGATATGTAGCGCGCAATATTGAAACGGCAGGTACATATGTACGGTGAGCTTGTGCCTGCACGGGTTGTTTCATAGGAGTATCCTTTTATATACATGAATCCTTTCAAACAGAGCAGGTAGAGAAAAAATATCCGCATGTTTTGTTCAAACAAGACCTGGTGAGAGTACCTGATCTGTTTTAATGGAACGTTGTTCTCCAAGGGAATGCCGTATTGCTACCGGTTATACGAAAAAGGATGAGAAAGCGTTTCATGGAATCTGTTGGAACTTTTCCTTGCTCTTTCTCGTGATTTTCCATAATTGTGACTCATCTTTGTTGAATGATTGGAAAAAATGAGGTAATATATTAGTACTTTTCTGTGCCAGACAAATCCATGTCAATGTGGTAAACGTGCAGATTAGTGTATATTTAAGAAGAGGGGCAAAAAGTAAAATGGCCTCGGGAGGTAGAAGAAATGACAGAGGGTATTGGGGAGTATATACGACAGGCACGACGTCAACGTAATCTCACGCAGACCGAACTGGGAGGCGACCGGTTCTCGAAGTCTTACGTCAGTGCAATAGAGCGGAATAAGATACCGCCTTCCCCTGATGCGCTCAAATTCTTTGCGGAGCAGTTAGAGCAGTCCGAGGACTACTTTACAACGATGTTTGTACAGTCTGAGTCTACGGGATCGTTATCCTCAATGAATGAATTGAATCTGGTTAGTACCGGGAACCGCACAATTCAGGAGGATGAGCTGAGCTTGCTGGATACGCTGCTTGAGAACACAGAATTCCATTCTTTTCCAGTTCATTATAAGCAGATGCCAATGCTTTCTCCTGATGCCATTGCGCTGCTACCGCCCGCAAAGCAGGCTCGTTACTACTTTCTGTTGGGACTGATTGCTCAGGAGAATAATAGCCTGTCGACGGCGCTCTATGCGCTAGAACGTGCGTTGATGTTAGCGCCTGCAAGGCATTATCCGGCAATTCTTGACGAACTGGGCAGCAACTATTATCTGGCCGAGGCTTACCAGACGGCGTTAAATTATTACTTACGGGCTTTGTATAGTCTGCAAAAAGGTTCGATGAACGGTACGGCGGTTTCCTTGCTGTTTAAAGTCGAATTGCACTGCGGTAACGCTTACCGAGCGCTAGGTGCTTATCGAGAAGCATGCGAACACTATGAGCGAGCTCGTACGTACTTAAATTCCCAGCATGATATGAAGAGTGCCGGAATACTTTACTGGGGGTTAGGCTATAGTACTTATGAACTCATTCAACAGGAGATGCTACTTGCTGATCCTTCAAAGTCGAATTTTGCACAGGAAGAAATAGAACGTCAATATCAACGGGCCATCAGCTTGTTGATGCAGGGCAGGGGTGTCTATCAGGTGAGCGGTGATCGCAAGGGGGAGGCAACTGTTCGTCTCACGATAGCCCTGGTAATGCTGGACTATAGTAGGTGGCGAAGGGGGATATTTGCAGCCAGGACAAATGACGGAGTGAAGCGATCTGCGTTTAATATGACCTCTTTGCTGCAAGATGCTGAGGAGGAGTGTCGACAGGTACTTATGGACTGGGAAGAACTATCCAGGGATGCAGATAGTTCATCTTTCGAACTCGATCCTACCATCTATGTTGCCCTGGCTTACCTGGTACGTGTGTATGTAGAGCGTGCATCCTTGTCAAGGCTGGATGGATACAACGATACAGCCAATCGCGAAAGAGCAGTAGCGTCTTACCTGTGCCAGGAAATGTTGAATTCGTTTTCTGGCGAAGATTTTCTAGGGACGCATTTACAAAATGCACTGGCGATGGATGTACAAAGTTTAACTTACCTGTCACCATCTCTACCTCATTTTCCTGAACTGTCAGATGGCACTATCAAAGTATCACGAAGTCCCATTGGTCAGACCGAGCTTTTTTACGCTGTCGGAACGGTTGCCGAAGAACTTGGCCGTAGTGCGACAAAGCAGCAGTATGCGCGTGATTGTTATACGCGCGCCGACCAGTTTTACCAGGCGGCGCTGGATGGTGCTCGTGCAGTGATAGCGTCACGAGAAAGTGATCCTGGTTACCTGATACGCTGTTACCAGCGGTGTGTCGCTATGCTGGAGGAACGTATCGAGGATGCTCCCGAGCTGCACGAGGAGGGGACAAATTCATTACTGTCTCTGCTCAAAAATGCGCTCTACCAACTGCAGTTTCCGCTTTTGCCGCTTGCCAGGGAAGTAGAAATGAGTTGATTGAAGAAGGGTTTGCGAATACTCGCAAACCCTTCTTCAATCAAGCAGATCTCGTGATTAACTGGCTGAAGCAATTTGAATTTGTGCGGCCAATGCCGCACGAAGTAACGGTTTGGCGCGCTGAAAATATGTTTTTGCTGTTGCTTCAGGCATCCCAAGTGAATGGCCGATTTCGGAGAAACTAAGCTGGGCGGTGTAACGCAAAATGACGACCGAGCGGAAGCGTGGGGGTAATCCCTGTATGGCTCGTTGCAAGAGGCGCTGCAGGTCGAGCTGTTCTACCTGCTCTTCTGGAAGAGGGCCATTATCGGGTATGGCTGCTAATGCCGGCTCATCATCATCGGTACCAACTTCAAGATCGGAAAAGTGAACAACGCGTTTGCGCCGCAGTTCATCCAGGCACCGGTTACGGGCGACCTGGAAAAGCCATGACTTGAGAGGTTTGTCTTTGTGCAGGGTGGAGAGGGAAATAAAGAGTTGAAGCAAGACCTGCTGTAAAACATCGCAGGCAAGGTCGTAATCCCCCAGCAAGTGGCAGATGAAGTTGAAGAGCGGTGTACTGTAACGATGCACAAGGGTTTCGAATGCCCATTGATCTCCTGCGAGTGCCTGCTGGGCCAGCACGCCATCCGGGGTTTCAGTGTACGGTGATCTGATGGGTTCTTGAAATAACATGAGCAACATCCTCACTATGTCATGGAAAAAGGCTGCATCGTCATAGACGCCGCTTACCTTTACTGTTCTAAGTTGTTCAAAACACGATTGTACATAAGGAAGGAATACCTGGTTCAAGGTCGACATGGTCCAGAACGAAGTTTCTATCGTTCTGGAAGTTACTCATCCAACCCCCGAATTTTTAATCCCTGCTTGAGTATTTTTTCGCGAAGCTTGAGAATGCCTTCTATCAGCTGCTCTGGTCGTGGAGGACAGCCGGGCACATAGACATCCACAGGCACGATCGTATCAACCCCCTGGATGGTGTAGTAACTATCGTAGAATTCGCCACCTGAGTTCGCGCACTGCCCCATACTCAGTACCCACTTCGGGTCGGGCATCTGCTCCCAGAGCAGCCGCAGGCGCGGCCCCATTTTCACGCAGACGGTGCCTGCCACAATCATCAAGTCGGCCTGACGCGGACTGGAGCGGAACACCTCGGAGCCAAAGCGCGAGAGGTCATATTGCGGGGCGGAAGCTGCCGCGATCATCTCGATGGCACAGCAAGCTAAACCATACCCAAGGGGCCAGACGGAACGTGAGCGAGCCCAGTTCTGCGCCCATTGCACCATATCTGCCAGGCTAGTTAGTTGGACTGGTGACTCTTGATTGCCCGGAATATACTCGTTGGGTCCTCGTGCTGCCGCCAGGGGTACCACTTTGTGTACCGGCCTGGTGCCGGGTTGTTGCTCGGGCCTGGTATTTTCAGTTGCCATTAGATGAGCACTCCCTGTTGATATGCGTTTGAGGGAAAACACTATGCTTTGTTTCAGGTGATTGCATGTGCCGATGACCCACCCCTGGATTAAAAAGGGTGGTACGTTTTGCGACATTGTGCCGCATCAGGCAACTCGCAAAGTTGAGAAACAAAGTTTTCAGGGCTTTCCAGGTCAAATATCGCTGGAAAGGAGCAACCAGAATTCCATAGAATTTTTCTTCCCACATATAAGGCACGAAATTCGTTCATAAAAAGTTCCTGTATAAGTCCCTCTTTTTAGAAGATCTGACAAATTCTCAGGATTCTAATGAATTTTTAAGTTGGAAGAAAAAAATGGAACCTTTTGGTATGCGTCCGGCGTAGTACATTTTCAGAGGAGAGGAGAGATTGTGGTTCCTTGCGAAGATGAAGTCATCCGAAGAGCGGCTCAAGGGGACCAGCAGGCATTCCGCCTGTTATGGGAGGTTCATCATGCTGTCGTCATGGCTGCAGCATTGCGCCTCTGTCATCATCGAGCGCTGGCGGAGGATATTACGCAGGGGGCTTTCCTGCTTGCATGGAGGGGGTTACCACGTTTTCAACATGGGAAGCCTTTTCGCCCCTGGTTGATGCGCATTCTCTACCGGCATGCACTTGACGAAATCGAGCGACAGGGCATCTACCGTCATCCGGTCTCTCTGGACGAGGTTGGTGAACTGGAGGGTCAGATCAGTTCTGATGTCTCTGGTGAAAGGAATTTACAGGCGTGGGTGGCTGAGCGTGAACAGGTACGGCAGGCTCTGGTGCAGCTTACTGCGGATCAGCGGCGTGTAATCGCCTTGCGCTATGGAGCCGATCTCACAGAAGTTGATATAGCCCAGGTATTAGGATTGCCAATTGGTACAGTGAAGTCACGACTGAATCGCACGCGTGAGCGCCTCCGGCTACTGTTGGCGGATGAAAGGGAATGAGTAGAGATGCATGAATGGGATGCAAAAGAAAACCAGCAAAGGGAGAAAGCAGATTTGGAGAGCCGACTGGCAGCATATTATGGTCCTGAGCTGCACGAACAGCCTCTGCCCCAGTCTGTGTGGCTACGTACACAGGCAAATCTCGGATTACAGCGTTCGGCAAGGCATATGCGCGTACGATGGATATTCCGTCATCGAAACGTGCGGAGCAAGCGAGTGCCAGAATATATCCAGGATGCTTTTTCCCGTATTGTGCATGAAGCTCGCATACAGGGGAGGTCCCCGATCTTACGTTGTTCATTAAAGGCTGCTGGGGGAGTACCTGGGGTACACACCTCCTTCTTAGGCAGGGGTATGATAAAGCTTGTTCTACCAGCTAGTGCGGCAGGATATATGGAGCGAGCCATGCTGGATGTGCTTTTAGCGACGGGCCTGGCGCGCTGCTGCTATGCACGGAGGCTGGAGAACTGGCTGCTGTGGGTACTTCTGGCAGTTGTTGTAGCGCTTAGCTTTGTGACGTTGATGCTATGGGTAGCCTATAAATACTCCGTGCCGATACTTCTTATAGCCATATTAATCTGTGCTGCAGTGATGGGATTGATACTTTTTCAGAGGCGCAGGCTGGTATTTCAGGCGGACGAGTTGATGGTGCGATGGTTAGGAAGAAGCCGTGTTTGCCAGGGCTTGCATCTATTAGCGGGTCGTAGTCCTACGCGACGGTGGGTAGTGTGGGTAGAACCCTCGCTGACTGAGCGCATTGAGCGGGTATGCGGAACGCGAGTGGAAGTTGAGGATGAACGTTTAACCCTGGTAAGGTAAGCGAAATGAGATGTTCGCTATGGATAACATGGCAGAAAGGATAGAAAAAAGAAATGGCTACAAAGTATGCACCTGAGGTGGAGCGCCCGGATGCTCCGCCGCTCGAAACAAAGCCTCGGCATTCGGGAGGATGGTTCAGGCGTTTGCAGCAGCGCGTTCGGCTCGCGCTGGATGGAGATGATGAGGAGTTGACAGTAGAGAATAAGACGGACGTGTCCTGGCGTGTGTACCATGATTATTCCATGTTGGGGATTATCGATGCCGGGGAAAGCCGTACCTTCCGGTTACAAAAACATGGTAATCTCAATGTGCGGCCGGTTGCTGAGGGAGATGAGGTAGAGTACCTGGTGCTTTCGCTCAATTTGCGCGTACACCGGGTGAAAATATATCGCCGGCAGATGGCGAAGGACCTGGAAGTATATAATATGCGCGTTGCTTAGCAGGTTTTTCTGTTAAAACACGTATGCCGGCAACGAAGGAAAGGTGCTGCAGTGGCTCAAAGACAAAAAAAGCGTTTTAGCTATTATTGTTCCTTTTGTGGCAAAGAACAGGACCAGGTTCAGCGGATCATTGCCGGGCCTAAAGGCGTCTATGTTTGTGATGAATGCGTTATTGCCTTCCTTGAGGGAAATGTTGGTAAGCATAAGGATATCGAGGCGACTGTCGGGGAGAATTATCGCTGCTCATTTTGTGGGAAGAAACGGAAACAAGTCCAGCGCCTGATTGGTGGGCCAAATGGGGTCAACATTTGTGATCAGTGTATTAATTTGTGTCGCGAGATCATCGAAGATGAGCAGGGGTAAAATGGGATGCTGGCAGTGAGTGTTAAGGTCACAGCTGTGAATATAGCAATATTTGGCTGTTTTTAGGAAATACTCCTCAGTTTCCTGGTAACCGGCGTTATACTTCTATAGAAGAGCCCTGGGAAAATATGTATTTAGTAGTGAGGGTAATGTATGTTGTCTGCCGTAATCACGGCACTCTTGCTTTGTATGATGTTGCTGATCGTGGGCAGTATCATCATCAGCGTATTGCTTGAACGTAGACGCCATGCTCGTATGCTTGCTCTCCAGGCACAAGAATCGCGCCAGTCATCTGATCGTCGTGTAACATTAGTTTTGCAGTTACAAGATGGGACACTTCTGGGCGTAGAGAAGCCAGCACCTCTTCCTGCATTTACTTTGCCGTCTTCCTGGTATACACGCCATCGCATGCTCGTCACTACAGGTCTTTTAATGATGATGTTACTCACGCTATTTGTCCAGAGCGGCATTGTCGATGGAGCGCTACAGCAGATAAGCCAGGGTATCACATTGCTCAGCTTTGCTCAACATACCACTGGAATTGATCTGAATACTGCTTCTCACCAGGCACCAGGTATACCGCTTACGGCCAGTCAGCGGCTGGTGCGCGTCGATTCTGCTGACCGTAGACAGTACTATAGTGATTATCAATGGAATGTGTGGTCGTATTCCTCCTGTTCGGGTATCTCTATGGAGGAAGTTATGGATGCCTATGGGCACCACCTCATCGCTGCCGATGTCCTGCAAGAGGAGTTGAATCTAGGTGTATGGTCGGTGTATGGAGGACTTTTGCGCGAGGATGGCATCGCGCCTGTGGCGGCTTATTTTGGCTTCAATGCGAGCCTCAGCCATGCACGTACTTTGAATGACGTAATAAACCTGAGCAACAAAGGGCTGCCGGTCATTGTTAGTGTGCGTGATAGTTTCTACTATCCCGGGGGTCACCTATTTGTGATACGTGGTGGCGATAGCTCGTATGTCTACATTGCAGATTCTTCTCCCGCTAATTTCCAACGCATGACGCATGCGATGTTTTCGGGTATGTGGCAGGGGTTCAGCGCGGTGTTGACTCCCCGGTAAGTGTGGTTGTTGTTTAATTGATGACAATAGATTTAGAAACAGTTGATAGCGTCGTATTAGCTGTTGACGCGTGTTACTATCTCCTCGTGCAGTTCCCTGGCTCCTGCTGCAACGAGAGAGAAACCTTCGGTGAGGTTGGTGATGGGACGTAAAGGTTTGCCATACTGGTCGGAGACAATACCACCGGCTTCGCAAATGATGCTGGATGCCGCGAGGAAAGATTCAGCGGTAATGATATTTCCAATATCGATGTAGGCATCGTACGCTCCATTGGCCACGTAGACAAGGTCCATAGCGGAGCTGCCGGTGCGCCTGATCTTGTCAATTGCCGGACGTTGGGTGAGCAATTTGAGCAGCGTATTCAAGTCACGACCGTCAAAGTTGATACCCGCAATGCATTCATCAAGTCGCTTCCTTTCACTGACCTGGCAGCGTTTCCCGTTACAGAAAGCGCCACCACCGCGCTGTGCCTGGTACACGGTACCACTGAAGAGTTCTCCAACCAATGCCCACTGCACCTGTTCAGAGACGATAGGGGCATCGATAGGCAGGACTGCAAGCGAAACTGCTGCCGTCATGATACCGCGAGTCACGTTTGTTGAGCCATCGATGGGGTCAACTATGATGCGATACTGCGGGGTGGAGGATGTTGTGAAAGCTGGCCGTTCCTCTGTAATAATCTCGAAGCCAGGGCCACTTTCAATCAATCCACTGATGATAATATCTTCTGCCTCACGATCAAACTGCATGGTCGTGTGCTGGGATGATTGAAAATAGACCTGCCCGCGGTCGAAATGATCGGCGTGCAAATAAGCACGAACGTGGCGAAACAGTTGTTCTAAAAGTTCTAACATCAGAAATTCGTTATCTAACTAATTGCAGCGTTTTACAGCGTTGGCAGATTGTTCACCTCACCGATTATACCATATGCATCTGAAGTACCCTGCTCACCAATGCTTTTTGAGAGACGTTGTAAGACAAATGGATGTGTCTGTTTGTGAGCCAGCAGTCGCTGACGTGTCAAGCGGATCGCCAATTCGCTCTGATCGCAAGCAATCCATCTGCGGCCAAGTTGATCTGCCACCGCGGGAGTCACGCCACTGCCACAGAAGCAGTCGAGAACAAGATCGTTCTCTTCAGATGAAGCCAGGATGATACGTTCAAGCAAGGCCGCCGGTTTTTGGGTCGCATAGCCATTGCGCTCAGGATCTTTCTGATGCAAATGGCTGATATCGCACCAAACATCGGAGGGAGTCATTAGCTGATCCTCGTCATACGTATAGATGCGTCCTGCTGATCGGATTGTCCAGTATACATGTCCGTCGGTATCAATACGTTTGCGCATATGATTACGTTTCTGAGAGCCGCGTCGTTCTCCGATGCGTTCCGGGTGAAAGCAGTATTGTGCTGATTTAGCGTAAAGCAAGATCGTATCGTGCTTACGGGCGAAACTCCTAGGGGAACGTCCCCCCGATTGGTAATGCCAGATGATTTCATTTTTGAAGCCAGAACCCCTGGCATTGGGATCATAACCAAAGATTTCGTCCAGGATTACTCTGGCATAATGAGTGACCCTCCAATCAAGATGCACATACAGGCCGCCATTATGCGCAAGAAGTACATGTAGAGCCGCAAATGTTTCGTATAGCCATTGAAGATAAGCATCCAGATTACTGTTCCATTTGTCGCTGTAGGCCAGTTCAGTGCCATACGTGAACGTGCGACCAGTCATAAAAGGTGGATCTATATAGATGAGGTCCACTTTCCCGGTATATTCGGGAAGCAGGGCGGCAAGGACTTTGCTTTTGTCCCCGTGAATGAGGCGGTTGTGCCAGCTTTCAGGATAGAGATCTGCGTTGGTTTGCTCATTATGTAGGCTTTCGTAGGTATGAAAGTGCTGGTGATGGGAGTTTGAAGTACTGGCAAAGTCCTGGTTACCAGGATTATATTTGCCTTTCCAGATTAGTTCAGCCATGGTTATTCTACCAATTTCTGAAGAAAATTACGGAGGTCTGAAAGGGCGTTATGTTCGAGGTTCCAGTAGCCTTTTTGGGCTACTATTCCAATACTGGTGGTTACCTCATGCATTATCTCTCTCCAGGCTAGACCTCTTCAGGGTGCATCATAAGCAACTAACAGCGCTGTGTCAATCATTTTATCAAATCAAATAGCCCTTAATACCCATGCGATTTGATGAGATGGGATACGTTGGTATATTTTGATGCATAGCTCGCTGGTAAAACTACAGACCTTGCTGTGATTAGTGCATCCAATATTAGTGCTGGAACATGATAGGAGAGGATTGAATGTCTACACGTATCCAAAAGCTGGCGGTGTTGTGCTTATTTTTTGTGATGGCATTGATGCTTGCTTCTTGCGGAGGTTCTGGAATCGGTGCTATTCCCAGTGGCACGCCTGATCATGGCAATGGCACGCCTGCTGTTATTCCTACGCCTGCTTCGAGTCCTCAGGCTGTGGTTACTGCTCCTGCGAGTGAACTAGGCGCTTCTTATGCTTTTATGCGTAAGGATCAGCTCTGGGTAGCACGTGATGGAGCGAAGCCCGTACAGGTGACACACTTTGACTATGCTAATGCGCCGGATGTCTTCTGGCATTTACCATCCTGGTCTCCGGGCGATCACTTTATCGCCTTTATCATGAACGCGCGACCGGCAGGACAGGGTGGCGGTGGTTGTCCTGCTCCCGATTTCGGAGCGAACGGTGCGCTTTACGTGCTTAATACCAATACCAGGCAACTGACGCAGTTGATAGTTCCGGCTGATAGCGCCAATCCTATAGTGAAAAGTTCGCATGATGGCTACTGGCAATATGTATTTTGGGAGAATTCAACACACCTGCTGGCGTGGTACAATGGGGTCACGGGAAAAACAAGCCAGGCTGCTGGCCTCTATCGTTACGATCTGAGCAGCAGGTCGCTGGCGCAGGTTATTCCCTTAAGTGCATTAGGAGTGGCGACACTTTTCAATGCGCAGAACAATATGCCGCTGCTGCTCTCAATGCATTATAGCAATGAGCAACTTTTTTACCAGGTGGTCGTACATCCATTTGGACAACAGAGCCAGATTGTGATTTATCGTCAGCCGGTGGCTCAACCCGGAACAAAGGCAAGTCAATTCTTGTCGGTTGGGAACGAGCCATGGTGCGCTTCGCAAGGGAGTGGGCCTTATCTAAAGCCGGGCTGGGATGTTTCGGCGGATGGTGAGCAACTGGCGGTTCAGATGATAACGGCAAGTGGTCCCGGCGAGGCTGTGGGAAGAATTCAGGTTCTTAATATGAGTGATGGTGCGACAACCAGCTTATTAGCCCAGTTGCCCGCGCGGATGCTTGCTCATGATGTGACGTTGACGTGGGGACCTGATAGCCAGACGCTTGTGGTGGCAGAGGACCATATGCGGGGCCAGGATGGTCCTTATAGTGCGAGTTTAGCAAATCCAACTGCTTTGCAGAAGTACACGCCTGACCAGGCAGGAGAGGTTAGCTGGCGACCGGATAGTTCTGCGTTTATCTTGCAAAATCCCGATGTGGATGCTACAGATATAACAGGCCCGTACCTATTTACTACCGGTGAAGCTCAAGGGCAACTCTTGCTGACGAATGCACAAGATTTTGTGTGGGGATAAAATGTATGTCACCTGTTTTATGGACGATTTTTAGCCTGATTGCATATGTATGCGGATTAGTGATTATTCTGAATGTGACTCCAAGATTATGCAAGCTCGCATTTGACGAGGGCTTGTTTATGGTTATTGCCGCGGCAGATGTATTTGGAGCCATTTTCGCTTTTGGTGCCGTGGGGGTAACTTTTGCCGCATTCAATGGGACGCTGGCTATCCGGGTGCTGGACTTTTTTTTGTTCGTGGGACTTTTCATCGTCGGTTTGCGTGTGACACTCCGTAGTCTCCGTCCACGTTCGACCTGGGGGACAGTTCGCCTGTCTCGTATTCTTGCCGGGAGCTTTGGCATCTTTCTCCTGCTTGCCGCTTTCTTCAGCCTGGTGTTTTTGTTCAAGCCGGCGAGTTAGAGTACTGAG
>WNFT01002531.1_pt1 | contig 15713 bp, 9 predicted proteins | sample 5400191 | NCBI WGS metagenome assembly WNFT01 (sample SAMN13153359, study PRJNA577476) | soil metagenome | isolation source: 80 cm saprolite under Madrone tree | place: USA:California | collected 2016-06-14 | reverse complement strand
TCCGCCGTCATCCCACCTTTCTTCATGCGCTCGATGCTGGTGCGATACGGCGTCGGTGGATTTCCGCCAAGATCGTAATCGTCATTGGTCATCGGCGTGGTCACGTCGTTGTGGGTGTCGATGACGTTCGCGCGCCGATGAATCGCCAGGGCTTTCTGCCAGAGCGCTTCATCGCGCGGTGACCGGCTCGACATCTTTCTTTGCGCCGGTTGAGTAGTCCGTTGCGCGCCGATCGGAATTGCCGAGGCGATGAATGTGAGAACGAGAAGGGAAGGCAGCATCGAAAACAACAGTCGTTGTGGTTTCATGGCGTAGAGATTTACCACAAACGTTACAGAACCGCGAGCGGTAGCGACCGGCCCTTGCCAGTTAAGGAGTCAGCGCGAGCGAAAGGCCGGTCGCTACCGCTCGCGGTTCTGTAACGCAAGTTGGTACTCAACGCCCGCTGTTCACCTCTTGAGAATTGACCAGAGGATTTGTGACGCACCAACAACGACCGCCGACGGAATCCAGATCCACTTGATCTCGCTCCAGAGCACTGTGAGTCCGCGCGCGCTGAAAAACTCGTCAAGCGCAAGCGGCGAAACCTCGATGGGCCGCCACCCGAAGAAGTAACGAGCATTTGAAAAAGGAGCAAAGAACGCCACACCCAAACCGCCATTCGTCATCGCATCGAGTAATCCATGCGAAGCAGTTACAATAAAGAAATATACTGACAAGAACACCCAAGTCGTTAGAGATTCCGGCGTGGTGTGTAACGTCAACCACGCTGCCAGTAACCCAACAACCAGCGCAAACGACAACGAATGCGTCAACCCTCTATGGCCAAGCATGTCGCTATAGCGAATTCCAAACGCGAAACCGACGACATCAATATCGGGAAGCACCGCGCAGAGGATCGACAGAATCCAGAAGCGCGCCGGCATGCGCTCAGCCAGGAACACTTTACCGATTGCTACCGCCGCCACTCCGTGTGAAATGATGGTTGGCATTTAATTCACCATTCCCTGGATTCCATTCGGCGGTAATCATACCGTGCGAATTGCACAATGCAACTGTGGCGAGCCACACTTACTGTGCCATCCTCTTTCGAGTATCATCCCTGCCGGTATGTCCATCCTAATCGCCGAAGACAACGTGGCCCAGCGCGCTTACCTGCGTGAGATACTCGAGCGTGACTTTCCTTCGCATCAGCCGGTGATTGAAGCGGCCGATGGTGAAGAGACGGTGGCGATGGCGCTAAAGAACAAGCCCGAGGTTTGCATTCTCGACATTCAGATGCCGAAGCTTTCCGGCGTGAAAGCCGCCCGCGCTATCTGGCGCGAGTATCCTGAGGCGCGGATTATTTTCTGGACCCAGTTTCCGCACGAGATTTACATCAATGAGATACGCAAAATCGTTAAGTCCGTCGATCCGCCGCCGGCTTATGGTTTTATTCATAAGAACAATCCGGAATCGCGCTTTCTGCGTTTTGTCGCCGCGGTGCTGGAAGATGGCGCGGACATGATCGATCCGGCGTTCAAGGATTCGTTCAAGCGGCCGTTGCTGACTGAGTTCGAAGCCGAAGCGCTTTACTATCTCGCGCTCGGTTTATCGAACTGGGCCATCGCTCGTAAATGCTCTTTGAGCTTGCGCGGAGTCGAAAGCCGGCTGGCGACGCTCTACGAAAAACTTTTCGTGTCAATTCCCGAAGGCACAGAGCATGAAGCTTACGAGAAGCTGGCTTACAACGTTCGGACGCGTGCGTTCTTTGAGGCTCTGCGGCGTGGCTTGCTGAACAATGATGAGTTGGAAAAGGCCGCGGTTGATCTTGAAGGATGGCTCGAGCGCGATCGAAAGAAGTTTATTGAAGAGCAGAAGCGCGACGCTGGGAAGAAGAAATGATTTGTCTCATTCACACACGGCTTCAGCCGGGTGTTCAAGGCAACAACAATTTTCAATTAACCGTTTTAACGGTTTCCCGTTAGCGAGAGGGCTTCAAAGGAGAATGCCTCATGTCAACTCATTCGTACTCGCGCTGTTGGCTTCACTTGATCTGGGAAACGCTCCGTCGAGAACCGATGTTGGACAACGTGCGGCGGCGAAGGCTTCTGCAAATCTGTCTGAATATTCATACGAAAAAGGGATTTACATGAAGATCAACTTCTTCAACGCCGATCACATTCACGCACTGATTGATCTTCCCACAAACCTGACAATCGAACAGGTCTTGCAACTGTTGAAGGGCAGCTCATCGCATTGGATCAATCAGAATCGACTGATCCAGGGACGATTCGCTTGGGGCCGAGGATATGGAGCTTTTTCCGTTTCGCATTCTGATGTAGAGAGAGTCGCTGCATACATCGCTGGACAGGAAGAACACCACCGGAAAAGAACTTTTGCGCAGGAGTACGAACTCTTCGTCAAGCGTTATGACCTCGAGTGGCGCGACGAGGGAAACCGTTGAAACGGTTCAGAAGAATAATAAACAGCCCCGACTTCACCCGGCTAAAACCAGGTGAGAATGAGAGGATTACATCTCAATTGCTCGCTGCCTTTCATTCACGGCTCACTGTTTTTCTGCTTACCGCTCTCTTTCTTTCGCTCACTGCGTTCTGCCTACTGCCTAACGTCTTCTCGCAAAGCGAAATGCCGCTTCAGCAGGCTCAACCTTCCCCCACACCCGCGCCTTCGCCCTCGCCATCACCAACTCCGCCGCCGAATTTGCATCAATGGGGCGCGGTGACTTTGTTTCATGGATTGCCGTCTGATCGGGTTCATGCGATCGCGCAGACGCCGGATGGATTGATGTGGTTTGCGACCGATGGCGGCTTAGCGAAATATGACGGGAGGAGGACGCAGGCGATCAGCGCGGAGGGTTTGGAATCAGGTCGCGTGCTGGCGCTTAAGGTCGATGATGACGGCGCGTTGTGGATTGGCGGTGAAAGCGGGGCTGTGCGGTTCGCCAACGGAAAGTTCGAACCGATTAAAGAAACCAACGGCACCGTAATCACGGCAATCATATCGCCGCAAAAGGGTCGAGCGCTGATGGCGAGCGAGCGCGGCGTTATCTTTGATTGTGAGATTAAACAGGAAGTTCCATCACGCTTAGCCGTAACCGAGGCGGAGAACGGTTCTGCCGTCACCATCGTGGTCGCCTCACTTCCCGGGCAACCGCTGCAAAGTGCGGACAAAGATCATCCCGGTCTGTTGAAGCTCACCAGTCTCGCATTTTTGCACGACACACTGTATGCGGGCACACAGAGCCGCGGTCTAATCTCCATTGAAAATGGCGAGGCAAAGGAGGTCATCAGCAAGCCGCGTAGCTACTTTATCAACGCGCTGGAGGCCGACCCGCGCGGAAAACTCTGGGTGGGTGCCCGCGGACGCGCCGAAGAAAGCGCCCTCTTTGATCAAAGCGATCCGCTCAAACCTACTAAGGCAAATGCGGCCACGGGTCCGGTGACCGCGATTGGTCGAGGCGCTGCCGAGGGTATTTGGGTCGCTACGGATGGACATGGCGCCTTTCATTTCCTGAACGGCAAGCCAATCGAACATTTCACCTTCGAAGGAACGGGCGGCGCGCTGCGTTCGGATCACGTCTTGGCGATCTTTGTCGATCGCGAGGAGGTCGTATGGTTCGGGACTGACAAGGGCGTCTGTCGTTACGATCCGCACGCGATGCGGGCGGAGAATATTTCTGCTGACACGAGCGCGAATTACGTGCGAGCCCTTTTTCGGACTCCGAGAGGCCGTTTGCTTGCGGGCACGAACTCCGGATTATTCGTACAAGGCGAGACCGCCAGGGCCTGGCCAGCCCTACCCGATGTGGGCCGCAGAATCGTATACGCAATTAATGAGGACAAAAACAATCGAGTTTTGATCGGCACCGCGGCCGGATTGTTTGTTTCCGCCGGTGAAGTTGCTTTTGTGCGCATTAAGCCTCCTGAAGAAAGACTTCCGCAGGGTGACAGCGTGCGCGCTATTACCAACTGCAACGGCGTGACCTATATCGCGACCTACGGCTATGGAGTCGAGAAGTTAGAAGGCTCGCGCCGCGCGCTCGTCTGGCCTGATGATGCAGCAGACGTTCATCTGCGCGAAGTTACGAGCCTCGGGGCAGACGCAAGCAACCGCCTGATGATTGGGACGGCCGGCGCAGGCATTTTCTTTTTCGATGGCCGGCAGACTACAAGCGACAGCTCGCTCGTCAAACTGAAAGGACAAGCGATCTGGTCAATCGTCGCCGATGGCTCTGACACCTGGCTCGGAACTGAGAAAGGACTCTATTTATTTCAATCCGGCCAACTGAAAGAGATCGTTCCGGGCGTTAACGCGCGTAGCGTTGTTATCGACAACAACCAGTCAAAGCAAGTTTGGTGTGCGACGGTCGGGAATGGATTACTAAGAGTAACGGTCGACGAGCGGTTTGGCCCAGCGGTCTCGCGCATGGATGTCGAACAAGGCTTGCCTTCACAACGCGTGTTTGCAGTGCTGCCCGAGCGTGGTAGCGACGGCGGTGAATCAATGCTCATCGGCACGAACCGTGGCGTCGCACGGTACGAGCCTGGCCGAATTGCTCCGACTCTTTATGCGACTCGGATTATCAGCAAGCGTGTGCATCAGCCGGCCGAACTCGCCCACGGACTCGATCTCGATTATCCCCAGAACAGTTTGTTGCTCGAGGTAACGGCAACCAGCAGTCGCACCTTCCCCGAGCAGTTTCTGTATGCGTTCGCGCTCTACGACGCGGCGGGGCACGCAATCAAGCAGAAGTTATCGCACGATTCACAATTTCCTATGGAAGGGTTGAAGCCCGGGAAATACAAGATTATCGCGCGGGCGTTCACGAAGGATTTGGTTGGTTCGAATCCGTTGTCATTTGAAATGGGCGTTGCGCGGGCACCGTTCCCGTGGACTACGACTGCGCTGGCGATCCTGTTACTGCTGGCGCTGATCGCGCTCGGTTGGGGTTACGCGCAAAACCGCAGGATCCATCGCGCGAGCGCGGAACTGGCTTCGGCGAATAGCGAACTCGCCGACGCGCGAATGCAGCTGGCAAATGAAACTGAGGCCGAGCGCCGGAGAATCGCGCGCGATCTGCACGACCAGACACTGGCGGATTTGCGGAATCTGGCGCTGCTGGTCGATCGGCTTCCCCCAAGTGGCGACAGTCGCCTGCCACTAAACCGCACGCCTTCGGCGCCCAGCGCGTTGCGTCATGAGATTGAATCGATTTCGCACGAGGTGCGTCGGATCTGCGAAGATCTAAGTCCTTCCGCACTGGAAAACGTCGGACTTTCCGCCGCGTTACAGTTCGCTCTGGCTCATGCCGTCGAACACGCCACGCCGGCTTGCAAGTTCGATTATGAATTCGTTTGCGAGGACTCGCTCGATGAGAAACTCAATCTGCCCCAGAGTACTCAAATCCAGATTTATCGGATCGCGCAGGAAGCTTTAAGCAACATCTGCCGGCATGCGAATGCGGAGCACGTCAAGATGAGCGCCTCGGTGAATGACAAGAGCCTCTTTGAATTGCTGATCGAAGATGACGGTTGTGGTTTTGATCTAACGGAGGCAAAAAAGAATGCGGGCCGTGGCGTTGCGAACATTCGTGCGCGGGCGAGCATGATCGATGCTGAGGTTGGCTGGCAGAAACGTGAGGACGGCGGCAGTGTGTTCTCTTTGCGTCTCGCCTGACGGCCGATCGGTATCGCGTGTCGATTAAGTTGAGGTACTATGTCAGAAAGCCGGGAGCGCACTTGAGATGGCAGCTAGAATTGAACCGCTAGTGACTGTGGACGACCTCGACGCCACACCCGAGGACGGTAACCGCTATGAAGTCATCGAAGGAGAACTATTCGTGTCGCGAGCACCGGGAGTACCTCATCAACGAGTTTTGAAGAATTTCGTCGTCAACTTTGGTATTTATCTCATCGACAATCCAATTGGCGAAGTTATACCGACGCCGGGGCTGATCTTTGGCAAGTATAGCGGCGTTATTCCCGACATCGTCTTTTACACGCATGAACGCGCCAGCGAAATCATTTCCGGCGAACGTCTGGTTGCTGCACCGGAACTGGTGATCGAAATTCTTTCGCGCGGTCATGAAAACGTGGCGCGCGATCGTATTGTCAAGCGGCAGCTATACGCAAAATACGGAGTCGCGGAATATTGGATTGTCGATTCCGAGAATCGCTCCATTGAAGTGTATCGTTTGCAGAACGGCTCGCTCGAACTGGCCGTTATCTTCAGATACGAAGATGAAATCGCTACACCGCTCTTGCCAGGATTCAAATGCTCGGTCGCCAGCATCTTCCGTTAATCAAGGCCGTCTGATGACGTTCGCCCCCGCACCATATCCCTTGAATTCATTAATGCTGGATCGCAACTTGCTCAGTGTCGCTTCTCATGTCGAAGCGGCCCTTGCTGCCAAGAAACCCGTCGTCGCACTCGAATCGACGGTGATCGCCCACGGACTGCCCCGACCCCGGAATCTTGAAACTGCGCAGCGCCTCGAGCAAATCATGCGCGAAGAAGGCGTAACTCCGGCAACCATCGCTGTGATCGATGGAAAGCTTTGCGTTGGGTTAGACGCACATCAGATCGAGTTCCTTGCGAACAGCGTTGACATCAAGAAACTCAGCGCGCGTGATTTGGCAATCGCAGTTGCGCGTGGTTGGAATGGAGCTACAACCGTCGCCGCCACAATGTGGATTGCGCATCACGCTGACACAAGAGTTTTCGCAACCGGCGGGATCGGGGGCGTTCATCGCGGCTCACTGCCTGACGTCTCGGCAGATCTACCGGAACTCGCACACACGCCGATGATTGTGGTTTGCTCGGGAGCCAAGATCGTTTTGGATTTGCCGGCAACGCGCGAATGGCTGGAAACGCATAGCGTTACAGTAGTCGGTTACGGGTGCGATGAAATGCCGGCGTTCTATTCGCGAGTAAGCGGTCTTACGGTTGATGTGCGGTGTGATTCGCCTGGGGAGATCGTGCAGATTTTCAAAACGCAGCGCGAACTTGGTTTGCGATCCGCGCTGCTTGTCACGGTTCCGGTTCCCAGCGAAGCTGAAGTTCCACCAGAACTGTTGTCCCAAACTCTCGACAAGTCTCTTGACGACGCAGGCAAAGAGAAAGTCACCGGCCGTAACCTCACTCCTTTCTTGCTCGCGCGCATGGCTGAGCGCAGTGATGGCGCCACGCTGCGCGCGAACATTTCGCTATTGGAAAACAACGCACGCGTGGCGGCACAAATCGCGCGCGCGTTGGAGTGCCGCGACTAGTCAACCCTTTTACGAAAGGGCTTACAAGTCAGCGCACTCCAAGAGTCCCGATCCGAATCTTCGGATCGCGCATGCGAAAAATTTTCTGTGCGACTGACAACCAAACACGGTTGCGTTCTCATCTCACGCGACAAATCTCGAAGCATTCTTCCCAGGCTGCGATTTGAATTCGACGGAATTTCGATGTCGAGCATATAACGAGCGGTCTAACGTCGAGCATCTCTCCAGGCTCGCAATTTGAATTCAGGTCATCGGTTTGCGGGCGAACATTTTTCGCTTGAGGCGAAGTGTGTTCGATGCCTGAAGAGTAGGCAGAGTCAAAACGAGGGCACCTGAGTCTGCAAGGAGGCAACATGAGCCGCAAGTGGCTTCTCTTCCTGTTTTGCCTTTCGCTTCTGATTGTACTGGCGCCGCTGTCGCGCGCCGCTCTGACACTTCGCGTCAAAGAATCCGCGATCAGAATCTTATTCGAAGAGCAAGGCACGCGTGTCGTGCTGGCCGTAGAGAATCCTCTGGGCCAGCGCGTCGATGCGCATCTCAAACTTGAGCTCATAGATACGGGCGGAGCAGCTCGCGCGACAGTTGAACGGGACCACCAATTAAAACCCGGGCCTAATGAACTAACGGTCCCGATCGCGCCGTGGTTGACCGGCAAAGCGGCCACTGACAATCGCGAATTGCTCTGGTACCGGCTGCGTTATCAAATCACGCCGGCTTCTTCATCTCAGTTCGATCAAGTCAGCAGCGTCGTCTCGTTTTCAGAAATCACTCCCGACATCTTCGCGGTCAGCGTCGCAACAGCCCGAAAGGCTCAGGAAGGCGCGGCCTATAGGCTGCGGGTAAGGACTGTGCATCCGCTGACTTTGAAAGCCGTTGGCGGAGTAAACATCAGCGCCGAAATCAAATTCGATGGCTACGATCGAGACGATGTCGTGCTGAAACAGTCCGCGCGCACTGACGGCAGTGGATTTGCGACCCTCGACTTTCAGATTCCGCAGAATGTCGAAGATAGCGAAGGAGAGATTAAGGTCACCGCCCACCGTGGGATTCTGATCGAGAGCGCGGAGTCCGAAGTCAACATAGATCGCTACGCGCAAGTGATGGTGAGCACCGACAAGCCTCTTTACCAGCCAGGGCAGACGTTGCATACACGAGTCTTGATGTTTGATTCGTCGCGTCATGCCCTCGGCAATCAGAAGGCGACGTTAAAGATTTCTGACCCGGAGAACACGACGGCCTTTCGCACTGAGATCAATTCGTCGCGATTTGGCGTGGCCAGCGCCGACTGGCCGATTCCCGATAATACGCGTCTCGGCGATTATCGAATCGAAGTCCAACTGGAAGACGATAAGCACGACGACTCTTACGGCGCCACCACAGTGAAATTCAGCCGGTACGATTTGCCCAACTTCACAGTCAACGTAAAGCCGGATCGCGCATATTACCTGCCCGAACAGGATGCCGCGGTTGAAGTGAACGCGGATTACTTGTTTGGCCAGCCGGTCAAGCGCGGACACGTGCGCGTGGTGCGCGAAACCGAGCGGCAATGGAATTATCGCGAGCAGAAATGGGAGACGGAGGAAGGCGACAAGTACGAAGGCGACGTCGACGGAGCAGGGCGCTTTGTCGCGCATGTGAAGCTGAGTGAAGAGCACGCGAAGCTGAAGGAGGAAGACTATTCGCGCTATACGGATTTGTCTTACGCAGCTTATTTCACGGATGCGACAACCAACCGTACTGAGCAACGCCGTTTTGATTTGCGTCTGAGCAAAGACGCGATTCACGTTTATGTAGTTGGGCGAAACTATCGTCAGGTGCGCGACTTTCCGCTCGAGTTCTATGTTTCGACTTCTTATGCCGATGGCACGCCCGCCTCATGCGAAGTCGCAGTCAGTCGAGTTTGGGACGAAGACGAATCGCGTGCAGAACTCTTGCTGCGCACTATCAAGACGAATCGGTATGGCCTCGCTAAAGTAAGCGCGTTGACGCTGCCGAAGGATTCTGACGAAGATGCCGACGTGTCGCTCATTTTTCGCTCGCGCGATGACAAAGGAGCGACCGGCAAGCGCACTGAGAATCTTAACCTCAGCGACAAACCGATCGCCCGCATCACCACCGACAAGTCTCTGTATCGCGACGGGGAACCGATTCACGCTGAGATTGTCGCCAATCAATCAGACCTGACGCTGGCAGTGGACACGATTAACGAAGAGAAGGTTCTTCAGTCTCAGTTAGTTCATCTGCAAAAAGGGCGAGCGTCGCTGGTAATTCCGTATCGCGCAGAATTCTCCGGCGCGATAACCTTGGCGGCCTATGCGCCGGCAGCAGGCGAGGATGACGACTTTGCGTACAACTCACGCACGATCCTGTATCCGCACGATCGCGATTTGAAGTTGAAACTCGCTCTGAATCAGGAAAGTTATCGACCGGGGGAGGAAGCGAGTGCAAACTTTCTCACGCGCGCGGCGACCGGCAGTGCGGCCGAAAGCGCGCTGGGCATCGTCATCTTTGATAAGGCAGTCGAAGAGCGAGCGCGCACCGATCGAGAGTTCGGCGGCGGTTATGGCTTTTATGGCGCGTACTGCTATCTCAGCGGCTGCAACGGTGACGTCGCCGGAGTGACTCGTAAAGATCTCGACCGCGTGGACCTGTCGAAGCCCTTGCCCGAGGGATTGGATCTGGTCGCCGAGGTGCTGTTGACCAATTCTGGATTCGAGCCGCGCTTCTTTCACAGCGAGACTTATGACGCGAACCCAGCGCGCCTGTTCAAGGACTTCATTGGATATCAAATCGATCCTCTGAAGGACCGTCTCGAATCAGAATACAAACTGAACTGCGACTATCCGACAGACGAAGCCGCGCTGCGACGTTTCGCGTCGACTGCGGGAATTGCCTTTGACGAACTGCTTGATCCGTGGGAGACGCCTTATCGCGCTTCTTTCTTTGCCCAGGGCGCGGCGGATGTTCTGGAGATGACGAGCGCGGGCGCGGACAAACAATTCAACACGGTGGATGATTTCACGGTGCTGCGTATGGAGCGGCCCTACTTTCGTTTCACCGGCGAAGCTATCAATCGCGGCGTCCAGCGTTTTCACTCACGCACCGGCCAATTCATTCGCGACGCGGCGACTTTGAAGCGCGAGCTGAGGCAGGAAGGAATTGATTTCGATTCACTCCACGATCCATGGGGCGAACCGTATCGTCTCGATTTCGGAGTGAGCCAGACAAAATTCCAAATCTTCGTGCGCAGCAGTGGACCTGACAAGCGGTTCGCGCCAAAAAGCGATGACGACGTGCTGCTCTGGACTTCATTGATCGATTACTCGACCGACTTGCAGGCCAGGGTCGATGCGGCCCTGATTGCTTACTTCAAAGTGACTTCGCACCTTCCACAGAGCGATGCCGACTTCAATGCGGCTTTGAAACAATCGGGAATCGGTCGTGATGAATTGCGTGACCCGTGGGGCCGGCTTTACTACGCGACTTTCAAGCACAATGCGATCTATGGCAATCGCGTCACGATTTACAGTTATGCGAGCTATGGCGAGAAGCCGAAAGAGAAAACCGAGTTGACGCCGGTCACACAGCAAATCAACTACATCTATCTGCGCAGCGACGGCGAAGACGGCAAGGAAGGCACGGCGGACGATTTCAACGTCGCAACTTTTTCACGATTGATCGCCGAACAAGCGGGAACCGAAAGTATCCCGCAGTCAGTCAAGCCGGGCGTGATCTTGCCCGGATCGACGGGAGCAATTACCGGAACAGTAACGGATCCAAATGCGGCAGCCGTCGCCGGAGCGACCGTGACTGCAAAGAACAAACGAACCTCAATCGAGTTTTCGAGTACCACAAATGACGAAGGTGTCTATCTTATTCGCAATGTACCACCGGGTTTGTATGAAGTACGGTTTAGCTCGCCCGGCTTTCAGGTTTTCGCGATCACGGATGTTCCGGTGCGGTCGTCGAATATTACGCACGCGGACGCCAGACTTAACCTGGGCGCTGTCACCTCAACGGTGAATGTCACCTCTGAAGCAGTAACGGTTACCGCTGAGTCCAGCCAAACGGCAATGACTGTCGTTCGCTCCGAATACGCACTGGCTGGATCCGGACGTGCCGGTTTAACTCAAACTTCCACCCCGCGCCTACGTGAATATTTTCCCGAAACTCTGGTGTGGCAGCCTTCCCTGGAAACCGACAAGCAAGGACACGCGCAACTGAAGTTCAAGCTCGCCGACAACATCACAACTTGGAAAATGTCGGTCATCGGCTCCACCGAAGACGGCCAGATCGGAACGGTCGAAAAAGAGATCAAAGCTTTCCAGCCCTTCTTTGTCGAACACGATCCACCGCGAATTCTGACGGAAGGCGATGAGATTTCTCTGCCGGTGGTCGTGCGCAACTATCTCGATCGAGCGCAGACCGTCAACCTGCAAATCAAACCGGAGAGTTGGTTCGCTTTGCTCGGGCCGGCGACGAAAAGCGTCAACGTTGCGGCCGGGGTTGCGACCCGCGGTACTTTTGATTTTCGCGCGAGTGCCTCAGTGAAAGACGGCAAGCAACGAATCACGGCGACGGCTGCCGAAGCAAACGACGCGATCGAGAAGCCCGTGACTGTGCATCCCGATGGCGAAGAGAGATCGGTGACCGCGAGCGATGTCATATCGGACAACGCCACGCTCACGCTCGAGATTCCGCAAACTGCTGTGCCGAATTCGGCGCGCTCGGAGTTGAAAATCTATCCCAACCTGTTGGCGCACGTCTCGGAAAGCGTCGAAGCGATCATGGAGCGGCCTTACGGTTGCGGAGAGCAAACAATCTCCTCCACTTATCCAAGTCTGTTGTGGCTTAGGCATTACCAGCGTGTGGGCCCGCCCGCTACCCCAGGCGGCTCTGACATGCGCGCGAAGGCCGAGCGCTATCTCCGCGCAGGTTATGCTCGCTTGTTGAATTACCGCGATGAGAGTGGTGGCTTCACTTACTGGGGACGTGGCCAGCCTGATCCGGCACTTACTGCTTATGCGCTGCGGTTTCTGAGCGAAGCGCGCGGATTGATCGCCGTCGATGATGACGTTATCAATCAGGCGCGCGTCTGGCTCATCAAACAGCAACGAGCGGACGGGAGTTGGGCGGCGGATGACTATGGCGACAAGCTTGAGGACAAGCGCCGCACGGCAATGCTCACCGCATATCTTGCGCGCGTCCTGGCGATGACGAAGAGCCAGCCCGGATCATCTGTTAAGGGAACCGCTCCGGCGCAAAAACCTGACGAATCGTCGTTTGTGCTCAAACACACCCTCGATTATTTGTCGCTTCGCGTAGAAGAGAGCGACGAGCCTTACTTGATCGCGTCATCCGCGCTGGCCCTGATCGAGGCAAACGATCGAGCGCGGGCAGAGAAAGCGATCGCAAAACTGCGATCGCTTGCGCACGAGGAGAACGGCGCGAGCTATTGGTCACTCGAAACCAACACGCCGTTCTACGGTTGGGGACTGGCGGGCCGCGTTGAGACGACCGCGTTGGTGGTGCAGGCGCTGGCGCATTACGAGTCTGAACCGGAAGCGTTAACTACCGGGTCCGCCGTTAAGAAAAGCAATGCGGGCGAGACGCCCGCGCTCCCAGTAAGAAATCAATTAATCGACCGTGGTCTGTTGTTTCTGCTCCGCGAAAAAGATCGGTACGGCGTTTGGTACTCGACGCAAGCGACGATCAATGTCCTGGATGCGCTACTGGTTCTGCTGGCGCGCGACGTTAATGCCGCTTCCAGCAACCCGCAGACTGTCGAGATCCTCGTGAACGGGCGCAGCGTGAAGTCGATCGACTTGCCGGAATCTAAACGCTTGATAAGTCCGATCACGATCGACCTCTCGCAATTTCTGCAAACTGGGGTGAATCGCGTTGCGATCAGACGTGCGCGAGGAAGCTCACCCGCGTCAGCGCAGGCGGTCGTGACTTACTACTTGCCCTGGCCCGAATCCGTAGCAATACACGAAGCAAACCGGCGCGCGAACGGGGCGATCAGTCTGCGGCTGGTTACCAGTTTCGACAAGACTGAAAGCAAAATCAGCGATCAAATCAACTGTCACGTCGAAGCCGAGCGCGTCGGTTTTCGTGGTTATGGAATGATGTTGGCTGAGATTGGATTACCGCCAGGTGCTGATGTCGATCGTGCTTCGCTCGACACCGCGATGAAGGGAGCGGATTGGAGCATCAGTCAGTACGACATCCTTCCCGATCGCGTGGTCGTCTATCTGTGGCCGAGAGCCGGTGGGACAAAATTCGATTTCAAGTTCCGTCCGCGATTTGGCCTGAACGCGCAAACAGCCGCGTCGATCATTTATGACTACTACAATCCCGAAGCGCGCGCGATGGTCGCGCCGACCAGGTTTATCGTGAGGTGAAGAGTCTCGCGCACCGGGTAAAATTCCCGCCGAGACTGTCCTCAACCACGTCATCTGGGTCGGAGCTTGCTACCGGCCCAGATCCCTAGACTCCCAGCTAGCTTCGGCAACAGCGATACCAATGACGCGCTGATTATGTTAAGCTTCACTCGCCCGTATTCAAGTCAATTTTATCCAATAGAGAGTCAGGGGGGGAGCAACCAATGGCTGACGAAGAGAAATGTAAGAATCCACCGTGTACGTGCAAGCCGCAACCCGGCGGAAAATACTGTAGCGCTTCGTGCGAAGGCACAGGTAAGACGATCGAACTTGATTGCGATTGCAGTCACGAAGAGTGTCAGGGAAATTTTTAACAAACCTAGCTACGAAAAGGCTCAAAAGGCTCAAAAAGATAAAAGCGCTTGCAGCGCCTGAAAGCTTTTGTGCTTTTTGCGCCTTTCTGTGGCTGGATATTTTCTGATTATTTCTGACGCTTTGTGATTACGGTCGCCAGATGATCGGCCATCGCCGGATCAAGGCCGCGAAGTTTCTGTTGTTGGTCCCGTGCGCTTTTCACATCGCCCAAAATCAAATAACTGACCGCGAAGTTGTAATAGAAAGAAGGGTCGTTTTGATTGAGGCTGATCGCTTTTTCATGAAAAGGGATCGCTTCGCGCGCGCGGCCTGATTTTGAAAGTGTGACTGCCATGCTGTCGTAGGCCAAAGCGAAATCGGGATGATCGCGAATCAGAATTCGATAAACGAACTCGGCGTACTTCAACTGGCCCAAGCGGTCGTAGGTCACGCCCATGTTGTAGCGCGCTTTCACGAAACCGTTGTCGAGCGCCACCGCTTGCTGAAATGCCTCAAGCGCGCGTGGGTATTGCTTTAACTCGCCGAGCGCTTCACCCAGGTTGTTTTGAGCTTCGGCCGAGTTCGCATCTAAAGCGACCGAGCTTCGAAACGCGGTAATCGCCTGTTCGAACTTCCCCAGAGTCAGGTAGATGTTGCCGGCGCTGAGCAGAGCCGCCGCGGCGATCTGCGGAGAATTCTTTGCGACGAGCGCGATGGTCTCGTAGGCCTTGATCGCGTCGTCGTTCCGACCCTGCTGTTGCGCCACCTGCGCGACGCGTGTGAGTCGTTGCGCTTCCTTGGTGTTATCGGCGGTCGTTTGAGCCGTTGCTGACAACGAAAGAAAGATCAAAACAAAGCAGCTTGTTAATGCGTGTCTGGTCAAGCGGATCAATTGAGTCATGTGGTTAGATATCTCGAATTGCGGACAGTGCGGAAGAGACATAAATGCTTCAGCGATTCCGCTCTCAAAATAGAAAAGAGTCAATGGACGAAAAAATCTGGGAATTCCCTTCGATTCGTAGTATTAATGTAGCCGTAAATTCCAGTTCCGGACAAAAGCCCAGGGAGGGCCCGATGACCAGAATCTTTCTCTTGCTTCTAGTCGCTCTGATTCTCGCGCCATCAGCGTTTGCTCAGAACCGTCGCGACGATTACTCCTTCTATGAATTCTATGTCGGATACGCTCACGAGCGAGCGAATAACAATGCCGATCGGTTCGATAAGAACGGCACCGCGACCTTCAATGGCAGGACGGTTGACTTTGCCTCCCAAAAGGTTAACTACAACGGGTTCAATGCCGAGTTCAATCAGAACGTGACGCGTCACATCGGAATCGTGACCAGTTTCACAGGCACTTACAACACTACCGGCTATTTCGACACGCGATCGGGCCGGACGTTCGACGCGCGGGTGCAGCGCTACGACTTGATGGCGGGACCGCGTTATAACTGGCGACCCGGGGGCGTAACGCCGTTTGTTCATGGACTGTTCGGCATCTCGCACATGCGCGCGCGCTTTGACGATACATTGACGCCGCGAGTGAAGAGCGATACTGCGTTTGCGATGGCCTTCGGTGGAGGCCTGGATGTGCACGCGGGAGAACACCTGGACGTGCGCGCGATTCAGGTCGATTACTTGCCGACGTTCTTTAACGGCAAGCGCCAGGACAACATTCGCGCCGGGGCGGGTATAAAGATCAAGTAAG
>WNFT01002624.1_pt1 | contig 15716 bp, 8 predicted proteins | sample 5400191 | NCBI WGS metagenome assembly WNFT01 (sample SAMN13153359, study PRJNA577476) | soil metagenome | isolation source: 80 cm saprolite under Madrone tree | place: USA:California | collected 2016-06-14 | reverse complement strand
AACCAGCACTGACGCCGGCGCTGTGTATTCAAAGGCGCCGGACTGCATGCGCTCGGCGTGCTGCAGGCATCGGTCCTGATCTGAAGATCCTGATTCTGCAGGAGTTGCGCGACAGGCCCCATCCAAAACTCCAGATTTTTAACGATATTTCGACCCGGTTTTCTGGCGTTTTGCCGATTTCCGAGGTGGGGGTTTAGCGAAACCATCACTAGTCCCCTCTTCGGTCGCTTTATGGATCAAATGAGAGGCTCGTTCTCATCGTAATGGAACCCAGGCTCACGAGGATTACTCCCCATAGTTGGCAACCCCGCTATCGAAGCTCGCAGACCATGACGAACAGTTGAGGGAGCTTTCACACCAGCTTTTTGTTGCCGCCCTAAAACAATGCCACGGCAATCGGAGCAGGGCGGCAGTCCTTCTCGGGCTGACGCGAAATAAGTTCTACAAGCTGCTCAAACTGCACGGGTTGGACGGCGAATCGTCCCGTAACGGACCGGGAGAATCGGATTGGATCCAATGTCGGATTGGATCCAATGAATGACGAGAAAACGCCGTTTCAAAGTAATTGGACGCGTTCTTTTGTTTGGTAACGCCGTTCAAAAGTAATTGTTCGCGTTCTTTTGCTTGGTAACGCCGTTCAAAAGTAATTGTTCGCGTTCTTTTGCTTGGTAACGCCGTTCAAAAGTAATTGTTCGCGTTCTTTTGTTTGGTAACGCCGTTCAAAAGTAATTGTTCGCGTTCTTTTGTTTGGTAACGCCGTTCAAAAGTAATTGCTCGTGTTCTTTTGTTTGGTAACGCCGTCTTGCCGTTGACAGGCCTGTAGGAGGACCGCATATGCATCCATCCGGAGTTCAGTTCGGATTATCGCGAGGACTGCTTCAGCGTCGCGGTGAGGAAATCCTTCTGTCGGACCAACTTCTGGAGACAATTTCTCTTCAAGCTCAAATGTATCTCCAGCTCGGCAGACCTGCGATTCGGGGCAATTTCCTGGTGGATACCACCGTCCGCGCGGCGTCGCGGAACGGGCGGGATTAGCGCACAGAGGGCCGCGACGGCTCCTCACCAATCCCGATTTCGGGAATGAATTCACCGCCAAAGCCGTGGATTTAGTTTTTGGCGCCGCCCTTCACGGCCTGTTCACTCCTGCCGCCCTCCCTGCGGACGAGATGCGTGACGATACCCTGGGCATTCTTGACGAATTCGATAGACGCCATGCTCACGCTCGAGAGAAACGTATTCTGTGAATTCGCCACAAATAAACGGTCCGCTGGATGCGCACTGTCCTGGACGAGTAATTGATCGCCGGCGACGGTTACCACTGCCTGCCGTTCTGGGGAAAACTCATACGTGCCCGCGTACGACGAGAGGACCTGCGGAGCGATCTTCAGGCCGCTGACGAGGTGAGTTCCGGAGCGCTCATTCTCGCAGATGTCTTCCAGCAGCACCGTGTCCGGCACCAGTGTCTTGTCTGCTCGCAGAGTGAAGGGTTTCGTGAAGGCCTTGGGATCGTCGAGGGTCATCTCGTATTCGAGATGTCCGAAATCACGACGCCGGAGACGCTCGGTGATCCGGAGAGACTCCGTTTGAGGATGTCCACCCACGTCGAGCCATCCCTGATCGTTGAAGCCCGCAGAATTGACGACCAGCGTGTCCTGTTCCCAATGCGCGACGGAATAACCCAGCCAGGCGGGATTCAGGTCGCTCAGGTCGTTGGGAAGTTCGCGCCCGTCGGTGTAGATGTTTCGATGTGGACTGTTCGGTGACTCATGGAGCACCACGATCAGCCCGGGCGTCTGCACAATCTGCGACAAACCGCGAAAATTGAGGAACGGGACGCTGACCGGCAGGCAGCGCGCAAGTGGACTGTCCTTCCTGAAATCCTGTACCCGCTGCTGTCGCAGGGTCTCGGCCCAGGGCTGAATGTCCTCGGGCTTCAGGTTGGCGGCGACGTTGTAGTCGTATCCATAATCCCCGGTCCGCCCCGCGCGCCAAACGCCTGAGAGGTCCGGCTTGCCGTCCGCGGTTCGAGGCGCCGGCGCGGAAAGGTTCGCCTTGCCGTCCGGCAAGCGAGGGATTCCCGGCGTCTTGTAGTTGATCCACTGTCCAGCAACGGGCGCCGACAACGCGCACGCGAGTGCTGCCGCAGCAACAGGCATAAAGCGAACATTCATTTGTAGCCTCCGTGCCGACGATAATAGACGCTATATAGGGAGAGATCAAATGAGCGAAGACCTCGAAGCCTCGTTAGAACAGGTACTTCAGGCCGAATTGCATCTGTCTCGGAATTGCATTTCCCGTGCTCGAGATACTTCCGAACGTCGTCGAGCCGAAGTTCCCGTCCGGCGGCTGGAAGTTCGGCGTATTGGTGATGTTGAATACCTCGATGCGGACCTGGAAATTTTTCGACTCGGTTTGGCGCAGCGACTTGCTGAGCGAGAGGTCCATGCGCCGCTGAGACGGGCCGTGCATCGTGCCAACACCAACGTTGCCGGGTGTGAACTGAGGCTGAAGCGCAAATGCCGCCGTGTTGAACCAACGCTGAAGCGTGCGTTGGCTGGACGGCAGGTTGGGACTGCCGATCAGGTTGGGTCGATCACTGCCGCCGACGTTCGTCTGCGAGGATGAGTTGACGATCGTGTACGCGATTCCAGATGAGTAGTTGGCCACGACATTCATCTGCCATCCAGCAAGGAATCCGTGAGCGAGACCGTGGAGTTCGCGCCCCCACGGCAATTCATAGCCGATTATTCCGACCCAGTGGTGCCGAATGTCATAGGTCGGGATATCGCCCCATTCGAGGATGGTGTTGTCCCAGGGGGCCAGCGTGGATTGACGAGCGTGCGCCAGAGTGTAGTGCGTGGTGAAATTCAGGCGGCCGGCATAACGGCGCTGGAACATCACCCGGCCCGCATCATACGTCTTTTGTCCCAGGTTCGTGATCATGTTGATGTTCGTCAACAACGGGTACTGCGAGGACCACGGCCGCCGCGCCTGCAGAGAGCCGGGACCCGGCTTCGGCAAGTTGATGTTCTGCGTGAGGTTGATTCGATCGGAGCGCGATCCGATGTAGCCGATCGACACCACGTTGCCGCCCAGCTGTTTCTCGACAAAGAAGTTGTACTGCTTGGATCGAGCCGCCTTGTAGTCCGTGACCTGCTGGCCGACCTGTCCTTCCGGACGTGTCGGGTCGTTAAAGCTCAGCGGCGGCGGTACGTCTGACAGGAAAAGTGTGGGCGACCCGCCGGAAGTCGCTGCGCTCGTGAACGGTCCGTAGTTCTGCGTGAACGGAGGATTCTTCAGGAAGGACCCTGCCCCGCGGAGCACAGGCGTGTAGGTCATTCCGAAGCCGCCACGAAGGACGATCCGGTGCGGGGCCGTTGCCGAGAACCCGATGCGCGGTCCGATATCGGAATAGTCGGTCTTGACACCGACCGTCGGATCGGAATCTGACGCCACGAAGATCTTCCCGAGCTCAGGCCGGAACGCCGCCATCCGGTTCTCCGCCTCGGTGATCGGCGTGTAGATCTCGTATCTGAGGCCGAGGTTGAGCGTCAGCCAGGATGTCGCGCGCCAATCGTCCTGAACGAACACGCTCGGCTCTTTGGAACGATTCCGCGGATGAATGGGGAAGTGCGTGCGCTGCTCCACGCTCGGCAAGCCGAGGAGAAATGACGCGAAGGTGTTTCCGCCGCTGCCAGTGCCGCTGTTCGTGACAGAGGAATCAAAGGCGAACAGGCCTCTCGGGTACTGCGACTGCTGCACGGCGAACATCCGGAAGACAATTCCGCCGCCAATCTTGATGCTGTGCGCGCCCTTGATTTTGGTGACTGAGCCGGCGATCTGATGATTGTGATCCTCGGTCTCCATCGGGATGAACGTCGGATCGCCGATCGCCGCATAGCTCGTCGGCCGCATTTCAAACCAGGGCAACCCGCCCGTGATCGGATCGCTGGCATAGTTCACGTTCTTGAACCCGAGGTAGGCGGCGAGATCGGCGGAGTTCGCGGTCGGACGGCTCGCCGACGTCAAAGGCCGGACGAAGCTGTACTTGACCTCCGTAATCAAGGTCGGGCTCGCCACGCGCTGCCAGTTGACGACCACATTGTGAGCGAACGTGTGGTACGGCCCGGAGTAGATGCCCTGCGTGCCGTTGGTGTTGCACGTCGGATCGGCGGTGCGGTCGCCGATTTTCGTCGCGGGACACTGGCTTGGCGTCAGACCATTCGTCAGGTTATAGGAATACCTCGCGAAGATGTTGTCTTTGTCGGTGAGATGGTGATCGATTCGGATGTCTGTCGTTTGATTCGTCTGCCAGCCATTGCCGTTATAGGCAAAGTTGTTCGCCAGGCCGGGTTGGTTCGGCATAGGGTAGAGCGACATCAGCTTCACTGCCATCGGATCGAAGCGGTCGGCGGAAATGATGTTCCCGGGGAACGGCGTTCTGCGACTGGCGAGCGGATCGTAGATGGGCACGCTCAGCTCGGAAAAATCGCCGTTGCGCATCTTCGCGGTTGGTACCGTTACGACGGACGGCTGATCCTTTTTGATGCGGCCCTGGTCGTAATCCACGAAGAAGAACGTCCGGTTCGCCTTCAACGGCCCGCCCAGGCTACCGCCAAACTGATTGAGATGATTGAGAGGCTTCGTGACGGCAAAAAAGTCCCTCGCGTCGAAATGCTGGTTGCGACCGAAGTAGAACACGGATCCGTGAAACTGATTGCCGCCGGACTTCGTGATGATGTTGATCACCCCGCCAAGGGTCCTGCCGTTCTCAGCCGAGTAGAGATTGGTCTGCACCACGACTTCCTGAATCGCGTCGATGGACGGCTTGATGCCCATGCCGCCCATGACGCGCTCGGTGTTGTCCAGGCCATCGACCAGCTGCAGGTTGTCGTTCTCCGGGTTGCCGTTGATGGAAACGGCCGAGGTTTGGCGCCGGTCGTCAGGCCGGTTGCCGCTGATCGTTGCATTGGCCGCGCCTTCGCTCGCTCCGGGCGTCAATTGCACGATATTGATGATGTTCCGACCGGCAATCGGGACATTCTGGATGGTTTCCACGGCCAGGCTCGAGGACACGCGCGACGTGTCCGTCTGCAACAACGGGGCGTCGCCGGCGACCGTGATGCTCTCGCTCACGCCTCCCAGTTCGAGCTTGACATCGACGCGGGCTCTGTCGCCGGTGCTCAGCGTGACCCGGGCCGTCTGGGTCTTGAACCCTGTCAGCTCGGTCTTCACTTCGAACACGCCGATTGGCAACAGCGTAAACGCGTAGTCGCCCGTTTCGCTCGTCACCGTCGTCCGACTGAGATTTGTCGCAAGACTGGTCGCTGTTACGGTGACTCCAGGCAGTACGCCTCCGCTCGAATCAGCCACGCGGCCGACGATGTCCCCGGTTCCCTGTGCGGCAGACGACACGGCCAGCCCGAAAATCAAGATCACGACGCCAGGAACGACCCGAATCCGCTCCATAGATCCTCCTGTACGAGAAAAGATTGAAAGCGTTCAGCGAATATAGCACAGCAGCATACTTCGATTTTTCGTGGTAATTCGGGGACAGACGCATAAATCACCTAAATTCGCATTGAAGACATTGGAAGAATTTAGGTGATTTATGCGTCTGTCCCCGAATTACCGCGGGATACATCACCTGGCCAATCCCGGTGCTGCGCGTCTCCACCAGTGCAGCGTCAGCCTGAACTTCGATGGTTTCAGAAACCTGCCCGACCTCCAGCGAAATGTTGACTTCCGGATTCGCACCGACCTGCAGGACGATTCCAGTTTGTGAAAATGTGCGGAAGCCGCCCCGAGTCGCCTCCAGCTTGTATGGTCCGATCGGCAGGTTCGGCAGTACATAGGATCCTGTCTCGTTGGTTGGCAAGGACCCAATTGCAAAACTTTGTCACAGTAGAAGGTGTGAATGAATTGCAGGACAGGGTGCTCCCCTCCTCGGAGAGGAGGGGTGGCTGCGCCATCAAGAAAATGCTGCGAAGCCTCCTTAATGAAGGCGCAGACGGGGTGGTCAGTCCCGGATAACGTTTCAACGTCGACATGTACCATAATGACCACCCCGTCTGCGCCGCTTCGGAGGCTTCGCGCCTTTTTCTTACTGGCGCAGCCACCCCTCCTGTTCCAGGAGGGGAGCACCCGCCGCTTCTATAAGGTGCCTGCTTGTCAACCTCCGCGTAAAATAGAAGGGACGCCCCTCAAGGGGGCGCCCGTGTGAGGCTTCCGATGAAAACTTTCGTCATTGTCCTGCTGGTTGCCTGTGCTCTGGTCGCGAGTGGATACGCCCAATCCAGCCTGTTCGACAGGTACGACGTCAATTCGACAAACTGGGCGAAGCTGCCGTCCGGCGGAACATGGGACGGTGAAACACCGTCGGTCGCAACCGACGGCAAAGGCACCGTTGTGGTGCTTGTCCGCAAGGCGCCGCATTTCCGTTTTTTCAAATCCGACGGAACATTTATCAAGGCCTGGGGTAACGACGAGAATACGAACTACCACAGCGTCTACTTCGGACCGGACGGCACCCTGTGGCTTGCTGCCACAAATAATCATGTAATGATGAAGTTCAGTCCGGACGGAGAGCTGTTAATGACGCTCGGCAAGAGAGGTGTGACCGGAGACAACGCGTCAAAGGATGCATTCAACCGGCCGAATGCCGTCGCGTTTGGGAAGAACGGCGAAATCTTTGTGTCCGATGGGTACATCAATTCCCGGATCGTCGAGTTCACGAAAGACGGGCAGTTCGTCCGGATCATCGGGGGCGTCAAAGGAAGCGGGCCGGGCGAACTTGATCTTCCGCATGCCGTGGACATCGATGCCGGCGGACGCATCCTTGTTGCGGACTCTGCCAACAAGCGCATCAGCGTCTTCGGCCAGGACGGCAAATTCGTCGAGAGCTGGCCGGCTCCCGGACAGGGGGGATTGGCTGTCGGCTCGGACGGTACCGTTTACGTCAGCGACGTCAATGCCGGAGCGGTGGTCTTACTGAAGGATGGAAGGATTGTGGATGCGATCCACGTCCAGGGCCGGCCGCATGGACTCAGCCTCGACGTCGCTACCAACGAAATCTATCTCGCGTCGACCGAACCCATGAAGCCGAACGTGATCAAGGTTGTCCGAAAAAAAGCCGCTTCGAATTAGCGGATAGCTGCCGTTTTATCTCCCTTTTTTAATGGAGATCTGGACGCCCGATCTCTCCAAGGGAGTGGCGCCGAGCTTGAGAAGCAGGTCTGCAGTGCTTCTGCGGACGTTGCGAGGTCTTCGATTGGCGGCGTTGCCTAATCCGACGGTGATGACGCCCTCGGCAATGCTCAGCGGCGTTTGTCCGAAGTCATCCATTACGTCCAATTTCGCGCCCTTTTCGACGAGGAGTTGGATGAGCGAATCCAGTCCCATGTATGTGGCGGCATGGAGGGCCGTCCATCCGTTTTCGCCTTTCGCATTCACATCAACGCCCAGGTCCGCAAGAACTTTACCCGTTTCAAAATGCCGCCGCTTCCACTCCTCCTGCGCTTGATCGTTCGCCAGATCCTGGTAAACACCCGCTCCTGCAGCAACGATGAGCGGGGTAGTTTTCTCATTCGTTGAGAGTTGGGGATCGGCGCCGTTCGCAGCGAGGAGCCGCACGGCCTCCGCATTGCCCGCCTCTGCGGCGAGAACCAGCGGCGTCGCGCCGACAATACTTACGGGTGGGTAATCTACGGTGCTTTTGGGTCCTGAGTTGGCTCGCTCCCGGATAGCGCGGCTATTGGGATTGGCTTCGGCGGCTAGAAGCCGCTTGATCAATTCCAGCTTCCCAGCTGTGGCGGCATAATGTAGTGCGGTCAAACCCAGGCGATCCGCCGCATTCGGGTTCGCCCCTTTTCCCAGAAGGAAGATCGCCAGCGGTTCGTGTCCTCCAGCGCTTGCGATCAGCAGAGGGCTCCTTCCGTCGGGCCCGGGCGCGCTGATATCCGCACCAGCGGCCGCGAGCAGACGCGCGGAATCGAGATCGCCCTGTTGAGCAGCGAACAGGAATGGCGTCAAGCCAGCCTTCGACTTGTTTTTCAGGTCGGCGCCATGTTCGATAAGGTATCGCGCAACCTCCGAACGCTTTTCAGCGGTTGCCCACATCAGGGCCGTCTGAGATCCGCGAATTTCCTGTGCGTTGACGTCGGCTCCATGGCTGACAAGCGCCATTACAACATCGATGTTGCCTGTTGAGGCGGCTGCCATCAGCGCCGTCTCCCCGGAAACCAGAGCCGCGTTTGGATTGGCGCCGGACCCCAACAGCTTTTCCGTCATCCTCGAACTTGCCATGGTGGCGGCCAGCCACAAAGGCGTTGCGCCGTTCTCGTTTGCGAGGTTTACATTCGCACCGCTTTGAATCAGCAAATCTGCCGTCTCGAGGTCGTCCCGTTCAGCAGCCCATGCCAGGGCGGTCGCTCCGTCCGGTTGCGTCGCATTAACGTCGACGTGCTGCTCGAGCAAAGAACGCACTGCGGCCATGTCGCCATTCTTCACAGCTTCGATGAGCCGAAGATCACCCGTCGCGCCCAAAACGGCGGCTGAGAAGAGAAGCCCGAGGCTAACAGCACGCAGTAAACGTTTCATAATTCCAGCCGTCCTGTGCTGTCGCCGATTCTTTCGGCGGAAACGCCGACCTTATCAAGTACCGTCAGGAACAGGTTTGTCATGGGCGTGTCGGCGGGGTAGCGCAAGTGACGGCCGGTTTTCAATTGGCCGGAACCGCCGCCCATAATGAGAACCGGCAGATTTTTAGTCAGGTGCAGGTTCCCGTCGCTAAGAGGACTGCCGTACACCATGATGCTATGGTCCAGCAGCGAGCCGTCGCCATCGGGAGTCGATCGCATCTTTTCGAGCAAGTACGCAAACATTTGGATGTGGAAGGTATTCACCTTGACGCATTTCTCAATCTTGGCGGGATCTCCCTGATGGTGTGTGACGGCATGGTATGGGTCGGCAAAACCGATCTCGGGATAAGACTGGCTGCTCATTTCGTGACCGACCATGAAGGTCGACACCCGCGTCAGATCCGTTTGGTAGGCGAGCGTCTGTAAATCGAACATCAGTTTAACGTGTTCCGTGAATGTCGGCGGAATTCCGCCCGGGCGCTCGAGCGCAGGCAGTTCTTTCGACGATTGCTGCTCGGCGAGTTGGATACGCCGCTCGACATCCCGAATAGCATCGAGGTACTGGTTCACCTTCGTGCGATCAGCCGGCCCAAGGCCGGTCAGCAGGCGATTGATCTCCTGATTCACAAAATCCAGAATGCTGCGGTTCTTGCGGACGCGCGCAAGCCGTTCAGCGGAGTCCGTGCTGTTGCTGTCGCCAAAGAGCCGCTCGAAGACAGCGCGAGGGCGGTTCTCCATAGGGAGGGGGGTCGATGGCGCGCTCCAACTGAACGTGTTGGAATAAGCGCAACTATAAGCGGCAATACACTGACCCACGACTTCAGCCGACTCGATGCCTAACTCCAGTGACGACAGCTCGGTCTGCTTACCGAGTTCTTTGGCGGCGATTTGATCGAACGAGAGTCCCGCGCGGGCATCCGCCCCGGAAGTCTGTTTGCAATGCACGCCCGTCAGATATGCGGCGCAAGCGCGAGGATGATCTCCCGCGGCCTCTCCCGGCAACTGCCGGGCCTCGTTATGATTGAGTCCGCTCAAAATCAACATTTGATTTCGATACGGCGACAAGCCTTGCAGAATCGGGGTGATCTCGAAATCCGAACCCTCCGATTTCGGCGTCCACCGGTCCATGATGACGCCATTCGGCACATATACGATGCCCAACCGGGTTACAGGCTTAAGCCTCTTCTGCGCATTTGCGAGCGCCGGAATCATGCTGTCCAGCAATGGCAAAGCGAGGCTTGCGCCCGCGCCGCGCAGAAAGGCGCGCCGATGAATCGTTTTGTTCGTGATGATCATGGGGTTACCTTCCGCTCATGGCTTTACTGGCTGCGCCCTGTCGGGCTTGCATTCGCTCCGCTCATGCTCCTCATTTGAAAAGGCGTGCTCTCGACAATTCCCAAAATCAGGGACGACCACCGGTAGCCGTTCCGGGCGGCTTCGCGCGTGATCGCGCGAGTGACAGGAGCATCGTAGTATTCGGTTCCTCTGCCGAGCGCGTAAGTCAGAAGTCGTTCCGTCAGATTGCCGACAAACTGACCGGGCTGTTCCAACAGAACATGACGCAAGCCGGCCGGTCCCTCAAACTTCGACCCATCGGGGAACACTCCCGAAGCATCGACGGGGCTGCCATCGCTATTGCGGGTTCGCAAGCGGCCGATGGCATCGAAATTCTCCAGCGCAAAACCCATCGGGTCCATGCGCGCGTGACAGCTCGCGCAGACGACGTTAGCGCGATGCTGTTCCATACGCTGGCGCATGGACATCGCCTTGCTTTGCGTGTCCTCCTTCAAAGACGGGACGTTATCGGGAGGCGGAGGCGGCGGCGTGCCCAGAATATTTTCGAGCAGCCACTTGCCGCGTAGCGTCGGCGACGTCCGGGTAGCATAGGAGGTCACGGTTAGAATACTGGCTTGTCCGAGCAGTCCGCGGCGCCCCTCGTTATTGAGAGTTACGCGGCGGAAACCGTTACCAAATACATTCGGAATCTGGTAATGCCGCGCGAGGCGTTCATTGACGAATGTGTAGTCGGCATTCAGCAAATCCAGAACGCTCCGGTCCTCCCGGAGCATGCTGGCGAAGAACAGTTCGGTTTCCTGCTGCATGGCCTGACGCAGATTTTCATCGAAATCCGGAAATTCCGAGGGGTCGGGCAAAACCGATTGGAGATTGCGCAAGTAAAGCCATTGACCGGCAAAGTTCTGCACCAAAGCGTTCGAGCGCGGATCCGCAAGCAACCGCCGAACCTGTTGTTCAAGAACGGCGGGATCTTTCAGTTTGCCCTGCTCGGCTGCATTGAGGAGCGCGTCATCGGGAATGCTGCTCCACAGGAAAAACGACAAACGCGAAGCGAGCTCAATGTCACTGATGCGGTATACCGCGCCAGGAGCGATCTTCGGCGGGTCGCGTTCGATGCGGAAGAGGAAGCCTGGACTGACCAATATTCCCCGAACCGCCATTTCGATTCCGGCCTCAAAACTTCCGTCTTTGCGCCCGGCCTTGTACAAATCGAGCAGCGGACCCAGATCCGCATTCGTGATGGGCCGGCGGTAGGCGCGGCGCGCGAGCGCGCCGAGAATGTCTTTGGCGCACGCATTCTCATTCCCCGGGCCGCGACAGGTGAATATTCTGACGCGGCTGGGTGTTTCGCCCGAACCGGTGGCGTTGTAAGGACCTCGAATCGTAACGCTGCTGATGGCGCCGGAATTGTTGCGGCGAGGCGCTGGCCTGACGGTGTCTTTAATAAAGGATACTGCGACGGTGTGCGAACCTGCCTTTGCGGGAAACTGCAACTCCAGATTCCCGTCCGCGCCAGGGTCCAGTTGAGATTGGCCGCCGCCAACGACGAACAGCTTCAATCGATGACCATCCAGGCGAACGTCGATTTGACGCTGTTCCTGAAGCCCCAGGATCGTATCCCGCTCCAGGCCGCTGGTCCTTTGCAGTCGAACCTGAATCAGGTATTCCCCATCGAGCGGGAAGTAGTGATGGACGGCGAGCCCGCCGCGCGATCCAAACGGCAGTTCATCACTGGTCCGATCGTCCTGCACCAAACCTTTGGGCGCGTCGTATGTCTCGTCGGCGGGAGGAATCTTCGGATCACCAACCGCGAGGCGGCTGATCTTTTCCGCCGCGGACAAATACCTCTCCAGCAAGAGAGGCGATAAGGAAAGGACATCTCCGATATTATCGAAGCCGTACCCGGAATCGTCGGCGGGAATCCACGATTTCACATCGATGGCTTGCGTGTCCAAAGCGAGCAGGTCTCTTATCGCATTGCTGTATTCGGTGCGATTGAGGCGGTGAATGGCCGGCGCGCCGGGATTGGGTTGTGCCGCAGCGGCCGCGTCAAGGGCTGTTTCAAGCGACGACGCGAAAGCGTCGGCATCGGCTTTGGCAGGCCGCGGCCGCCCTGCGGGAGGCATATCGCCCGAGCGGAGTTTCCGCGCGACCTTCTCCCATACCGCCGGATTGCTGCCGATCTGCGACACATCCAATTTGTCCAGCATCAAGCCGGCGGTCCTGAGCCTCTCGTTGTGACAACCGATGCAGTATTGATCAATCAGCATCCGCGAGGCTTGACCGTACGCGGTAACGGCGAACAAAACACCGACACATCCAGCAAGCAACGACTTCTTCACCATTGGTCCAGTGTGAGAGGGACACCCCCCGTTGAATTTCAATAAGGATAGCGGACGATTAGTCTATGCCCCAAAACAAAATGCGGACATTCCCCTCCTTGAAAAGGAGGGGTGGCTGCGCGGGTCAATAAGAAGTCGCGAAGCTACCTTGTTCCGCGCAGACGGGGTGGTCAGTTCGGCGAGATGGTTAGGCCTGAACATTCCGCCGGTCTGACCACCCCGTCCGCTCCTTTCAAAGGTGGCTTCGCGATATTTTCATTGATGTCGCGTCCACCCCTCCTTTTCAAGGAGGGGAACCTTCTAAAAAATAAACTTCAAAGCAAACTGCATGATTCTCGGGTCGAGAGCGCTTTGGATCTGCCCGAAACTTCCGCTGTTTAACGGCGAAACCGGAGGACTGAAATTCGCATGGTTCAAAAGGTTGAATGCTTCCGCGCGCAATTGGACCGTCTTCTTCTCTCGAATCTGGAAAGTCCGCGACAACGCCGCATCGACCTGAACGCTTCCGGGCCCCTTGAGATTGTTGCGGCCCAGATTACCGTACGATCCCGGCGCCGGCACTGAAAATGCCCCCGCGCTGATCCAATTCCTCACGGTCTGCTCGCTCGGATAAGGATTGCCGATCTGATTGGGCGTCTGGTTTGGCGTTGCAGTCAACGCGCTATCCACCCCCGAGGTGACCGTGAAGAATGCCGCCGACCGGACCTTCACAATCGGCGAGATCTGCCAATTGCTCGCGACGGCGCGCGCAAACGCGCCGGAGAAGGCCGGTCCTTGAATAACTCCCGAAAAATTGAACACCTGGCGCTGATCCGACGTCACGCAGTTGCTTCGATTGGCGCGGCGGTCTCCCGGAATCGTACTGGTGGCGCCCGTCCCCAGATCCGGTTCAAACATATCGCTGATGCAGTGGGACCAGGTGTAGTTGGCCAGCGCGCTGACGTGACGGCTCAGGCGCTTTTGCGCGGACAGGAAAAGTCCGTGATACGTCCCCGTTCCGCCGTCATCCAATTGGGTAATCCTGGCGTAGTACTGCCCTTGCGCGGGGTTCTTCAGGAACAGGACGCGCCGCTGATTCGTGTTGTTCGTGGTCGAGCACGTTGGATAGTTGACGCCGTTGATCACGCACGCGCTGAGTCCCAGGAATCGAGCGGGATTCAGCTCCTGGGCCGCTATCATGTGAATCATGTTGTTGCCAACATAGTTCGCGGTAATCAGCCAGTCGGCCCCGATTTGCTTCTGAACGCTCAGGTTCCACTGGTTCATATAGGCTGGATGGAAGTCAAACGGGTCAGTGCGGTAGGTGGCGAATGTCGCGAAAGGAATGTTCTTGCTCAATACCAAGGGAAACGGGTTGCCCCCCGGATAATTTCCCCAGGGACTCGACAGCGTAACATTCGCCAGACTGATGTTGTTGCCATACGGCGCGGCCCCGGTGAAGGAGGAGTAGCCCTGGAAGTCCGTCCGCTCGGTAAACATCCCCCAGGCGGCCCGAACCGTCATGCGGGCGTCGCCTTTCACGTCCCAGGCCAGTCCGAGGCGAGGCATGAGGACATTCGTCTTACTGCCTCGCGGATGATTTCCGATCGTGTACTGAGGATCGTCGGGAAAGATCAGTCCGGCCGGCGCATTGACATAAACCGTGCTGCTGGCATTCTGATCGAACAGGTTCGGATCGAAGTGCGCAAACGCTTTGAACCGGCTGTAGGGAGCCCGATACGGCTCCCAGCGAAGCCCGTAGCTGGCCGTCAGGCGTGACGTCATTTTCCAGGTGTCCTGCCCGTAAACGCCAACATAGTTGCCTCGCAAATACCAGGTGTTGAAGGTGCCTTGATTCCACGACGACGCCGCACCGAGCAAGAAGTCCGCCAGTCCCAACTGCGTCACCGATCCGTTGAACGTGAGGTTTCCGACGGGGTTCAGGCCGCTGAGAAAGTTCATCATGGTGTGGATGTAGTTGGACCCGAACGCGATTTGGTGAGCGCCGCGCACGATGCTGATGTCGCCGGCAAGGTTGGCGCTGGGTCCTGAGACGGCGCGATTCGGCACGCCATTGCCGCTGTTGATCGCGAAAGCTCCGCCAACGCTCATTCGAAACGTATCGCCCCCCAGGTTCGCGACGTCTTTCGCTCCAAGCTGGCCCAGCGAGTAAAACTTGTCGGCCGGTTTGAAAACCTCCGACCGCGTCGCCGATGCACGGAATGAAGCGACGATGCTGTTGCCAATCAGGTAAGTCGTTCCGATCGCCGGCGCATACACCCGATATTGCGCCGCCGTGCTGTTGACGGTCAGAGCATTCTTGCCGTCATAGGTGGAGGGTAGATTCAGGTCCGAAACGGTGAGGCGGCCAAACCAGGAATTCTTGTCGCCGCGCTGATAATCGATCCGCGAGACCCAAAGATGCTCGTCCGAGTTCTGCTTCAATCCAAACGCGACTTTGCCGCAAGGATCCACCGGCGTCGGCAGCAGACTGGTGATCTTCAACGCCACCGGATCGAACCGCGAGACTGGAATTTTGTTGTTCACAAAACCCTGAGAGGCCGCCAGTGTGATTTGCCGGCCGCCATTGCATGCGGGCGAGGCGAAGGTCGTGAAATCGCCGGCCAGCATGTCGGGCGTGGGCACGTACGTAATACTTGTCGGCGGGTCGGAACGCTGCGGCGTGCCTTGATAGCCGCCGAAGAAGAACAGTGTGTTTTTGATGATCGGGCCACCAATGACGCCGCCGTATTGATTGCGCTTGAGGGTGTCGCGCTTCGCCGCGAAGAAGTTTCTGGCGTTGAACACGCCGTTGCGGACGAATTCGAAAAGGTCGCCGTGAAACTCATTAGTTCCCGACTTGGTCACCGCGTTAACGGCGGAAGAAGAGTGATAACCGTATTGAGCCTGGATGGCGCTGGTTTCGAGCTTGAACTCCTGGAGGGCATCAGGAAACGGTAAAGGAAGATTGAGACTGTTATACGGGTCGTTGTGATTCGCACCGTCCAGCCAAAACGCGACGCCGCCTCCGATGCCGCCGGCTACGGAAACTGCGACGGTCGGATAATTCCGAACTCCGTTGTTCGCCACGCCCGGATTCGCCATTCCAGCCAGGAAAATGAGCTCCGTCACCTGGCGTCCGTTCAACGGCAGCTCGAGAACGCGTTGATTGTCCATGACGGTCCCCACGCCGGAGTTTCGCGTTTCAACCAGAGCAGCGTCGGCGCGTACCTCGACCGTCTCAGTAACCTGACCGATCGCGAGGACGGGATTAATGGCGGCGTCGCTGTTGACCTGAAGCACGATTCCAGTCTGCACGTAAGTGCGGAAGCCCGACAGCGCTGCTTCGACCATGTACGGCCCGAGCGGAAGATTTGGAAGGACGTAGCGCCCGTCCTCGCCCGATACTGCGGTCCGCACCGCGCCGGTGGCGGTTTGAGTGGCCTTGATCTCGACGCTG
>WNFT01003762.1_pt1 | contig 15718 bp, 15 predicted proteins | sample 5400191 | NCBI WGS metagenome assembly WNFT01 (sample SAMN13153359, study PRJNA577476) | soil metagenome | isolation source: 80 cm saprolite under Madrone tree | place: USA:California | collected 2016-06-14 | reverse complement strand
ATGGGAGCACACGAATCACAATCGCGGCTGTGGGAAAACCCTATCGGACGTTCCATTCCTTACTGGCAAGGTCAATATGCCGCCGTACTCGAGGCGTTCCCGCAACACTTCGCCAACGTCGACATCTCCACATATGTGCGCGCCCTCAACAAGGTGCAGCCCAGCTTGATTCGCATCGAAGCGGATGAGGTGACCTACAACCTGCATATACTGATACGCTTCGAATTGGAGAAGGCGCTTATCAACGGCGATGTAGCGATTGAATCCCTGCCAGGTCTGTGGAATGCTAAGTATCGCGAATACCTGGGTGTCGAGCCTGCCAATGACGCCGAAGGCATATTACAGGATGTTCACTGGTCATCGGGCTTCGGCTACTTCCCGACCTATACGCTCGGCAACCTCTATGCTGCGCAGATTTTTTACGCCCTGCACAAGGCATTCCCGAACTTCGATGAGCGACTGGAAAGCGGAGACACATCCTTCATCCTGAACTGGCTGCGCGAGAAGATGTACGTTTTCGGCGCAATCTACCAGCCCGGTGAGCTAATCAAGCGTGTGACGGGCGAGCCACCCAATCCCGAACACTTCGTACGTTACCTGACAAATAAGTTCGAGGCAGTGTATGATCTGCCAAAGACTACAAAGTAAGACAAATGGATGAAATATGCTATACTTTTCATATGAACATCCGTATCCGTTACTTTGCCTCGTTCCGTGAAATAGTTGGGCAGAACGAGGAAATACTGGCATTGCCCGAAGGAGCGAACATCGCCAATGTGCGGGCGTTACTCCTCACACGATATCCACGCCTGCAACCCATCATGGAACGCTCTGCCTGTGCCGTCAATCATAGTTACGTACCGAAAGATACGGCGCTTCATGATGGTGACGAGGTCGTATTCATTCCCCCCGTTGGTGGGGGGATGCCAGTTCAGGAGTATCTCCAATGGAGCCATTGATATCGATTACGCGTGAACCGCTTGACCGCAGCGCCTTGATCGAGGCCGTGAGCCACCCGAGTGTAGGCGGCATCGTGGTGTTTGAAGGGGTGGTGCGCGACAACGCACGAGGAAAACAAGTACGCTACCTTGAATACGATGTCTATCCTGAGATGGCGGTCCAGCAGATACGTGCGATTGTCACAGAAGCACAACAGCGCTGGGGTATCGAGCGTGTTGCAGTGGCCCATCGCGTGGGACGGCTTGAAATCGGCGAGGCCAGCGTGATTGTCGTCGTGGCAACACCGCACCGCGGCGAAGCTTTTGAGGCTTGCCGCTATATCATCGATACGCTCAAAACCACCGTTCCCATCTGGAAGAAAGAAGTCGCTACGAATGGAGAGGAGTGGGTAGAGGGATGAAAGTGCGAAGGGTTACGTTATCGGCTTTTTTATGATAAAGTTAGTAGTGTGATCATTGTTTTTCCCGGAGAAAAGCGCCCTGTCCGGTCTCAAGTACCGGTCATCGATTATCTCCCGGAGGGTTGCCCATGAACTTATTCGAAAAGCATTCTCGCCTCAATCAGCTCTTCACCCAAAGTCCCGTCAATGCTGCCTATCTCGCCGGTTCGCTCTCAACACGCACCTCGTTCGGACACCTCACTGATGTAGATATCGCCATCCTTCTGATGGAGCAGATCAAATCAGATCAATTTCTTGACTACCAGCTCTACTTTTTCAGTGAACTGGCGAAGCGCCTGGAATCTGATAGTATCGATGTAGTGATTTTGAATCAGGCTTCGCTCCTGCTCAAATTACAGGTCATCAAGTATGGCCAGATCCTCTTCAGCCGCGACGAGAAGTCACGTGTGGCGTTCGAGACGAAAGCGGTGATGGATTACCTGGATTTCAAGAAATTTGATGAAATTCAGAACCGGGCACTGAGCCGCCGTCTCTATGGACAGGTACTACCAGTTGAGAAAGAGCTGGTGCAGCGTTACTTGAAACAACTACGTGAAGCGGTCGGTATCCTGCACGACCTGGGAAAGACGAAGCGCGAGGAGTTTACAACGGACTATCGCGTCTATGGTCTCGCCGAGCGCTACCTGCAGTTGGCGATTGAGGCTTGCCTGCAAATCTGCGGCCTCCTGGTGGCATCACTTGGATTAAGGCGCCCCGAAGGCTACCATGAATTGCTCAGCATTGTCGGATCCCAGCAAATTATCCCACAACCCCTGTCGTTTCGCCTGGAGATCCTCACCAATCTGCGCGATGAGTTGGTACATGACCCCAGTACGCTCAACCGCGACCTGCTCTACGACCACATCCAGCAGCGCCTCGGTGACCTGGAAGCATTTGCGAGCGCGGTCGAGGAGAAAACTGCAGGATAACGGAAACGCATGAAATGTGGGGTCGGACGCGTCCGACCCCACATTTCATGCGTTTCCGTTATCCCTTATTCTGTTGCCATACGCAAGGTATTGGCCTGCTCCATTGCCTCGGCAGCCTGCTCGGGACGACCCGTCTCCTGATATATCTGCGCCAGCGTCTCGTAGGCCAGAATCATTGAGGGGTCCATAGCTATAGCCTGCTGCACCGTCTCAAGGGCTTCACCGTAGCGTTTCACCTCGCGGTACGTGTCGGCCAGGTCGTTATAATAATCAGCATTGAGGGGATCACTATCGATGGCATTCTCGTAGTTCTCAATGGCTTCATCATAACGGCTAAGCGCATCATAGGCAGTGGCAAGCTGGTAATAACCCTCTGGATCATCCTCGAATTGCTCAAGAAGCGCCTGGCTGGTGGTAATAGCATCGTCGTAACGTTCCATGCTGTTGTAGGTATCAGCCAGGCCGGCATAGGCTGCCGCCACGTCGTCAGGTTCCAGTTCATTAGCAGCGTTGACAAGGTCCTGATAGGCGGTCAGAGCCTCGTTGTAGCGTTCAGCCTCAAGATATGCTTCCGCCAGGCTGAAACGCGCTGTGAAACGGTTGGGATCAAGCTGAACCGCTCGCTCATAAGCCTGAATGGCCTCGTCAGTGTTTCCCTGGACGGAACGCCATGTGCCCAGATGTTCCCAGGCTTCCGTATCATCAGGATTCATCGCTACGATGCGCGAATACGCCTCTGCCGCCTGGTCGCGATCCCCCATTGCCTCGTAAACCGACGCAAGCGAGTCGTAGCCGGTCCGATTTTCAGGATCAAGTCCGAGCATATGATTTGCTGCCGACAGCGCCTCATCATAACGCCGCATGTCGAGGTAGAGACTGACCAGTTCAGCGTAGCGCGAGAGGTCCGCGGGGTCTTCGTCCACTCGCCGCTCTTGCTCCATAATACGGCGCAGCTGGTTATTCACCCGCTCGCGCACATCGCGCAGGTTATCGGCGGCCACTGTATTGTCAGGATTGAGGATAACCGCCTGGCGATAGGCCTGAATCGCGTCCTGGTAGAGGTTCTGCGAACGATAGGCATCGCCGACATTGAGGTAAAGTTCATCATTTTCGGGGTCGAACTCGAGGGCCTGCTGGAAGGTCTCCAGCGACTCCTCTTGCATCCCCAACTCGCCATACAGGTTACCCAGGTTGGTGTATGCATCGATCAGCTGGGGGTCAAGGTCTATTGCTCTGCGATAGCCAGCAATAGCGCTCTCCGAGTCGCCGAGATATTGCTGTGCTAATGCCAGATTGTAGCGCGCGCGGGCGTCCGTAGGATTTGCATCTACCGCATGCTCAAAAGCTTCGGCAGCCACCTCGTAGTCTCCTTGCTGAGCGGCGGCGTTGCCCCTGTCTGTCCATTCCTGTTCTCCAAGATCAGGAGTTTGCGTTGCATCCCCATTGGGGCTGTTAGTATTGTTATTGTCTAAACTCTGCATCTCATCCATAGTACGCGACAGTTCTCCTCTAATTTTTGTTTTATTGGTCCTACCTTCGAATTATAGGCCTTGTCAGAAAGAATAGCTAGAAGTCCTTGCGTAGTATAGCCGATTGACAGGGCGACCGCAAGGGTTGAAGCGTAATACCCTCTACCTGGCTACGCGCAAGGTAACACGCGCTTCATAACGTGAACCAGGGAAAAACGTCTCGGAGTATTCGATAGGCGTGCCCGTTTGATCGAAGGTAGTGCATGCAAAGTGCAGACCAGGCTCGTCCGGCTGGATTTTCAAGATTTCGGATATACGAGTAGAAGCCCGCTCGACTTTGATGGTCTGCTCGACAATATAAGGGCTAAGGCCTTCGCTGGTCATCAAGCTATAAAGAGAACCATCGGTAACTTCTTTTGCGCGCTGGTAGATACTGCTGGCACGAGGATAAGGTAGATAGTCAATTTCATAAGCAATAGGAACATCATCGGCAGTCCTCAAACGCTCGAGGCGAATCGCCTGTTCTTCGTCAGTCAACTGCAAACTCTTGCGTATGATTTCGCTCCCTCGCACCAGTTCGCTGATAAGCAAGAGGCCACCCGGGCGTTTTCCACGTCGTCGCAGGTCTTCAGACAGGCTGGTCAGCTCGCTCAGCGTTTGCTGCACACGTGGCTCACAAACGAAGGTTCCCTTTCCATGCTGACGATAGAGCAGACCTTCGTGTACCAGCTCCGTCAGCGCCTGTCGCACGGTAGCGCGACTGACATGGTAGCGCGTCACGAGTTCAGGTTCAGAGGGAATAGCAGTATGGGGCGCAAGATGCCCGGCCCGAATCTGCTGCCTGAGAACTTCTTTGAGTTGATAATAAAGCGGCAATGGGTTTGAACGTTCTAACGTCGGCATATGCACTCTCCCTTATGTCCAGACAACCACTTGTAGAACAACAAGATATGGATGAATATACCACAAAAGCTCCCAGGCGTCGAGAGGTTATAACACGATTTACTGGAACCGGCATAAAATTCATGAACAAGAGGAAATTTTACACAAAAGCCTGGAACTCATTAAAGAGCACCAGGCTTTTTCATATGCTATTGAATAATTCCAGGGTGTTTATTGTATAGAGTTAAGCAACCTGAACGCCATTATCGGCAAGCACTTTATCGATCATAGTCTTCAAACGCAGTGGATGAGGCCCAACCAGGCGACCAATCTCACGCCCGCCTTTGAAAATCAGCAGTGTTGGAATGGCCTGAATGCCGAGTCGCCCCGGCGTTTGCTCGTACTGATCGATATCCATCTTGGCGAAACCCATCTTGCCCAGGTATTCATCGCTCAACTTCTCATAAACAGGTGCGATAGCACGACAAGGGCCACACCAGGCAGCCCAGAAATCAACAATCACCGGCATGTCGGATTTCAGTACCTTCGACTCAAAATCCTGGTCTCCTACATGGAACAGGTTTGGATGCGTATCCATTATTTTACTCACTTTCATGACGTTGCAATCACGGTCATTGAGATCATTATATTTCTCAAGTAGCTCCTAATCAAGTGAACAACATGCATACCAATCTTATTCCATCCTGTTCCTTCTCGGCTAGCCATATCTGTATTACCGCCTGCGATTATCACCTTGCAGAATTGTGAGCAACTCCAGGATGTAGATGAACAGGTTCAGCACGGTGATAAAGAGTGAGACCGTGATCCCAATGGCATTAGGCATCGTATCCGCCATGTAACGCGCACGCTGCACATAATACAGGACATAGCCGGAGAAAATGGCCACGCCAAAAATCGAAATGAACAGACCAACCAGCGGTATCGAGAAGATACCTCCGAAGAAAATGCCCACGATACCTGCGACTATCAGCAAGAGCACCCCGAAAAAGAGGTAGTCACCCAGGCGCGTGAAATCGCGTTTGGTCGTCCAGGAATAAACAGCCAGACCCAGCGATGTCACGGCGGTAATCAAAAAGGCTTCACCCAGAATATTGGTATAGCCCGGTATGCCACTAAACAGGTAGATGCTAATGATCGGCGAAAGTGCCATTCCCTCCAGGAACGTGAAAAGATACAACAGGAACAGGTTCAGCCCCGGTTTATTGATGGCGAAATTCAGGATAAAGAGTACGACAAGGCCCGCGATGGCGACGACCCAGTAAGCCGTGATAGTATGAATAACATAAAACCCAACGAAAGTTCCAATGAATGCAAAGAGGAACGAAAAGGCCAGCAGGCCCATGACCTTGCTGATCAAACTACTCGCCTGGGTTTGTGTACCGGCGTAACCATAGGGAGAGACCGTCTGATATTGATAGCGAGAGGAACCAAATGCCCCTCCTCTGCCAAAGGGGCTATTATTTCTCGGATTGAACATAGCTAGCAAACCTCGGTTATAGAACTACACTCTTCAACACGCTTGAAGAGAAGTAAATTTGCTTTTAACTATAATACGAAATATGCTAGGCTCTGGTTGTATTCTGGCCCATAATTTCCACGCCTGACGCTGTAAGGGCGACTATCGTGGTTGCCCTTTGGGTGCCGGCTGCGAAGATACCTTACTTCTTGCGATGACGTCCCTTAGGAGGCTCATCTGGTTGCTCATCGTCAGCTGGTAAGACTACTGGAGCGTCGACAAGATTAGTAATATCGCAGCGCGGGTGATTATTATCCGCGTGCCAGTAGAGTGTACTTCCGGCAGGTTTCTGCATCAATCCACCACATCGTGGGCAGCGACGAGGTACGACAGGTTCCCCTTGAGCCTGAGTCATGCTGAACTCCTTAGAAGAAACCGGTGGAGTAGTATCCGATTTAGTAGTTCTATACGATGAATAATTACCTACATCACACTCCAGACACCGCATATCTCACAGTAAGCGATGCCTACCTCTCCGAAGGTTCGACTGCGAGTGTTCCAACGATCGTAAGCGATGGCAATGGAACCACAACTCCAACAACGAGCACGACCACCAGCTTTCGTTTCCTCAGACAGGCGATATAGTAAAAGACCACGAGCTTCTTCTGAGCCGGTATAACCAGGATTATAGGCCAGGTGAAGCAAATTGCCGAGAGGCAGCGCAATCTCGTGCGTAGGGGCCTGCAAAGGGCTCGACGAAGCGAAGCTTGATGGCACAGATGGCGGTGGCTGTGGCGTTACCGGTGGTCGACGGAAAAGTTCGCCTCGTGGAGTTCGTCGTCCACCCTCGATAGGAGGGATATATTCCTGTCGTTCCACACGATCCCCATTCGAGACCGGCGGTGGTGTAGGGGTCATGGGAGTAAAAGGTACATCCTCCGTACGTTCAACAGCAGGTGTTCCTGTGTCATCTCCATCGGTAGAAGCAGCAGGAACAGACTCAGCAGCGAGTGCTTCTGCGGCATTTTCGGTTTGATCGGCAAGATGATTATTATTCTCTGGCTGATCAGGTGGATTTGCGCGTTTACGACGTGTAATAGGCATAGGAGCTAGTCCCCTTAGAAATTGATGTGTCTATGAGTAGTTGTTGCTAACGCATTATATCACAGCATAAAGAGAAGGTCTACAAACGAGTGGGGAAACTGTATCATTTTGCGCCACCCAATTGTATCCTGCGTCACCCTGTCAGGCGGGACGACGCAGTTGGGTGGCACAAATTACAATTTATTTGAAGAAATCTGCATTGATCTTGATATACTGCTTCCATTCTTCTGGTGTCGCAGATTCCTCAAAAATAGCGGTCACGGGACAAGCAGGCTCGCAAGCGCCACAATCGATGCACTCGTCAGGATTGATATACAGTTGCTCAACCGTATCAAAATCTTCCTCGCTCTGTGTGGGATGGATGCAGTCAACAGGGCAGACATCCACGCAGGATGCATCCTTTACACCGATGCACGGCTGAGTAATAACGTAGGTCATGATTAAGATATCCTCCTGTTAGCCCGCTATGCATATTAAGAACCCAGGAGCATAGCAGCAAAGTTTTGATGTTGTTGGCAAAGGTATGCTTTTAGCCATGTCCAGTATAGTGTGTTGTGAGTTCAATGTCAATTATTTTGTGACTTGCAACCGGATACCTTGAATGTCGATTCAAGCGAGGTTTCAAAGAGTATGATCCTCTGCTATACAAACTCATAGTGATTGATCATAGCTGCGTAACATACATGTGCGAGAATGCAACTTCGGAATTCATCTCCTCTACACAGAGGCCAATCTCACCTTCGCTTAACGCTGATTTTGCATCATCGGTTACCGGTTTGCCAACCGATTTACCATTGATAAAGAAGCTGAAAGTATTCCCCTTCGCCTCAACCGTTATGACGTTATGCTGTCCCAATCCGAGTAGAATTGAGGTTGCAGGACCCGCTGTCAACGTATGCCAAACCTCGTCGTGACGTAAGAATGAGTACTGACCCCCACCAGATGCACCAACCTCGAAAAGGTAATAATGCGATTGGTCCATGGAGGCACGAAAAACAACGCCGTAATAGTCAGTGCTATTCTGCATACTATGAATTTCGGATAGGGTAACCGAAAGACGGAAATCGCTATACTGGTGACTGCCACCGTAGAATGCCAGGGCGATATCCTTAGCCGAAGTATTCAGAATAGTATATTGCCCATCCTTAAAGAAGAAGGTACTGCTTGTTTGCCAGGCACCTTGATCAGCCGCCAGAATGTCCTGTGAGGATGGGGAAACAGTGCCCGTAGGAGGTACCGGTTGTGAGTGTACCTGAGAATGTGTGAGGAACTTGACAATACCCACTGTGGCTCCGGAAACCAGTAGTAGCGGCAGCAATATAATAATGGCTAAAGTCGCTCGTGAAAGTCTGGAAGACGGGCCAAGAAGCGGTTTGACCTGCGCAACAGGCTTCAGGACAATAAAAGCACGCCTGAACCTCTCGGAATGATTATCTACACGATCGGTGGTAGCGGAATAGTCAACAGAGACGAGAGCCTCGGCAAATGCATCTCTGAACTCTCCGGCCGTCTGGTAGCGTTCCTCCGGCCATTTCGCAAGGGCTTTCCCAATCACATTATCGATGCCCAGTGTGATATCGGCACGTAACAGACCCAGCGAAGGCGGTGTTTCGTGAACATGTAAGAGTGCCATAGCAATGGAAGATTCGGCCTTGAAGGGCGGACTGCCTGCCAGGAGGTAGAAGAGGGTGACTCCAAGCGAATAGATGTCGGAGCGGCCATCCAGTGGCTGGCCCAGAGCCTGCTCGGGCGAGATATAGTCGGGCGTCCCCATCAATGTCTCGGGAGACTTCATCACTCTTTCAGCGGCCACGGCATCGGGCTGCATCAGGCGTGCAATCCCAAAATCCGAAAGCAAGGTATTACCTGCTCCGTCCAGCAAGATATTAGCTGGCTTGACATCACAATGCACGCATCCCTGTTCATGAGCATAGTCCAGGGCAGCCGCAATCTGTTCAAGATAGTGCTGAGCTTCAGTCAAGGATAAAGGGCCATGCTTTTGAACATATTCGGAGAGCGTTCCGCCAGGCATATAGGGCATGACGATATATGGCAACCCTTGATCCTGGCCGTAAGAATAAACGGAGAGGATATGGGGGTGATCTAATTTGCTGGCAGCTTCAGCCTCAAGCAGAAAGCGCTGATAAAAGTTTTTCTGCATCTGCACATCCATGGTGGATCGCGGCATAAAAACTTTCACGGCGACTTCTTCGCCAGAGGAGTGATCCTGGGCCAGGAAGACGGCACTGGAACCGCCATAGCCCAGCAACCGCTCAAGAACATAAGAACCAATCTGTTTTCCAATTAAATGTTGTCCCCTGGTCGTTGTCACGATAACCCCATCCCCCTATTATGAGTATGCTAGTGCGATTCCCAGGATATTGGGTGTAATCAATTGGACCCTACCAGAGCAACCAGCCCGGTTCACTTTGATTGTACCAAGAATGAAGAGCCAGTGTCAATGTCTGGATGATAGGTTCTTTGACGGTGTACGTCGTACCCCTAAATGGTAAATTCCCCATTGCGCATGATAATGCGGTCATCGACCTCGATGGTACAGTTGCTTGGGATGACATCGACGTGAATTTTGGCATTCCAATCAGCCCCGGTAAATTCTGGATAGGGATTACCGAATGCCACGTGCAGGCCGGGCATCTTCTCATCCTGCAACAGGTTGCCGACTAGCCGCTTCAGGCTCGTGAGAGTGCCGATGGCAAATTCTCCTACGCGATCGCCATTGGGAACCGAGAACAGGTAGTCCCGTACTTCCTTTGCCAGCGCTGCATCTTCGCTGGTGACTTCCGTCACGTACCCATTTTTTATAGTGATAGCAATTGGCTGCTTCAAGACACCATACTTCTGTGAGAAGAAATCTCCGAGTACATCGCACACGATCACGCCATCAACGGTTGCGGGAGCCGTGAAAACCTCGCCTTCAGGCAGGTTGCCCCACTTGCCCTGAGTATCATAATGCCCATGGCAGGGTATCCATTTCCAGTTCTTGTTGAACGTAGCTGTCACGTCACTGCCTTTAGCTGAGGTGACATGGATGCGCTGCGCATTGCGAACGATATCGTAGACCTGGTTGGTGAAACTGAACACCTCATCATAATCGGCGCACATGCCTTCGGTCATCACTTCTTCATCGATGCCGATCATATGACCATGGCGTACCTTGAGTTCCTGCACCAGGAAAGGCAGCAGAGGAAGACGGAATGTGATTTCCCCCGGTTTGGCGGTTGCGATATAAAAGGTTACTGTGGGATGGGCCTGCAGTAAATCATTGCGCAACTCTTCTGGAAATGTGGTGAGCGGACGTTCACCATAATGCTCCAGGAAACGAACGGTGACATCGGCATGCCGATCGAGTGCGGCCAGTGCGACGAGGCGTGCAATACTTTCACGCTCATAATCGGCCATAATAAAGACGCGATCCTGCGAGGTAATACCCATGCAGCGCACGGCATTCTCTGCGCCATATCGCAAGCGTTCTTCAAAGGACATGCCTGCGATATCGGGCTTTCCAGAAGCGGAAAGCACACTGCGTGTGTTGATTGACAATTTTTTTCTCCTCTAGAAAGTTTTTTTGAGCGGTTTTAGTTCATTTGCATCATAGCCAGTTGTAAAGTCCGGTTCATTCGAATGAATACTCGGCACCAATCCATCTTGCCAACGCCGCTCGCTCACGGCTAGTGCTTCGCACTCAGGCAAGATGAAAGGAGTATGAGTCCTCTCATAATCAATAGACGTACACGACCTCCCTTTATAGAATAACAGGATCAAGAAAGGTCTTATGCCACATTGGATGGGTTTGCAGACCGCGCCTGGCTCTATGCATAATGCTGAACATGGGTTACACTTTGTCTACACATTAGTACGTTTTTAATTCGGGAGATGTTACATATGGCAGAAAAGAGTACTACCGCGTTATATCGTTCGATCCACGCGCAGCCGGAGGAGATACGCAGGTTGCTCGGCGATTGGGATGGTCCCATGCAGGCGGCAGAGAAACTGGCTGATGCGGACCGCATTTTTTTGACCGGTATCGGTACAAGTTATCATGCCGCCTTGGTTGGCGAATATCTGCTGCGCTTCGTGGGAGCGGATGCCTGGGCGCTACGCTCATTTGAGTTTGTGAATTATCCTCGCCCTCTGCGGGCTGATGATGGAGTGATTGTGATCAGCCACCGTGGCAGCAAACTGCATGGCAATAAGGCCGTACAGAGAGCGAAGGAGGCGGGCGTACAGACGATTGGCATTACGGGCAAGAACTCAAAGATGCAGGGAGCCGATATGCTGCTGGAGACGGTCGAGCAGGATCCGTCCTCGGCTCATTCCATCAGCTATACCGGCGCATTGACGCGGCTGGGTCAGATTGCCGCGAGATTTGCCGCGCTCAACGGCAATAGCCAGCAGGCACAACGCCTGGAACAGGGGCTGATGCAGTTACCCACGCTGATGGAAGCTATCCTGGCACGCGAAGATGAGATCCGGCAGGTTGCCCAGGAAGCGGCGGCGCATGCACGGCGTCTCTATTTCATCGGGGCAGGTCCCAATGCTCCTACAGCTCCAGAGGGGGCACTGAAGGCAAAGGAAGCAGCATACGTGACTGCCGAGGGATTTGAACTCGAACAGGCTATTCACGGCCCCCAGGTAGCCTTTGAGGCGGAGGATTTGCTGGTACTTATCAGCGTTAAGGGACCTGCCCAGCCGCGCATGGCCGATCTTCTGCTGGCTCTGAGCGAGATCGGCTCCCGTGTCTGGTTGATTGGTGAAGCACCTTCCCCAGAGACGGTTGATCTCTTTAATCGTGAGAACTGGACGCGCTTCGCCATCGAGGATGATGCCGACCTGCCTGAAGAACTGACGCCGTTTTTAGCCGCACTGCCCGTACAATTGCTGGCGGATTTCCTGGCGGCCGCACAGGGAACAAATGCCGATGTTTTCCGTGCCGATAACGAGGTGTATAAACGGGCAAATGGGAGATTCAGGCTATGATAGCAGTCAGGGATGGTACATAAGCGGGGACCAGCAACCACCACCTCATAGGAAGATCCATATACTCAGGGTGATCATCCTCTTTTCTTGAGGCGATCACCTCAATTCGCGGGCGAACCCCTTCCGCGGGGCAGCCACCTCAATCCCCAGGGCGACCAATATGACATGGTCGAAATGCTCCAAAACTCAACAAAATATGTTATAATTGTAAAGATGGCGGAGTTTATAGCCATAGAGCCGGCCTCCTCCTCTTCGGTCAGCGGTTTGAAAACTAGTAAGGAGCATTGCATGACCGACGGTTTTGGTATTTCCCAACTTGTTGACTACCTCTATCAGATGGGCGTACGTATCGCCAACCTGGATGCAAATTCGGAAACTATTGAACTCATCTTTCATGGCAAAAATGGACAGTGGCGCATGGTTTTGGGTTTTCAACAACATGATGACGTGCGCAAGTTAATGCTCGTTGTTCCTCATATAGGTACAGTGACCACAAATAAACGGCTCGAATGCCTCGAAGCGCTGCTGGCTGTGAACTATCGCATCGCTATGGGGAAATTCGGCCTGGACCTCGATGACGGGGAAGTGCGATTGGAGGAGTCGGTGCCGCTCGCAAGGGATAGTATCACAAAGGAACAATTCCGACTTGCTTTTGGAGCGCTGATGCAAAGCCTCTGAACTGGACGTGAATGATGTCTTAGCGGAAGTTGCGCGTATATTAGAGGAAGAAAAAGGGCAGGCATAAGCCGCCTAAAGGGGCTTTTTACTCTCCGAATAATGGCCATTTTGTTTTGCCCGCGTGTGGATATCTGGCTCTGAGGCTTCTTCGTCGTCATCACCATCTGACAATGATTCTTCTGAGATATCGGGACGAACAGAATCATACCTGATCCAGGTCTGGGGCGACACAACATCAACATGCTTTCTCGTATAGATTCTTTTGCCCAGTTCTATGACGGCCCAGATGATGATGAGTGCTGCAACAACAAATCCAATATACTCGACTAAGGTTACTGTTGGGTCCATGGAAATACATCCCTTTCAGGTATGAGGCAAGCAGTGGGGGCAGATTGACCGCACCCATCCCCTATTCTAACCATCAAACAGTGAAGCGTCAAGTATAGATTTTCCTGGACTCTCCATCCTCTGAGGTGAAAGTGGGGTGCAGGGGCAGCCGCCCCTGACGGGGTTTGGGACGTCCCCAACTCTTCTTTTTCCATAATCACCCAGAAGGATAGAAACCTTTTCCCGCCGCAGCGGTCGGGAGGGGGAGAGAGGGGGAATTCACCCGACCGCTCACTAGAGGTTCTTTACGAGGGAGATAAGGGGGTTGAGAGAGCACATTCAGTTTTAAACGTTTGTTCTAACGAGAGATATATTACCATGAGGCGCCGTGGTTGTCAAGAGGTTTTTAGAACGAATTTTCTAAATATGAGCGGCGTTAGAAAAATGCCCTACTGTTGTGCTTGACAATCACCGCCTGCTCCATCATACTATACTCTAGGGAACAGTCTTGTAGAGCCTGACCGACTGCCGTCATTTTTCTCTGGTTTCCATTCCCTGGTCGTCATTTGGTGTCCATTGTTCTTATGAGATTCCGCAGACAGAAGGAGAAAAGTCATGGTTACCCGTCCCGAGCGTAGAGGCCGATCCTGGCTGCTGTTACTGCTACTCATCCCTTTCATCGTGCTATTATGGCCCCCATTCTACAACTCCGACCTACCGGAGTTCATTGGCATCCCGTTTTTCTACTGGTTCCAGTTGCTCTGGATCATTCTGACGGCCATTTTGATGGCCGTGGTGTACTTCCTGAGAGCCTGATGTAATCCATTCCTTAGTGGTCGTTCTGCTCTACATACGACACAATTGTGGCCCGTTCGATTTCATTCGTTTCCTGACGAACAACGATGTACGGGGACGAGTTTGCAGGCTTACGCGAGTTGGTGAACTGTATGCAGCGTCTCCATGAGAAAGGAAGAAGTCGTTGAAACCACAGCTTGACGCGGTATCATTAACCATCTTTATTGTCTTCTTTGCTATTGTCACGGTCATTGGTTTCGTAGCGGCTCGTTGGCGGCGAGGAAACCTCAACCAGATCCATGAATGGGGTCTGGCAGGACGCCGCTTCGGCACCACTGTGACGTGGTTCCTCCTGGGTGGAGACCTCTATACGGCCTATACCTTCATCGCCGTACCGGCAGCAATGTTTGGATTAGGCGCGCTGAATGGCTGGTTTGCCGTGCCCTATACCGTCCTGGTCTACCCCATCGTCTACTTCTTGATGCCTAAGTTCTGGACGGTGTGCAAGCAGCGAGGCTATGTAACTGCCGCCGACTTTGTCAAAGATCGCTTCGGCAGCGGTACGCTTGCACTGGCAACAGCCATCACCGGTATAGTGGCAACCTTGCCCTATATTGCATTACAAATGTTCGGTATTCAGGTCTGTCTCGCTGCGCTTGGCATACCTCTGAGCACTAGCGTGGGAGGATTGCAAATCGACATCCCCCTGCTCATCGCCTTTATCATCCTGGCCGCATACACCTATACCAGCGGACTGCGCGCTCCTGCGATGATCGCCCTGGTCAAAGATGTGATGGTCTTAACCGTGGTATTAGTAGCGGTCATCTATATTCCCATTAAATTGGGTGGGTTCAGCAACATTTTTGCTGCTGTGCATGCCAAGGCCGTGGCACACCCGGCGCTGGTGAATGGCAAGGCCAACCCCACGGCATTTTTTGAATTCCTTTCGAGCAAGCAGTACCTAGCTTATACGACGCTGGCACTTGGCTCCGCACTTGCCCTGTTCCTGTACCCGCATTCAATCACGGGCACGTTGAGCAGCAGCAGCAGCAACGTGGTCAAGCGCAACACCGCCTTGCTTCCCATCTACTCTCTGATGCTTGGTCTGCTGGCGCTACTTGGTTATATGGCCATCGCAGCTAAGGTTAACCCTCTGGCAACCTTCGGTGCCAATGGCTCGATCCCGGCTCTTATCCTGGTGGAATTCCCCAACTGGTTCGCGGGCTTTGCTTTTGCCGCCATTTCCATTGGAGCATTGGTGCCGGCAGCCGTGATGTCCATCGCGGCGGCGAACCTGTTCACACGCAACATCTGGAAGGAATACGTGCATCGCGAGGCTTCCGAACGCGAGGAGACGCAGGTTGCAAAGCTCGCGTCTCTCCTGCTGAAATTCGGAGCCGTGCTGTTCATCGTCTACATTCCGACGCAGCAGGTGATCAACTTCCAGTTGCTTGGAGGCATCTGGATACTACAGACGCTGCCGGCAGTCTTCCTGGGCCTATTCACGAACTGGTTCAACCGCTGGGCCTTGCTTATCGGCTGGCTGGTGGCCGAGGTGTTGGGCACGTTGATGTTCATCGCGGCCAGCCTTAAAGCGGTCTACACGCTGCAAATCGGTTCGCTGAGCATCATTGCCTACGCTGCTGCTATTGCACTGGTG
>WNFT01002528.1_pt1 | contig 15719 bp, 15 predicted proteins | sample 5400191 | NCBI WGS metagenome assembly WNFT01 (sample SAMN13153359, study PRJNA577476) | soil metagenome | isolation source: 80 cm saprolite under Madrone tree | place: USA:California | collected 2016-06-14 | reverse complement strand
ATGACGGACAGGAGGGGGGGTCGATGAACGATAGATCGATGGATCGCCGTGCCTTCGTCCGGCTGCTGGCGGCGGCTCCCCTGGCCTCGGCCGCGGGCGCGGAGACGATTCCGCAGTATCGCGTCGTCACCCGCTACCGCCCGGCGGCGGTTCCCGGCATGCCGGGCCCCCATCCGGGCACGGTGGTCGCGGTCAGGTCGGAGAAGTGCGTCGATCCCGCCAGCAACGCCGCCCGCGCCGACGCCGTGCGCGAGATGATGGCCAGGGGGATGTGCGCGCTGACCGGCGAGGCGAAGGTGCTCGACGCCTGGCGCCGCTTCTTCGATCCCAAGGACGTGGTCGGCATCAAGGTCAACTGCGGCGGCCATCCCTACATCGTCTCCGCCCCCGAGATCGTCGCGGAGGCCGTCCAGAAGCTCATGGCGATCGGCCTGCCGCCGTCGCAGATCTGCGTGTACGAGCGGTTCCAGAACCAGCTCGACGCGGTCAACTACGCGCCCCACCTGCCCGAGGGAGTGCAGATCGTGGCCGCGGAGACCGCGAATCGGCACGCGGAGAACCGCGGCTACGACCCTTCGACCTACGTGGAGGCGGACTTCTTCGGCGAAGAGGACACGCGGTCGAACATGATGCGGCTCGTTTCCGGGCGGCTGACCAAGATCATCAACGTGCCGAACGTCAAGGACCACGGGGCCACCGGGGTCACGGGCTGCCTCAAGAACATCGCCTACGGAAGCTTCTCCAACGTCGCGCGCACCCACCAGCGCGGCAAGTCGCACACCTACTCCTTCGTGGGCACCCTGGCCGCGGTGGAGCCCCTGCGCTCGCGGACGGTCCTGCAGATCATGGACGGCCTGCGCGGGGTGTGGCACGGCGGCCCCTTCGCGCATTCCCGCCGCTACCTCTTCCATCCGAAGCAGATCATGTTCGGCACCGACCCCGTGGCCATCGACCGCCTGCTCCTCGACATCATCGACGAGAAGCGCAAGGCGGAGGGCGCGATCTCGATCTGGGACCGCTCGCCCCGGTACCTGAAGACGGACGACGCGGGAGCGCGCGATCGGGACCCCAACGTGAACATCATCATCCGCGAGCCCGGGCACGTGGAGTACGCGTCGAAGCTGGGGCTCGGGGTGCACGACCTGGCCGCGATCAAGGTCCAGAAGATCGAGGTATGAGCGGGCTCGTCCTCCTGCTCGCCCTGCCCGCGCTCTACTGGCCGCAGGCGACCGACAGCGCTCCGGTCCTGAAGCGCGCGGGGATCGAACGGCTTTGCGTCCCGCCCGAGTCGGCCGCGGCCTGGCGGGAGGCGGGCTTCTCCGTGATCCCGCTGAGCCCGGCGGACCTGGCCTCGCGCGAGAAGCTGCCCCCGCCCGGCATCGCCGGAAGGGCGGCCGTTGCCTCTCCGACCCGCAGCCCCTGGGTCTTCGCGAGCGGCTGGCGCTTCCTGCGCAACCCGGCGGGCAAGTACTTCTACGATCTGCCGGCCGGGAAGGCCGCCCTGGCGGCGGCGGAAGCGTTCGCCTACGGGGCCGATGCGGTGCTGAAGATCGATCCCGCGGACGTGGAAAGCTTCGGACGCATGCTGGCCTTGCTGGCCCAGTTGCCGGCCGCCGACCTTCCGGAGATCGCCGATCTGGGGGTGGTGGACGATGGCTCGCCCCTGGTGGGCGAGGTCATGAACCTGCTCGCCCGCCGGAACCTCCTCTACCAGGTGGTCCGCGCGCCCTCCCCGCAGCTCCCCATCAACGTCCGGATCGGCACGCCGGAGTACCCGCAGAAGGAGGCGGCCGACCCGAGCGCGTTCGCGCTGAAGATCCGCCGCCAGCTCACCGACGAGCAGCGGAGGCTGCGCCTCTTCGGCAGCGATGTCGTGATCGGCCGGCTCACCGGGAACGCGGACCGCGCCCGGCTGCACCTGCTGAATTACGGCGGGCGCGAGATCGACAGCCTGCGCATCCGCCTCCGGGGCTCCTGGGCCCAGGCCGACGTGTTTCTGGCGGGGCGGGGCCCCGGGCCGCTGGAGGACCAAACGGTGTCCGAGGGGGCCACGGAGCTCTCCCTTTCCGGAATGTCCACCTACGCGGTGATCGATCTCAGGGAAGCGAAGTGACGGAAGTCCGCTCCACACGCTTCTCCAGGGCGACCTTCTCGTAAGCCGTCGCGCTATCGAGGCCGGCGCCGGGCCGCGCGCTCCCGCAGCACACCCTCGAGGAACGCGCGATCGATTGCGTCCTGAGGTCGCGGTGTGTCCTTCATTCGAATGAGGGTCGCGGGGCTCGGCACCGGGATGACGACTCCGCCCCGTTCGATCGTCTCGGCGTCGCGCAGGGCCTCTGCGTAGGTCAGGCCGCAGGCTCGGCCCATGAGGTCCACGATCACCTCGTCGGCCACTCGCACCACCGCGTGACGCTGGACGTCGTCCTCCGCCACCTCGGAAGCCGCGTTATCGGCGAGCACGGCAAGGGCCAGCTTGACCCGGGCCACGTTGGCGGGAGCGTCGTCCACCAGGAGGTCGATGTCTTTCGTGAACCGACCGGCCCCGTGAGCCATGACGGCAAAGCCGCCGATCAGCAGGTACCGTGCGCCCGCGTCGTTCAGCGCCCGACAGATGCGGATGACGTCGTCGGGCTCCGGCGCCCGTGCTCTGCGGTCATCATCCTGGTCATCCAAGCGTCGGCCTCTTCAAACGAGGAAAACCGGAACACGCCTCGTGGCACGAGGCCGGCGTGGCCACGGAGAAACGCGGCCGTCCGAGTCAGCCGGCCCTGGTCGGCCCAGGCATCTCCTTCCATCGAGCGATGGCCCACAGAGATCACGACTCATTATCACATGCAGGCGCCGGTGAGGCGCGCTCGAGCGCTCGGGCTGTGTCATTGGAGGGGGCCCGTCATTTCTTCACGTGGACCAGCCTCCACGTCCGTCCCGGCTGGGGCAGGAAGAAGAAGGCCTCGGTGGCGGGAAGCCGCTTCAGGTAGCCGCGGCTCTTCTCGACGCCCTGAACGAAGAAGACGTCGTCCAGGGCGTCCCCGACGGTGCCGCTCGTCGCCAGCACCGCGACGCTCAGCATGCCCTGCGCGGGCCGGCCCGTTCGCGGGTCCATGATGTGCGCGTAGGTGACGCCTCCGACCTCGAAGGATTTCTCGAGGCGGCCGGCGACCGAGAGGGCGCGGTCCTTCAACCGGACCGTGCGAGCGATCCTGCGGGGGTCGGCGGGGTCCTGGATCGACACTTCCCACGCCTTGCGCCCGGGAGGCGCGCCGAGGCCGTAGAGCGTGCTGCCTCCCGCGCTGACCAGGGCGGAGGGGACCTGATGGCGCTCGAGCAGCTCGACCACGCGGTCCACGGCGTAGCCCTTGGCGATGCCACCCAGGTCCAGCTCGACCCCGGGCTGGTCGAACTGGATGGTGCGCGCGCCGGCCTCCAGGGTCACGTGCCGGTAGCCGACCCTCCCGAGCAGCTCGGAAACCTCGCCCGCGTCGGGGACCCGGCCTTCGCCTCGAAAGAAGCCCCATGCCTTCATCAATGGGCCGACCGTGATGTCGAACGCACCCTCGGACTCGCGGCTGTAACGCATGCACTCGCTGAGGAACCCGAAGAGCTCCGGCTCGACCACAACGGGACCCCGGGCCGCTTCGCGATTGAGGCGGGACAAGGGGCTCTCCGGCTTGTAGTGGCTCATCAGGCGGTCGATGCGGTCCACTTCGTCGAACGCCGCGTCGAGGATGCGGGGCAGGGCCCCCGCGTCGGCCCCGTAGGCGACGATCGTGTATACGCAGCCCATCGAGAGCCGGCTTCCCTCGTAGCGGACGAGCTTGCCCGGAGTGTCTGCGAACAATCGCCAGGGCGAAGCGACGAGGGAAAGGAACCCGCCGATGAACAGGGAAGAGACGCGGAGCCGTCCTCGAGGGTCGATTACCGGATCCCCTCGGCGATGCGCGACGCCGTGACCCCGAGCACCCGGGTGGCCAGGGGGTCCAGGCCCGGGCGATCGCCGACGAAGTGGAACGTGCGGTGGGTGTGCACGACGGACTCCCCGGGCCGCAGCGCGGCCGCGGGCGAGCTGGTCTCCAGCTCGTAGAAACCCCCGAGGGAGGGCAGGCCGGGCCCGGGAGGGCCGTCGTTGTAGCTGTTGACCACGTCGCCGGCGTACGGCTCCTTCTGGGTCTCCCACATGCTGTTCACGTAGTCCCGGGCCCCCTTCGGCTTGTCGTAGTGGACGAGGGTCAGCAGGCGCGCGGAGGCGCTGTAGCTGCCGAGGAACTCCCGGGCGCGCGCCGGGCCGAGGCCGATCTTGCTGCGGAGCTGCCCGTCGCATTTGAAGACGAGGTGCCCCGCTTTGTCCCGCACGGCCAGGCGGTCGGCCGGAACCTTGCCGAAGTAGGCGTCGTTGACGATCGGGCCCCCGGACCCCCCGGGAGCAAGGGGGCCGGTCGCGGTCTCGAACGGAATCAGCACGTGGGCGTCGGGAGAGGGGGCGTACATGGCGAGGATCCAGATGGAGAGCAGGCCGCGATCCCGGGTCCAGGGCTCGGGCCCGCAGTTCGTGATCCGGTTGACGGTCTCGAAAGCGACCCACTTCGCGCCCCGAGCCTTTGCGGCGGCGAGGTCGATGCCGAGACGCGCCGCGACCTCGGAGTCCGGCAGGAGCCGGACGCGGCGCTCCACCTCGAGGGAGAAGCGGGTCCCCGCGTAGTTCGTGAGTGCCATGGGGCGGACGAACACCACCTGGTCGTCCGCAGCCTCCTTCACCTCCCAGGCCCCTTCCTGAAGGGCGGCCGGCGTCCGCCATTCCGAAAAGGCGAAGGGCTTGCCGGGGGGGAAGTAGAGCCCGTACTGCCCCCCTTCGGGGCCGAGCCAGAAGCGGTCCTCCCCGCCGTAGTTGTCGAAGGCGGTGCCCGTCTTGCCGGCGGCGATGAACGCGCGGTTGATCCAGCCGAGGCTCGCTCCGTCCGCCTCGACCGCGCTCGTCATCACCCGGCCCTGGTAGGGCGCGGACACCGCAACCCGCGCCCCCGAGGGCGCGACCAGGAGGCGGACCGGGGCGTGGAGCTGCAGGAAGGCGACGTCCTCGGCGAAGCTGGGCTGCTCCGCCTTGGACCCCTGGTGCGAGGGCACCGCCGCCGCGAGGCCGAAAGCGACCGACAGGAAGATCACGATCCGCACGTGCGGATCTTACCGCACTGCCTGCTCAGCGTCCGCGCAGCCTGGCCACCGTCCCGTCGACGCCGTTCGGGAGCTGCGTGCCGGCGGGGCCTTGTGGTGGCACATGAGGAAGAAGGGGCGGTCCTTCGGCCGGCTCCGGATGAACTCGACCGCGAGGTCGGTGATGAGGTCGGTGGCGTAGCGGCCGGTGTAGGTCTTCTCGCCCGCGGCCGTGTAGAGCACGGGATCGTCGTAGGCGCCCTGGCCGGGAAGGATCTCCCAGCGGTCGAACCCGGTGGGGTCGCTTCCCAGGTCGCTTCCCAGGTGCCACTTGCCGACCATCCCCGTGTGATAGCCGCCGGCCTGGAGCAGCTTCGCCACGGTCGGCTGGGAGCCGTCGAAGCGGTTGAAGACGGGGACGCCGTTCAAGTGCGAGTACTTGCCGGTCAGGATCGAAGCGCGGGCCGGAGTGCAGATCGAGTTCGTGACGAAGGCGTTCCGGAAGAGCATCCCCTCCCGGGCGAGCCGGTCCAGGCGTGGCGTCTCGTTGACCCTCGATCCGTAGGCCCCGATCGCGTGGGCCGCGTGGTCGTCCGCCATGATGAAGAGGATGTTGGGACGCTCGGCCGCGACGGCCGGGACCGCGAAGAGGACGAGCGTGAGAAGTGCTCGCATGAGCGAGGATCTTACCCCGGTCGCGCGGGCGTTGCCGGACAGGGCATAATCAGGCGAAGGAGGCTGAGAGTGCAAAGGACACCGGCGATCGCGGTACTCGTGTGCATCCTGCCGTTCGCTTCCGGGCCCGTCTGGGCCCTGGACCCGGGCAAGGTCATGTACGTCGGGGGCACGGTCTCCAGTCTTCCCCCCGGAAACGTGGAAGGGAGCCTCGACTTCAGCGCCGCCGCCGCGATGTTCTTCGTGGCCGCGAAGGGTGGCGGCACCGTGGCCGTTCAGTGGAAGACGATACAGGACCTGGAGTATGGGCCGCAGATCCCGCTCCAGTGGAAGAAGAAGTCGAGGTCCCTGCCGGCGCTGCCGCTCCTGTCCAAGAAAGGCAGGAAGCACTACGTCACCATCGGCTACAAGGATTCCGCCGGCGCCGAACAGGCCCTGGTCTTCGAGCTGGGTGACCAGGTCATCCGCCGCACCCTCACGGTCCTCAAGGAAAAGTCGGGAAAGCCGTTGACGTGTCAGGACGAGCAGACGGGCCAGGAGCTCGGCGACATCTGCAGCTCCGTCTTGCCGCCGCCGCCGGAGCCGGAGAAGAAGCCGGAGAAGAACTAACGAGGCGGGGGGTCAGCCCCCGAAGGCGCCGCGCAGCACCTGGAGGCTCTTCGGCACGGCGGTCTCCGCCGGCTCCTTGCCCTCCATCTCCAGGGAGACGTAGCCCTGGAAGCCGGCCTGGCGCAGGATGCCCGCGATCCGCGGGTAGTCGAGGTCCAGGGTGTACCACTCGCCCCCGCCGTAGTAGGTCTTGGCCTGCACGATGATCGCGTGGGGCGCGATCTTCTCGAGGCCCGCGTAGGGATCGCCGGGGAAGTTGCCGGTGTCGAGGTTCACCCCGAGCCAGGGCGAGCGGATGGCCTGGACGATGCGGAGCAGGTTCTCGGGCCGGGTGGTGAGCCCCCAGTGGTTCTCGAGCGCGAGCATCACCCCCGCCTTCTCGGCCGCGGGCAGGCAGGCCTCGATCGACTCGATGCACCACTTGAAGGCGTCGTCGTCGGAGTAGCCGGGCAGGGGCGGCTCGTCGCCCTTGACCTTCATCAGGTCGTCGAACGACTTGATCGTCTTCCAGCGGCCGGAGTTGAGGCGGATGCAGGGGATCCCGAGCTGGGTCGCGAGGTCGATGCAGTGCAGGGTGTGCTCGATCTGCTTCCGGCGCTCGCCCGGGTCGGGGGAGACGAAATCCTGGTGGATCGAGAGCATGACCAGGTCGAGGCTGTTCCGGAAGGCCGCCTTCTTGAAGCCGTTGACGTAGGCCGGCGACTCGTCGGCCATCTGCCGGTGGAGGATCTCGACCCCGTCGAACCCCAGCTCCGCCGCGTGCTCGATGACCTTCTCGATGGGGAACTTCTCCGCCTTGAAGTGCCAGTACGAGTAGGTCGACACGGCCAGCCTCACTCGCGGCCGCGCCGGAGGGACCGCGCGCGCGCTCGGCGAGGTGAGGATGTGGACGGGAGCGACCGCCGCCGCCCCGAGCTGAAGCGCCTGGCGTCGAGTGAAGGTCACGGAGCGGACGCTAGCTCAAGCCGAGGCGCATGGCAACCTCTTTGGCGGTAGACTCCGCCTCCAGGAGAAAAGGCATGCCCAACCTGTCGCTGCGCCGCTTGATCCTCGTCCCGGCGCTCGTCACCCTGGCCGTCACCCTGGTCCGCCTGACCGGAGAGCTCCTGCGCTGGTCGCCCGCGCTCTTCAGCCGCGAGGCCGGAGGCGGCGGGGCCCTCGTGGGGATCGTCTGGCTCATCCCGGTCTTCGGAATCCTGTTCGGGCTGCGCCTCGCCCAGGCCGGCCAGGCGCCCGCGAGCGTCGGCAAGGCCCTCGGCTGGGCGTTCCTGGCCTTCGTGCTCAACACCGCCCTGGCCATCGGCGCCTTCACCCTCGTCCCGAGCCCGGTCGCCCAGCTCGCGATCTTCGCCATCGGGTCCTGGCTGGCCATCCTGCTGGCGTGCCGGGGCTGGGACGGCCTCTGGCGTGTGCTCCTGGCTTATGGCCTCGCCGCCCGGATCCCCGTCGTCGTCATCATGTTCCTGTCGATCTTCGGGGGATGGGACACCCACTACACCAGGCCCCGGCCGGACTTCCCGCCCATGGGGTCCTGGGGGCTGTTCTTCTGGACCGCCTTCCTGCCCCAGATGTCGATCTGGATCTACTTGACGATCGTGGGCGGGATCATCTTCGGCGCGCTCGCGGTCGGGATCCGCCGGCTGGTGGGGAAGCCCGGCCCCGCGGCCGCTCCTTCGTCGGCGACTCTCTAAGAGAACGGCGGGACCTCGGCCACGCTCCGTGGCAGAATCTCGCGAGGAGGTACCCATGGCGGCCATTAACTCGAAGCGTGTTTGGATCGGCGCCCTGGCGGGGGGCGTCCTCTGGACGGGTTGGAGCTTCGCGATCGGGATGCTGGTGATCGGCGAAGCGCCCTACCAGAAGGCGCAGCAGGCCGGGGTATTCCTCACCCAGCCGCGCTACCCCTTCTTCGTTCCCGTCTATCTCCTCAGCCTGTTCATGCTCAGCTACGGCGGCGCGTGGCTCTACGCGCGGGTGCGCAGCGTGGCGGGTCCCGGCGTCAAGACGGCGGCATGCGTGGGGGCCTGGCTCGGCTTCGCGGCCGGGTTCCCCGGCAACTTCGCGCAGGAGACCTGGCTCAACGCCGACCGCATCCTGCCCTTGGGCTGGATGCTGGAGCTGTGGGGCGGTGCGATCCTGGCGACCCTGCTCGCGGGCTGGCTCTACCGAGAGGCTTGATCCGCCCCCTATTCCTCCCGGAGCGCCGCCATGGGCTCGAGACGCGCCGCGCGGCGCGCCGGCAGGGAGCTGGCCGCCGCGGTGACCGACGCCAGCAGGGCGATGGCCGCGCAGAGGGTGCCGGGATCGTTCGGCGTCAACCCGAAGAGCATCGACCCGACGACACGGGCGGCCAGGAGGGCGAGCCCGGCCCCCGCCGCGACCCCCATCGCGAGCAGCCTCGCCGACTCGCCCATGACCAGGGCCAGGATCCGGCGCCCGTCCGCCCCCAGGGCCATGCGGATCCCGATCTCGTTGGTCCGCCGCACCACCAGATACGACATCACGCCGTAGAGACCGAGGGCCGCGATCAGGGTGGCGAGCGATCCGAAGAATCCGGACAGGGTGGCCATCAGGCGCTCGCGCAGGAGACCCTCGCGGACGGTGGTCTCGAACGCCCGGAAGTCGAGGCCGATGGCCGGGTCGACTTCGGCGACCGTGCTCCGGACCCGGGAGATGAGCTCGGTCAGCGGCGCGGTGGAGCGGATCACGACCTGGGTGAAGGGGTCGGGGTCGGAGCTCTGGGTCGGGGAGAGAAAGGCGATCGGTCGGAACTCCTCGCGCAGGTTGTAGTACTTCGTGTCCCTCACCAGCCCGACGATCTCGAAGACCTGCTCCGGTGCCGAAGGAGTCGCCTCTCTGCGAAATCTCCTTCCCAACGCGTCGGGCCCCAGCCCGAACCGGCGGGCGAAGGACTGGTTCACGATCGCCACCCTCGGCGACGACGTCGTGTCGCGGTCGTCGAAGTCCCGGCCGGAGAGGAGGGCCATCCCCATCGTGCCCACGTAGCCCGGACCGATCCAGCCGAAGTTCGATTCGAGCCGGATGGAGGGGTCCGAGCCCTCGAGCCAGACGTTGTTGCTGACGCCGCCCCCGCTGAGGGGAAGGATCCCCACTTCCCCGGCCGAGACCACCCCCGGGATGGTCCGCACGCGGTCGAGCAGGTCGCGCACGAAGGCGAGCCGGCGTTCGGAGGGAACCTTCGGGCGGGTGAAGTCCACCTGCGTGATCAGGAGGCCGTTCTGCCGGAAGCCGGCGTCCACCGCGAGCAGCTTGCGGAGGGTGCCGGAGAACAGCAGCGCGCCGACCAAGAGCACGAGAGAAAGCGCCACCTGGGAGACCACCAGGGCTTGCCGCAATCCGAACCGCTCGCGGCTGGCCGTCGTGGTGCGGCCGCTCCCCTTCATGGCCTCCCCCGCGGGGACGCGGGTCGCCCGCAAGGCCGGGGTCAGGCCGAACAGGAGGCAGGTCAGGGTCGCCAATCCCATGCTGAAAGCCAGCACGCGCCGATCGGGCTCCAGGTCCAGGAACAACGGGTTCCCCTGGGTGCCGAGCAGCGCCAGCAGGAACTGGCTCAGGGCGCCCGCCAGGAGCAGCCCGAGCCCTCCGCCCGCGCCCGCCAGCAGGAGGCTCTCCGTCATCAGCTGCCGGACGATGCGGCCGCGGGAGGCGCCGATGGCCAGTCGCACGGCGATCTCGCCCTCCCGGGCGGTCGCCCTCGCCAGCATGAGGTTGGCGAGGTTGGCGCAGGCGATGAGCAGCACCAGGGCGGCGGTGGCCAGGAGCAGCACCAGCGGATCCCCGTACTGGCTGCGCAGCCAGGACACCCCGCTTCCCGCGGACTCCGCCTTCAGCTTGAAGGCCAGATAGTCCTTCACGTTCACCGGCGGATAGTTCGCGGGCAGGCTCGCTTGAAAGATGCCGGGGGAATCGGCGCTCAGCTGGGCGTTCGTTCTTTCCAGCGTCCAACCCGGCTTGCGCCGGCCCATGACCGTGAGCCACCAGACGGTGCCCTGATCGAGCCAGTTGCCCTCGCTCCAAAGGACCGCCTGCGAGCAGATGGGGACCGCCACGTCGTAGGCGTGCCCGACCTCGAGACCGGTGAAGCCGGCCGGCGTGACCCCGATCACCTCCACGGGATGGTCGTTGAGCTTGAGGGTTCGCCCCACCGCGGAGGGATCGCCCCCGAGCTCCCGCTGCCAGAAGGCGTGGCTGACGACCACCCCCGGCAGACCGCAGCCCGGGCGGTCGTCGGCGGTGGAGAAGACCCGGCCCAGGAGCGCCGGCACCGCGAGCACCTGGAAGAAATCGCCGCTGACGAAGAGGCCCCGGGCGACCCTGACCTCGCCGCCCCGCGCGAGATCGAATCCGTTGTTCGCCCAGGCCAGCGCCCCCGCGAACGCGTCCTGGCTGTCGCGGAAGCGCGCCCAGAGGGGATGGGTGAGGGCCGGATAGGAGCTCGCCTGGCTTCCCCTCCACCCCGTCCGGTCCGCGAGCTGGACGAGGGCCAGCTCCTGAGGGTCCTTCACCGGGATCGTGCGCAGGCGCACCGCGTCGAGCATCTGGAAGATCGCGGTGTTGGCGCCGATGCCGAGCCCCAGGGAGAGCACCGCCACCGCGGTGAAGCCCGGGTTCTTCCGCAGCATGCGCGCGCCGTAGCGGAGATCCTGCCAGAGCCTCATGAAGCCTCCGACCGAGGGAACGCTCGAGGGACGCTAGGCCATGCCGGCGGCCGCGGTCCCCTCCGCGCTCTCGTCCACCACCCGGCCGTCGAAGAGGTGGATGGTGCGATCCGCGTGGCGGGCGAAGCGGGGGTCGTGGGTCACCATGCAGATCGTGGAGCCGGAGCGGTGGAGATCGCGGAGCAGCTCCATGACCGCGTCGCCGTTCTTCGAGTCGAGGTTTCCGGTGGGCTCGTCGGCCAGGAGGATCGAGGGATGGCCCACCAGGGCGCGCGCCACCGCCACCCTCTGCTGCTGCCCCCCCGAGAGCTGGCTGGGCAGGTGCTTCGCGCGGTGGGCCATGCCCACCCGCTCCAGGGCCTGGTGGACGCGCTCCTTGCGCTCGGAGGCCTTCATGCCGCGGTAGGTGAGGGGCAGCTCCACGTTCTCGAACACGGTCAGGTCGCCGATCAGGTTGAAGCTCTGGAAGATGAACCCGATCTCACGGTTGCGGATGCGGGCCCGCTCCGAGAGGTTGAGCCCCTGCACGGACTTCTCGTTCAGCACGTAGGTCCCCTCGGTGGGGGAGTCGAGCAGCCCCAGGATCGAGAGCAGGGTCGACTTGCCGCAGCCCGAGGGCCCGGAGATCGCGACGTACTCGCCACGCTGGATGTCGAGGTGGATCCCGGAGAGGGCGTGGGTCTCGACCTCGTCGGTGAAGAACACCTTGGTGAGGCCCTCCAGGCGGATCAGGGAGTTTTCGGATGGGCTCATCGGCTCTCCTTGTGCTAGTTGAGACGAATCCGGTCGAAGGCGTCCCAGGCGGAGGTGTCCGAGACGACCACCCGCTGTCCCACCTCGAGGCCGGACAGGATCTGGACCGTGTTCACGGAGGCGCGGCCCAGCTTCACGGTCACCCGGCTCGCCTCCTTGCCGCCCTCCTCCAGGCGGAACAATCCGACCATGCTCTCGGCCTGTCCCTGGGCAGGACGCCCCACGTAGAGCACGTCCTCGAGCAGCTCCAGCTGGATCGTGCCGTCGACACTCAGCTCGGGCCGCGCGCCCTTGGGCAACGCGCCGTCGAGGGCGATGTCCACCGTGACCGTCCCCTGCTGCGCCGCGGGGTCCACCCGGGCGACGTGGCCGTCGATGACCCCGTTCCGGGTGTCGACGGTGGCCTTCTGCCCGGGCAGGATGTCCCTGGCCTGGGTCTCCGCGACCTTCACCACCGCCTTCAGCTTCTCCGGCTGGGCCACTTTGGCGAGGGGCGTGCCCGGGGTGACCCTCTGCCCCACCTCGACCGGGACCTGCTGGAGCACGCCGTCGAGGCCGGCCCGCACCTTCAGGTCCAGGAACTGGCGGCGGCGCAGCCGCGCGAGGGCGCGGCGCTGCTCGACCTGGGCCTGCTGCACCGCCATCTGGGCCCGGATGGCTTCGTCCGAGATCTCGAGGCGCTTCTGCTCGATCCGGTTCCGGTTGCCCAGCTCGTCGGCGGTGACCAGGGAGACCTTGAGGTTGATGTCGGCGATGAGCCCGTTCTTGGCCAGCTCTCCGTCCGCGTCGGCCCTGAGCTTCGCCTGATGGAAGTCGGCCTTCACACGGGCGGCCGCGGCTTCCTGATCGAGGTGCTGGCTCTCCAGCCGTACCTTGAGCTCGGTGAGCGCGGCCTCGGCGGCGCGCAGCTGCGACTCCGCGTCGAGGGCCTGCAGCTCCAACTCGGGGTTGGACAGCTCGAGGATGACGGTGTCCGCCTTGACCGGAGTTCCCGCCAGGATGACCAGGCGCTCCACGCGCCCCTCGCTGATCGCGGGGATCCAGCGGATCTCCTCGGGCACCAGGGTCCCCAAGCCGTGCACGTTGCGCAGCATGGACCCCCGCTTCACGGTGTCGATGACCAGGGTCGCGCTGTCCACCGAGGGGGCGGCGGGGCGCAGGCGGGAGAGCCCGGCCGTGATCAGGAGAACCGCGACCAGCGTGCCGGAGCCGATCAGGATCCGGCGGATCTTCTTCTTCCTGGCCTGCGAGGGGCGTGCGATGTCCACTGGAGTCAGCCTCCGACGGCCGGCGCACGCCGGCCTCGGGGCCCCTGAAGATCAAGGAGCATGCCGGGGGCGGTTCCCCCGCCAAGTACCGGCCCCGCAAGGCCTTTGTGAGGGGGACCCGAGCCCCGGCCGCGCTTCCGGTGTTCGCTTGTGGCACGCTGAAGTCCCACAACCGGAGTCAACGCTCGGCCGGGAGCTTCGCCTTCATTTCGGCGAGGGCGGCGGCCGCCGCGGGGTCGGCGGCCAGGTTCTGGAGCTCGTCCGGGTCGTGGTCGTGGTCGTAGAGCTCGACCGTCTCGTCGGGCCACTCGGTGTAGCGCCACCGCTCGCTGCGGACGCTGCGCGCGAGCTGGCCCTTGCGGGTGGCGCCGACCTTGCGCATCGTGCGGGCGGTGGCCTTGACCGCTCGTCCGGGGTCCTCGAGGAGCGGCGCCAGGCTCGTCCCGTCGAGCCCGGGGACCGGGGGCAGGCGGGCGAGCTCGAGGAGGGTCGGGTAGAGGTCCACCAGCTCGACCAGCCGGCCGGTGGGCGTCCCCGGCTGCTTCAGCCCCGGGGTGGCGATGACCAGGGGCACCCGGGCCGACTCCTCGAAGAGCGTCATCTTCCCGAAGAGCCCGTGCTCGCCCACGTGGAGGCCGTTGTCGCTCAGCACCACCACCACCGTGTCGTCCCAGCGCTTCTCCCGGTCCATCGCGTCGAGGATGACCCCGAGCTGCGCGTCCATGAAGGTGACCGCGGCGCGGTAGGCGGCGATCGCGGCCGGCCATCTTTCGGGGGGCAGGTCGAGGGAAACGCCCCGCCGCGGCTCGAAGAGAGAGGCGGCGCCCGGATCCGCGGGAGGAAGCGCCACCTTCTCCGGAGGGTACATCTTGAAGTACGCCTCCGGCACGACCCAGGGGTCGTGGGGCTTCAGGAAGCCGACCGCGACGAAGAACGGCTGGTCGCGCCGCGCGGCCAGGAGCTGTGCGGTGTGGCGGGCGGCCCGGCCGTCGGGCTCCTCCTCGTCCTTCCGGGTGGAGGGTCCCCACACCGCTCCCGCCGCTTCCTCGGGAACCGCGTCGTAGGTGTCCACCACGAGGTCCCAGCGGAACTCCTCCTCGAACCGGCTGTGGTAGACCTTGCCCACGCGGGCCGTGAAATAGCCGTTCGCCTGGAAGTGCTCCTGCAGGGGCACCGCCCCCTGCAGGAAGGAGCGGGGCGGGCGCAGGTTGCCCCAGACTCTGGTGCGCTCCGGTCGCCATCCCGTGAGGAACGAGGTCCGGCTCGGGCTGCAGAGCGGGTACTGGCAGTAGGCGCGGTCGAAGCGGCGGCCCCGGGCGGCCAGGCGCTCCAGGTTCGGGGTGCGGGCGGGGAAGCCGTAGAGGCCGATCCGATAGGACAGGTCGTCGGCGACGATCAGGAGCACGTTGGGCCGACCCGAGACCCGCCGGCTGCCGCAGCCGGGCAGGGAGAGGCCCAGCACCGGAACGAGCCACGCGACGAGGCTCGCCCGCAGGTGCTTCGCCATCTCCGCGCGAGTCTAGGACCCGCGCTCGCGGCGTGTCAACGCGCGGCTCGGCCAGGCGCAAAGCGGGCTCAGGGACCGCGGAGGGGCACCGTGCGCAGGGCGAGGGAAGCGTCGCGCGTGGGAGAGAGCTCGGCCAGCCGGCCCAGGAACGCCGAGGCGCAGCGCGGGTCGATGGTCGCCCGCTCGCCCAGCAGGAAATGCCGGCTCAGGGCCTGGCTCATGAGGCCGTCCCGCGCGTGGGGCTCGTCGGGGGCGATGGCGTGGACGACCTCGTGGGCCGCCACCCGGGCCACCGCCCGCGCGAGGTCGGGGGCCGCGACCAGGCTCGGCCGGGTCCGCAGGGAGTCGTGGCCGAGGGCCGCGCGCACGTTGCTCACGAACACCCACGCGACCCGGGTCGGCTTCGGGCTCTTCAGGACGAGCCCCATGATCGACTCCGGGCCCTTTGATCGGTCCTCGGCGAGCAGGATCACCGCGACCTCGGGCCGCCCGCCCAGCCCGTAGACGGTGCCGGGGCCGCCCCGCGTCCACTGCACCTCCACCCCGATCCCGCGGAAGATGGAGTCGACCTCCTCGCGGAGGTCGCCGAAGCGGTCGGACAGGGTGTCCTGGGGATCGAACCAGACGAGCCCCACGGTGGTGGCGGCGGGAGGGCTCGCCGCCCCTGACGGGACGGCGAGGAGCACGGCGAGAGCGGTCGGGTGCACGCGCATGGCTCCTCCGACGTGCGGAGTTGGATGGCCCAGCTCCGCGGCTGCTAGACTTGACGTCGGCGATCACCAAATGGTTGCGAAAGTTTGGAAATGTCCAATCGGCTGTTGCTAGAATTGACTTGAACACGGAGCGGAGCGCGCCGCTCTCCAAGCGGTTGGACACCCGTCGGGGATGAGGACGGTTGCGGTCCGGGTTCAGGGCCCGGCGACCGGGACCGAGCGGAGGCCCGACGAGGGCGGGACTCCCGGAGCGGGCAGCAGGGCCGCCAGGCGGACGAGGAAGGCGGCGGCGCACTGCGGATCGAGGGGCGCCCCCTTCCCGAGCAGGAAGCTCCGGTTCAGCGAGTGCCTCATGAGGCCGCCGTGGGAG
>WNFT01003662.1_pt1 | contig 15721 bp, 14 predicted proteins | sample 5400191 | NCBI WGS metagenome assembly WNFT01 (sample SAMN13153359, study PRJNA577476) | soil metagenome | isolation source: 80 cm saprolite under Madrone tree | place: USA:California | collected 2016-06-14 | reverse complement strand
TCGCCGATCAGGAGATTTTGGTGACGGCGGATATAGGCGATGATCGCTTCATCCATCTTGTCGCCGCCGACGCGCACCGAGCGCGAATAGACGATACCGCCGAGGGACAAGACCGCGACTTCGGTGGTGCCGCCGCCGATGTCGACGACCATCGAGCCGGTCGGTTCGTTCACAGGAAGGCCCGCACCGATCGCCGCCGCCATCGGTTCCTCGATCAGGAAGACGCGACGCGCCCCCGCGGAAAGCGCCGATTCCTGAATCGCGCGGCGCTCAACCGCCGTGGAGCCCGACGGCACGCAGACGATGATCACCGGGTTGGCGAAGGAGCGGCGGTTGTGCACCTTGCGGATGAAGTGCTTGATCATCTCCTCCGCGACTTCGAAGTCGGCGATGACGCCGTCGCGCATCGGGCGAATCGCCTCGATGTTGCCGGGCGTGCGGCCCAGCATCATCTTGGCGTCGTTGCCGACCGCGAGCACCTGCTTCTTACCGCCCTTCGACACCATGGCGACGACGGACGGCTCGTTGAGCACGATGCCGCGCCCTTTGACGTAAACCAGCGTATTCGCCGTCCCAAGATCGATCGCCATGTCGCTGGACAGCATTCCCAACAAACTCCCGAACATGCCCCGTCCCACTAACTCCCCCTCGCGGGGGTTCAAAAATTTAGCGTCGATCGGCCCTCGTCCGACACAATCATCGCGCCACGGTTAACGCTTCCGGTGCGGTCTTCTTACGTTTAACCAAAAGTTTATTGAGTGCATTCACATAGGCGTAAGCAGCCGCCACCATGGTGTCGGTATCGGCGCCGCGGCCGGTAACCGTGCGGCCGTCTTCGCTGAGACGCACGCTGACCTTGGCCTGGGCATCCGTTCCCTCGGTGACCGCGCTGACCTGGAAAAGCTGCAGCGCCGCCGGGTGGGGATAGAGCTTGCGGATGGCATTGAAGATCGCGTCCACGGGGCCGTCGCCCGTAGCCACGCCGGACCGGATCTTGCCGTCCACCAGCAGCGACAGATCGGCCGAGGGCGTGATGTCTTTGCCCGCGGTCACTTTGAGACCCTGAACCTGGATGGGATCCGCCCTGCGAAGAACGGAATCGTCCACCAGCGCGACAATATCCTCGTCGAAGATGTGCTTCTTCTTGTCGGCGAGATCCTTGAAGCGGCGGAACGCGTCTTCCAGCGAATTGTCGCCGAGCTCGTAGCCGAGCGTTTTCAGCTTGTCGCGGAAGGCGTGGCGTCCGGAGAGCTTTCCGAGAACCAACGACGTTCCGGTGACGCCGACATCGGCCGGATTCATGATCTCATAGGTCTGCGAGTGCTTCAGCATCCCGTCCTGATGAATACCCGATTCGTGCGCAAAGGCATTCTTGCCGACGATCGCCTTGTTGTACTGGACCGGAAACGCAGTGACGTTCGATACCAGCTTGGAGGCGCGCGCGATCATCTCGGTCTTGATGCCGGTGGCATAGGGCATGCGGTCCTTGCGCACCTTCAGCGCCATCACGATTTCCTCGAGCGCGGCGTTGCCCGCGCGCTCGCCGATGCCGTTGATGGTGCATTCCACCTGGCGTGCCCCCGCCAAGACTCCCGCCAGCGAATTTGCCACGGCGAGGCCCAAATCGTTGTGACAATGCGTGGAGAAAACGACCTTGTCGGCGCCCGGAACGCGGGTCCTGAGCATGGTCATCAGCTCGAAATACTCCTGCGGCGTGGCGTAGCCGACGGTGTCGGGAATGTTGATGGTCGTGGCGCCGGCCTTGATCGCAAGCTCGATGGCGCGGCAGAGAAAGTCGGGTTCCGTGCGGGTCGCGTCTTCGGCGCTCCACTGCACATTGTCGGTCCAGTTGCGCGCGCGGGTCACGGACGCGGCCACCGCTTCGAGAACGGTCGCGGGTTCCATCTGCAGCTTGTGCTTCATATGCACCGGGCTGGTGGAGATAAAGGTGTGAATGCGCGATTGCGGCGCGTGACGGAGCGCCTCACCGGCCCGATCGACGTCCTTGAAGCCGGCACGCGCGAGTCCGCAGACGACGGCGTTCTTCACTTGCTTGGCGATCGCGCTCACGGCCTCGAAATCGCCGTTCGAGGCGATCGGAAATCCGGCCTCGATGACGTCGACTCCCATCTCATCGAGCAGCACGGCGACTTCGATCTTTTCCTCATGCGTCATCGCGGCGCCCGGCGACTGCTCGCCGTCGCGCAAGGTCGTGTCAAAAATCCGTACACGGTCTTTTTTGGTCATGTGCGGAGCAACGGTGTTCTTTTTCATAGGTGTTGTCATGTCAAAAATCCTCGGTTCGCCGTCAGGGCGTTGCTTCTGTTCCGTATGCTGATTATTTCCCCCAGAAGCGAAAATGCTCCTTTTGTCGTCGCCGGGCCGTTTATTCGTCATCGACAGTCGTTCCGCTTCGGATCGTGGTCGTGATTATTCACGGATAATCATAACCGCCCGTAAACACGAGCGGTTTTCGACCTATCCACAGCCATTTATGCCGATTTGTTCTGGTGGCGCAAGGCAGGGTTAACACGGACAGCGTTTCCCAGGCGAGCGGTAAGTGGTCTTAGGTCCTGGAAAATTCCGAACAGGCCCGGCTCAGGGAAATTGCCCGGAGATCCCCCAAGATCCCAGCACATACTTGTCGTCCCTGTGGTGGAACGCGGTGCCTCTGCTTGCGGACGACCCAGTATCGTCTTCAACTGCATTTGAGCCGTGGCCGCGAACGGATGTCCCTTCACCCGCGCCGGTCTCGGCGACACGAAAGAAAGGCATCTTATCAAGTGCTTGCTGTCAGTTGCGGGTCCGATCGACCAGCTTGTTTTTGGCAATCCAGGGCATCATGGCGCGCAGGCGCTCGCCCACCTCTTCAATGGGGTGCGCCGCAGCGCTTGCCCGCATGGCCTTGAAGGAGGGCTGGCCGGCCCGGTTCTCGAGCACCCAGTCGCGGGCAAAGCGCCCCGACTGGATGTCGGCCAGGATCTTCTTCATGGCGGCCCGGGACTCGGGACCGACAACCCGCGGGCCGGAAACGTACTCCCCAAATTCCGCCGTGTTGGAGACCGAATAGTTCATGTTGGCGATGCCGCCCTCATAGATGAGGTCGACGATCAGTTTCACCTCGTGCAGGCACTCGAAATAGGCCATTTCCGGCGCATATCCGGCCTCGACCAGAGTCTCGAAGCCGGCCCGGATGAGCTCGACCAGACCGCCGCAGAGCACGGACTGCTCGCCGAAGAGGTCGGTTTCGCACTCCTCCCGGAAGGTGGTCTCGATGATCCCCGCCCGGCCGCCGCCGATGGAGGAGGCATAAGCCAAGCCGAGGTCGTGGGCGTTGCCCGAAGGGTCCTGATGGACGGCAATCAGGCATGGCACTCCCGCCCCCCTCTGATATTCGCTCCGTACCGTGTGGCCGGGGCCCTTGGGGGCGACCATCACGACATCGAGGTCGGCCCTGGGCTCAATCAGGCGGAAGTGGATGTTGAAGCCATGGGCGAAGAAGAGGGCAGCACCCTTTTTGAGGTGAGGGGCGATTTCTCCCTTGTAGAGGTCGGCCTGGAGTTCGTCGGGGACGACGCACATCATGACGTCGGCCCATTTGGCGGCCTCGGAATTGTTCATGACCGGGAAGCCGGCGGCTTCGGCCTTCTTGGCGGACGGTCCCGGGCGGATGGCGACGGCGACGTCCTTGACCCCGGAATCGCGCATATTGAGCGCGTGCGCGTGGCCCTGGCTGCCGAAGCCGATGATGGCGACGCGCTTGCCCTTGATCAGATTTACGTCGGCATCCCGGTCATAATAAACGCGCATGGTCGACACCTTTCGTCAGCGGCCGCTTTCGGAACGCCAGCGTTCTAACGGCCAAAGCCCACGCGGGCAATGCGGTTCGCCCCGTCAGCGCCACGAGCGCGGCCAGGGGACGAATTCGGGAAAGAAATAGGCCGCGGGCACAATAAGAAAGATCGCCATCGAGGCATAGACCGAGACGAAAGCGAGCGCGACCGAGGCTGCGTACAGCGACGTAAAGAACCAGTCCTTCTTGATGATGGCGCGATGGATGTCGTCGAGCTTGCCGTCGGCATCGCCGAGGCAGGCGGTGCAACGATGGAGCATGGTGAAGCTCACCGAGTTCGCCGTCAGTACCGCGCCGTAGAACGCGACCGCGAGCGGCTGACGCGGCGCGTCGCCCAAGGCCGCCGTCGACAGCGGGATGAGCGACATCCAGAACAGCAAGTTCGCGTTCCACCAATAGAGAGTGTTGGTGGCGCGAGTGGCAGCGCGCATCAGCATGTGATGGTTCAACAGCATGATGGCGAGCAGGACGAAGGAGAGCACGTAGACCGCGAGCTTGGGCCCGAATTCGGCGAGCACGTCTTGCACGCGTCCCTGCGAGAACACCACAGCCGGCAGCTTCAATTCCAGGATCATGATGGTGATGAGAATGGCGACGACGCCGTCGAAGAACGTTTCGATGCGCCCGGTACCGGGTTGCTTTTCAGCGACCGGCGGCGCGGCTTTGTCCATCGCTCACATCGGCTCCGCGCCGCGCGAGATGGCCGCGACTCCGGTGCGGCTGACCTCGACGAGACCCAAGGGCCGCATCAACTCCACGAAGGCGTCGATTTTCGAGGGCGTTCCGGTGATCTCGAAGACGAAGCTCGAATGCGTGGTGTCGAGCGCGCGCGCGCGGAAGACCTGGCTGACGCGCATAGCCTCGACGCGCTTTTCGCCGGTGCCCGCGACTTTGATCAGCGCCAGCTCGCGCTCGATGCCGGGCTTTTCGACGGTGATGTCGACGACGCGGTGCACGGGGACGAGCCGGCCCAATTGCGCGCGGATCTGCTCGATGACCGCGGGCGTACCGGACGTCACCACCGTGATGCGCGAGAGATGCGCGGCGCGGTCGACTTCGGCCACCGTCAGGCTCTCGATGTTGTAGCCGCGGCCCGCGAACAGCCCGATGACGCGCGCGAGCACGCCGGGCTCGTTGTCGACGGTGACGATAATGGTGTGGGTTTCGGTGCGGGTGTCTTTTTGCATGATTTTCGCCGGTTGTGGTTTCCCCTCACCCCAACCCTCTCCAGCCAGGGGAGAGGGAGAGTCGGCCAAGGAATAAGGGATATCAGACCATCATCTTTCCTTCTTCGGACACTTCGGGTTCTTCCTCGGCGTCGGAAAGAATCATCTCGTCATGGGCAGCGCCCGACGGAATCATCGGATAGCAATTCTCGTGCGGATCGACGCGGCAGTCGAACAACACCGGACGCTTGACCGAAATCATCTCCATGATCTTGGCGTCGAGCTCGTCGGGCTTTGAGGCGCGAATGCCGACCACGCCGAAGGCATCCGCCATTTTGACGAAATCGGGCAGGGCTTCGGAATAGGAGTGGGAATAGCGCCCGCCATGCAGCAACTGCTGCCACTGGCGCACCATGCCCATATATTCGTTGTTGATGATGAAGATTTTGATCGGCAGATCGTACTGCGCCGCCGTCGACATTTCCTGCATCGTCATCTGCACCGAGGCTTCGCCCGCGATGTCGATGACGAGCGCGTCCGGGTGCGCCATCTGCACGCCGATGGCGGCGGGAAGCCCATAGCCCATGGTGCCGAGCCCGCCCGATGTCATCCAATGATTGGGCTCCTCGAATTTGAAGCGCTGCATGGCCCACATCTGATGCTGGCCGACCTCGGTCGTGATGTAGACCTCGCGCCCTCGGGTCAGCGCATAGAGCCGGTCAATCGCATATTGCGGCTTGATGATCTTGGTCGAGTTCTTGAACGAGAGGCTGTTCTTGCCGCGCCATGTCGCGATCTGCGCCCACCATTGGGCGAGCGCTGGATCGGCTTTGAGCTTCTCGTCCTTCCACAGCTTGATCATCGCGCCAATCGCGCGCGCCGCATCGGCGACGATGGGAAGATCGACGCGGACGTTCTTGTTGATCTGCGCGCGATCGATGTCGAGGTGGATTTTCTTCGAGTTGGGCGAGAACGCATCCAGCCGCCCGGTCACCCGATCGTCGAAGCGCGAACCCAGCGCGATCAACAGATCGCAGCGATTGGCGCAGAGATTGGCCTCGTAGGTGCCGTGCATGCCGATGGGACCGAGCCATTGCTTGTCGGATGCGGGGAACGCGCCCAAGCCCATCAAGGTCGAGGTGATCGGAAAACCGGTCAGGTGCACCAGCTCGCGCAGCAACCGGCTCGCCTCCAGTCCCGAATTGACGATGCCGCCGCCCGAATAGATCACGGGCCGCTTCGCCTCCGCCATCATGCGAACGGCTGCGCGAATCGCGCCCTCGTCGGGATCGAGCTTCGGTCGATAGGAGCGATGACGGATATTACTGGGACCGATATAGGGCCCCTTCTTGAATTGCACGTCCTTGGGAATATCGACGACAACGGGCCCCGGGCGGCCGGTGGTCGCGATGTAGAACGCCTCGTGGATGACGCGCGCCAAATCGTTCACGTCGCGCACCAGCCAATTGTGCTTGGTGCAGGGGCGCGTGATGCCGACGGTGTCGCATTCCTGAAACGCGTCATTGCCGATGAGATGGGTCGCCACTTGTCCGGTAATGACCACGAGCGGAATCGAATCCATCAGCGCGTCGGTCAAGCCCGTGACCGAATTGGTCGCTCCAGGCCCCGAGGTGACAAGCACGACGCCCGGCTTGCCGGTCGAGCGCGCATAGCCTTCGGCGGCGTGAACCGCGCCTTGTTCGTGACGCACCAGCACGTGGACAAGCTCGTTGTCCTCGAACAGGGAATCGTAAATCGGCAGCACCGCGCCGCCCGGATAGCCGAAGATGTGGCGCACGCCCTGATCCTTGAGCGCGCGGATCACGATCTCCGAACCGGTCAGTTCCATTTCCGCGGACTTTGCCGGCGCCGCCTTTTCAGTTTTCGACTTGCCCATACCGATTCCTTCACACCGATTCACTGAGCTTGATTCAAACGAAAAGGGGCGTTTCCGCCCCTTGTATCATCCCGCGCCCGCGGCAAACGAAGCGTTTCAGCTTCGTCCGTGTCGCGGTTCGGCTACTACGAGAATGCGCTTCATGCTTTGTCCGTCCGTCTGCTCGAGGCGAAATTAGTTGCGGTGCAATATCAGGTCAAGCAATTTCATGAGAGCTCTTGCCTCATGGAAGTAATTAAATTGCTAACTCCATCACTTTCGAGCCATTTCCAATCGCCCATCCGGTTTCGAAACCAGGTCAGCTGCCGCTTGGCGTACTGCCTTGTGGCGATCTGGGCCGCCGAGATCGCCGCCTCGAGCGAGGCTTCGCCGGAGAGATGCCGCCAAAGTTGAGGCAGGCCGAGAGCCTTGGCGGCCGGAAGCGAGGCATCGAGCCCCTGGAGGGCGGTTGCCTCCGCCAACGCGCCATTGTGCACCATCGCCGCGAAACGGCGAGCGATCCGTTCGGACAAGATTTCGCGCGGCGGCGAAATGACAAAGCGTGCAACGCGCAGTCCGGCAAGCACGGGTTGGCCGCTCTGGGTCTGCCATGCGGTGAGCGAGCGACCCGTCGCTTCGAAAACATCGGCCGCTCGTATGAGGCGTTGCGTGTCGCTTGCTTTGAGCGTTGCCACGGTCGCGGGGTCGCGCTCGGCAAAATCGGCTAGAAACGCGCTACGTCCCAAAGTTTCGAAACGCTGCCGGACTGCCGCGCGCACCTCCGCAGGTATGGCGGGAATCGGCGACAGTCCATCCGTCAGCACGGCGAAGTACAGTCCGGTGCCGCCGACGAAGATCGGGAGCAGCTTTTTCTCGCGCGCTTCTTGAAGCACGCGCGCCGATTCATCCTGGTAGCGCCCCGCCGAATAGCGTTCGCGGACGCGAACATGGCCGTAGAGGCGATGCGGAACGCGGGCCTCATCTGCTTGCGAAGGCCGCGCAGTCAGTGCGCGCAGCTCGGCATAGACCTGCATGGAGTCGGCGTTGACGATGACGCCGCCCACTTGCTCGGCCAGTGCGAGCGCGGCCGCGGACTTGCCGCTTGCGGTCGGCCCTGCGATAAGCACCGCGTCCACGGACATGGCAGGCTCTTAAGCTTTTGCTCGGAAAGGCGCAAATCCTGACGCCGCAGCTTCCCCTCGTGCTCAATGTCGCGGCTAGGACCGACTCCGTCTCGGCAGAGTGCGCCGGCGCAATCGGCAAGGCGTGCAGCGCGGCAGCGCGCACCGGCGCAATCGACTGGCTCGCGCCGGGTCGCTGTTTCGAGATTTCTTTCGAGGGGGACGCCGACGCGGTGAGAGCGGGCTTGCGCGAGACTCTGCGCGACGATTGGCTCGTCGATGCGAACATCGTGCCCGCCGCGAACCGCCGCAAGAAGCTTCTCATCGCCGACATGGATTCGACGATCGTTTGTTGCGAGTGCATCGACGAGCTCGCCGACCAAGTGGGTCTCAAGCCCAAAGTCGCGGCGATCACAGAGCGCGCCATGCGCGGCGAGCTCGACTTTTCCTCGGCGCTGCGCGAACGCGTTACTCTGCTGAAGGGCTTGCCGCTGGAAGCCCTGGCGCGCGTTTATGCCGAACGCGTGCGTCTCAATCCGGGTGCACGCGCGCTGACTGCCACCATGCGCGCGCATGGGGCCTATACGTTGCTGGTCTCGGGCGGGTTCACTTATTTCACGCAACGCGTGGCGGACGATGCCGGATTCGAGAGCCATCAAGGAAACCGCCTGCTCGATGATGGAAAGGCACTTACCGGTAAAGTGGCGGAGCCGATTCTCGGCCGCGAAGCAAAGCTCGCGGCTTTGGAGAATTCGGCGGCACGGCTCGGTCTGACGGTCGCGGATGCGCTGGCGGTCGGCGACGGCGCCAACGACCTCGACATGATCAAACGCGCAGGATTGGGTGTTGCCTATCACGCCAAGCCCGTGGTTGCGGCGGAAGCGCGCACGAGCATCGTCCATGGCGATCTGACGTCGCTGCTTTATCTGCAAGGCTATCGGCAGGACGAGATCGTTCGAGGATGATGGTTTCAAAAATTGCTGCGAGCCAACCGTTACTGTCAGTCAGACTTACTTCCTGTCCAACAATTGCAACAGCCCGCGCGACCGGAACCGCGACGCTTCGATTACCGTAAAACGTCCAAATAGCTTGTCACCGTACCGCGTTACGGCACTCTGCAATCGCGAAAGCTTGAGGGACAGGATATCGGGATGAACCCGCAGCAACACCAATCCAGGAACCAGACCGATTCTCCGGATAAGAAGATCGCCAAAGTCCTTGTCTTCGGTCAGCACCAAGCGTGATTCGGATTGAGCGCGTTTCAGAATTTCGACGTCGCTGACGCCGCGCGCGGCTTCAACAGCATGAAGTACGTCCTGGCCATCGACACGCAACGCCGCAACGATTCGCGCGTCGACGCATTCGTCGGCCAGCCAAAGCATGAGATTCAGCGATAAACCAATTCTTCGTCTGCCAAATAGTCCGCTGCGAACGCCTGGGCGGCACGGACATCATCAACCGTCAGGTGCGGGTAGGCAACGAGAAGCTCGCTGATTTCCATTCCCGTTCCAAGTTTCCGCAGCACCAGCTCCACCGGTACGCGCGTACCTTTGATTACGGGTTTACCACCCATGATTTCAGGATTTATCTCGATGCGCTCGTGCACTCAGCACCTCCACGTGCATTCAAGGGATGCGCACGCCGATAAAGGTCAGCTCGCCGCCGCGGCTGACTTGCAGCAACACGACCTTATGGCCGGCTTTTCTTTCGGCATCGAGCTTGGCGCTGACATCGTCCGGCGACGTGACCTTCTGCTGCGCCACTTCGGTGATGACGTCTCCGGTGCGGATGTTCTTCTGTCCGGCGGGGCTTTCGGCATCGACGTCGGTGACAAGAACGCCGCTGACCTTGTCGTCGAGCCGATAACGGCGGCGCGATTCGGCGGTGAGCGGGGCCAAAGACATGCCGAGATTGGTCACCACGGGAGCCTTCGGCGCTGCCTTGCCCGCACCGGCCTTGGCATCGGCGCTTGCGACTTTTTCGTCTTCGACAAGACGCTGCACCGTCACCGGGAGCGTTCTACGCTGCCCTTTGCGCATGATCTCGACATTGACCGTCTTGCCGATCTGCGCTTCAGCAACCATGCGAGGCAGGGCGCGATTGTCGTTCACGGGCCGGCCGTCGAACGAGAGCACGACGTCGCCGTTCTGAAGGCCCGCTTTCTGAGCCGGGCCACCATCGTTCATGCCGGCAATGAGGGCACCGCGTGCCTTTTCGAGTCCCATGGTCTCGGCCAGCTCGTCGGTGACTTCCTGAATGCGCACGCCAAGCCAGCCCCGGCGAACGGTGCCGCTTTGCCGCAATTGCGCGAGAACGTTCTTTGCCTGATTCACGGGGATGGCGAAGCCGATGCCGACTGAGCCTCCCGTCGGCGAATAGATCGCCGAATTGATGCCGATGACTTCGCCATACATGTTGAACAGCGGACCGCCGGAATTGCCGCGATTGATGGGCGCATCGGTCTGGATGAAATCGTCATAGGAACCGGAATTGATGTCGCGATTGCGGGCCGAAACAATTCCCGTCGTGACCGTGCCGCCCAACCCGAACGGGTCGCCGATTGCCATCACCCATTCGCCGACGCGAGATTTGTCCGAATCGCCCATTTTGGCGACCGGCAGCGGCATCTTCGGATTGATCTTCAGCAGCGCCAAATCGGTCTTGTCGTCACGGCCGACCAAGGTCGCGGTCATCGAGGTGCCGCCGTCGAGAATGACGGTGATTTCGTCCGCACCTTCGATGACGTGGTTGTTGGTAACGACGTAGCCGGCGGCGTCAATGATGAAACCCGAACCCAAGGACTGCACCCGGCGCGGCCGATTTTCGCGGTCGGTAAAATTCTTGAAGAAATCGTCGAAAGGCGTGCCCTGGGGCGCTTGCGGTTGAGCGCCGTTCTGGGCGGGGCGACGCAGGGTCTGCGACGTCGAGATGTTGACGACAGTCGGCAGAAGCCGTTCGGCGAGGTCGGCAAATCCGGTCGAGCCGGGAAGCACGCTCGCTGGATTGGTCGTCGCGGGAGCGGCTGCGGCCGGCGGCGCGGCGGGTTTTGCCGCGGCAGGTGGTGTGGGCGCGGTCGGTGCCGGTGCGGCGGCCGCGGCCCAGGCATCGGCGGCGAACGGCAGCGATGCGACGGCAAGCGCGGACGCAAGCAGGGCAGCTCTCAAGCGAGCAGGCCCAGGACGGGAAAAGAGTGCCTTCGACATGGAACATTCCTTTATCGATTCGCGGGCGGACGGCACCGGCGTCGCCCCCCAAGAAAGCCATTATGTAGCAAATTCGCTGCGGCTTAAGGAGCCATTCTGCCGATTATCTTCATTTTCCGTTGATCGGCCAAGCTCCGGCACCGCCTTACGGGGCGCCGGGCAAGTCTGTTGCACAAAGTCAGCGGCGAACAGGTGCCGTCCCACTGCCGAAATAGCGGAAAAACTCGCTATCGGGGGAGAGAATCACCGTGGTGTTGTCGCCTTTCAAGGAGGATTGATAGGCATTCATCGAGCGGTAGAAGGCAAAGAAATCCGCATCCCTGCTGAAGGCATCGGCGAAGATGCGGTTCTTTTCCGAATCGCCTTGGCCGCGCGTGATCTCGGCTTGGCGCTGTGCTTCCGCCAGAATCACCGTCGCATCGCGATCGGCCTTGCTCCGGATTTCCTGCGAAATCTGCTCGCCCTGCGCGCGATATTCATTGGCCTCGCGCACCCGTTCCTGTTGCATGCGGCGATAGATCGCGTCGCTGTTCTGCGCCGGAAGATCGGCGCGGCGAATACGTACGTCGACGACTTCGATGCCGAAATTCTTGGTCTCGGAGTTCACGCCGTCCTTGATATCGACCATCAGCTTGGCACGTTCGCCCGACAGCACGGCGGCGAAAGTCTGTGCCCCGAGAATGCGCCGAACATTGGAGCCGAGAATCGGTTGCAGTCGAACCTGGGCGACGCCCTCGTCCGTCAAGGACTGGTAGAAGCGCAGTGGATCGGTAATGCGCCAACGCGCAAATGCATCGACGACGAGACGCTTTTTGTCCTGCGCGATCACTTCCTGCGCGGGCAGGTCGAGATTGAGCACGCGCTTGTCGACGTAAAGAACGTTCTGCAGCGGCCACGGCGCCTTGATGTGCAGGCCGGGCTCGGTCACGACCGCGGCGGGTTCGCCGAACTGCAAGACGAGAGCGAGCTGCGTCTGGTGAACGGTAAAGAGCGACGAGAACAGCACGATCAGCGCGACGAACGCGATAACGGCAATAGCGACAGTGCGTTGGTTTTTCATGGCCTGCTTCCTCCGGCATCGGCAACCGGCGGGCCCGCGCGGCCGCCCTGGCGCAATTCCGGCAACGGCAGGTAAGGCACCACGCCCTGCCCGCCTTTGTTGTCGACGATGACTTTGTTCATGTTGGCAAGGACGTCCTGCATGGTCTCGAGGTAGATGCGCCGGCGCGTCACTTCGGGCGCTTTCTTGTATTGGTCGTAAACCGAGATGAAGCGTGCCGCTTCGCCCTGGGCCTGCGCCGTCACCTGCTGCTTGTAGCCTTCGGATTGCTGGATGATGCGCGCCGCACCGCCCCGCGCTTCGGGCACGACCTTGTTGGCATAGGCTTCCGCCTCGTTGCGCATGCGATCCTGATCGGTGCGCGCGGCCTGGACGTCGCGATAGGCTTCGAGGGCCTGCGCCGGGGGATCGGCCTTCTGCATCTGCACGCGCGTGACCGTCACGCCGGCGACATAGGAGTCGAGAATCCGCTGCATCAGCCCACGGACTTCTTCCTGAATCGGCTCGCGGTTTGCGGTCAGAATCGGTTCGATCTGGTTGCGCCCGACAACTTCACGCATCGCGCTTTCGGCCACCGCCCTGATGGTCAGGTCCTGCTGGGTTCCGAGGTTCTGGACGTTGAAGAGAAAGGCACTAGCGTCCTTGATGACCCAAAAGACCGTGAAGTTGATGTCGACGATGTTTTCATCGCCGGTCAGCATCAGGCTTTCTTCAGGCACGTCGCGCGTGGCCTCGGGATTGTTGGCCTGGCGGGGCAGGACGTAACCGATATTGAGCTGATTTTCGCGCGTGACCTGGGGCGTCTCGACACTCTCGATAGGCCAGGGGATGTGATAATTGATGCCCGGCGTGGTGCGGCCGACAAACTGGCCGAAGCGCAAGACTACACCCTGTTCATCGGGATTGACGACATAGACTCCCGAGAACAGCCAGACCACGACCACGATAAGACCCGCGATCACGGCACCGCCGCCGCCGAAGCCGCGCGGCAGGGCCTGCCGGAGCTTCTCCTGGCTGCGCTTCAAAAGCTCTTCGAGATCGGGCGGCGAGCCGCCTCCCGAGCCGCCACCCCAAGGACCGCGTCCGCCGCCACCGGGGCGTCCGCCGCCATTCTGATTGTTCCAAGGCATGGATCGTCCTGACCTGCGTTGTGCGCCAAATCCCGCGTCTTAGTCCGCGGATTTAGGCCCACGAATGGTTGGTTTCACTGGACGCGACCTATATATGGACTAATCCCTCAAGGTGCAATGAAGAGAGGCCCATGGCCGCCCCTACCCCGGACGATATCGTTAAAGCGCTGGGCCAGGTGCGCGATCCTGTCTCACAAAAGAGCGTTACCGAGGCCGGATTCATCGAGGGTCTGGCCGTCAAAGGCGGACATGTCAGCTTCGCCGTCGAGGTGCCTCCCGAGCGTGGACCGACCGCCGAACCGCTGCGCAAGGCCTGCGAGGCCGCGGTGGAGAGGCTTCCCGGCGTGCTTTCGGTGACGGCGGTGCTGACGGCGCATCGCGAACGCGATCCGAGAGCGCAGGCGCCGCGGAGTGGACGCGCGGGACCCAGTCCGGTTCAGCACACACACGATCATCAGCATCCGCGCCAGGTGCCGAATGTGGCCAAGGGCATCGCCGGGGTGACATCGATCATCGCGGTCGCGAGCGGCAAGGGCGGCGTCGGCAAATCGACAGTCGCCGTCAATCTGGCGCTGGGATTGTCGGCGTTGGGCTTGAAGGTCGGACTTCTCGATGCCGACATCTACGGTCCCTCCGTGCCTCGCTTGCTCGACATCAGAGAAAAGCCGCGCTCCGACGGCAAGACGCTGAAGCCGATCGAAAAATTCGGCATCAAAGCGATGTCGATCGGATTTCTGGTCGGCGAAGACACGCCGATGATCTGGCGCGGCCCGATGGTAATGAGCGCGATCACGCAAATGCTCGGCGACGTGGAGTGGGCGCCGCTCGACGTGCTCGTGGTCGATATGCCGCCGGGCACGGGCGATGCGCAGCTGACGCTCGCCCAGCGCGTGCCGCTCAAGGGCGCGATTATCGTTTCGACGCCGCAGGACTTGGCACTAATCGACGCGCGCAAGGGGCTGGCGATGTTCAAGACGACGGCGGTGCCCGTGTTGGGCATCGTCGAGAACATGAGCACCTTCGTCTGTCCGCATTGCGGCAAGGAGAGTCACATCTTCGGACATGGCGGTGCGCGCGAAACCGCGGCGCAGCTGGGGACGGATTTTCTAGGCGAGATACCGCTGGTGCCGTCGATTCGCGAGACCTCCGATGCGGGTACGCCGATCGTGGCGAAGGAGCCGAACGGTCCCGAAGCGCAAGCGTTTCTCGCGCTCGCCCGGCGTGTCCGGGAGAAGCTGGCTGTCACAGGAGATGCCAGGCCCGCGCCCAAGATCGTCGTCGAGTAATTTTGTCTCCGCCTCGATCGATGGACGGGCTTTGGCGCGGGCATTATGATTCGCGCGCGGGCTAGAGGGGGCGATCATGACGCGGTCGGCAGGCATCAATCTCGGGCTTGCAGCATTGGTATTTTCGCTGGGCTGCGCGAGCGTCGCGTTGGCGGTCCAGTCGACGGACCCCACGTCGCTGCAAGCGCCGCTGAACACCGCCATCAACGACGCCAGCGCGGCGACGAAGGCCGCGCAAGACAACACGCCGAATGCCACGATCAAACCGAAAGAGGACAAGCTCGACACGACGGCGCGCCAGAATGCAGACACCTCGGCAAATGCTCCCAACAAGCCCACCACGGACAAGGCCGAGAAGGACGCTCAAACGGACGCGGACAATACCGCCACCGCCTTCGGCAATCCCAAAAACGCACAGGAATACCGCAAGGCGCTCAAGCTGCGCCGCGAAGCGCGGGCGAAGCTCCAAAGCCTTTGTCAGCAACTCGTTTCCATGCTGCAAACCCGCCGCGGCTCGCTCCGCAATGACAACACCGATCTCGAATCGATGTTGAGGAGATGCCGCGCAACGCTGGCTTCGACCGACGCCGCCGTGACCGTCGCGGTGCGCAGCAATAACGGCTTGGAGAATTACGGACCGCGCCAACTCCCCGCGAACCCGCCGCGTCAAGACAATGTCGTTGCGCCACAGCGGCCTAGCCAACAGCCGACGCAGTGCGCCGACGATCCGGTTTGCGCGCAACAGCTCTTGCGTCGGGATGGCGGGCGCGACGGCGGGCCGCAAGATGGACGCGGCGAGATTCCCGGCGTGGGGACGCCGCCGTATGGGATTCCGGGTCCGGACTGACGCACGCCGGCTTCAGCGCCGCTGCAAGGTCACGAAACTGTAGGCGAGACCACCCGCATCGTAAGGACCTTCACGCGAAGTCTCGCGCCATTGCGCGGTGTCGAATCGCGGCATGAAGGCATCGCCTTCAGGGGCGGCCGCGACTTCGGTGAGATGAATACGATGTGCGAGCGGAAGCG
>WNFT01002526.1_pt1 | contig 15723 bp, 13 predicted proteins | sample 5400191 | NCBI WGS metagenome assembly WNFT01 (sample SAMN13153359, study PRJNA577476) | soil metagenome | isolation source: 80 cm saprolite under Madrone tree | place: USA:California | collected 2016-06-14 | reverse complement strand
CCGCTTGTCCGGCGACAGCTCGATCGCGGGCTTGCCGAACTTCACGTAGATGTAGCCCATGTCGAAGTAGAGGCCCTGCAGCACGATCTCGTCGCGCTGGAAGGCATCCTCGCGGTAGGTGCCGGCTCCGGTGAGGAACGAGAACGGAGTTCCCTCTTGCGTGAGCATGGCGTCCCTCAGCATCGAGGTGCTGGCAGCGCGGTTTCCGACGAACCGGACCTCCTTGACCGTGATCTTCGCGTGCTCGTTGATCTGGAAGATCACGTTCACTTCATTGTTCGGCAGCGGGACGATCTTCGGGGTCACCTCGGCGAGGAAGAACCCCTTCTCCACGTACTTTTCCTGCATCTTCTTCGCCGACTTGCGCACGGCTTCCTGGTCGAGGATCTGGAACGGTTTCACCTCGATGGTGTCCTTGAAGTCGTCCTTGGACAGCTCCTCGTTTCCCTCCAGCTTGATCTCGCGCACGGCCGGCTTCTCGCTGACGAGAATGGTGAGCACGTACCCGGTGAGCGGCGGCTTGGCGCGGCTGACGTCGAGCTTGACGTCGTTGAAGTAGCCCATCCGCCAGACCGCGAGCAGCGCCGCCTTCAGCTTCTCCCGGTCGAAGTTGTCGCCCGCCTTCAGCGGTATCGCGGCGCGGATGGCGTCCGACTCGACCCGCCGGTTGCCCTGGACGTTCACCTTGCCGATGGCCCCGCTGTCCGGCACCGGCGCCGCCGCCTCCGTGACCGTCTGCCCGGTCGGAACCGTCGGCGCTTCTCCGACTTTCTGCTCGGGCGGTGCGGCCTCTTCGCCAGGAGGAGGTTTCTGCTCACCCGCCCCCGCTCGTGCCGGCGTCGGCGCAGGCTGCTGCGCAGGAGCCGCCGCTGCTGCGAGAGTCAGGGTGGCGAGAAATAGGACCGTCCGCATGGTGCGAGGGCGCGGACCCTAGCCGAATTCCTCTGGTGCGACAACGGGAAAGGGTCAGTGTTGCGGCCAGAGAAAAACTCGCGCCGGAAGCCCGCGCAAAACCATTTCCCGCTCGACCTTCGCCCCGCCCCGTTCGGCCACACGCTGCGAGCGCAGGTTGTCCGGATGCACCAGGCTGACGACGGTCGGCGCCTGCAACACGTCGCACGCGTAACGCGCGCACGCGGCGCCGGTTCGAGAAAGCGGATGACCTCGGGGTCGCGCGTACACGATGTCCGCCGAAAGGAAGGTGTGCCCGAATCAATTGCTTTCCTCCTCTCAAGACCCAGCCTGCGTACGACCGGGATAGATCTGCGACTGGCGGGAATCGCAGAAGCCTCGCCGGAGACCACTTGAAAGGGCGGACATCGCGCCCGCGGGTGCGGCGGCATCCGGAGGCGCGCGTTGCGCACAGGTGCGCCGGCGGGTGCGCGGCGTCATCTGGCGGGCGCCCGCAGGAATGTCAGACCCCGCGCCTATGCTTCCCGCATGAAGAAGCTGCAGCAGGAGCTCCCGTTCCGGCAGTGGGGAGGCGCCCGGCGCGGCGCCGGACGCAAGCGCACTTCGCGACGCCCGAACGTTCCGCATCGGGTTCGCCGCCGGTTCAGCAAGGGCGCGCTGCACGTCACGGTCCGCATCTTCCGCGAAGTCTGGAACCTGCGCACGCATCGTTGCTTTCGCGCGCTCCGGCGCGCATTCGAGCGCGGCTGCGAGAGGTTCGGGTTCCGCCTGGTGCACTTCTCGGTGCAGGGCAACCACGCGCACTTCATCGTCGAGGCGCCCGACGCCGAGACACTGGGCAGGGCGATGAAGGGGCTGGAGGTCCGGATGGCGCGCGCGCTCAACAAGGTGATGGGCCGGAAGGGCGCCGTATTTTCGGACCGTTACCACGCCCACCTGCTCGCTTCGTCTCGCGAGGCCGCCAACGCCGTCCGGTACGTGCTCGAGAACTGGAAGGTGCATGCGGCCCGCGAAGGACAACCGCCGCCCTCCGGCGTCGACCCATTCTGCTCCGCCGCCTGTCTGGCTTGCGGGCCGCCGCAGGTTGCCAAGCCACTCTGGTGGATGCTCCGCGTCGGCATCGAGAAGTTCCGCGAGCGCGCGCCGGCTGCGGCTACGGCGGGCCTGCGCTCCCTCCGTTCGGCGTAAGGACCTGGCTCATCTCTTCCCCTTCGCGTCGCGAAGCCGCTGATAGAACCACCAATGGTGTCCTTCCATGTCCTCGCACTCGTAGCCCCGGTCGGCCCAGTAGTCCTCGCCATAGTCGCTGGTCTTGGGTTCGGACACGATCCGCGCACCGGAGGCGCGCGCCTGCGCGCAGTGCGCCTCGGCATCGTCCACGTACACCATCAGGTTCTGGGTGTTGAGCCCTCCCGCCGCGCGCGGGGAGCGCCGATACGGGGCCTTCTCCTGCCTTTCCGCCTCGCCCACCATGATGAGGCCTTCGCCGTAGACGAGCTCGGAGTGTTCGATGCGGCCCCCCTCGCCCTCCACCTTGAGGCGGACCTTGAAACCGAATGCGCGGCAGAGCCAGTCGATCGCTTTCGCGGCGTCCAGGTAGTAAATCGCCGGGGCGATCCGGGGCCAATCGGGTGGGGGCGGCTTCATCGGGAACCCTCGCCTGTTCGCAGAGATGTGCAGTGAAACGTTATCAACCTCCCGTTCATGGACCGCAAGACGGCGGGCCGGGACATGGAAGGAGCGTGAGCGCAGCAAGGGTCGAGCCCTGCGGCGTGCTCTACGCTCGGCTCCATGTCAACTTTGCGGATCGAGTAGCTGATTTTTTTGCACCCCGGATCGTGCATGCTACCGAAACCCGCATGCCTGTTCTGCAGCTCCGCCGCGATCAATCACCTCTGCGCACCGCGCTGCCCGAGGAGCGCGTCAGGGCCGCGCCCTTTCTCAAGTGGGTAGGCGGCAAGACCTCGCTGCTGCCCGAGCTGCTCCGGCACGTCCCGCCCCGCCTGCGCCGGTACCACGAGCCGTTCGTCGGCGGCGGCGCCCTGTTCTTCGCGGTGGCGCCCCGCCGCGCGGTGCTCAGCGACAGCAATGCCGAGCTGATGCATTGCTACCGGCAGGTGCGGGACGACGTGTACGGGGTCCTTCATGCGCTCGCACCGCACGTCTACGAGAAGGCCCACTACCAGGGCATCCGGGCGCTCGAGCCGCTGCGGTTGAAGCCGGCCGAACGCGCTGCCCGGTTCATCTATCTCAACAAGACCTGCTTCAACGGGCTCTGGCGCGTGAACCGGGCCGGCCGGTTCAACGTGCCGATCGGGCGCTACAAGAACCCTCGCTTCCACGATCCCTCGGCGCTGATCAACGCCAGCCAGGCGCTCAAAGGCGTCGACCTCCTGCATGCGTCCTTCGAGGACGCCCTCGGCAAGGCGTCCCCCGGCGACTTCGTCTACCTCGATCCGCCCTATGACCCCGTCTCCGCCACCTCCAGCTTCGCCAGCTACACCGCCGACGGCTTCACCTGGGACGACCAGAAGCGGCTCGCCCGGGCTTGCATCGCCCTGAACCGGCGCGGCGTCCGGTTCCTGCTCTCCAACTCGGCCACTGCGAGGGTGCGCGAGCTCTACCGCAGCTTCGAGCAGCGACTGGTTCGCGCTCCGCGGTTCATCAATTCCAAGGCGGAATCCCGCGGAAGGGTCGACGAGCTGCTAGTCTTCAATGCATGATCCTTCTCGCGCTGCTGCTCGCCGCCGCGCCCCGCGTGACCTGGGTGAAGGCGGGGCGGCTCTTCGACGGCCTCTCCGAATCGTACAGGCAGAACGTCACCCTCCGGATCGAGAACGAGCGCATCGCCGCGGTGGGAGTCGTGCCGCCGCCGGGCGCGAGCGTGATCGACCTGTCGAACGCCACGGTGCTGCCCGGCTTGATCGACTGCCACGTCCATCTCGAGTCGCGCGCTGATCGATTCGAGGACATCTGGACGTTCAAGACCTCGCCCATGGCCAAGGCCATGGTCGCGGTCGTCCACGCCCGCCGCACCCTGGAAGCCGGCTTCACCTCGGTCCGCGACGTCTCCTCCGACCCGTTCCTGGGACCCGATCTGCGCGACTTGATCAACGAGGGCTATGTCCCGGGTCCGCGCGTCGTCGCTTCGGGCCCTTGCATCAGCATCACCGGCGGCCACTGCGACCTGAATCACTACCCGCCCAACGTGCGCATCGACGTGTATCCGCTGGAGCGTGACTTCCAGGTCGCGGACGGCGCGGACCAGCTTCGCCACGTCATCCGCGCCCAGGTGAAGCACGGCGTCGATCTGATCAAGGTCGCGGCCAGCGGCGGCGTGTTCTCCCGCGGCGACACGCCGGGCGCGCCGCAGTTCACCTACGAAGAGCTGCGCGTCGCCGTCGAGGAGGCGCACAAGGCCGGACGGCGCATCGCCGCCCACGCGCACGGCACTCAGAGCATCAAGGACGCGACCCGCGCCGGGGTCGACTCGATCGAGCACGGGACGCTGATCGACGAAGAAGGCATCCGGCTGATGCGCGAGCGCCGCACCTTCCTGGTCGGGGACATCTACAACGACGATTACATCCTCGCTCACGCGGAAGACCTGCACATCCCGCGCGAGTACGTGGACAAGGAGCGGGCCATCGGGCAGCTCCAGCGCGACAACTGGGCGAAGGCGGTGAAGGCGGGCGTGCGCGTGGCCTTCGGGACCGATGCCGGCATCTTCCCCCACGGCGACAACGCCAAGCAGTTCGCCTGGATGGTGCGCCTGGGCCTCTCGCCGGCACGCGCCATCCTCGCCGCCACGGCCTCGGCCGCCGAGCTGCTCGACCGCCAGAACGACGTCGGCACCTTGCAGGCCGGCCGTTACGCCGACCTGATCGCGGTGTCAGGCGATCCCCTGCAGGACGTCCGCGTCCTCGAGCGCGTGCCCTTCGTGATGAAGGGCGGCGCGGTGATCAAGGACGAGCTCCCCCGCGGACCCGCTACTGCCCTGACGCCTTCGAAGTAGGCGTCGATCACCAGCGCCTTGGGCTGGCCGTCCACCACCCTGGTAGCTGGCGCGGATCTCGCTGCCCGGCTGGATCTGCGACCGCAAGCGGCTACGCGTCGACGACCAGCCCCTCGGCGAGCCGCAGCCGGCGCGGCATTCGCTCTGCCAGCCGCGGATTGTGCGTCACCACGATCGCCCCGATTCCGAGGCGCTCGTTCAGCTCGACCAGGAGCTGGTGAATGCCTTCTCCGGTCGCCTCGTCCAGGTTGCCGGTCGGCTCATCGGCGAGCAGCAGCCGAGGCTTCAGGACCAGCGCGCGCGCCAGCGCCACTCTCTGCTGCTCGCCGCCCGAGAGCTCGCCCGGCTTGTGGTCCAGCCGGTGCCCGAGCCCCACCACCTCCAGCATCTCCCTGGCCTGCGACTCTGCCTGCTCGCGGGAGAGCCGGTTGATCAGTCCCGGCATGGAGGTGTTCTGCAGCGCGGTGAACTCGGGCAGGAGGTAGTGGAACTGGAACACGAACCCGATGCTGCGGTTCCGGAACGCGGCCAGCTCTTCCTCCTTCATGCCGAACGCGTCGCGCCCGTCGAAGAGCACCTCACCGGCGGTGGGTGGATCGAGTGTGCCGATCACGTGCAGGAAGGTGCTCTTCCCCACGCCGCTGGGGCCCACCAGCGAGACCATCTCGCCGGCTCCGAGCGAAAAGCTGGCGCCGCGGAGGACGTGAATCTCCTTCTCACCGAGCCAGTACGACTTGTGCAGGCCCCGCGCTTCCACCAGAGCAGGCAAGTCATTCCTCCCGGAGCCCGTCCACCGGTGAGAGCCGGCTGGCTTTGGTCGCGGGATAGAGCGTCGCGAGGTAGCTCAGCGCCAGCGAGGTGGCGGCGACCATCAGGAACTGCGCGCCGTCCACGTTCACCGGCAGGTTCGAGATGTAATAGACGTCCGGATCGAGCTGCAGGCCGAACCTCTCGATGAACGAGCAGGAAGCGAGACCGAGCAGGAGACCCATCGCGGTGCCGATGGCCCCGATGGTGAGGCCTTCCACCACGAAGATCTTCATCACGCTCGAGTCCCGGGCCCCCATCGACTTGAGGATGGAGATCTCCTTGGTCTTCTCCAGCACCAGCATGATCAGCGTGCTGAGGATGTTGAAACAGGCCACCAGCACGATGAAGGTGAGGATGATCGCCATCGCCAGCTTCTCCAGCTTGAGGGCGGAGAAGAGGTTGCGGTTCAGCTCGGCCCAGTCCTTGGTCCGGTAGGGGAAGCCGCCCAGGGTGGCCACCACCCGCCGTCCCAGCGCGCGGGCCGCGTCGACGTCGACGAACTTCAGCTCCAGGCCGACGACGTTGTCGCCCATCTTGAAGAACTTCTGTGCTTCCGGAATCCCGATATAGACGAACTTCGAGTCGTATTCGTACATCCCCGAATAGAGGATGCAGGCGACGCGGAACGGCCGGCTGCGCGGCACCGGTCCCGTCGGCGTCATCTCCCCCAGCGGCGTGAGCACGTTCACCACGTCGCCCACCCAGGCGCGGAGCTGGTGCGACATCTCCTTGCCGATGCAGATCCCGGCGAGGTTGCGCAGCGCTTCCGGATCCAGCTTCTGCGTCTCCTCCGCATGGGTCTGGCGCCTCTTCAGGGTGTCCTCGAGATATTGCTCGTACTCCGGACCGCCCAGCTGCTTCGTCGCCTCGAGCTTGGGCTGGACCACGCGATCGGTGCCCGGGATGTCCTGCGGATTCGAGACCCACGCCAGGTCGCCCGCGATCACCTGGCGGGGCAGCTCGCTCACCGAGCCTGCCGTGGCCGGATCGATGCCCTTCAGCTCCGCCCCGGTGACGGTCTGGCCGTGCGAGAGGATGACCTCGTTGAGGATGAACGGCGACACGCCGGCCACCCCCTGGACCGCCGCCACCTTCGGCATCACCGATCGCCATTCGGAGAAATCGCTCGAGTACTTCAGCAACAGGGCGTGCGAGTTGGTGCCGAGGATCTTGCGCTTCAGATCCGACTCGAAGCCGCTCATCACCGAGAGCACCACGGTGAGTGCCCAGACTCCCACCGCGACGCCGGCCACGGAGATGGCCGTCATGACCAGCGTGGCGGGCCGCTTCCGGCGCTGGGCGGGATTCAGCCGGGAGATGCGAGCGCGGTATTCGAGCCAGCGGCCGATCCCGAAGAAGGCCGCGACGATGGCCGCCAGGGAAACCAGGGAGGCGGCCGGATCGATCATCAGGCCGCGGACTCCGGTTCCTTGCCGGACCGCCTGGTTGTAGAGGCTGGTCCCGTACCCCAAGGCGAACTGCACGCCGGGGACCACCAGGCCGACCAGCGCGATGAGCAGGAGGTTCTTGCGGTTGAGCCGGAGATGGGTCCTGGCGATGCCCCATTCGTACTTGAACTTCGCGTCCAGCCGCCCACCGGCGCCGATCAACATGCCGAACGATGCTCCCCACATCGCCAGCAGCCAGGAAGAGACGGCCGCGGCGATCGACCAGATGACGATCTCGAAGGTGCTGGCGAAGAACCGGTCGTAGGAGAACGAGGGGGGCTTGAGCGCGCGCAGGGCGAAGAAGTTCAGCAGGCCGTAGACCAGGGAGGCCAGCGCGATCTCGAGCGGCCGGTATCCGCGGCCCAGGAAGCTGAGCGCGAATCCAGAAACCAGGAACCAGAGACCCTGGGCGTAGAACGCGATGGCGCTGATCGCGTCGCGCGAGAGCGTGGTCGAGGTCCCCAGCCAGACCGTCAGCCCATACTGCAGCCCGCCGCCGAGCAGGAAGAGCACCATGGCCGTCGCGATCAAGGCGGCTGGATGCCGCTCCGCCCTGCCCGTCCTCCCGTTCGCGGCGCGCTCCTCGGCGGTGGTGTCCGCGCGCGTCGTTGCCTGCGTGGGGAAGTTCAACGGCTCTCCTCGGGCTTGAGGAGCGGAAAGAGGACCACGTCCCGGATGCTGGGAGAATCGGTGAAGATCATCGCGAGGCGGTCGATGCCGACCCCCTCCCCCGCCGTCGGAGGCATTCCGTGCTCGAGCGCGCGGATGTAGTCGCGGTCCCACGGCATCGCCTCTTCGTCGCCGCGCGCGGCCGCTTCCACCTGCGCGCGGAAACGGGACTCCTGATCGCGCGGGTCGTTCAGCTCCGAGAACGCGTTGGCGATCTCCATCCCCCCCGCGAACGCCTCGAAGCGGTCGACCAGCCGCGGCTCGGAGTCGCGCTTGCGCGCGAGCGGAGAGATCTCCAGCGGGAAGTCCACCACGAAACAGGGCCGGTCCCTGGGCAGCATCGGCTCCACCAACGCCTCGAAAGCCCAGGCGATCTTTTCCCCGGTGGACGGCGCCTTGCTGAACTTCTGCCGCATCTCCCGGTCCTCGACCCGGGCGAGCCACTGCTCGGCCGTGAGCTTCGCCAGCGCGTCCAGCTGCTGCGACTCGCTGCCCTCCGCCCCATGGATCTTTGCGACCTCGCCCAGCATGGACACGCGCGGCCAGGGAGGGGCAAACTTGATCTTCTCGCCCTGGAAGATGACCTCGTCGGAGCGGGTCACCTCGACGGCCAGGCGGGCGACCATCTGCTCGGTCAGGGTCATCAGATCCTGGTAGGTCGCGTACGCCTGGTAGAACTCGAGCATCGTGAACTCGGGATTGTGCCGGCGATCGATCCCTTCGTTCCGGAAGACGCGTCCGATCTCGTAGACGCGGTCCAGCCCGCCCACGATCAGGCGCTTGAGATGCAGCTCCAACGCGATCCGCAGCTTGAGATCGAGGTCGAGCGCGTTGTGGTGCGTCTGGAACGGCCGCGCCACCGCGCCGCCCGCCTCCTCCGGCTTGTGCAGGACCGGCGTCTCCACCTCGATGAAGTCGTGATCGTCCAGGAAGCGCCGGATTCCGGCGATGAGCGTGGTCCGGCGGCGGAAGATCTCCCGCACCTCCAGGCTTGCGCCCAGGTCCACGTAGCGCTGGCGGTAGCGGGTCTCGTGATCGGTGAGGCCGTGCCACTTCTCGGGCGGCGGCCGGAGCGCCTTGGTGAGGACGCGGAACTCCGCCGCCTCGATGGAGAGCTCGCCGGTCTTGGTGCGCATCGCGCGGCCGCGCGCGAAGACGATGTCCCCCAGGTCCGTCAGCTTGAGCAGCTCGTAAGCGTGCTCGCCCACCTTGTCCTTCTTGACGAAGATCTGCAGATCGCCGGTGCGGTCGCGCAGGCTGAGGAAGCTGGCCTTCCCCATGCTCCGCATCGCGACCACCCGCCCGGCCACCCCGTAGGGCTCGCTCTGGTCCTCCTCCAGCCGTTTGGAGTCATCGTCGGCATGGCGCATGCGCACGAAGCCCGTGGTGTGCGACACCGCCACGCCGTTGCCGTAGGGGTGCGCGCCTTTCTCCCGCAGCATCTGCGCCTTCTGCTCGCGCAGGCGGATCTGATCCTCGATTGAGCTGGTGGCTCCAGCCTGGGGAGTGTCGGCCATGGGGAGCGTTTGTTTACTCCCCCGCGCCCCGCCCTGTCACCTGAAACGCCCTCTGTGCGAACCCCCAGTACGCGAGGGGAACGAGAGCGACCAGCCCGCAGGCCGCCATCAGCGCGCGCGGGGGAACGCCGCGGTCGAGGAGCAGGCCGGTCGCGACCGTGCTGGCGGAGAGCGTGAGCATGAACCCCCCGATCTCGGCGGCAGCGACGCGCCCGCGCACGGCGTCCGGGACCAGTCGCTGCAGCAGCGTCGAGCCGCTGGTCCAGAGGATGCTACCGCCCCCGTTCGCGATGGCCAGCGCCACGGCCGCGTATCCGATGGAGGGGCTGAGCGCGAACGCGACATAGCAGACGGCCAGCAGGGCGAACGCTCCCGAGATGCTTCGGCGCAGGCCCCGCTCGTCGGTCCCGGCGAGCCGGAAGGCGGCGAAGGGTCCTGCGAAGCTGCCCACGCCGCGGGCGGTCCACAGCACCGCGATGCCCGCGCCGTTGCCCCGGCCGAACACCTTCTCGCCGAAATAGGCCAGCAGCACCAGCACGCCGCCGAGAGTGAGCCCGAAGCTCGCCTTGACCGCGAGGAGCGCGCGGACGCGGGGGTGGGAGGCGACGTAACGCACCCCTTCGCGCAGATCGCCCAGCCCGAGCAGGTTCTGGATCTGCGAGCCGGGCTCGCGCGCCTCTTCCACCACCTCGATCGCCTGCTTGTCGGCGCGGTTCGCATGACCCGGCGGCAGGCGAGCCAGGAGCGCGGCGGACCCGAGGAAGGTGAAGGCGTCGAAGACGAAGGCCGCGTCCCGCCCCACCAGCGCCAGCGCGACACCGCCCAGGGCCGACCCGACCGCCAGGGTGGCCGCCCAGAGCGAGTTCTCCAGGGTCGCCGCGAGCGGGTAGTCCGCCTCGCTGACCAGGTTGGGCAGCATCGCCTGCTGCGCGGGCTCGAAGAAGGCGCTCACGATCGAGTGGGCCGTGACCACCGTGTACGCGATCCAGACCTGATCGGGTCGGCGGACGAGCAGCAGGCAGAGCACCAGCGCGACCCGCAGGAGGTCGCTGACCACCAGGATCGCCCTGCGCGAGACCCGGTCCGCAAGCACGCCGGCGGCAGGACCGGCGAAGAACATGGGGACGAACCGGGTGAGCAGCGCGAGCGCGACCGCCTCGCCCTTGCCGGTCAGCTCGAGGAGCAGGGAGAACAGCGCGACGACGTTGAACCAGTCGCCTGTCTGCGACACGGCGTTGGCCGCGTACAGTGTGCGGAAATCGCGGTTGTCCCGCAGGACGCCGAACAGACGCCGAATTGTAAAGGAGGCGGCCAAGGGGTCGCGTTTATACTCGATGCGATGGATTTCGATGTACGCCCGCGCCAGGCCGCTCACTGGGCGGCCCTCGTCCTGCTCTGCGTCCTGTGCGTGGGTGCCCTGTTCTGGCTGACGTTGCCCCGAGCGGAGCCGCTCCGCCGATCCAACCCGGCCACCACCGCCATCATCGAGACCCGCATGAGCGAAGCCCGCGAGCGGGGCCGGGCAGCGAAGCGGAACCAGCACTGGGTCCCGCTCAACCGCATCTCGATCTGGTTGATCAGGGCGGTGGTGAACAGCGAGGACGCGCGCTTTTTCGAGCACGACGGCATCGACGGAAAGCAGACCCGGATCGCCATCACCATCGCGCTGGAGGACGGCCACTTCGGCCGCGGCGCGTCCACCATCACGCAGCAGCTGGCGAAGAACCTCTGGCTCGGGGAGGAGCGGACGCTGTGGCGGAAGCTGCGCGAGGCCATCCTGGCCCGGAGGCTCGAAGCATTGGGCAAGAGGCGGATCCTCGAGCTGTACCTGAACGTGGCCGAGTGGGGCGACGGAGTGTACGGCGCCGACGCCGCATCGTGGTACTGGTTCCAGAAATCGGCGGCGGAGCTGCAGCCGGAGGAAGCGGCGGTGCTCGCGGCCATGCTCCCGGCCCCGCGGAAGCGCAATCCCGTCCGGCCCTCGCCGGGCCTGCGCAAGCGCGCTCGGGAGATCCTCAGGCTCTATTCAATGTATGGCGAGCTGCCGCCGGACGAGTTGGGCGAGGCGCGCTGGCGCTTGGAAGAGATCCTGGCCGGTGGTTGAGCCCGCAGGAAACTTCGACGTTCGCCCACCAGCCTCTTCAACACGTTGCTCATGTTCGGGCTCCTGGCGGGCGGCATGGGCCTGATCGCCCGCTCACTCCGCGCGTATCCCGACACCGAATGAGCGCCTGCGCGGAACGCGCTGGAGTAGGATGCGCCACCTCAAGGAGGTGAAGCATGCCGAAGGCGATTCCCGAAGGGCTGCACAGCGTCACACCGCAGCTGACGGTAGACGGCTGCGCTGAAGCGATCGAAACCTGGAAGAAGGCGTTCGGGGCCGAGGAGATGATGCGCGCCCCCGACCCGAGCGGGAAGAAGATCTGGCACTCCACGGTGCGGATCGGCGACTCGGTCATCTTCTGCAACGATTCGATGCCCGAGATGCCGCCGGTGCCGAAGCAGGCGCGGCTCTGGCTCTACCAGGAAGATGTGGACCGGGGCTTCGAGCGCGCGAAGGGGGCCGGGCTCAAGCCGGTCATGCCGCCGGGAGACATGTTCTGGGGGGACCGCATCGCCGAGTTGCACGACCGCTGGGGAAACCAGTGGGTGCTGGCGAAGCACGTGAAGGACCTGAGCCCCACCGAGATGAAGAAGGCCCAGGACGAGTTCCTGGCAAAGATGAAGAAGTAGGCCGGGACTCAAGCTCCGCCGCCCGCCGCGCCCCGCGACCAGATCGCGGAGGCGCGGCGGGCCATCCAGCGGATGAGCCCGGCCGCGAGGAGCACGCCGGCCACCCAGCGGGTGAGGGACGCGATCGCGAGCAGGTCCATCTTCGGCCAGCGGACCGTGCGCAGCGCTTCGCCGCGCTCGATCATCCAGTGCCAGCCGGTGTGAGCAACGAGCGCCGAGAGGACCACGACGCCTGCGCGTCCCCCCAGCACGGAGCGGCGCAACAGCAGCAGCACCGGAAGCAGGACGGCCAGCACCGCAAGCTGGCCGAGCTCGATTCCCACGTTGAACGCCAGCAGGGAAACGACCAGATGGCTTCCGGCGAACTGGAGGTTCTGCTTGAGGCCGTACGAGAACCCGAATCCGTGGACGAGACCGAACACGCCGGTGATCAACCAGCGCCGCCTCAAGTCGGCGCCGAGGATGTTCTCCAGCGCCATGTAGACGATGGACGCGGCGATCGCGGTCTCGACGAACGGCGGGAACCATGGCCCGGACGGCCCGATGCCGTAGGCGGAACCCAGCAGCGTGAACGAATGCGCGACCGTGAACGCGGTGACGATGGAGACGACCTGACGCAGGGAGAGCAGCGGGATCACCAGACAGAGCAGGAACAGCAGGTGGTCGATGCCGGTGAGGATGTGCTCGACGCCCAGGAGCACGAATGCCTTTGCCGCCTGGTACCACGCAGGGTTGAGGGCCACCTGGCCGTCGGTGGGGGAGATGAGAAACGCCGAGCTCGTGCCCTGGGACGGCAGATAGCGCACCGAAAGCTTGGTGTAGTCGCGCAGCTCGGCAACGACGAGCGTCGAGATGGAAAAGCGGGAACCCGCAGAGAAAATGGCGTACGTGAACGAGGCGTCGAAATAGCCTTGGTCGTAATAGATCGCGGTACCCTTTTCGACCGGCTCGGTCATGTGGTCGACCGCCGCTTCGTATCGCTCGAACGAACGGTCGGAGGGCAAGGAGAGCCGTCCCTGCGCGCTGGAAGGATTCAGCCGGGTGGCGCCTTCCCAAAGCGCGACGTCGTGGGCGAGTGCATCCAGCGTGCGCTGTGTGGCAGGGCCGGCGGCGGCGAGATCGATCTCCCGCCCCGTCACGGGGAACCGCACGGTGGTGAGGAGATCGAGCGGCACCCGGATCACGAGGTGCGCTCGATGCTCCTCGATCTTCACGAAGGCGTTCATGACGTGCCGCTGGGGAACGTCATGGGCCACGGCGGGAACCGTCGCCAGCAGGGTGCAACCGATCGCGAGTGCGAGTCGCCGGCGGAGCATCTTCATGCCTCCCTCACGGCCGGGAACAGATATGCTCCCGGCCGCTGGACCGCTTTCCCTCAGTCGTCGTCGTCGTCCGCCCTGGTGAACTTCTGGATCCGGCGGCCGGTGATCGTCTCCGCGACGTAGAGGATGGTTCCGCTGGAATCGACCTCCACGGTGTGCGCGAAGGCGAACTCGCCCGCGTTGTGGCCGGCGCGGCCGATGCGGGCTGCCACCTGGCCGAGCGCGCGGTCGATGACCCAGACCGAGTCGTTCCCGAGGTCGGTGTCGTAGATCCAGTTCTGGTTGCGATCCGGAGAGAGCGTGAGGTCGCACGCGCGCTGCGTCCCGAGGTTCCCCAGCGGCATGAAGGCAGTGGTATTCACCTCGATGGTCCGCTGGAAGTTGCCGACCTTGTCGAACACCTCGATGCGGCTGTTGGGCCGATCGCAGACGTAGACCAGGCCGTCGGTGCCGAGGACGACGCAGTGCGGGTGGCCGCCGTCATCCGTCGCGGCCGGCCCCCCGAACTGGCCCGGCCCGTTCCCTGGCGAGCCCCACTGGCGCAGGTAGTTCCCGGCGGCGTCGAAGACGACGACGCGGTGGTTGCCGTATCCGTCGGCGATGTAGACACTGCCTCTGTTGCCGGTCACCGGATCCGGTTCCTTGTCGACGCCGAGGTCCGCCGGATTGTTGAGCAGCGTCTTGCTCTTGTTGGCAGTTGGGTCGGCGCCGGAGTTGCCGCATGTGTTGCCAGCCGCCGGCCAGTCGCAGGTGAACTTCTTGCCGATCTGCAGCAGCATCGTGCTGCCGTCGCGGGTCCATTTCTGCACCACGCCGTCGCCGTTGCCGGCGATCCAGACGTTCCCCTGCCAGTCGACGAAGCAACCGTGGATGCCGTTGGGCAGGACCAGGTTCCTTCCCTGCGCATCCTTGGTTTCGTTGCCCCAGGCGCGCACGACGTTCCCCTCGGCGTCGTACTCGATCACCGGCGGCGATCCGATCGATGTCGTACCGTCCTGGCCGACCAGGCCGCCGGTCTGGAACCCTCGGTTCACCGTCACGACGTGGTCATCCGGCGTCATGCAGCTTCCGCCCACTTCGCCGGTCACCCATTGGTGACCGTTGACGGAAGGGAGCGGTTTCGGCCATGACGCATCCACCCGGAACTGCGGCGCATTCTTCGACTGCTTCGACGCCTTCGCCTCATGCGATGCCGAAATCCAGAACGCTGCTGCGAACAGCACCGCCAGCACTCCACCGGCAGCCACCCTGGCAGCTCTCATTGGGAGATCCCTCCTTGCGCACGCCGAGGACGCTCCGGATGAACAGCTCTCGGATCCGGTCGTGAACGATGACGTCGAAGAGGAATCGAGGTGACGGCCCCAAAAGCGCAGGCCCGGCGCGAAGAAGAGCCTCTGCGGACCCCCAACGTGCTGCGCGCCGCATTGCTCCCGCGCCAGTCGACGGGTCAAGGCATGGCGCGTCGAGACTTTGGGCCACCCTCCCGGCCCGAGGCGGCCGCGCCTACTGCGCCCGCCACCCCACCTGCTTCTCCGAGGGCGAAAGCTCGGTCCATCGCTTGGCGATGTACGCGTGTAGCTTGGCGTCGAAGGTCCCCCCCAGATCGATGAGCGCCGCCAGCGCGCTCTCCCGGAAGTAGGGATGCGTGGAGGACGGCACGCAGGAGATCCGCACACCCGAAGATCCGACCGTCACCTCGAGATCCGAGTCGTCGCATTCGTCGCACTCGAACGTCCCGCTCTCGCGCACCTGACCGATATGCGGCCACAGGTGACCAGGCTCGATCGAGTCCTTGACCAGATGGGTCCGCAACCCCATGCGCGAGTCCAGCTTGTCCTTGATCTGGTTCAGCGACGGGCTTTCAATCTCGAACGTGACGTCGTAGTGGATGATGGCCATTTATGAAGCCTCCGCTTCGCTGCTGCCGGTTCGGTCCTTGCGGCGCACACCGAGGAGGTATGCGCTGATGAATGGGTCCAGCTCTCCGTCGAGCACCGCGTCCGGGTTCCCGCTCTCCACCCCGGTGCGTACGTCCTTCACCATGCGGTACGGCGCCAGCACGTAGTTCCGGATCTGTGAGCCAAACGAGATGTCCGCCTTGGAAGCCTCGATCTTGTCCCGCGCCGCCTGTTGCTTGCGCAGCTCCAGCTCGTAGAGTCGCGACTTCAGCACCTTCCAGGCCATGTCGCGGTTCTTGTGCTGGCTGCGCTCGTTCTGCATCGACACCACGATGCCCGTCGGAGCGTGCGTCATGCGGATGGCCGAATCCGTCTTGTTGACTTTCTGGCCTCCCGCGC
>WNFT01002525.1_pt1 | contig 15723 bp, 17 predicted proteins | sample 5400191 | NCBI WGS metagenome assembly WNFT01 (sample SAMN13153359, study PRJNA577476) | soil metagenome | isolation source: 80 cm saprolite under Madrone tree | place: USA:California | collected 2016-06-14 | reverse complement strand
AATGCCGAGCGGCTTCATCTCGGCGGAGGCTTCCTCCAGCAGGCGGAGCTGGTCGCGCGCGTCCTGCTTGGTGCCGAGCCGGCCGTTGACGCCGGGGTGGCCGGGGATCAGCCGGTCCCAGTCCATCGCGATCACCTTCTTGATGAAGTCCTCGGCTTCGAGCGGATACATGTCGATGAAGCCGCGGCCCGGCACCGACCCGACCGGGATCGTGTCGACGATGAACACGATCTTCTCACGCGGCAGCCGCATCACGATGTTCGAGTCGGAATGATTGAGGCCGAGATAGGTGAGTTCCAGCGTGGTGCCGCCGACATCGATGGTCTTGGGCGTGTCGAAGGTCTCGTCGACCGGCACCACCAGCGGGTTCTGCAACTGGTCGAGCCGCTCCTTGACGCGTTTGTGCGCGATCACGCGGGCGCCGGCGTCCTTGAAGGGCTTGCCGCCGGAAATATGGTCGAAGTGATGGTGGCTGTAGACCAGGTAGCGGATCGGCTGGCTGGTGATCTTCTTGATCTCGTTGATGTAGTCCTGCACGCCCTCCGGCCGCGCGTAGCCGATCGGATCAGTGGCGATGACGCCGTCCCGCGTGACGATGAACATCGATTGCGCGCCGCCGTTACGGAAGATATAGACGCCGTCGGTGCCCTCGACCTTGGTGGTCGCGAACGGCGGCTGTTGCTGCTGTTGCGTGATCGCCGGCGTCGCCAGCACCGCCGCGGTCAGCGCGGCAGCGCCCACCAGCAGCGCCAATTGATATTTTGACATTGTCACTCCCTTTTGTTGCTTGAAACGCCGCCGGTTGCCGGGCGGCGTTTTAATTATAGCGGGTCAGGAGCGGTGAATCACTGCGCGGCCGCGCCATCGAGGCGGGCGTCACGCTTGGCAAGCGGTCGAGCTTGACCGTCCTACCAGCAGGCGGAAGTTCTCAAGCGACGGGCGGCCGGTGAGACCCTGAAGGCCATGGCGAGGCCGTACGGGGTCACGCAGCCGACGATCACGCGCCCCTTGCGCAAAGTTGAGGTGCCGATCTCGGTCGGATAAATGATGGCAAGCCAGTCTGGACAAATCTGTGGCCCCGACCCTCACGCGCTGAGGGCAAAATGGGGCCGGGGCCGGCGCGCGGGGACATCCCAACCCCGCGCGCACCCGGATGCTTGCGCGGCGCTGTAACGGCCTGATGACTTCGATTTGGGGATAAAGATGACTTCGATTTGGGGATAAAAACGTGAGGATCGGATTTCGCCACGGCGTTCGGCATCGGCCCGGCCAGCTTCAACGGGTGCTTGAAGCTGGCCATTGATGGTTTTTACGAGCTTCAGCTTGCATTCACCGCCGCGATCGCGATCAACAAACCGGCGATATAAGCCAGGTACGCTACGAGCACCGGATTGCCTGTGGCAAGCTCGCCAAAAAATCTCATATCGCCTCGCAAGGCAAATCGCGGTGGGCGGCGGTGAGCCTCAGAGTTGCCGATTAAAGACACCAATCACAAGCAGGAGAATCACCGCCCCGATGACAGCGTTTAGGATTTTCGCGAGGATGCCGCCGAGGAGAACAAATCCGATGTGCGGCAATAGCCAACCGGCAATGATCGCGCCGGCAATGCCAACCGCGATGTTGCCGATGAGTCCGAGGCCATAACCCTTGACAATTAAGCCCGCCAGCCAGCCGGCAACCCCGCCGATGACCAGCCAAACGATGAAGTCCTCAATTGTCATGTGGGACTAATTGTCATGTGGGATTATCCGGACATTCCTTCTTGCCTCCATGATCAATGCTCTCGCCAGCCAGATCGTTCCAGAGCGGGAGAAGCGGAATTCTCCTAGGGGATGTCCCGCTGGATGTTGAAATTGGGAGAGCGGCATTGCTCGCCTTGAGCCATCCTTCCACGGCTCTGTGGAGACCAATGGAAGCGACGAAACGACGACTCACTTGCCAGCTCGATCGACTGCGCCCGAAGCAACAGTTCGTCGGACATGGTCGGCGAAGGCGCGTGCTGCAGGGCTCGGATGCGTCTGCGGGCGTGCCACCTGCGACCCCGCGTGTGACTGCAACGGGTCACGAAGGACGGTCCGCGGCGCCGGCAGCTCGCCTCCTATACCCCGGATAGCTGTCGAGCTTGGCACGAACAGGGAAGGGGACGCCAGAGACAGTGCGTGGTGCGCTGCCCTCCAGATTTGCTACCTCCCGGCAGCCTGAATACGCTGTCGGGCGAGCAGCGACCCCGGCCGGAAGTTCAACAGAGATCGGGACATCCCCAAACGGAACAGATGATCCAGGGCGGCCCACGGCTTCCACTGGCGCTGAAACGGTTCAAGGATTTCTGGCGGGAGCAAGGACAGTCAGTGCTTGCTCGTCAGGGAGACTGTCGCATAAGATTTTCTACGTCGATCAATCAATTTAATTCGTTTGGTTTCGCCTCGGGTCTGGCAATATCCACACTATCTGCCTCCAAGGGCTCAGATGCCGCACGAGGCAGCTTTCCGTATTTCAGTCCATCATCTGTGGAAGATCAACGTCAAAGGATCTGACCTCCATGACCGGGACTGACGATATCAAAATGATCGAAGGCGTGATCCAGTCCTACCTTGATGGACTCTACGAGGGCGACACGAGCAAGATTGCGAGCGTATTTCATCCAACAAGCGCGCTGACGAGCGTGACGAACGGCGGCGAACTGGATATCACCCCACGTGACAAGTGGTTGGACAAGGTTCAGGCAAGACCGTCGCCGAAGCAGCAGGGCCTGCCCCGCCACGACCACATACTGACAATCGACCTCATCGGTCCGACAATGGCGTACGTGAAGCTCAAATGCGCAATTCCACCGCGCTTCTTCACCGATCAGCTGTCGCTGCTGAAGATCGATGGTCGCTGGCAAATTGCGCAAAAAATCTTCATGACCGAGATGCGGGACTGATGCGGGACTAATGTGCCGTCAGATGTCGATCACAACTCGACAGATGATGTGGCGCAACCAGCAGCTCTGCATTTCCTTCGACGATAGCGGTGCTGTCGACGGCGAGACATGCGGCATTGTCGCTCGGAACTGGCCGCATTTGCTGGCGAAGCTTCCGCTGGAAGAGGAGTAGTCTCACCGATTAAGCCGGCGTCATCCGCCGCCGCAAGCTCCGCAAGATCCAGTTCTGCATCAGGCATGAGAAGGTCAGATTCATATCGTCGTTGAGGCGTTGGCGGTCACTCGACGGTCGATGGGCAGCCTTATTGCCCAGGAACACTCCTTGCCCAGGAACACTCCGGTCGCGGCGGGCGTTGGATTCAGGCGTCGGGCTGCCCAGGCGGGGCCTCACGCGGCCCTAGTCCTCTTTGCAGAGTCACCTGAAAGGCCGGGGCTTTGCCTGCCCACTTGCCCCGCTGCCGCGACTCGGAACGCGCAGCTGTGGCCGACGTTGGACTGGTGCGTGAGGCTTCCAGCCCCGGGCGCTTCACGCGGACCTAGCCCCCTGCTCGGAAGGGTGATCTTAGGCCTGCATGCGGATCACGGACGCTGTGTGGAATGAAAGATGTTGATTCTCGGATGGCTGATAGTTGGCTTAATCATGGGTTTCCTGTTTCACGGTCTTAGCGACGATGCCTCGCGGTCTTCATGTGGACCGTCCAGATGGAGCCCGTATCGCAGTACGTTGGCGGCAACCAGCTCGACATGCGTGCCCGTGCGGCCGGGGTTGGTCGGTACGCCAACGTGGAAGCAAGAGCGAGACGACCCTTGGCGTCACGCGCCTCCAACTCGAAGGTCGCGGACCCTCCGCCGCGGCAACGGCGCAGTTCAAGTGCCCAGCGGGCGCGACCGATACCCGGCACAGGCAGAGATGTGGAGGGTAGGACGCTGACCCGCCAACGCGTCGTTGCTGCAGTCGGCCAAGCTCAGCGGCTTGGGCTTGACGGGCGCCAGCGCCGCAGTGCGAGGCCGATCACTTCCGGAGCCTTCCGCGGCGAGCTGCAGCAGCTGCAGAAATGTCCGGATCGCTACCACCGGGTCTGCTTCCACGCTTACAGCCCAACAAGGGCGATGATGGACAACAAGATGAGCAGGTCTGTAAGAGCATCCGAGCTAGTCATCGCCGGCCCCTCCGTTTACCCAAGCTGCAGACAGCTTTGCGGGAGAGTGCGCCGGTTCCAGCCGCAGCATAGCCGGCGGAATGGTGCCAATACCGTAAGAGGGCACCCCCGCTACCGAAAGGCCCTCCACAACAACAGACCAATAACGACGATGATGCCCACTAAGACGAACAGGTCCATAAGAGCATCTTCATCAGGCATTGCCGGACCCTCAGCTCACCCCCACGGTGCAACCTCCGGAGATTAGGTCGGTTCCGCCACAGTGCCCGCCGAGTCCTCCCCTCGCAAACGTCGCCTCAGCCCGCAACGGCGCCGGGCGCTGGAGCTGCTGGCTGGCAGCCCGCATGGCACCACTGAGGAGCTGCTTGTGTACGTCCACGGCTCCAGCCGGCGGATGCTGGCTGGCCTCGTCCGCGCTGGGCTCGCGACAGTGCAGCGAAGAGTGATCGTGGCCGGCGACACGCCGGTCGAGGTTGGCAAGGTCATGATCACGGATGCAGGGCGGATGGCGATAGAAAAATGATCAGGTACCAGAGGTGTCAGAGATTCGACGTCATCATCAAGACGTGATCGCCGCATTGGTGGATGACTAGAAAAATCCTGATATACACCTGCGTTCAATCCATCGGCTTGGCCCCTTAGCTGTGCCGACTCGGCGGTCTTCGCGTTGCGAGTAGGCGTTGCGGCCGCTCACGCTCGTCGCCGCTTCAAGCGCAAAAACGACGGGTTTTGGCGTGCCCAGTTTTGTACCGAAGTGGCGCGGGGCCTTTCCATTGCAGTAGCCCTTTTTGGTACACTGGCCGTATAGGAGGAACGATGCGAATAGGCGCCGTCTGCTGCGCCTTGCGCTGCGCGGACTGACATCATCGGAAACTGGCTACGGACAAGCTTTGCGCAGCAAATTACGGGGTGTAACAGCTTCGTTGGGGTCGCGTCCCACGATTGATTGGCGCTCCTCATCCGAAGTGGCGTACTGCATTTCGATCAAAGCTTTCTGCCCTTCCGTCATGTCAATTCCGTAGAGGAGACTCGGCAACACAATACCGGGTTTGACCTTACCTTTCTCGCCGCGCAGCTCTGCCGTGGTCGGCTTTCCAGCTGGCGGAACGTACACAGTGAAACAGTGAGGGCTGATAGGGCCTTTACCCTTCGGAGTCGAAGCTGCCCGTCGGTTCACTGCGCCCAGCAGGGCTCGGAATTGCTCGTCTTTTCGCGGCCTCGCGTTCGCCACTCGACGGAGGGTGTCAAGATCGGACTGAAGTACTGCGCCGGGAGGCCCGAGCGCAAAAAATACGCCATCGTCTCCAACTTCCTTCGCGACTGTGTCGAAATTTTCCGAGGCCTGCGGACAAGGCGAGGCGGTGAGCTGCTCATAGTTTTCTATGTTTCGTATCTGAACAGTCCACAGGCGCCGGCCCAATGCCGCTCCGAAGGGATCAAGGTCGCGTGAGCGCCTGGCCCTTCGGCTCGCTGCGCATGTTTTCTTTTGACGTAATCGTGGTCGATCCGCCCTGGGACTTCGAAAACTATTCCAAGGCCGGCACCAAAAAGGGCGCTGATCCCCATTACCAGGTGATGTCTCTTGCGGAGATCAAGGCGTTACCTATCGGCCATCTCGGCCGCGCCGATTCGATCGTGCTGTTGTGGTCAATCGCGCCAATGCTGCTCGAAGCGCTTGATACGCTGTCCGCCTGGGATGCGAAATATCTCTCACAGATCGTCTGGCGCAAAGTCACTCGCCGCGGCCGCGTGCGCATCGGCACGGGATATCGGGTACGCAGCTGTCACGAGCTCGTGCTGCTGGCAAGCTTTGGCGGGCGCCAATGTCACACCACATTCCCTTCGATCTTCGATGGCCTGGCGCGCGAGCACTCACGCAAACCCGATGAATTCTATCGGATGATAGTCGAACGTACCCCCAATCAAGAACGCTGCGATCTGTTCTCGCGCGAGACCCGCGCCGGCTTCGTCGGCTGGGGCAATGAACACGGCAAATTCGATCAAGCTTGAGATGATGTCTCACGTGAGACTTTTCTTAATGTCTCACATTCTCTTTTCGTTTCATTGGGCACTGTCTTAAGGATTTGATTTGATTGTTTTAACTGGCGCGCTCGGACGGATTCGAACCGCCGACCCTCAGATTCGAAGTCTGATGCTCTATCCAGCTGAGCTACGAGCGCGTGCAGGCATGACCGCCTATGCGGAGGCGCGTTCTCGGTATGCCGCCAGCGGCGGCACCCTGCCGGCAACCGTATAGCGCATCTCGCTGCCGCGGCGCCAGCGCTCTGGAGAAGTTGCTGCCGCCCGGAACCTCCGTGGCGTGGACCTCGTGCGCGGCGGGCGGGCGGTTGCGCGCCTCGATCCGCTGCCCCGATAGGCCGACGCAGGGCGCTGCGGACCATTTGACTCTGCCTATGATCTTGTCCGACAAGTCTGCGGATTCCTCGCCCCTTTCTCCACCCCTGGAAAATTGATTCGGGAGTTACGCAATGGACGTACGTGCGGCGGTGGCGGTCGCAGCCGGCAAACCGCTCGAGGTGACCACGGTTGCGCTCGACGGCCCCAGGGCAGGCGAAGTGCTGGTGGAGATCAAGGCGACCGGCATCTGCCACACCGACGCGTTCACGCTGTCGGGCGCCGATCCGGAGGGCCTGTTCCCGGCCATCCTGGGCCACGAGGGCGCCGGCATCGTGATCGATGTCGGGCCCACTGTGACTTCGGTGAAGCGCGGCGACCACGTCATCCCGCTCTACACGCCCGAATGCCGGCAGTGCCCGTCCTGCCTGTCCCGCAAGACCAATCTGTGCACCGCAATCCGCGCCACCCAGGGCAAGGGGGTCATGCCGGACGGTACCTCGCGCTTCTCGCTCGACGGCCGGCCGGTGCACCATTACATGGGCACCTCGACCTTTGCGAATTACACGGTGCTGCCCGAGATCGCCGTCGCAAAGATTCGCGAGGACGCGCCATTCGACAAGGTCTGCTACATCGGCTGCGGCGTCACCACCGGCATCGGGGCGGTGCTCAACACTGCCAAGGTGGAGCCGGGCGCTAAATGCATCGTGTTCGGCCTCGGCGGCATCGGCCTCAACGTCATCCAGGGGCTGCGGCTTGCCTCCGCCGACATGATCATCGGGGTCGACATCAATCCGGCCAGGAAGGCGTGGGGCGAGCGGTTCGGCATGACGCATTTCGTCAATCCGAAGGACCTCGGCGGCGATCTCGTGGCGTACCTCGTCGACATGACCAAGCGCGGCGACGACCGGATCGGCGGTGCCGACTACACCTTCGATTGCACCGGCAATGTGACGGTGATGCGCCAGGCGCTCGAAGCCTGTCATCGCGGCTGGGGCGAGAGCATCATCATTGGGGTCGCGGGCGCGGGCGAGGAGATCGCAACGCGCCCGTTCCAGCTCGTCACCGGCCGGGTCTGGCGCGGCACCGCCTTCGGCGGCGCGCGCGGGCGCACCGACGTTCCCAAGATCGTCGACTGGTACATGGAAGGAAAAATTGAGATCGACCCGATGATCACCCACGTGATGCCGCTCGCCGACATCAACAAGGCCTTCGACCTGATGCATGCCGGAGAATCGATCCGCAGCGTGGCGACGTTCTGAACTCTCACTTCGAAGCCGCGTGGTAGCGGACGCCGGCAGCGCGCCGCGCGCTTCAATCGGTCAAATCTGCGGCGGCCTGCGATCTTGCGCTATGCGTCATGGGCGGCTGTCGTCCGGATTTCGCAGGGTGGTCTGGCTGGCCTTCGACAGCGGCCCTCTCGATCAATCCCGGGATCGACGTGATGTGCCATTTTCTGCCGTCGGCAGATGCAGTAGGGCCGCCACTCCCTTCCTATCAGGTTCGGTTCAACGTGAAGCGCCGCTCCGAGCCGAAGGTGCAAGCTGATCGAGCTCGAGCACCCCGGATGACGAGCGCCAGCTATCAACTTGTCCTGAAGCGGGTTCACCGCACCGTCGGTGTGGGCAACTACGCACCACCTCTCGCTGGCGCGGCCAGCCTCGTGCTCCGCGCCAGCCGCTCCGAGCGCCCCTTCGCCTCATCGCTGAGCCGCCGCACGATCTCGGCGGTCTTACGGATGTCCGCCTCGCGCAGCTCGTCGCCCATCGTCGAGGCGATCGCCAGGAGCCGCGCGCTCAACTCGCGGTAACGCGCATCACCCTTGCGAGTAAGGCGCACCAACTTCGATCGCCGATGCCTCGGATTGTCGATGAACTCCACGAGCCCCTCGACCGCCAGCTCATCCGCCAACCGTTGCATGCGCTGGCGGCTGGTCGGACGCATCTGGGCGATTTGGGGGACGGTGAGGGGGCCAATCACCGCTAGGCTGCGCATGAAGCCGAACGCTCCGCCGCCCCAGCTTGTGATGAGCCCTGTTCTCTGACCCACGGCCCGTATTCGAAAGAAGAATTGTGCCACTTCGAGCACCAGGTCCACGATCGCCTCGCCCTTGCCCGTGGCGGTCCGACCTCCCGCTTTCCTCTGTCGCACCGTCACCATCGCGTTCCGCTCCGTCGCTGCCGATTGACACCTATGTTGTCAACGGCTAGAATGACATCCATGTTGTCGTCCAGTGCCGATCCTGACCTTCGACGCATTGCCTGGCAAGCAGAAGGAGCAGACATGAGACCTGCCAGCCAGCAGGAGTATGTCGGTACAAGGCCGATGTGCGACGATGGCTGTGGAGGGACGCGGCGCGGCGCAGGTGCGAACGGATCACACAGATGCGCTTTGACTGCAACGAGATAGCCGACCTGATGAGCGAAGGGACCCCATGCGGCACGGTCGCAACGGTGCGCAAGTCCTAGCGGACCCTCCGCGGATGGCTGGGCGCGCAAACTACGGGATCAACGCTCCTGGCCTGGTACGGGGGCTGCTCGTAGCCGCGCTTCTGGTGGCAAGCGGGGGACTGATTTTCCGAGTCAGCGCAGGGCCCGAATGGTCACGGCTCGCGCGCGGAATAGTGAGCGTCACAACCAGTCTTTCATTATCTCTGTTTGCGGGCACCGCACTTGTGGTTTGGGGCAGTAAGGTTGGAAGACTCAAGCAGCGCGAGAAACTGCTTGACAGCCTGACGTGGCAGGGGAGTGAGCGGATTGTCGATGCCGGCTGCGGCAGGGGCTTGCTGCTGAATGCCGCCGCAAATCGCCTCACGACCGGCTTTGCGGTGGGCGTTGACCTCTGGCGTTCGCAAGATCAGTCGGGAAATGGTCCTGGCGCAACGCTTGCCAACTCGCGGGCCGAGGGTGTTGATGACCGCGTTCGGATCATAACCGGGGATGTGTGTGACCTGCCGTTTGCGTCAAATACGTTCGACATCGTGTTGTCCAGCCTTGTCATCCACAATATCTCCGAGAGTTCCGGTCGCCGCCGGGCGCTTGAGGAGATCGTGCGGATTATGAGGCCGGGCGGGCAGCTGCTTCTGCTCGACATGTTCCATACCAAAGACTACGTCGAGATCCTGGGTGAGTGCGGTATCGTCGATATCAAGCGCTGGTCAGCCTCTTTTCGCTTTGCTCCGGGGCCTAGGGTGGTAATAGCCCGCAAGCTGCCCCAGTTGCCTGCGGGTAACCGTTCATGAAGGTGCGGTATCTTTCCGCAAGCTGTCGAGCCGAAGCGGCTCCGCGAGCCCGGCGCTCGGGCGCAATCGGTGCCTCCGGGACAGGTCCGCTAAGAGCTAATGAGTCTTTTATCTAAGGTCACCCAACCGATGGTTGGAAATGAAAGAGCCTGGCAGCCTTACCGGCTCCTGCTGCTGATGCTAATGCTTGTCGGGCTATGGCTGACGGCGTGGGCTACCGGCGGGAATCGACTATTATCTGACCCCGAGAGGATTCGCGCGCTGCTAGAAGCTGCCGGTATCTGGAGTGTGGCGGTGTTCGTCGTGGCCTTCTCAGTCGGCCAGTTGCTTCGTATTCCCGGCCCCATTTTCGTTGGCATTGCGATTCTCGCATACGGCAGAGCGATTGGAACTTTAGCAGCAGTGCTCGGCGCAATGGTCTCTGTCACTGTATGTTTCATTATTGTGCGAACGATCGCGGGCCAGCCGCTGGCCTACGTCCAACGTCCCATCGTGCGCCGCCTTCTAGGCCAGATCGACAAGCACCCGGTGGCAGTAGTCGCGATATTGAGGTTGATCTTCCAGACCGCGCCGCCGCTCAACTATGCCCTGGCGATGACTCGGGTTCGCCTGCGCGATCATCTCATTGGCTCGGCGTTGGGACTGCCCCTTCCGATCGCGGCGATGGCGCTGGTTTTCGACTTGCTGGTACACCATACGGGCTGAAGCCTACCGCCGCGTGGTAGCGGACGCCGGCCCGCGGCATTACGCAATGCGCCGGTTTGCGCGTGCAAGCCGGCTGACGGCTGACGAAACGAGTCAAGCCTTCGCGGCACCGCTCAGGGTTATATTGCCCTACGACGAGCGCGGCGCGCGGCCGACGCACGGAAACACCCGTAGGCAACGAAATACAAATCCACAGGCGCGATCCAGGGTATTGACTTACAATATAGGACTATACCTATACTCCGCCCTCACAGCGTTCCGCCCCCGATCATCGGTATAGCTCCCAAGCTTAAGCATTCGGACTGATAAGGATAGACAAGAATGGATCGCGCCTTCAGTCGGATCGTCTCCTCGTCGCCGCCGCAGCGGCAGCGGAGCAGCAAGCGCCATCAAGAGCTCAAGCGGGAAGTCAAAAGCCTTCGCGAACTGCGCCTGATTGCCGGCAAGGCCCAGGCCGATGTTGCGGCTGTGCTGCAGATCAAGCAGCCGTCGGTCTCGAAGATCGAGACGCAAGTCGACATGTATCTGTCGACGTTGCGCGCCTACGTGCAGGCGATCGGGGGCCAGTTGGAATTGGTAATCAGGCTCAGGGAGCGACCGGTATCGCGCCTCTACCGGCTGAGCGGTGCGCTTGGGCGCACTTCACGATCCCCGCCGAACGGCGCGCCCGGACGCCGTCGACCGACGGCGGTGCCTTAGCGTATTGATAAAGCTAATATTTATGCAATTGGCCCCGGGGTGGCGCACCGGGGCCAACTGCGATCAGTACCCGCGAGGGGATAGGCGACTCGGGGAAGCGTGTACCGATCGCGAGGAGCATACAATCGAGCAGACAAGCCGTCTGCCCGATTTCCGACACATGAAGCCGGTTTGCGGGAACCGTTCGGCGGTTGCCTGCGTTAACGATTGTTTCAGGCCCGGCGCACTCCGTGTCGGACCCGCCATCGGAGAGGCCCAATGGCTCACGATCAAATTGCTCCATTAACGGTCCAGGAAATGAGCGCGCTCGCGAGGCGGTTCGAGGCGAGGGCGGAGAGCGTGCTCCTGCGAGATCAACCGCAGCTGCAGTCCGACATGCGGCTGGCCGCGAGACTGATCTACGAGTTGACCGGCAACGCCACGGCAGTTGAAGGCCGGTCGCGTTTGCGTGTCGGGTAGGCCCTGGCATTGAAGGCGGGGCGAAAAGGACTAGCGCCTGACCCGCGGCCTGCCGCAGCACGTATTTCCCTGCCCAGCCGCTGATCGGCGCCTCTCGAGCCGCAAAACCAATCCAGCAGCCGTCATATCGCGCCCCGTCGGCGAGGATGATCGCCTGCGCTAGCGCGGCGACACTTAGAGCGGTTTCCGGTCATGTTTAACCGGAGTCATGGCCGGGCTTGTCCCGGCCATCCACGCCTTTCTCGCTGGCCCCGCAAGAAAGACGTAGATGCCCGCGACAAGCGCGGGCATGACGGTGGAGAGGTGATTCGATCTCATCGGAACGCGCTCCAGGGGACACTAAGCGTCGATCGCTTCTCAATCGCATACGGGGCGCTCCCGCCGGACAAGCCGGCCACGACCGGGGGAGAGAGGCCAGGTGCGTCAGCCTCATCCGCGTTAGCACGGTGCAAGATTATTCGTCGTAGCCGGATAAGCCGGTCACCACGAATACACGCGGTTCATGTCGACGGGGAGTCTGGCGTCTGCTCGGCCAGTCTGCGGTATTCTCCGGAACTGAATTCCATACACAGAGTTACGTCTTGGACGGGCAATATCATGGCACGCGGGTTAGCAGACGCCCCTTTGTCAAGGGCGTCGCCTAAACGGGCATCATGCTCCGGGCTAACCTTTGTCGAGCCGAAATTTTCCACCCCTCAAGCTTCTAACGAAGAACAAAGCCGAGGCATCATGGAATTCCAGGAAGAGAAGGCGAGAGACGTGGAAGACACGCGCGGGTCCGTCGCGGCGGCCAGAATGGCAGAGGATCTCTCGTCATTGGGCAGACACGCGAAATCGAACATTGCTGAGGCGGCCGAATCCGCGAAGGTCGAGGCGCGCCGCATTGCCGCTCAGCAGAAGGAGGTGGGCGCCGATAGGCTGGGTGAAGTGGCCGGAGCCGTTCATGGGGCGGCGCGCTCACTGGAGGGTGGAATGCCCCAGGTGGCAAGCTACGTCCACGGCGCTGCCGCCCAGCTCGAAGACGCCGCAAGGACGCTGCGGCATCGCAGCGTTGACGAGCTTATCGACGGGATTGGCAGCTTTGCGCGGGCGCAGCCCGCCGTATTCTTCGGAGGGGCGCTGCTCGCGGGTTTCGCACTGACCCGATTTCTCAGGAGTTCGGGCCAGATCGCCGGCGACAGGTCGCGGCAAACTGACGTCAGGGGGCAGTGATGGCGCTCGCGGACAACACTCGAACCGTTCCGGAGCTGTTTACTTCGGTGGTCGGTCAACTGGCGGACCTGATGCGTACGGAGGGACAGCTGGCCCGCGCCGAGATTTCGGAAAAAATGACGCTGGCGGCAACCGGATTGGGGTTGATTGTCGGCGGCGCGATTCTGTTGATGCCGGCGCTGGTCGTGCTGCTGGAGGCGGCGGTAGCGGCACTTGTCGACAATGGAATTGCGCCATACTGGTCGGCCCTCATCGTCGGCGGAGCTTGCCTCCTGCTCGGCCTCATTCTCCTGCTGATCGGAGTGAGCTGGCTGAGGTCCGGCAAACTCGTTCCCGACAAAACGATCCATCAGCTTCAACGCGACGCCGCGACGGCGCGGAGTCAGGTGAGAACCGACTATGTTGAAAAGCGAGCTGCTTGAGCGCGAAGCCGAAGCGAGGCGAGCCCAACTGGCGCAGACGTTCGATGAACTGCGAGCACGTGTTACGCCAGGGCATGTGCTTGACCGGCTGGTCGATTACGCGACGGATTCGGGAGGTGCCGACTTCTTTCGCAACCTGCGGGATCAGACGGTCGCCAATCCGCTCGCGTTAGGGATCGTCGGAGCCGGGCTGGCCTGGCTCATGCTTTCCAACGGGAGGCCAGGACGCCGCTCGCCGGGCGCGCCCTATCGGGGACGAGGACGCATGCGCAGCTACTTCGCCGATGCACGTGAGCGCGCCGGAAACGCGCTGGGCGAAGCGGCAGCGGGGACTCGCGACCGCGTCGCGGACGCCGCATATAGAGCGTCCGAGGCGGCCGGTTCCGTCGGAGCGACCGCGAGGACGGCTAGGGATGCGGCGCTCGAAACCGCGTCTCAATGGCGCGAAGCCGCCGGCTCGGCGGCTGCCTCACTCCGCGACACGACCTACGAGCAAGCAAGGTCCCGTGCGGGCGAGACGAGGGCCGCCCTTGGCGGCGCCGCCTCTACGGTCTATGGGGGCGTTGCGCAATCCGCCGGCCGGACAGCGGAGGGAATGAAAGCGTTGGCGACCGGCGCCGCGACGACGAGCCGGGACATGTTCGACTTTTGCTGCGACCAACCGCTCGTTCTCGCCGGACTAGGCGTTGCACTCGGTGCCGCCGTCGGCGCCGCGTTCCCATCGACGGAAACGGAAGATCAGTTGATGGGGGAATCCAGCGATGAACTCAGGGAGCGAACCCGTGCGTTCGCGCAGCAGCAGTACGAAAAATCCAGATCGACGGCCGAAGCCGTCCTCGACAAGGTTCACCAAAAGGTCAAGGAAAGCAGCCAGTCTCTGATGGGTCATCCAAGCATCGTTCCGTCGGGCGCGGAAGGAGAGATCAGAGAACTCCAGGAACCGGTCCGTCCGGAACGGATAGGGCTGCGCGATCGGCAGAGTTGACGTATTGCGGTGGCCTCACCGCGGCGGTTGGGCTTGTGCCGGCCGCCCCGGGGGACCGGCGGCGCCGCCGATGGTGTGATTCAAGAGGTCGAAATCCGTGGCTGCGGGCGCGTTCCGGTCGCACGGAAGTGTCGTGAAGGGCAAGGCCCACGAGTCCGGCCGGAGGCCGTCGGGCCGCCGGCCAAGGCTCCGCGTGCTAGCCCCCTCCCTTCGGTGACGCGCTGCAATTCAATCCGAGATTCCATTTGCGCGGTGTGACGCCACGGACCCCTGACGTCCCAGGCGACGCGTCATCGACCCGGCAGCGTCTTCCAGCGACGACTTGGATCCTCCACTCCTGCGGACATTTGCTACTTACACCGAGGCATGCGTGGAGGGAAGCGGGTGATTCCAATCGAAACCGGAATGTCTACACGGAATATATCTTATGTTCTTTGTTCTTGTTTTTTGATTCGCCGGGCGTACAGCTAACGATATCCTGAAAATTCAATTTGGGTACGCAGATTCGCGCCGATCTCCGGAAATTGATGCGATGTTTCCGGTGTTGCAACACCCATCAAAGCGCGAATTCAGAGAACGATGCGACTGAATGTTCGGCGCGGCCTTCAGCTGGCACAATCGCAAAGGCTCGCAATTGAAGTCGACAAATCCGAGGAACCCGTGAGCGGAGCCGACGGCATCAGAGCGCGTCCCCGACGATGGGTCGTCGGCGGATGCCGCAGTAACACTAACCGCGAGAAATATGGCGTTAACGCATGCCAAGGAAGGCTGCGTCAATTTTGATCTTCAAAACGTCCCAATTTAGCGGTAAATTAATTTCTTAGTTGGTGCGGGTCGATGCTTCACAAAACTTCAGCACAAGTCGCGGATTGCTACGAACGCGCGGGCGAGAGCCGGGCGAGGGCCGCCGCCGCCGCCAACGAGATCGATAAAACCGAATACCTCAATATCGAGCGCCGCTGGATCATGCTGGCGAGAAGCTACGAGTTGAGCGAACGCGTCACCGGTTTCAATGAGGAAGTCAAGCGACGGCTTCGCGTGCTTATACCGCCTGAGCCGCCTCATCCCGCCGTGCCTCGCGCGACCTGTGCGGCATGCGGCGGGAAAATGCGGCTTACTCAAATTGAGCCGGGCCTGAAGGAAGGACACGGCGCAAACACCTCGACATTTACCTGCAAATGCGGCTTTATCTGCCGGCAGGCCGGGGATCGGTGAGGGTTGAGGTCATCGCGATCGAAGGACCTCCTGCGATCCTCTCTCCACAAGAAAAAGCCAACCCGCCGGCGCGAGTTCTGGCTTGGATCGGGGTTAGGACGCGTCGGGAAAACAATTGCATCACTTACAATAATTGCATCACTTACGAATTGCATCACTTACGATGTCATCGCCCGCGAAAGAGCGTGTGAAGAAATTGAAGCCCTCATCCTGAGTTGCCCACCGGCGGGGCCGACCACTGCGCACGAAACCCCTGCTATGCTGCGGGGCCGTCGGCACGGAGGTCGGCAACTCCTTGGTGCAATTAGCCCGATCCTGAGTTGGACCGTGGGACCTTGGAGCACTAC
>WNFT01002524.1_pt1 | contig 15724 bp, 17 predicted proteins | sample 5400191 | NCBI WGS metagenome assembly WNFT01 (sample SAMN13153359, study PRJNA577476) | soil metagenome | isolation source: 80 cm saprolite under Madrone tree | place: USA:California | collected 2016-06-14 | reverse complement strand
TCCCGCGCACCCTGCCCACGGGGCAGCACGATGAAGATCCCCGAGACCCCCACCATCCAGGTGCCCGAGGTGTTGCTAGGCCTACTCCTGATCCACCTCGCGCATGGCCGGAACCATGAAGACCAGAACGTCGCCTACGTGGCCATCCGGCTGGACAACGCCTGCCGGGATCTCTTACGCGCCGACTATGGGCGGCTCAAGGAACTGGGCGGCACCCACCTGATCGATGAGGCCCGCCGCAACCTGGGGCAGATCTGATGGACTCCCACCAGTCCCTGATGCCGACCGATCTCGATCGGCTTCGGTCTGCGTTTGCCGAGCTTCGACAGCGTGGGTATCTCACCTCCGAAGGCGGCTGCTGCCAGAACTGCGCCTTGGCCGACATCGCCGAACAAGCTGGGCGGCCGCGCGGACACCAGAACGTCGAGGGCCTCAGGCTCACCCAGTACGACGATCAAGGTCTGGATGCTGCCTTCGGGGAGCGATATCTGCCCGACGACTGGAAGGCCCGCCTCGAGGCCGCTGACACCGACGAGGAGGAGGACCGGCTCTTCACGGAAACCTTGGATCGAGACCTATGGATCCGCCCGACCCAGCTGATGGGCGACCTGTGGGTGACCTGGCGCGGGTCCTCCGATGAGGTCGTCGCGGTTCTCCGGTCTCACGGGCTGGACGCCCACTGGTATGACGACTTCGGCACGGCGATCAAGATATTGCCGCGGGGCGAAGAGTAGGCGCGCGCGTGCTTCGAGTCGGCGGTGAATGGGATCAACGCCCTGGGCCACTCGGGGACTCGCGGACCCTCGCCGACTGCTGCTCCCCTAATCCCGTGTCCGCGCCAACCCCGAGCGCCCTGCCGACCCAGCCGGCCACCACGCCCCCCGAGGAGCGCGAGTACTTCACCATCGCCACCGCCGCCCAGTACCTGGACTGCTCCAAGGGACTCATCCGGAAGCTTCTGGCGGTCCCCGATCCGATGCCCAGCGTCACCCTGGGTCGAAGCCGCCGGATCCCCAGGGCCGCGCTGGATGCCTGGGTGGCCCGCCGCATGGTCGCGCCCGTTGGGGTGGACGACGTGCTCGAGCAGATTCGGCGGGACCGGTGATATAGGAGCCGAGCGGCTACCCGATGGCCTTGACCCAGCGCGCTCGAGCAGCCAGGCGGGCGATCTCTGACCGACGCTCCGGGGTGAGGGCAGCGGCCCGCGCCAGGCCTGCCGCTCGCCGGTCCCGGACTGGCGCTCGCCGCATGTTCTCCCGGTGGGGGACGGGCTCCAGGTGAACCGGGTTCACACAGAGCTTGACGCGGCAGAGGTGGTCAAGCTCGAGGTCTGGCCGTAGCCCTTGCCGTTGGTCTGGCCGGTCCACATCCAGCAGGGGCCGAGATCGGGCCGGGCTGCGGGGACGGGCCCGTTCTTGTTTACCTTGGCCCACAAGCGTCGGAGGTGGTTCTCGAGCCGGTGAGCCCGGAATAATCTGGTTGCAATGCTCGCAACTGGACGCTGCTCAGTGGAGTCCTGTGCGCCTCCGCTTGCAGCTATCTGGCCTTCCTGCCCCGGATAGCCCGTCGAATCAGGCATCAGTAGGCTCTCCATCCTTGTTCGCCAAGTTCGCCAAGGTCGAGATGGCGACGCTCCAGAACAAGGCGGGCCAGTTCGTGGCCGCCGGCGGCGACGGGGGACCGGCCGCCCTGGCCAGCGTCTCGATGCCGGCCAACCTCCGGGCCTGGATCTCCGATCCGGAGGGACCCAAGGCGTATCCGGTCGCCACCTACACGTGGATGATGTTCTACAAGGAGAACAAGGACCCGAAGAAGGCGGCCGCGCTGCGGGCGATGGTGGAGTATTGCCTGACCGATGGCCAGAAGGCGAGCGCGGCGATGGGCTACGTGCCGCTGCCCGAGCCGGTGGTGGCCGCGGTGCGCAAGGCGTCCGCGAGCATCCAGTGATCCTGCTCGACGCGGGCGCCCGGCCGGCCTCGGTCTCGAAGCCCCCGACGTCCTGGGACTACTTCGCGGACCGCGCGTTCCGGGTGATGGCCCAGGGCGCGGTGTGGCTGATCGTGCTGCTGCTCGCCTACCTGCTCTGGTCCATCGGGACCAAGGCGTGGCTCGGCATTCGCGAGCACGGGCTCGGCTTCCTCACCAGCGCGAGCTGGGACGTGGGCCGGCAGCAGTTCGGCATCCTGCCCCACATCTGGGGCACGCTCTACAGCTCGCTGCTGGCCCTGGCCATCGGGGGGTTCTTCGGGGTCGTGATGGCGATCTTCCTCACCCAGGACTTCCTCCCGCCCCGCCTGGCCCAGGTGTTCCGGGTGATCGTGGAGCTGCTGGCCGCCATCCCGAGCGTGGTGTACGGGCTGTGGGGGCTGTTCGTGGTGATCCCGGCGATGCGCCCGGTCGCGGACGTGCTCGCGGCGCGCCTCGGCTTCATCCCGTTCTTCGGCACCACGCTCAGCGGGCCCGGGCTGGCCCCGGCGGCGCTGGTGCTCGCGATCATGATCCTGCCGACGGTGGCCGCGGTGTCGCAGGACGCGCTCCGGCTGGTCCCGTACAAGGTAAAGGAGGCCGCCTACGGGATGGGGACGACCCGATGGGAGGCCATCCTGAAGGTCATGGTGCCGGCCGCGTCCACCGGCATCTTCGGTGCGCTGGTCCTGGGCTTCGGCCGCGCCCTCGGCGAGACCATGGCGCTCGCAATGCTGATCGGCAACTCGAACCAGATCACCCTGTCCCTGTTTTCGCCCGCCAACACCCTGGCCGCGCTGCTCGCGCTCAACTTCCCGGAGGCGGGGCCGCGGGAGGTGCAGGTGCTGATGTACGCCGCGCTGGTGCTGCTGGCGATCACCCTGCTGGTCAACATGGCCGGCGAGGCGATCATGGCGCGCTCCGCGCGGCGGGCGGGGGTGCGATGAGCAATCTTGCGGTGGGGGCGGCGCAGACGCTGCCGGACGTAGGGCAGCTCGACCGGGCGCCCTTCCAGGGGCGCGCGCTCCGGAACCTGGTGCTCACCGCCGGGGTGTGGGTGGCCGCGGTGATGGCGGCGGTGCCGCTCGTATCGGTGCTCTACCTGCTGATCGTCCGCGGTGGCTCCCGGCTGAGCCTCGAGGCGCTGACCGCGCTGCCCCCGGCCGGCTTCGAGATGGGCGGCGGCTTCGGCAACGCGATCGTGGGGACGGTGATCATGGTCGGCATCGCAGGCCTGATCAGCGTGCCGCTCGGGGTGGTGGCGGCGGTGTTCCTGGCCGAGCTGCAGCCCGCCTCTCGCCTGGCCCGAGGCGCCCGGTTCGCGGCCAAGACCCTGACCGGGCTCCCGTCGGTCCTGGCCGGGGTGTTCGCCTACGCGGTGGTGGTGCTGGCCACCGGCTCCTACTCGGCGCCCGCCGGGGGTCTGGCTCTCGCGGTGCTGATGCTGCCGATCGTCGTGCTCACCGCCGAGGAGGCCATCAAGGCGGTGCCCCGGATCACCCGCGACGCGGCCTACGGGATGGGCTGCACCCGGACCCAGGTCGCGTGGAAGGTCCTGCTGCCGACCGCGCTCCCCGGCATCCTCACCGGGGTGATGCTGGCGGTCGCGCGCGCGGCGGGGGAGACCGCGCCGCTGCTCTTCACCGCGCTGTTCAGCGGATTCTGGCCTTTCGAGGGCGGCCACCCGCAGGTGATGCAGCCGACCGCCTCGCTGGCGGTCCTGATCTACAACTTCTCCGGGATGCCGTTCGAGAACCAGATCGAACTGGCGTGGGCGGCCTCCCTGGTTCTGGTGTGCATGGTCTTGATCATCAACGTCGTGAGCCGCCTGCTCGGGCGGCCGCGAGCCTGAAAGGACGTGCGATCGATGAGCACCGTGACCGCTCCGCGCAATGGACGAGGAGCATCGGTACCGGTGGAGCCCCCGGGCTCTCCGGTGGTGATCGACTGCAAGCTCGATCAGGTCTACTACGGGAGCTTCCTGGCCGTCCGGGACAGCCACGTGCAGATCCCGAAGGGCAAGATCACCGGGTTCATCGGGCCATCGGGCTGCGGCAAGAGCACGGTGCTCCGCTCGCTGAACCGCATGAACGACCTGATCCGCGGGTTCCGGCTGCACGGTCAGGTCCGCTTCCACGGGACCGACGTGTACGGCCGCAGCGTGGACCCGGTGGCGGTGCGCCGCCACATCGGGATGGTCTTCCAGCAGCCGAACCCGTTCTCGATGAGCGTGTTCGACAACGTGGCATTCGGCCTGCGCCTCAACCGCTTCCGGGGCGACGTGGCGGCCCGGGTCGAGCAGGCGCTGCGCAAGGCGGCCCTGTGGGACGAGGTGAAGGACAAGCTGAAGGCGAGCGGGCTGTCGCTCTCGGGCGGCCAGCAGCAGCGCCTGTGCATCGCGCGCGCGGTCGCCACCGAGCCCTCGGTGCTCCTGATGGACGAGCCGTGCTCCGCGCTCGATCCGATCGCGACCCGGCGGATCGAGGAGCTGATGGTCCAGCTCAAGGCCCACTACACGATCGCGATCGTCACCCACAACATGCAGCAGGCCCAGCGCGTCGCGGACGAGACCGCGTTCTTCTCGGTGGACATCACCAAGGGCACGCGCACCGGGTACCTGGTCGAGTCCGGACCCACCCAGCAGGTCTTCGAGAGCCCGGCCGAGATGCTCACCAAGGAGTACGTCTCCGGCCATTTCAGCTGAGAGGCCCGGGGTGGGGGCGACGCCCGAGGCGAACGTCCGTGGGCGGATCAATCTTCTCGCGGTGGAGGAGGCTCTGCGCCGGACCCAGCGGCTCCTCGGAGGGGCCCCGGGCCGGGATCCCTTCGATGACCGCGTGCTCGACAACCTGCTCGCGGGGTACGCGTACGTCGACGGCCTCGTCGCGGCCGGGGTCAATCCGTTCGCGCTCGGCAACCTGAAGCACCTGCTGGAGCTGAACCACCTGGTGCTCTGCGGCACGAGCCCGGAGCGCCGGGCCGCGTACGCGCGCCATCTGGAGGCGAACGAGCGACGGTTCTACGGGGAGGACGTGGCCGGGATCCGGGACGTCGTGGAGTGGGTCGTGGCGCACCCCGCCGCGCCGGGCGTCGATCTGGCCGCGGGGGTGTACGCGATGGTGCTCGCCCAGCCTCAGCTCTTCATCGAGGGCAACCATCGCACCGGCGTCCTCGCGATGTCGTACGTGCTGGCCCGCCAGGGCCTGCCCCCGTTCGTGCTCTCCCCCGAGAACTCGGGGGCCTACTTCGAGATCTCCGCCGCCCTGCGGGACGTCACCAAGCACAGTCCCGCGATGCGGTTCCGGCTCACCTCGCTGGCCGGCCGGCTCGCCGACCTGCTGGCCGAGGACGCCGACCGGCGGCATCTGATCGCCTGACGCGCCGTCACGGCCGGGCATTGAGGGCGTCCCGCGTCCGTGCTTTCATGGGCGGGTCATGACCGACTACGACCTGATCGTCATCGGCAGCGGACCGGCCGGGCACCACGCGGCCATCCAGGGCGCGAAGCTCGGGCGTCGGGTCGCCATCGTGGAGCGGCAGCCGGGGCTCGGCGGGGTGTGCATGAACACCGGCACGATCCCCTCGAAGACGCTCCGCGAGGCGGTGCTCTACCTCTCCGGCGTCCACCAGCGTGGCTTCTACGGGGTCGCCTACCGGGTGAAGCCCCACATCACGATGCAAGACCTCATGTTCCGATGCCACCAGGTCATCCAGCGTGAGGTCGACGTCTACCGCGCCCAGTTCGGCCGCAACGGCGTGGACGTGCTCGAAGGCCACGCCGCCTTCGAGGATCCCCACACGATCCGGGTGACCGGCGGCGGCGGCGAGGGGCTCTTCCGGGCCGAGCGCTTCGTGATCGCCACCGGCACGACGCCCGTGCTGCCGCGCGGCGTCCCGATCGATCACGCCGCGGTCATCGACTCGGACGGGCTCTTCCGGCTGACCACCATCCCGCGGACCATGATCGTGGTGGGCGGCGGGGTGATCGGAGTCGAGTACGCGTGCATGTTCTCGACCCTCGGGGTCGCGGTGACCCTGGTGGACGGCCGCCGGCGGCTCCTCGACTTCCTCGACGCGGAGATCGTCGAGGCGCTCGTGTATCACATGCGCACCGCCGGGGTGACCTTCCGCCTGGGCGAAGTGGTGGACCGGGTGGAATGCGCGGAGGATCGCCACGTCGTCGCGCATCTGGCCAGTCAGAAGCAGCTCCAGGCGGAGACGCTGTTGTGCGCGGCGGGTCGCCAGGGAAACACCGACACGCTGAACCTCGAGGCCGCGGGACTCGAGGCCGACCCGCGCGGCCGGCTCGCGGTGGACGACGTGTTCCGCACCGGGGTGCCCCACATCTACGCGGCCGGCGACGTGATCGGCTTCCCGAGCCTGGCCTCGGTCTCGATGGAGCAGGGGCGGGTGGCGAGCGCCAACGCGTTCGGAGTCCCGACGGTGACGATGCCCGCCCTGTTCCCGTACGGGATCTACACCATCCCGGAGGTCTCGTTCGTCGGCCTCAACGAGGAGCAGCTCACGGAGGCCCGGGTGCCGTACGAGGTCGGCATCGCCAACTACCGCGAGATCGCCCGGGGCGGCATCATCGGCGACACCACCGGACGGCTCAAGCTCATCTTCCACCGGGAGAGCGGCGCGGTGCTGGGCGTCCACATCATCGGGGACGGGGCGACCGAGCTGGTCCACATCGGGCAGGCGGTCATCGCGCTCGGGGGGACGATCCGGTACTTCGTCGACCACGTCTTCAACTATCCGACGCTGGCCGAGTGCTACAAGGTCGCGGCGCTCGCCGGGATCAACAAGCTCTAGTCCTCAGATCCGGACGACCGCGACCCCCCGCTCGGCGAGCCACGCCGAGACCTTCGCCCACGCGTCCGGATCTCGCCGCATCCACGCCGTCACCGCCGCGCTCGACACGACCACCCACGGGTGCCGATCGCGCGCCACGCGCTCAACGAGCCGGGCGAGATCGGAGCTCGATCCGAGGTCGGCGAGGAGGTCGGTGCTGGTCATGGCCGCGTGCTCGCAGCGGTAGCGCGGGCCGGTGACGTCGACGTCACGCCGCGCTGACGACTTCGTGACGCTCCCGGCGACCGAGCCCCCTGCGCGACATCGTGGAGCAATCGTCCGGTCGTGGACACTTCATGGGCCGTATGAGAGACCGGCCGCGGAGAATCGTCTCGAGGCGCCCACTACGCGGTGACGCGAGGAGGCCGAGCGATGCTCGATCTGGGACGACGGGCCGGAGCGGCGGCGGAGCAGGCGGAGGGGAGCGGCGCGCTGGACGTGTGCGTGGTGACCGAGACCTTCCCGCCCGAGATCAACGGCGTGACCCTCACGCTCGGCCACCTGGTGGGCAGCCTCCGGGCGCGCGGTCATCGGGTGTCGGTCGTGCGGCCGCGACAGCCCGCGGTGGATCCGGCGGGTGATCCGGCGGACCCGGCCCTCATGCTGGTGTCCGGCCTGGCCCTGCCGGGCTACGCCGCCGTTCAGCTCGGCCTGCCCGCCGGCGCGGCGCTTCGCCGGCGCTGGCGGCGGCGTCCGCCCGACGCGGTCTACGTGGCGACGGAAGGACCCCTCGGCTGGTCGGCGGTCCGGGCGTGCCGTCGACTCCGGCTGCCGGTGCTGGCCGGGTTTCACACCAACTTCCACCACTACGCGCGGCACTACCATCTGGGCTTCGCCGAGCGCCTCGTCGGGTGGTACCTGAAGCGGCTCCACAACCGCGCCAGCGGCACCGTGGTCGCGACGGTCGCGCTGCGCGACCACCTCCACGAGCGGGGCTTCCGGAACGTGAGCGTGCTGGGACGGGGCGTGAGCGCGGATCGCTTCAGCCCGGCGCGGCGAAGCGAGTCGCTGCGGCGCTCGTGGGGGGTGTCGGACCGGGACGTGGTGGCCCTCTGCGTGGGCCGCGTGGCGGCCGAGAAGAACGTCCGGCTGGCGATCGCCGCGTATCGGGCCATGCAGCGGCAGCAGCCGTCGTGCCGCCTGGTGATCGTGGGCGACGGTCCACTGCGGCGCGGGCTCGAGCGGGCCCACCCCGACCTCTTCTTCTGCGGGATGCTCACCGGTGAGCCGCTGGCCGCGCACTTCGCCTCCGCCGACCTCTTCCTGTTCCCGAGCGAGACCGAGACGTTCGGCAACGTCACCCTGGAGGCGCTCGCGAGCGGGCTCGCGGTGGTGGCGTACGACTACGCGGCGGCGCGCGAGCACGTCCGGCCCGGCCGCACCGGAACCCTGGTGCCCCACGGCGATGCGGCCGGGTTCCTGGCCGCGGCCACCGCGCTCGTCGGCTCGCCGGAAACCTTGAATCGGATGCGCGCGGAAGCGGGGAGGTCGGTCGCTCATCTGGGCTGGGATCGAGTCGTGGCTCGGTTCGAGGGTCTGCTGGCCGCCATCGCCCGACCGGGGCGGGCCGGCGCGGCGCGGGCCGGTGAAAGGAGCAGCCGATGAGCTCATTCTGGGATGGCGTGCTGTCGTGTACGGCGGTGGCCGCGACGGGGACCTGCGCGCGTACGGCACTCGATCTCGCGCTCGCCGCGGTGATGCTCGGCCTCGCGGTGGTGGCAAGCCGGCGCGCGCTCGCGGCGCTGACGACCTTGCGGGCGCGCGCCCTGGCCCCGGGGCTCTACCGTCGCCTCGCGGGCTGGGTGAGGCCGCGCAGCTACGCCGACGCCGAGTTCTTCCGCGCCGATGGGGTCGGAGAGCGGTGGGCGACGCGCCGGCGGCTCGGACTCGAGCGGCTGGCCGCGAGCCTGCGCACGGCCTACCCGCGATCCCGCGCGTGGGCCGCGGAGGTGGGCCCGGGCTTCTCGGATCTGCGGTTCACCGACGCCAACCGGGTCCCGTTTCCCTTTGCCCGGGTGATGCGGGAGCGCTTCGAGCTGTGCTCGGTGGTGACCGGGTCCGACGGGCCGCGGCTGCACGATCTGGACGGCCACTGGACCCTCGACGTGGGCGGCTCCTACGGGGTGAACGTGGCCGGCTTCGGGCGCTACAAGGAATGGATGGCCCGCGGTCTCGAGCGCGTGCGCGACCTGGGACCGGTGCTGGGCCCGCTCCACCCGGTGACCGCGGACAACATCGCGCGTCTGCGGCGGATCTCGGGCCTCGACGAGGTGTCGTTCCACATGAGCGGGACCGAGGCGGTGATGGCGGCGGTGCGGCTCGCGCGCTTCAATACCGGGCGTCCGCTCATCGTGTGCTTCTCGGGCGCCTACCACGGCTGGTGGGACGGCGTGCAGCCCGGGCTCGGCAGCGAGCGGCCGCTCCCCGACTGCCTGACCCTCAAGGATCTCCACCCCGCCTCGCTCGAGGTGATCCGCCGCCGGGCGGGGGAGATCGCAGCGGTCCTGGTCAACCCGGTGCAGTCGTTCCATCCCAACGCACCGCCGCCCAGCGACGCGGTCTTGCTGACCAGCGACGTCAGGCGGACCGAGGACGGCTCCGCCCGCTACGCGGAGTGGCTGCGGCGCCTTCGGGCGGTCTGCCGGGACGCCCAGGTCCCGCTCATCTTCGACGAGGTCTACACCGGCTTCCGACTCGCCCCGGGAGGGGCGCAGGAGTACTTCGGGGTGTCCGCGGACATGGTGGTGTACGGCAAGACGGTGGCGGGCGGGATGCCGATCGGGGTGGTCTGCGGCACCACGGCGCTGATGCGGCGCTTCGACCCGGAGCGCCCGATGCGCATCGCCTACGTCATCGGCACGTTCGCCGGTCATCCGGTGGTCATGGGCGCGATGAACGAGTTCCTCCGGTGGGTCGGGGACGAGTCGACACGAGCCGAGTACACCGCGATGAACGAGCGATGCGCGCGGTGGGCCCGGTCGACCAATCGGCGGCTCGCGGAGGACGCGCTGCCCCTGCGCGTGGTGCACCTCGGCACGGTGTGGACGCTGCTCTTCACGGAGCCCGGCCGTTACAACTGGCTGCTCCAGTACTATGTGCGGGCCCAGGGCGTGACCCTCAGCTGGGTCGGCACCGGGCGCTGCCTCTCCAACATGGACTTCACCGAGAGGGACTACGACGAGCTCCAGACGAAGCTGCTCACCGCCGCGCACGCCATGAAGACCGACGGGTGGTGGCTGACCGCGGCTGAGCACCCCGGGAGGGAAACCCACATGCGACGAATGCTCGTTCGAGAGGTTCTGGGCAGCCTGCTGCGGGTGCCGCGGCCGGTGCAGACGTTCTACGCCGAGGTGATGCGGCGGAAGAAGGACGACCATCACGCTTCGCATAGCGATCTCACCAACCAGCTCTTCCACATCATCAGCTCGAGCGTCTTCCTGGGCTGCTACGCGCTCGCCTTCTGGGATCTCACCACCGCGATGTGGGCGGGGCTCGGGGCGCTCTTCCTGCGCCAGATGGGTCACGCGATCCTCGAGCCGCCCTGCCACGACAAGGAGGCCCTGCTCCTGGGCTTCAACACGCAGAACAAGACCCTGATCCTGGGGGCGTACCTGGCGATCCCAGCGTTTCATCTCCTCCGGGCGGAAGCCTGGACCCTCGCGGCCCTCGCCCCGGTGATGGCGACGGTCGCGCGGCAGTGGTTTCTCTGGACCCTCGCGGTGGTCGGTGGCCGGGTGCTCTACCTCATGTGGGCCCACAACGTCTGGCTGGCCCTCGTCTGGATCGTCAAGCTGATGACCGATCCCCTGACCGACATCGCCGCCTACTCGCCCCGCTACCTGAGGCGCTCCTAGTGACGGGTACTCGCGCGGGTTACGGAACCTTCACCGGGCGGTCATCAGCCTGCAACAGGACTCGGCTAGCTTCGTGCGGGAGATGAGCCCGACGACCTCCCCGGTAGTGGTCCTGGAGCGGCTCGGGCGGCGCTTCGGCGCCCAGGTGGCCCTCGCCGGGGTGACCGCGTGCATCCGCCCCGGCGAGTTCGTGGCCATCATCGGACGCTCGGGGGCGGGGAAGACCACGCTGCTCCGGTGCCTGTCCCGCGCGATCGTGCCCACCGAGGGCGCGGTCCGGATGGGCGGGCAGGATCTGCGACCGCTCGCCGGAGCGGCGCTCCGCGCCCACCGCGCGCGCGTCGGCGTGATCTACCAGCAGTTCAACCTGGTCAAGCGCCTGCGCGTACTCGACAACGTGCTCGTCGGCCGCCTGCCCCACCTCCGGGGCTGGCGGCGATACGCCGCGCTCGCCCGGGTCTTCGACCGCGGCCAGCGCGACGCGGGGCTCTCATGCCTGGACCACGTGGGGCTGCTGGCGCGGGCCTGGCAGCGCACCGACACGCTCTCCGGTGGCGAGCAGCAGCGGGTGGCCATCGCGAAGATCCTGGCCCAGGAGCCCAAGCTGATCCTGGGCGACGAGCCGGTGGCGAGCCTCGACGTCATGAACGGCGCGCTCATCATGGAGACCCTGCGTCGGATCGCCTCCGCGGCGGGCCTCACGGTGGTCTCCACGCTCCACCACGTGGAGTACGCGCGCCGCTACGCGGATCGCGTCCTCGGCCTCCGGGCGGGGCGTCTGGTCTTCGACGGGCCGGCCCGCGATCTCGACGACGGCGCGATCCGCGAGATCTTCGGCGCGGTGCCCGAGGCGGGAGACGACGAGGTCCAGATGGCGCGGCTCCCCGAGTCCGCGCTGGTGACGAGTTGACGGGTCCTCTCGCCGGCATCTTCGGGGGCCCGGCGCCCCCGGCGCCGCCGCGTCGCTCCGATCTCGGCCGCAACCTCCTGACGACCCTCGGCCTGGCCCTGATCCTGGGCCTGGCGGCCCGGGTGATCGAGTTGCGACCGCTCGAGCTGGTGCGCGACGTCGGCAACATCGGGGTCTTTCTCAAGGGGTACCTCCATCCGTCGTTCACCCACATCGGCGAATACGCGTGGCAATGCGTGGTCACGGTGTGCATCGCGCTGTGGGGGACCCTGCTGGCGTTCGTGATCTCGGTGCCGCTCGGCCTCCTGGGCGCGCGCAACCTGAGCCCGCACCCGGTGGTCTACTTCGCGGCCCGTCGCACCATGGACGTGCTTCGGGCGGTGAACGAGTTCGTGTTCGCGCTGATGTTCGTGACCGCGGTCGGCCTCGGCCCCTTCGCGGGCATGCTCGCGCTGGGCATCCACACCGGCGGGGTCCTCGGCAAGCTCCTGAGCGAGACCATCGAGGGCATCGATCCCGGGCAGGCCGAGGGCGTGACCGCGGTGGGGGCGGAAAGACTCCACGTGATCTCCTTCGGGGTGGTGCCGCAGGTGCTGCCCAACTACCTCTCGTACGTGCTCCTGCGCTTCGAGTCCGACATCCGATCGGCGGCGGTGATCGGCATGGTCGGGGGCGGGGGCATCGGCTTCTACCTCTGGGACACGATCCGCTCCTTCAAGGACGGGGAGGCGGCGACGGTCATTCTCTTGATCGTCGCCATGGTGATGTGCACCGACGTGATCTCCTCCCGCATCCGGCGGGCGGCGATCTAGCAAGGAGAGCACGATGAGACCGAGTCGCGTCCTGGCGGTAGCGCTGCTGACGCTCGCGGGCTGGGTGACGCCGTCGGCCGCGACGGACCCGAGCTGGCCGAAGGAGCTGACCTTCGCGCTGCTCTCCACCGAGAACGCGTCCGACATCACCCGGCGCTGGGGTCCGATCCTGGCCCAGCTCGAGAAGGACCTGGGGGTCAAGGTGAAGGCGGTCACCGCCACCGACTACCGCGGGACCATCGAGGCGCTCAAGTTCAAGAAGGCGGAGCTCGGGCACCTCGGCCCGAAGTCCTACGTCGAGGCCTCGACCAACAACTACGCCAACGTCGAGCCGATCGCGCAGCTGCAGCTCGCCAACGGGTCGCTCGGCTACCGCTCGTGCCTGATCGTGCACAGCGATTCGGAGGTGTTCACTCCGGAGGACATGGCCGGCAAGACCTTCGCCTTCAACGACCCGAACTCCACCTCGGGCTACCTGGTGCCCTCCGCGTTCTTCATGATGGACATGGGGGTCGACCCGAAGAAGTACTTCTCGAAGGTCACGTTCTCGGGCTCGCACGAGGCGTCCATCCTGGCGGTGGCGAACAAGAAGGTCGACATCGCCGCGACCAACATGCCGGACCTGAGCCAGCTGACCCGCGAGAACAAGGTCCCGCGCGGCGGCCTGCGGGTGATCTGGGTGTCGAAGCTCATCCCCAACGACCCGATCGTGGTGCGCAAGGACATGCCGGCGAGCCTCCGATCGGCGATCGCCGAGTCGCTGACCACGATGAGGGCCCGCAACCCGGAAGCCTTCAAGGAGATCGGGGCCTGGGTGGGCGGCTTCGTGCCGGCCGACGACGGCAAGTACCAGGTGGTGCGCGACCTGAACGACGTGGCCAAGAAGCTGGCCGCCCAGAAGTAGAGCGGCCGGTGCCGGCCACGGATGCGGCGCGGGCGCGCTGGATATCGGCCCTGGCCCAGGCCGACCCGGCGGCGGTGGAGGCGGCGTGGGCCGGGCTCGCGTCGAGACCGGCCTACCGGCTGCTGCGGGCTCCCGAGACCGGCCTCGTGATGGTGCGGGGCCGGGCCGGCGGCACCGGGGCCCCGTTCAACCTGGGAGAGATGACGGTGACCCGGTGCTCGGTGGAGCTGGGCGACGGCCGGGTCGGGCATGCCTACGTGGCCGGGCGGGATCCCCGGCACGCCGAGGCCGCGGCGGTCCTGGACGCGATGCTGCAGGATCCCGCCGGGCGGGCCGCGCTGGAGACCGCGGTGGTCGAGCCCCTCGTGGCCGCGCGCGCGGCGCGGCAGCGCGCGGCGCGCGACCAGGCCGATGCCACGCGGGTGGAGTTCTTCACCATGGTCCGCGGGGAGGAGTGAGCTCATGCGGCCGGGCCTGGCCGACCCCGTGCTGGACAGCCAGCGGATCTTCCGTGGCGTGCTCGATGCGATGTCGCACCCGGGACGGATCGTGGCGCTCGCGGTCGAGGACGCCGCCCCCGGCCCGCTGCACCCGGCCACCGAGGCGGTCTGCCTCGCCCTGGTGGATTTCGAGACGCCGCTCTGGCTGGACGCGACCGGCCGCACGGCGGACGTGACGGCGCACCTGCGCTTCCACTGCGGCTGCCCGATCGTGGACGAGCCGGTCCATGCCCGCTTCGCCGTCGTGGCCGATTCGATGCGCATGCCGGAGCTGGACCAGTTCGATCCCGGAACGGACGAGTACCCCGACCGCTCGGCGACCGTCATCGTGCAGGCGCGCGCGCTCTCGGCCGGCACCGGCCGGCGGCTCACCGGCCCGGGGATCGAGTCCGAGGCCCGGCTCGATGCCCTCGGGCTGCCCGAGCGGTTCTGGGAGAGTCTGCGCGCCAACCACGGCCGCTTTCCTCGCGGGGTCGACGTGCTGCTCACCGCGGGCAGCCGGCTGGCCGCGCTGCCCCGCACCACCCGCGTGGAGGCCTGAGCCCATGTACGTGGCGGTGAAGGGGGGCGAGCGCGCCATCGACAACGCCCATCGGCTCCTCGCCCGGGAGCGGCGGGGCGACCCCTCGGTGCCCGAGCTGAGCCTGGCCCAGATCGAGCAGCAGCTCGCCCTGGCGGTGGACCGCGTGATGACCGAGGGCTCGCTCCACGACCGCGCGCTCGCCGCGCTGGCCGTGAAGCAGTCCCGCGGCGACCTGATCGAGGCGATCTTCCTGCTGCGCGCCTACCGGACGACGCTGCCCCGACTCGGGGTGAGCCTGCCGCTCGACACCGCGGCCATGGCCGTCCACCGGCGCGTCTCGGCGATCTTCAAGGATCTCCCGGGGGGCCAGATCCTCGGCCCGACGTTCGACTACACGCATCGGCTACTCGATTTCGAGCTGGCCGATCCCGGTGGAGCCCCGGCAAGCCCGGCCGAGGACGGCCGGGGCCCGCAGGCGCAGACATCGCTGCCCCGGGTGATGGACCTGCTCGACCGTGAGGGGCTGATCGAGAGCGAGCCGCCGGCCCGCGATGACGCCCGGGTCGGCGACCTCACCCGCGAGCCGCTCACCTTCCCGGCCGGCCGCGACGTGCGCCTGCAGAACCTGGCCCGCGGCGACGAGGGCTTCCTGCTCGCGATGGGGTACGCGACGCAGCGAGGGTACGGGCGCAACCACCCCTTCGCGGGCGAGATCCGGCACGGCGAGGTGACGGTGAGCCTCGCCCCGGAGGAGCTGGGCTTCCCGGTCGAGATCGCGACGATCACGGTGACCGAATGCCAGATGGTCAATCAGTTCAAGGGCTCCGCGACCAGCCCCGCACAGTTCACTCGAGGCTACGGGCTCGTCTTCGGGGGCGCCGAGCGCAAGGCGATGGCGATGGCTCTCGTGGACCGCGCCCTGCGTGGCCGCGAGCTGGGCGAAGAGGTGTCGTCGCCCACCCAGGACGAGGAGTTCGTCCTGAGCCACTCCGACAGCATCGAGGCGTCGGGCTTCGTCCAGCACCTCAAGCTGCCCCACTACGTCGACTTCCAGTCCGAGCTGGTGCTGGTCCGGGACCTCCGGGCCGCGCACGGAACGCCCCGCGCGCCGGTCGTCCAATGACCCGGTACAACTTCGCCTATCTCGACGAGCAGACCAAGCGGATGATCCGCCGCGCGGTGCTCAAGGCGGTGGCGGTGCCGGGCTACCAGGTCCCGTTCGGCAGCCGCGAGATGCCGCTCTCCTACGGCTGGGGAACCGGCGGGGTGCAGGTGACCGCGAGCGTGATCGGGCCCACCGACGTGCTCAAGGTGATCGACCAGGGCGCCGACGACACCACCAACGCGGTGAGCATCCGGAAGTTCTTCGCCCGCACCACCGGCGTCGCCACCACCACCAGCA
>WNFT01005754.1_pt1 | contig 15731 bp, 15 predicted proteins | sample 5400191 | NCBI WGS metagenome assembly WNFT01 (sample SAMN13153359, study PRJNA577476) | soil metagenome | isolation source: 80 cm saprolite under Madrone tree | place: USA:California | collected 2016-06-14 | reverse complement strand
GCCGCCGGCTGCGCGCTCTATCTTTGCGGCCACACCCATGGCGGCCAGATCTGCCTGCCCGGCGGGCGGCCGCTCGTCACCCAGCTCACGCGCTGCCGGCAGGCGGGGCGCGGCCTGTGGCGATGGGGAAGCATGACGGGCTACACCAGTTGCGGGCTCGGCGTCTCGAGTCCGCCGCTGCGCTTCAACTGCCGCGGCGAGGCGGCCGTCATCACTCTGCGCCGGCGGCCGTAGCCGCTGCTGCCGGACGCGACCGCCTGATGAGCCGGTCGAGATACAGGAAGACGACCGGTGTCGTGTAAAGCGTCAGAACCTGGGACAACGCCAGGCCGCCGACAATGGCATAGCCGAGCGGTTGGCGAATCTCCGATCCCGTCCCGGTGCCGAGCATCAGCGGCACGCCGCCCAGCAGTGCCGCCATGGTGGTCATCAGGATCGGCCGGAACCGCATGATGCAGGCGCGGTAGATCGAGTCTTCCGGGCCCAAGCCTTCGCTCCGTTCGACCTCGAGGGCGAAGTCGACCAGCATGATGCCGTTCTTCTTGACGATGCCGATCAGCAGGATGATGCCGATCATGGCGATCACGCTGAGATCCATATGCACCGCCATCAGCAGCAGCAAGGCGCCGATGCCGGCCGAAGGCAGGGTGGACAGGATGGTGATCGGATGGATCGCGCTCTCATAGAGGACGCCCAGAATGATGTAGATCACGATCAGCGCCGCGCCGATCAGCAGCGGCGTTCCCGAGAGCGATGCCTGAAAAGCCTGTGCGTTGCCTTGAAAGGAGGTGGCGAGCGAGAGGGGTTTGCCGGTCTGCTTCTCGATCTGTTGGATAGCGGCGACCGCATCGCCAAGCGCTACGCCCGGATTCAGGTTGAACGAGATCGTGACCGACGGGAACATCCCCTGATGGTTGACGACAATCGGCGCCGGCTGGATGTTGCTGTTCACCAGTGTGCTCAGCGGCACCTGCTGGCCGCCCGACGAGTTCAGATAGATGTCGCGCAGTGCCTGCGGGCTGTACTGAAAGCGCGGATCGACCTCGAGCACGACGTGATACTGATTGAGTTGGGTAAAGATGGTCGAGACGATGCGCTGACCGAAGGCATCGTCGAGCACATTGTCGATCGTTGACGGAAGAATTCCGAAAGTCGATGCGACCTCGCGGTTGACGGCCACGTTGAGCATGGGTCCGCCATTGGCCTGGTCGCTGGCCACATCCGTGAGGCCGGGGATGCTTTTCATCTTTTCGACGAAGATCGCCGACCAGTGGGCAAGCTCGGTCGAATCGGCGTCGGTCAGGGTATATTGATACTGGGTCTTTGCCAGACGCGCGCCGATGGTGATGTCCTGCGCGGCCTGCATATAAAGGGCGATGCCCTGGACCTTGGCCAGTTGCGGCCTCAACCGGTTGATGACCTGGTCGGCGCTGACGTCGCGCTGATTGCCGGGCTTCAGGGCGATGAAGACGCGCCCCTGGTTAAGGGTCGCGGTCGGGCCGCCGGGGCCGATGTAGTTGCTGACCGAGCCGATCGCCGGATCCTTCAACAGGATATCCACCAGCGCCTGCTGGCGCTGGGCCATCGCGGGAAACGAGATGTCCTGCGACGCCTCGGTGATACCGACGATCTGGCCGGTATCCTGCTGCGGGAAGAAACCCTTTGGAATGACGACGTAGAGATAGCCGGTCAGGGCGATGGTGCTGAGCATCACCATCAGGGTGATGAAGCGGTGGCGCAAAACGATCTTCAGGCCATGCTCATAGAGCGCCAGAAGATGGTCGAAGCCGCGTTCGAACAGGCGATAGAGCCGTCCGTGCTGGCGGTGCGCCTGGTCCTTCAGCAGACGCGCGCACATCATCGGCGTCAGGGTCAGCGAGACGATGAGGGATATCAGCAACGAGACGGAGATCGTTACGGCGAACTCCTGGAACAACTTGCCGACATAGCCGCCCATCAGGAACAGCGGGATGAAGACGGCGATCAGCGACAAGGTGATGGAAACGATGGTGAAGCCGATTTCCCGTGAACCCTTGAGGGCCGCCTCCATCGGGCTGAGGCCCTGTTCGAGATAGCGCACGATGTTTTCGATCACGACGACCGCGTCGTCGACCACGAAGCCAACGGCGATCGACAAGGCCATGAGCGACAGATTGTCCAGGCTGTAGCCCAGCACATAGAGCACCGCGAACGTGCCCACCAGCGACAGCGGCACCGTCACCGCCGGAATGACGGTCGCCCAGAGATTGCGCAGGAACAGGAAGATGACCATCACGACCAGGGCGACGGTCAGCAGAAGGGTGAACTGCACGTCGGATACGGCGGCGCGGATGGTGGTCGTGCGGTCAGCCGCGATCGTGACCTTGATCGCCGGAGGCAGCGAGGCCTCGAGCTGGGGGAGCAAGGCTTTGACGCGATCGACGGTGGCGATCACGTTGGCGCCCGGCACGCGCTGGACGGCGAGAATGACGGCGCGCTGCTTATTGTACCAGCCGGCCAGCAGATCGTTCTCGGGCCCCTCGATCGCCTTGCCGATGTCACGAATGCGCACCGGCGAGCCGTTGCGATAGGCGACGATCAGCGCGTCGTAGGCCTCGGGCTTCAGCAATTGGTCGTTGGTGTTGAGCGTATAGGTCTGGCGGGGGCTGTTGAGCGTGCCCTTCGGCAGGTCGACGTTGGCCTGGGCGATCACGCTGCGGACATCCTCGAGACCGATGCCGCGCGCCGCCAGCGCCTGGGGATTGACCTGGACCCGGATCGCGGGCTTCACCTGGCCGCCGATGCCGACCAGGCCGACACCGGGGATCTGCGAAATCTTCGGGAGAAGAATGCTTTCCGCATAGGCATCGATGGTGGTCAGCGGCAACGTGTCGGACGAGAGCGCGAGAAGCAGGACCGGTGTCTCGGCCGGGTTCACTTTCCTGATCGTCGGCGGGTAAGGCATGTTCGTCGGCAGATAAGGACTTGCCGCGTTGATGGCGGCCAGCACGTCCACCGCCGCGCTGTCGACGGTGCGGGTGAGCTCGAACTGGACGGTGACCGAGGTGACCCCCAGCGCGCTCGTCGAGGCGAGTTGCGTGACGCCGGGAATCTGGCCCATCTGCTGCTCGAGCGGCGTCGCGACGGTCGACGCCATGGTTTGCGGATCGGCGCCGGGCAACTGGGCGGTGACCAGGATCGTCGGGTAGTTGACGTTGGGCAACGCCGCGACCGGCAGCAGGGGATAGGTCGCGAGCCCGCACAGCAGCAATCCCGCCATGAGCAGGATCGTCGCGATCGGCCGGCGAATGAACGGCGCCGAGAAGTTCATGGGATGGCCTTCTCGACCGCGCTCTGCAGATCGGCTTCCCGTGCGGCCTTGCCGTGGAGCACTCGCACCGGACTGCCCTGCTGGAGCCTGTACTGACCGTCGATGACGACGGTCTCATTGGCTTTGAGGCCCGAGTCGATCAGGGCCTGTCCCTCGCTGATCTGCGCCACGGTGACGGGGCGCACCTCGGCCTTGCCGTCCGGCGAAATCACGTAGACGTAGGATCCGGTCTGGCCTTGCTGCACGGCCGGCGCCGCGATGGTCAGCCCGTCCTTTCGCGTGTCGACGAGTAGTCGGGCGTTGACCAGCTGGCCCGGCCACAACAGATGCGCGGTGTTGGGAAAGGTCGCCTTGAGCTGAATCGTGCCCGTCGTCTGGGCGATCTGATTGTTGACCAGGAGGAGCTTGCCTTCATCCAGCTTGATCTTGTCGTCCTGGCTATAGGCGACCACCGTCAGCGGCCCTTTGGCCATTTGCAGCTGGATCTGCGGCAGCTCGGCTTGCGGCAGCGTGAAGATCAGCGAGATCGGTTCGACCTGCGTGACCACCACCAGGCCGTTGGGATCCGTCGGATGGATGATGTTGCCGACATCGATTTGCCGCACGCCGGTGACTCCCGGAATCGGCGACGTCAGCTTGGTATAAGAGAGCTGGACCTCGGCCTGCTCGATCAGCGCCTCGTCGGCTTTGATCGCGCTTTGCAGCTGGGCGACTTGCGCCTTCTGCGTGTCGGACAATTGCGGCGTTGCGTAGCCCTTGTTTTGCAGCTCCGTGTAGCGGCCCAGATTGGCGATTGCATTGGCCAGTTGCGCCTGGTCGCGCGTGCGGTTTGCAATCATCTGGTCGAGTTGCGCCTGATAGGGCCGTGGATCGATCTCGGCCAGCAGGTCGCCCGCCTTGACGGTTTGTCCCTCGGTGAACGCGATCCGGGTCAACTGGCCCTGGATCTGGCTGCGCACGACGTCGGTATTGTAGGCAATCACCGTCCCCACGCCGCGCAGGTAGAGGGGGACGTCGTGGCTCATCACGACGCCAGCGACAACGGGCACCGCCGGCGGCGCGGCCGGCGCCGCGCCCGGCTTTTCAACGGTCTGAGCGAGCGTGAAGTAGAGCGCACCCACAATCGCCAGCGCCGCTGGCAAGCTTGCAAGGAGCATGATCTTCCGTTTCATTGGCTACCCCCGCGCATACAGAAGAATGGGTTCAGCAGCCGGGAGGGCTCGTCGCTCCCGTAGCGGAAGATGATCTCGCTCCTCTCAGCGTGGAGGAGCTGGAAAATACGCCGGTCACCGGGCACGGCGGTGCAGTCGGTGGCGGGCTGCCGACCGTCAATTGCGGCGAGGGGGTCGATGGAACGATAGGCGAGATGAACGTCGTCGAGACCGGTGGCAGCGGACTGAGCCCTTGGCTGTCCATCCCGGTGGACCCCAAGGGGATGCCGGCGCGTCCGGCCCTCAAGGTCGACGGAGCGGGCATCGACGAGGCGGCGCTGCCCGTTCCCGCGCAGGCACTCGACGCAGCAGCCATGCCGCCTCCGTCGAACAACGCCGTCGCCGTTTGCGACGTCGGTCCTCCCGCACTGGAACAGCTCATCGTGGAGGATGGCGCCGGACTGATGCCCGGCGCTGTCATCTCGGTCGCACCGAGCAGGATGCCGGTGGGCGCTACGGGCGAGCCCGACCCTATGGCAAGGGGAGACGTCGCGCTCAGCGGCGACGTGCCCGTCCCGCCCACTTGGGCCAGGACGGAACCGCCGCCCACAAGGATTGCTGCCAAGGTGGTCATCGCAAAGTGCATCTTCTTCATGGCGTCGACCTTAGGTGAGGGTCCGGCGATAGGCGGTCGGGGTGATGCCGGTCGTCTTGTGGAACGCCGCGGTGAACGAGCTTGTTTCGCTGTAGCCGACGGTCAATCCGATATCGGTCACCGAGGGCGCGGGTTTCGCCAACAGAAGCTTGGCGTGTTCGATGCGACGGCGGTTGTGATAGCGATGCGGCGGCAGGCCGAGCGATTGCTTGAAGGCCCGGCAGAAATAGTACGGGCTCAAGCCGACCAGTCGCGCGAGAGTGGCGAGCGTTATCGGCTCGGCAAGATGTTCTTCGATGTAGGTCGTGACGGTGCGCCGCTGCCAGGCGGCGAGGCCGCCCTTGGCCGGAGCTTCGATGCGTGGCGTCCCGGCATTGAGGCGAACGAGCTCGTGCGCCAGAACGGTGCCGAGCGCCTCGAAATAAGGGCTGCCGTCGGAGCTTGTATTCTCGATCAACCGCTTGAGCTTGAGCGCCGTTGCCGACAGCGTGGCATCCTCGAACAACAGCCGTGGGGACAAAGGCGCGGGTGCGACGCCCGCCTCGGGATGCGCCGGCATCCTGGCAGGGTCGAAATAGAAATACACGATGCGCGTGAGAACGCGGGGCTCATGCCGTTCACAATACGCGTGACCGGCCGGCACGAAGGTGAGCTTGCGCGTCACGTCGCGCAGCGTCGATCGCGGCAGGCCGTCGACGAAGGTGTCGCCGTCGCTGCGCAGACCCTGGTCGCAGACGGCAAGAAGGTGCAACGGACCGCGAAAGCGAAATTCCAGCTTTTCACGCCGCGTCGCTTGCACGATCTCCGCTGCCATGCCGTCCCACGTCACGGTGTGGCGCTTCACGGCGTCGGCTGGATGGACCTCCACGCCGTGATCGGTCTCGGCGGCGATCGGCCGGTCGAGCAGCCGGTAAGCTTGCCTATCGGCGGCACCATACGGCGGCACGGTCGCGGACGATGAGGTCACTAGCATGGATTCGCCCTTTGACGTTCGAGGCGGTTCGCTCGCAGGTCCCAGCTCGCTTGTGTGATTCTGTGGCTGGGACGACGCCAAATTAGTCCCGTCAAGGCGAGCTTCTCCATCGCACCGAGGTTGCTTTGACTGCCGTGTTGGTATGGAGCTCTCATACCTTGGTTTTAGCGCCGCGCGGATTTGGCAGCGTGCGCTGCGGACAGGGATTCACTGGCGCAGGCAAGCCTCGGCGTTGGCGACGCCGGTGGCGCAAACCGCGTGCCAATCAGCGGGCGCCGATGTGCTTGCGCACCGTCTCCCTCAGCCGCTCGGCGCTGCGCTCGAGCGCCCGGCGCTCCTCTTCAGACATTTCAGGCTCCAGCACCTCGACGACGCCGTGGCGGCCGACAATGCTGGGCAACGACACCGTGGTGCCGAAGCGCGGATTGTAGGAGCCGGCGGGGAAGACCGAGCGTTCGTCGCGCAGGATCACTTCGGCGATGCGTGCCGACACCATGCCGATGCCGTACTGGCTGGCGCCGATGCCCTCGATGATCGTGATATTGGCGAAGCGCACGTCCTGCTCGACGGCCTTGCGGAACGTATCGAACTCGATCTTGTGGCGGGCCAGCAGATCGCGCACCGGCATGCCGCCGACCCTGGCCGAGGACCACAGGAACACGCTCGACGTGCCGTGCTCGCCCACGACATTGGCGTCCACGCTGTCCGGGTTGACGCCCAGCCGCTCGCCGACGTGAAGGCGAAAGCGCAGACTGTCGAGATAGGTGCTGGTGCCCATGACGCGGTCGTGGCCGGCGAGCTGGCGCGCCACGTCGACCAAGGGCTCGGGCGGATCGGTGGCGACCACGATCACCGCATTGGGTGCGGCTTTCACCAGCGTCGGCACGATGTCCTGATACACCTTCACGTTGGCCTCGAGCAGGCGCAGGCGGCCGGCCGGATCGCTGCGGTCGGTGGCGCCGCCCGCCTTTTCGTTGACGCCGGCGGTGATGATGGCCAGGCCCGCGTCAGCCAGGTCGGCATAGTCGCCGTCGCGGATCGTGACGATGGGCGAGAGCGCCACGCCGTAGTGCATATCGGTCGCCACCGCCTTGGCGCGGGCGCGGTTGCGGTTGACCAGCACGATCTCGCGCACCTGGGCACGCGACGCTGCCGCCATGGCGATAGCGGAGCCGACCGCGCCGACACCGATGATGCCCAATTTCATGATCTTTCCCTCCGGTCCGAGCATGTCTCGCGGCGTATCGATGGGCAACAAAGACCTCTTGGCACTGCGCGATCGCGACTTTGACATCGAGGTTGGACAGCCCTTCGCCGCCGGGTCGCTTGTCGGCCGCGACGGCGAAGCCTTTGTCGCAGGGGAAGAGACACGGTGTGCGTCAGCCGCGCGCCGGCACGGCGATGTCGCTGTCGCGCAGCTTCTGCTCGAGCACCGGGATCGCCGGCCCGGGATTACCTTCCTGGCACTGGGCGATCGCGACGGCGGTGTCGTTGGCGACCGGCAGGCTGCCCCGCGCGTTGCCACCCATCGAGTACGCCTTGACGAGCGACTGGCAATGGGCCGCATCGCTCATCGGAGACTGGGCGTTGCTGCTCGTGGCGATGCACAGGCCAGCGATCAAAGAGGCGATCGCGGCCGCAAAAAGTGAGGTGGACTTGCTCATCTGAAGGACCTTTTCGCAGTTTGCCAGGAACGCGCTATTGCTTCCCGCGCATGTCGGGGAGCCATGGATCCCTTCGCACCGTTGCTTGTGCTGAATTGCCGGCTTTGGGTTGTTGTTGCCGGAACATTCGGATCGCTCATAACCGTCTCGGCCGATCGCCCGCGTCGAAATCGGCCAGCATGACCATCGCGGGTCATTCGCGAACATTTGGACAGGTGGTGGAGCAGAAACACGCGAGGCCTTGCTTGACTTCTCCTGTGTCAGCCACGCGGTAGTGCGTGAGAGACATAACGCCGTCGCCATAGAGAAAATGACTCTTGCATTCCGGGCACTCCCAAGGGATTCGCAGGTGCTGCGAGATGACGAAGTGTTGGGGCTGCAGCGAGTGAAGCATCACGACCTCTGTGAAAGGAAAGTGAGTTCTGACGGACGTATCTTATGCAAAAGAAAGCCTCGCGCGGTCTCAAGGCTTCGGCGGCCTAAAATCCTGATCCGCATATGTCGAGAATTTCGGAACCTGTATGACGACGGCGCTGTGGTCGGTGCTTTGATGGCAGGCGTTGCAGGTCGCCGTGAGCTGTGCGTAGGCCTCGGCAAACTTCGCGGCATTGCCGCTCTTGATCGCCGCCGCCACGTCCTCCATCGGCGCCTTGGTGGTCGCGTCGATCAGGTCGGCCACGTTCATCGACCTGTAGGTCGGTATTGTGCGTGCCATCCTTTTGAAGGCGCTCTGCAGCTCGCGAAATTCGTAGGCTGCGTATGTCCAATTCTTCTCCTGCCCGGCCAACCCTAGCTTTGTGTGGCGCGGTTGAACGGCAATAGTCATCAAATCGCCGAAACTCGGCTGATAAGCTTGCGGCGCGGCGGCTTGGCGGCTGGCCGGCGTTTGAGCGTCCGCCAAACCGAGACCAGCGAGCGCAAGCGCGCCGGCAAGAAGGGCGAGCGGCATGCCAATTCTGAACAACGTTTCCTCCTCACTATGCCGCGAGGCTGCGCGCCGACGGCGCCATGAACTCGGGACCGATGGGATCGGTGATCGTTTCGTCTAGGATACGATCGATCTCCGTCTGGGCGGCGGCATCGAGCCGCCAGCCGGTTATCTGATCGATGGGCTGCAGTTGTTCGGGATGGCGGGCGCCCCATAGTGCCGTCGTGACGCCCTGATCGAGCATCCAGCGGATCGCCAGATGGATGACACGCCTGTCGAACCGCCTGCGGGCAAGCTGATCGAGCCGTTGCACGGCGGCGAGATATTGGCCAAATCGAGGTTTTAGAAACTTCGGATCGCTGCGGCGCAGATCGTCGCCGTCGAATGTGGTGTCCGGCTGCATCCGTCCGGACAGCAGGCCGCGGCACAATGCGCCGTAGCCGAATGTCGCGATCTTGTTGGTGCGGCAATAGGGCAGCAGGTCGGCCTCGATGCCACGTTCGAACAGGTTATAGGGTGACTGCAGCACATGCAGCGGCGCGACTCGACGGAACCGTTCCAGCTGACCGACCGAGAAATTGCTGACCCCGATGGCCCGGATCTTTCCCTGCACGAACAGCGTGTTCATCGCCTCGGCGGTTTCCTCGATCCTCACCAGCGGGTCGGGCCAGTGAACCTGGTAGATGTCGATGTGATCGGTGCGCAGCCGGCGCAACGAGTCCTCGACCTCGCGCAAGATGCGGGCGCGGCTGGCATTGCGGAACACGTGTCCCTGCACCCATTCAAGGCCGGCCTTGGTGGCGATGAGGACGCGGCAGCGCAGGCGCCCCTCGGCGATGGCTTTGCCGACGATTTCCTCGGAGCGGCCGAAGCCGTAGACTGGAGCCGTATCGATGACGTTGATGCCGTGCTCCAGCGCCGCCCGGATGGTGGAAATTGATTCGGCCTCATCGGTTCCGCCCCACATCCATCCGCCGATGGCCCAGGTGCCGAGCGCGACCGGTGACACTTTGAGCGAGGTGCCGGGAATATCGGCCAGCGCCATGCTCGGCACGGCGGTGTTGTCCTGACGAATCATGGTCTTCACTCCTTGTTTTGAGCGTGGTCTGCCTTCAACGCTTCCGGATCGACCGGCAACACGCAAACGTCGAGCTCGAGACAAGAACAAGCACGGCAACACATGCGTGTGCCATGGTTCTCGTTTTCAGGCGGCGACGCCTCCTTCTGATCATGTTGCGCGGCCTTTCAGTCACGAAAGAGTTGCCTTGATGCCCGCTTCCTCGACGGCGATCAGGCCGAGAGCTGTCCAGTCGAGATCGCCATAGCCGCGAGCAATTCCGGTGATGAGGCGATCTCGCACGACGCTCACGGATGGCATCGGGACCGCGGCGTCCTCTGCCTCGGCAAGCGCCAGGCGCACATCCTTGAGCGCCAGCGGCAGCGGGAGCCCCGGCGCGTATTTCTCGGCGACGATCTTGTCGCCGTAGAGTCGGTGGGCGCGCCCGCCAAACATCGTATTGGTGAGGATCGCGACGAAAGGCCTGGGATCGAGCCCGCGCTTGCGGAGCAGGGCGACGGTTTCGCCGAGCATCTCCAGCGTCGTCGCCATCATCATGTTTCCGAGCAGCTTGATGAGGTTGGCATGCGCCGGATTGGCGCCAATGACGAAAGTCCGTTGCCCGAGAATGTCGGTGAGCGGCCGGCAGCGCTCGACATCGGCGGGAACCCCGGCAGCGACGATGAAGAGTTGGCGTGCCTTGGCGGCATCCGGATTTCCGAACACCGGCGCGGCGACATAGCCCTGCCCGTGACCCGCATGCGCGCTCGCGAGGTGAGACGCAGCGGCCGTGCTGATCGTGCTCATCGACAGATGAATTGCACCGGGCGTCAAACCGAAGGCCAGACCGTCGATGCCGAAGCGCGCGCGGCCAAACACGATATCGCGAACGGCATCGTCGTCCGGCAGCATGCTGACGACGATCCTGCAGTCGAACAGGTCGGTGATATCGGTTGTGGCCCTGAGGCCGAGCGCGGCCGGGCGGCCCTTCGATCCGGAAGCGACGCGTTGTTCGAGTGGCGCAGCCGCTGACACTCCGGCACAGGAAAGCGGGGAGTCGAACTCGTCCTTGAGCATAAGGAGCCTCCTGTTCAAGCGCTGAAGAATGCGTGCACGCCGGGGAGGGCGGGGATGAGCAGGGATGCGCTCCGCCCATGTCCCGAATGTATTTGGCCCGCTCGAAAAGACTTGGCCCGAATTGCCGTCGTTGGCCTGGTCTTGCGCCTGTCTGGGGAACGATACCCATGGGACTTTCGATCTGCCGTTCGATCATCGAAGCGCACGGCGGACGATTGTGGGCCTCGCGCAACGTTGGCCCAGGGGCGACCTTCCAGTTCACCCTGCCGCCATACCAAGAACCCAAGTAGCGGCGTTCAGCGCAAGCCAGCGCCAACTTCGGCAATTCAGCCAAAGCCATTTCCCAGGCCGCCCCTACCTTGGTGACAAGGCACCCGTGTGGCGCCCCGGAGCATCCCGACCCGACAGGTCACTGCATAGGAGCCCTCTCGTGACCCATCATGCCATCTGTTCCACGCGTCGCGGAATGCTGGTCGCGCCGTTCCTTGCCGCGCTGCCGCTCGCGCTGTCGGGTGCAACGGCAGACGCAGGTCAGATCGATCCGACGGAGACGGCGATCACGCTTGCCGACGCCATCAAGTGGAGTGCCTGGAGTGGCGGCCCGCCACGCAGCGGCGAAGTCGCCACCCTCTATGGCGGCTTGGACAGGCCCGGGCCTTACCTCGTGCTGATGAAATGGAATCCCGGCTACATGAGTGCTCCGCATTCTTATGCCACCGATCGCCTCTCCCTGGTTCTGTCGGGCACGTGGTGGGTGAACAGCGGCGCGGACTTCGATCCGGGCAATGCCGTTGCCGTTTCCGCTGGCGGCTTCGTCCGGCGCGTTGCCCACACGCCGCATTATGACGGCGTGAAGCGCGAGGCAAAGGAGCCGGCCGTGATCGCCCTGTTCGGGATTGCACCGGTGAAGCTCCAACTGGTCGATCCAGATCGACCGGCCTGGCGGCGCGTCTGACTCCGGCGAGGCAGAGCATGACCCCCCGAAATCTCAGCCAACAGACGGACGGAATCAGGAGAAGCAAATGAACGGACTTGGAACGATCAAGGTCGTCGTGGGACTCTGTCTCGCGTCGGTAGCCAGCCCTGCTTGGGCTGACGGCAGCGCCTTCGTTGGCCGGTGGCACTTGAACCGGACGCAATCCACCCTGCCGTCCGGCGAGCCGGTGCCGAACGATGTCACGGCCGAGATTTCCCGCGTCGACAGCACTCATGTGCAATGGTCGCTCACTGTCCTCGCCTCACAGGGGCAAACAAGTGTCGAGACCTTCGACGCCGTGGCCAACGGCGAGTTCTATCTCATCAACAGCGATACCACCGCGGCTTTCAGCCTGATCGGAAACACTCTTCAGGCAACGTTCAAGGGCCCAACCGGGCAGACGGACACCATGACCTGCACGCTCGTGGCGGACCAAAAGAAGATGACCTGCAATGGGGTACTGAGCAGCGGAGATGGCCGCACGACAACCTACGTCGACGTCTACGACAGGATGTAGACGCCGATGACGATAGGGACATGCGAAATTGACGAACTTCATAGAAATGGAGGCTGCGATGTCTCGCAGCAGAGTAGCGACGACGGCGATAGCGCTCCTGATTGGCATCGGTCTCCTCCTGTCCGCTTGCGCGGAAGGCGCTGACTACCGCGGCGCCTACGGCTATCCGGCCTATAGCTCGTTCTATGGCGGTGACTGGGAAGGCTGGCACCACGGTTGGGATCATGGCCATCGCGACTTTGACCACGAGAGCCATGAGGCCTTTGCAGGCCACGAGGGCCATAGTGGCTGGGGCCACGGTTTCTCAGGACATGTCGGCTTTGGCGGACGTGGTGGTGGCGGCGGGCATGGCGGCGGCGGGCATGGCGGTGGGGGTGGACATGGCGGTGGGGGTGGACATGGCGGCGGCGGCCATCGCTGACGATCAAGAGGTCCGATCGTGAAGAACTTCTCGGAATTGACCGAGCAAGAACTGCTGGCGCTCGCCGTGTCCCTGGAGGAGGAAGACAACCGGACCTACGGCGACTTCGCCGAGGCCTTGCGCGATACCTATCCGGCAACGGCAAAGCTGTTCAGTGCAATGGCCGACGAGGAGGACCGGCATCGTCACCGCCTGCTCGATCTCTACCGCCAAAAGTTCGGCGAACACATCCCGTTGATCCGTCGCCAGGACGTAAGGGGATTCGTCGAGCGAAAGTCGGTGTGGCTGTTGCGCCCGCTCGGTCTCGACACGGTGCGTGCGCACGCCGAGCTGATGGAGGCGGAGAGCAAGCGGTTTTATGTGCGGGCGGCCCGTCATTCGTCCGATGCCTCCATCCGTCAGCTGCTGGGTGATCTCGCGGCCGAGGAGAAGCGCCACGAAGAAAAGGCGATGCAACTCGAATCGCAATTCATCACGGCCGAGATGGACAAGCAGGAGCACCAGTCGGAGCGGCGGCTGTTCGTGCTGCAGATCGTCCAACCCGGCCTTGCCGGCCTCATGGACGGTTCGGTTTCCACTCTGGCACCGCTCTTCGCTGCCGCCCTGGCCACCAAGGATAGCGGGCAGACGCTCCTCGTGGGACTCGCTGCGGCGATCGGCGCAGGCATCTCGATGGGCTTCGCGGAAGCGCTGTCCGACAACGGCTCGCTGACCGGGCGTGGCAGCCCGATCCTGCGCGGCGTCGTCTGTGGTCTCATGACGATGCTCGGCGGTCTTGGCCATGCGCTGCCCTATCTCATCGCGGATTTCTGGACAGCGACGACGGTCGCCGCCGGTGTCGTCGCCGTCGAGCTTGCTGTCATCGCCTTCATCCGCAACCGCTGGATGGATACGCCGATACTGTCTGCGGCGCTCCAGGTGGTCGTTGGAGGCCTGCTCGTCTTCGGCACCGGAATCCTGATCGGCAGTTCCTAGCCTGGTGCGGCCGTACGAACGTGCGGCGAAGGGAACTAACGCCACGGTCGGATCGTTCCAGTTGATGTCGTCTTGGAGCCTGCACGCGCCACGGGGCAAGAGGATGGAACGATGGGACGCACCACCCGGATCCTGAGCTGGTCGGCCGGCATTTTCGTGGCCGTCACCGGCCTCGCCATCGGCGCGGCCTATCTCTTCCTGACCTCCGAGGACTTCCGCAGCCTGGCCGAAGGCCAGGCCAGCGCCTTCTCCGGCCGCAAGACCAGGATCGCCAAGATTTCAATCGACTGGGGCTCGACCGCGCACGTTCACCTGGCCGGCGTCGAGGTGGCCAACGCCGACTGGGGCAAGGAACCCCACATGCTGAAGGCCGAGCAGGTCGATTTCGAGCTCAAGCTCTGGCCGCTGCTCAAGGGGGATCTCGTCCTGCCGAGCCTGGTGCTGCGCAAGCCCGAGGTCGCGGTCGAGACCGGCGACAAGGAGCAATTGAACTGGAGCCTCGGGGAAGCCCCGGTGACGACCGGCGCCGCCAAGGCGGTGACGCCCAAGGATCGGTTCCAGATGCCGTTGATCGGCCGGCTTGAGATCACCGACGGACGTCTCGCCTACCGGGACCTCAAGCGCAAGCTCGAGCTCGACGGCACGGTGTCGACGGCGGAAGGCAAGGCCGGCGCCCAGCCGCAGGCCGAGCTGCAGCTCAAGGGCAAGCTCGAGAACCAGCCGCTGGCGGTCCACTTCGTCGGTGGCTCGGCCCTGATGCTGCGCGACACCGAGCAACCTTATCCGGTCAATCTCGACGTCGCCTATGGCGGGACCAAGCTGACCTTGAAGGGCACGCTGCAGGATCCCTTCCAGTGGACCGGCGCCGACGTCGAGCTGGCGCTTTCCGGTCCGAACCTCGCGGACATCTATCCGTTGCTCGGCATTCCCGGTCCGCCGACGCCGCCCTACCGGATCAGCGGCAGGCTCGACCGCGAGCCCGGCCTATGGAAGTTCGTCAACACCAAGTGGCACGCCGGCGACAGCGATCTTGCCGGCGACATCATGATCGACGAGCGCAAGAAGCCCGCCTTCCTGACCGCCAAGCTGGTCTCGCAGAATCTCGCCTTCAAGGACCTGGCGCCGCTGGTCGGCGCGCCGCCGGGCAAGAGCGGCAATGTCTCGGCCCAGCAGCGCCAGATCCAGCAGCAGCTCGAAGCCACCGGCGATCTGTTTCCCAACGTGCCGCTGCACACCGAGCGTCTGCGGGCGATGAACATGGACGTCACGCTCGACGCCAAGCGCGTCGTTGCGCCTGACTATCTGCCGGTGCAGGCACTGAACTTCCGAGTCCTGCTCAACAATGGCGTGGCGACGGCGCGCCCGCTTACCCTGGCGCTGATTGGCGGCGGCACCATCGCGGGCGAGATGGCAGTCGACGCGCAGACCGACATTCCCAAGGTGCGGGCGGCGCTCAAGGGGACGAACATCGAGCTCGGCATGTTCTTCCGAAACTCGCGCTATTTCGACACCACCAAGGGCAGGATCCAGGGGCAGGTCTCGCTCGTGGGCTCCGGCAAGTCGCTGGCCCAGGTGATGAGCGTCGCCGACGGCCATGTCGAGGCGGCGCTGGGCGGCGGATCGGTCAGCTCCCTGATGGTCAGCCTGGCCGGCCTGCAGATCTTCGACGCGCTGATCCTCTACGTGACCGGCGACAATCGCATCCCGATCCTCTGTGCGCTGGGCCGGCTCAACTTCCGGCATGGCACCGTCGTATTCGACAAGACGCTGCTCGATACGCGGAAATCGGTCCTCCACGTCGATGGCCAGGTCAACCTGCAGAGCCAGGTCGTCAAGGTCGAGGTCAAGGCCGATCCGAAATCGTTCGATCTTTTGGACCTGCACGGCCCGGTCATCGTCGAGGGCAAGATCCGCTCACCCGCCATAAGGATCGGTCGCGCCATCCCGATCCCGACCCCGGTGTTCGGCGACGCCAAGGACGTGGCGTGCGATGCGGTGTCCCGGCAGTTGTTTTCGGGCCAGTAGTG
>WNFT01003918.1_pt1 | contig 15731 bp, 15 predicted proteins | sample 5400191 | NCBI WGS metagenome assembly WNFT01 (sample SAMN13153359, study PRJNA577476) | soil metagenome | isolation source: 80 cm saprolite under Madrone tree | place: USA:California | collected 2016-06-14 | reverse complement strand
AGCAGCACCCGGGCCCCGACCTTCCGCGCCGCTTCCCAGGCCAGGAAGCCCAGCTCGCGCAGATTGGGGCCCTGCGCCAGGTACTCGCGCGCCTCGGTGTTCAGGCGGAGATCGTCGCCTTGTTCCAGGAGCCGGCCAGGTCCCTCGTCCACCGCCTCCCGCAGGGAGTGGAAACGGTCGGCGATCCTCGCCAGCGTCGAGGCGCCCACGCCGGGTACCGATGAAAGGGCGCAAGCTGCCAAAACGTCCGGGCCGGCGTCCGCCACGGCGCCGGCGTTGCTCTGGCTGATGGGATCCAAGCTACTGAAGTCCGCCGCCTGCTCCGGACGCGTGCATCTCGACCATGTCGCCGGCCTGCAGCTCGCGAACGCTCTTGACGACCACCGCCGTGCTCAAGTGCTCGCGCGTGTCGATCACCAGCAGCAGTCCGACGTTCTCCTCGGGAACATCGGCCCTCGCGGCCCGGGCACCCTGCTTGCCCGCGGTGAACGACTTCGTCACCAGCGTGGCGTTGAGGCCATCGCCCCAGCGAACGACGGCGAAGGTATTCCCCTCCTGCACGCCATCGTCCGAGCCGCGGTCGATGAAGACCTCGTGCGACTCGCCGTAAGTGGTCAGGTTCGAGTTGACGGACTGGACGATCTTGCCGACCACGTCGGCCGTATTGGCGCGCGGCGCGATGCGCTTCTCCTGCGCGATCCAGGGGCGGACGAAGTCGCCGCGCTCCACCTCTTCGAAGGTCCGCTCGATCTGGACGGTGGCCTGCGTGCCCTGCAGGGAGAGCACCCTGACCACGCCGACGGTCTTCGTCTGGCGCGCCAGCGTGCGGTGCGAGATCGGGTCCACGATGGGTCCCTCGGGCCGGAAGATCAGCAGTTTGTCGCCGGGGCGGGCGGGGACCTCGCCCCGGAAGCGGGCGTACGCGGTGTCATAGGTGGCGAGCATCTGCTTCTCCTCGAACGACGCCTCGAGCGTGCCCGCACCCCGCATCTCTTCCGGAGTGACGAGACCGCTCGTGCGCACGCTGAGGACCGGAGGCGGCGAGAAGGCGAGCTTGCCGCTCACGCTCACTGTGCTCAGGGCCGCGCGGCCCTCCCGGCTGTTCTTGCTGACCACCTCGAGGTCCGCCGTATCGGGCATGGTTACGGACGTCTCCGGCGAGGCCCCCGGCAACGGCTCCTGCTCGTCCGGAGCGTTGAGCGCGGTCGCATCGATGCCGGGCTCCATCTCCGCCTGGACTTGCGCCGGCGCTTGCGACCCGCCTTCCCCGGGCACGATGCGCAGCTTGTTGCCCGGATAGATCCAGTGCGGGTTCTCGATCGAGGGGTTGAGGCTCCAGATCTTCGGCCAGTACCAGGGGTTGCTGAGGAACTTCTGCGAGAGGTCCCAGAGAGTGTCGCCCTTCTGGATGGTGTATTCCTCGGGCGTGCCGGGCACCGGCTTGATGGCGTCGTCCGGCGGGGGGCGCGCGCTCTGCTCGGTGATGGGCGCGCTCTTGCGCCGCGGCTTGGGCGTATCCTCCAGCGGCACCTCCAGGAGCTGCGGCGGCGGGTGACGCCGCGGCTGCTCAGCCTGCGGCTCCATGGCTTGCGGCGGAACGGGCGGCGGCGCGTCCTGCTCCGCGCGCAGCGACGCCGTGAGAAGGAGGGCGAGTGCCCCGCTCAGTGCTGCCCTGCGCCACCGCGCGACCATCCGCGTCCGCATCGCTCCCCTCCCTTTACAGACCCTGCAGGAGCTGCCGCGAGTGCGCCGACTCGGGCGCCTGCGGGTGCTCCTCGGAAAGCTGGTTCAGAACCGACCTGGCCTCGTTCTTGCGGCCGAGGATTTGCAGGCACCGCCCCCGCTCCAGCTGTGCCTGCGGCACGGCATCGCCCGCCGGATACTTCAGCGGGACTGCCTCGAAGAGCTGCAGCGCGCCGTCGCAGTCGCCGCGCACCTCGCGCACGAGCCCGGCGAGGTACAAGGCATTGTCGGCCGCGCTGTGCTGCGGGTAGGCGGCGACGAACGCCAGCAGATCGGTCTCGGCCTCGGCGTGGTGGCCCTCGTTGAGCTTTCGCACCGCCTCAGCCCAGGTGTGATCCGCTGCGAATTCCCGAGCGACCATCGAGTCCGCCTCCAATCGCGCCAGCGCGTCTGGATCGGGGTCCCGAAGCTCGACCGCGCTCGGGAGCTGCGGGGCGTGCTCGACCGGGTTGAGGCGGTCTTTGCGCCGCAGCCGCCCGCCCACCTTCACGGTCTTCAGCGGCGGCCGCGGGTCGACGCGCACCGGCGTCGCATGCGCCGGCACGGCCTGCGTCCGCGCGGCGAGCGCGGCGAGCTTCACCTCCAACTCCTCGATGCGCCGCTGCTGCTGTGCCACCAGCGCCGACTGCGCTTGCAGCTGGCTGCGAAGCTCTTTCAGATCGTCGGCTTCCAGCGCAGGCCGCGCCGGCGCGCCCGCACAGGCGGCGAGCAGGGCGGCGGGGGCGAGCAAGCGGAAGCGCAAGGGGATTCCTCGTCGCGCGGCACACGCGCCGCGTCGATCGATGATCTACGCGGGGGGCCTGACAAGTCAAAGAATGCGGTCAGAGGTCGCGGACTTCGATGAAGGCAAGATGCCGACCTGTGCGCCCTTTGTCGCGGCGGTGGCTGAAGAAGGCGCCGCTGTCGCAGGATGTGCACCCTTCGACCTGCTCGATGCGCTCCGGGGGGACGCCGGCCCGGAGCAGCGACTGCTCGACGCAATGGCGCAGATCGAGGTGCGGTTTCGGATTGCGCGCGGGATCGTCGGCCGCTTCCGGCCCAAACAGCGCCCGGAACGTGGCTGCGAGCTCCTGCGAGACCTCATAGCAGCAGCGGCCGATGCAGGGCCCGATCGCCGCCAGCATCCGCGCTGGATCCGCTCCGGCCGCATGCTGCAGCGCGCGAATGGCACGGCCGGCGATCTGCAGCCGCGTCCCGCGCCATCCGGCATGGACCGCGGCCGCAGCCGCTCCGGCGTGGACGAGGACGGGGACGCAGTCCGCGACGCGCACTCCCACCGCGCTGTCTGCGAGGGCGAGCACCGCGTCGGCGCCCGACTCCTGTGTCACCGTGGCCGGGAAGATCTCCCGCATCCGCGCATCCACGATGCGATCGCCGTGCACCTGGTGCGCGGTGGCGATCCTGCCGTTGAGGCCGGCCGCGTCGCGGAGCAGCTCGTGGTTCTCGCGCACGGCCGCCTCGTCGTCTCCGACGGAAGCACTCAGGTTGAGGGAGGAGAACGGACCGGAGGACACGCCGCCCGAGCGCAGCGAAAACCCGTGGGCGACTCCAGCGGCGGACAGCAACCTGGAGGTGAGGAAGAGCTTCACGCTCCGCAGTCTATTCTACAGATCGTGCAAGTACTCCTGGATCTCGCGCGCAGCCTGCTCCTCGGAAGTGCGGTCGACCGATCGGCCCGCCAGCTCCGGGGCGTGCTCCACGAGCACGATGCGCTCGCCGCGAGCGTCCCCGATCACCTTTCCCTGCGGGTCCAGATCCGACATTCCCTTGAGCACTACCCGCCCTCCGCTGCGCTGGATCTCGTAGACTGTGCGGGTCCCGGTACCGGTCGCGTCCCCCAGCAGGAAGCGGTCGCCATCGACGTTCCAGCGGCAGGTGCGGTCGGAGATCCCCGGCTCTTCGCCGTCGACCGAAACGGCCAGGGCGAGCCGGCAGAGGCCGTCCTCTCCGAGCACCAACGCTCCGCGCTCAGTGAGCACGTGCTCGGCGCCGTTCGCGTCCGTCATCTTCGTGCCCGCCTCGCTGATCTCGATCAGCTGGTCCACGCCATCGAGCTGCGCGCGCGACCGGATCGACTCCACTGCGTACTTTCCCGCACTGAGCACGGGCTTGTCCGGACGCGACGCGCCCAGGTGCGCGCACCCGATGCCCGCCGCCAGCACCCACACCATCCCGACCCGGCCCAACCCCATGTGCCGCCTCCACGCCCGCGTCCAGCCAGAGGAAGTGCAAGCGGACGGCCATCGGGGCGACCGGATCGGCGCGAGAGATTTGGGAAACGGCGTTCCCACCCGCGGAAACGCCCCGGTTCAGGAGAGCGCGCGCCGCGACTTGAGCTGTTTACGGACGAACCAGGCGACCGCGACCAGTCCGGCCACGACCAGCACCGCGTCGAAGCGGTGGAACCAGGGCTTCAGCTCGTCGATGTGCTCCCCGAGCTTCATTCCCACCCAGGCCAAGCCCAGGCACCAGGGCAAGGATCCGGCGAAGGTGTAACCGACGAACTTTCCCATCGGCATCCGCGCGACCCCGGCGGGAAAGGCGATGAAGGTGCGCACCACGGGAAGGAGGCGCGCCACGAACACGGTCGCGTCGCCGCGCCGGGCGAAGAACCGTTCGGCCTGGTCGAGGTGCTCGGCGGAGAGGAGGATGTAACGCCCGTACTTGAGGATCAACGGCCGCCCGCCGAACGCGCCCAGGTAGTAGGCCGGGATGCTGCCGAGCACGCAGCCGATGGCGCCCGCCAGCCCGCAGCCGAAGAGGGTGAACCTGCCGGCCGGCACCAGGCTGCCCGCGAATGGCATGATCACCTCCGAGGGCAGCGGGATGCAGGCGCTCTCGATCGCCATCAAGCCGGCGATGCCGCCGTAGCCCATGGCGGAGATCACGCCCTGGATCCAGACTGCGACCGCTTCGAGGATCTGGGAGATCAGGGGAGCACCCGCAGGTCCGGACGGCGTTTCTCTTGCGGCGCGCCGTAGAAGATCTCGTCGTAGGGAACGCTGCAGTCGGTCTCGCGCGGCTCCGGATACGAGAACCGCTCGCCGCGGTAGTTGCGAAAGACGGTCTCCCGCGACCGTTTCTCCAAGACGTATTCCGGCTGCAGCGTCACCTTGCCTCCGCCTCCGGGCAGGTCGACGGCAAGGTGCGGAACCGCGAGCCCGCTGGTCCAGCCGCGCAGCTCGCGCAGGATCTCGACGCCGCGGGAGAGAGGCGTGCGCAGATGCTCGAGGCCTTCGGCGACGTCCATCTGGTGCAGGTAGTAGGGCCGCACGCGCATGGTCAGGCACTTCTGCATCAAGTCCTTGATCGCCCGGGCGCTGGAGTTCACCCGCCGCATCAGCACCGCCTGGTTCTCGACTGGAATGCCATGGTCGACCAGGCGCTCGCAGGCCTCGCGCGCCTCGGGCGTGATCTCCTTCGCGTGATTGAAGTGGGTCACCACGAAGAGCGGCGCGAAGGTGCGCAGCGCCCCCGCCAGCTCGTCGTCGACGCGCATCGGCAGGCAGACCGGGATGCGCGTTCCGATGCGCACGATCTCCACGTGCGGCACGCTCCTGATCTGCTCGAGCAGCTCGAGCAGGCGCGCCGTGGAGAGGAGCAGCGGATCGCCCCCGGAGACGAGCACGTCCCGCACCTCGGGATGGCCGCGCAGGTACGCGATCGCCTCTTGCAGCTCCTCGCGGGAGATGCCGCCTTCCTCGCCGGAGGTGATCCGGCGGCGGGTGCAGTGGCGGCAGTAGACGGAGCAATGGTCGACCGCGAGCAGCAGGACGCGATCGGGATACTTGTGCACGATGGCGCGGACGGGCCGGTGCCGATCTTCGCCCAGCGGATCGCGCAGCTCACCCGGATGCGTCTGCGCCTCGGCCTGCACCGGGATCGCCTGCATGCGGACCGGGCAGTACGGATGGTCCGGATCGATCAGGCTCAGGTAATACGGCGAGATTCCCAGGCGGAAGATGCCGCTCGTCTCCGCGCAGCCCCGGCGCTCGTCCTCGGTCAGCGGGATGTACCGCTCGAGCTCGGCAAGCGAGCGCACGCCATGGCGCAGCTGCCAGCGCCAGTCGCGCCATTCGACGTCGGTGGCATTCGGGAAGAGCTCTTTCCGTCGACGCGACACGGGGCGCGCAAGATGCTTCACCCGCGGACGCCGGTCAAGGAGGTGATTCAAGCCGAGATCGATCCCAACTCCGGATCGGCTCGCACGGCCGCCGGCGGAGCGCCGGCTTCGAGCGCGCGGCGCAGCCAGTTGCGCGCTCGGTCCTCGGCGCCGGCGCGCAGATTGGCGCGGGCCGCCACCACCGCCGCATCGGCGCTCTGCCAGATCGTGTAGCTCTGGCCGGCGAACATCGCGGCGGACTCGTTGTCCCCGCGCGCCAGCTCGATGCCGGCGCGCAGCCGGAGCGCGGCCGCTTGCCGGAAAGGGCCGCCTCCGGCTTCGAGGCGTTTGGCGGCGGCGAGAGCGGAGTCGAAGTCGCGCCGCTGGAGCGCGGTGCGGGCTTCTTCCATCGCGGCCGCGACGTCGGCGCGCTCGACCGCATCCTCTTGCGGCGCCGCGGCGGCCTCGGGCGCGCGATCGTGCACGGCGGCCGCGCGCGCACGCTGGACGTTCTGCAGCGCGAAGAGCCCGAGCCAGAGCAGCGCGAACGGATCCGGACCGAACAGCCAGGTCACGACTGCAGCGACGGCGAGCGCCACGAACACGGAGATCCATGACGCCACCGTGAGCGATGGCTTGCCGCGCACCCCCTCGATGAAGGCGAGCAGCATGTTGCCCCCATCGAGCGGCAAGATGGGCAGCAGGTTGAACGCCGCCCAGACGACGCTCACCCAGATGAACTGGCCCATGATGAACGCGCTGACCGATCCCTGCTCCGGAGGAATCGTGCGAACGGTCCCGTAGGCGACCGCGCCGAGAAGCAGGCCGGCGATCGGGCCCGCAAACGAAAGGATGAACTGCCGGCCCGGACGAGGGCGGCTGCGAAACTGGGGAAAGGTAACCCCGCCGAATGCCTCGAGGCGGATCTCCGGGCGCCCCCCGAACGCGCGGCCGACGAGCGCATGCCCCAGCTCGTGCACCAGCACGCTGACGAAGACGACGAAGATCCAGGCCGCCATCCTCCAGCCGAACCCATAGCCCGCCCCGAGCAGGATGGCGCTGAGGAAGAACCAGGGGTAGATGGTGACGGGAAACGGCCCGACCTTGAAGCGCAGCACGGCGCCGGAGTGTAGCGGCCGCGAGGAAACTGCGCAGCGTCCTTGACCCGCCCCGGTGGCGCGGGTACTCACGCACTGCGGAGGCATCCTCGAGCATGTCGGCAGCGCGCTACGTCCCGAAAAGAAAAGCGGAACAGCCCTTCCAGTACCCGCTCGAGCGCGATTACGTGGAGCCGGGCTGGACGCGGCTGCCGGGATACCGGAGCGTCACCCGCGCCGAGTGGGAGGACGCCACGTGGCAACGGAAGAACACCGTCAAGAACCTGCGGGAACTGAAGGAGGCGCTCGGGGAGTTTCTCAGCGATGCGCTGGCCGAGGACCTCGAGCGCGACATCCGCGAGCGGGCGACGATGTCGATGTTGATCACGCCGCACATGATCAACACCATGGACGAGCGGAACCTCTACGAGGACCCGCTCCGCCGCTACATGCTGCCGGCGTTCAGCGACCGGCGCGCCGACTGGCCCAGCCATCCGAAGGCGTCGCGCGACAGCCTGCACGAGGCGGAGATGTGGAAGGTGGAGGGCCTCACGCACCGGTATCCCACCAAGGTGCTGGCGGAGATGCTCTCTACCTGCCCCCAGTACTGCGGTCACTGCACCCGGATGGATCTGGTGGGAAACTCCGTTCCACAGGTCAAGAAGCTGAAGTTCGCGGTGCCGCAGAAGGACAGGCAACAGCAGATGCTGGACTACCTGCGGGCGACTCCCGGCGTCCGCGACGTGGTGGTGTCGGGCGGCGACATCGCAAACATGCCTATCCAGCAGCTCGAGGCGTTCGTCGCCGCCCTGCTCGATCTGCCGAACATCAAGGACGTGCGGCTCGCTTCTAAAGGGTTGATGGGGATCCCCCAGCACTTCCTGCAGGACGAGGTGCTGCAGGGGATGGATCGCCTGGCGAAGAAGGCGTTCTCCCGCGGCGTGAACCTGTCGCTGCACACGCACGTGAACCACGCGAACCAGGTCACGCCGCTGCTCGGCAAGGCGGCGGGGGCGCTTCTCTCGATGGGGTTCCGCGACGTCCGCAACCAGGGAGTGCTGCTCAGGGGGGTGAACGATTCGCAGAAGGCGCTCCTCGACCTCTGCTTCATGCTCCAGGACCACGCGCGCGTGCTGCCCTACTACTTCTACATGTGCGACATGATCCCGAACTCGGAGCACTGGCGCACGAGCGTCGCCGAGGCGCAGGCCCTGCAGCACGACATCATGGGGTACCTGCCCGGCTTCGCCACTCCGCGCATCGTGTGCGACGTCCCCTACGTGGGGAAGCGCTGGGTGCACCAGGTGGCGGAGTACGACCGGGAGAAGGGGATCTCCTACTGGACGAAGAACTACCGCACCGGGATCGAGCAGGACGATCCCGGCGCGCTCACGCGCAACTACGAGTACTACGACCCCGTCTATATGCTGCCCGAGTCGGGGCAGCGCTGGTGGCGCGAGCAGGTGGCGGAGGGCGCGGCGTAAGCACGGCGACGTGGCTGTGGGCGCTCTCTAAATGTGATCGAGCAGCGTCAGCTCGGTCGCGCCCCCCCGTCCGGGGAGTGTCGCATTACCGTCGAGCGGCGCGATCATCGCTACCGCCGTCGTGCGGTCTTCCACCTTGAACAAGTCCCGCATCTGCCCGGCAGGCCAGAGCCGCAGGTGGATCCGGCCGGCGCGCTCCAGGCATTCGCGCAGCCCGCTCAAGACGCAGTCCCGGGCCGCATCCGTGGTCCAGGCCGCGTCCAGCACGTCGACGCTGTCGCGGCCGAGCCGAAGCATCGCCGCGCCCTCGCCGGACCGGCCTTCCGCGACCAAGCCCCATTCCGGCTCGCCGACGCCGCGCGCTCGCGCCAGCTCGCGCAGGCGGCGCAGCTGGAAGCGCAGCGTCCATCCGTCGCGCGCCAGCGCAAACGCGAGGTCACCGCGCGACGCGGCGAACAGGCCCGTCATCAGCGGCTCGTCCCCGGCGAGCGCCGGGCGGGTGCTACCGGGCAGGCGCGGAAGCTCGCTGGCGGCGACGGTGCATTCCCGGCTCTCCAGCACGCGGAAGCCGAGCCGCTCGTAATAGCGGACGCCGATATCGGAGAAGAGAACCGCCGCCTGCCCTCCGCGCGAGGCGTAGTCCTCCATCACGGCCCGCAGCATCGCCGCCGCATGGCCGCGGCGGCGCAGCTCCGGCGGCGTGAACACCGCTCCCACGCCGAGCACGCGCAGCGGTCGCGCGGCAGAGGTGGCGCGCAGGTCGTACGCCTTCATGGCCGCGGTCAGGGTGCCGTTCACGAACCAGCCGAGGAGCCGGTAACGTTCCCTCGCTTCCGGCGCGTCGGCCAGACGGCGCTGGAACATCTGGAAGCGATCCTCGGACAGACCGCCGCCCCAGATCGGCTGGATGCCCCGGAAGTAGGCGGCCCGCTCCTCGCCGGTCAGGTCGCGCAACATCGGGCGGACGCTACCACGCGCGCGGCTTCCCGTTCGGGTTCCCATTCGGTAGGGTGCGGACGTGGACGTCCCGCTGCCAACCCGGTTCTTCTCGCTGCGGGAGGCGAACGCCCTGCTCTCCACACTCCAGGAAGAGTTCGCGCGCGCGCGCGAGCTGCGCGACGAGCTGATGGGGGTGCAGCAGAAGCTGCAGGAGGCGGGCAGCGGCATCGAAGGTCCCGACGTCACCATCGATCCCGAGGCTCCCCTGCCGGTCCAGCGGCTGCAGGCCAGGGCGGTGCGGATCATCGGGAAGCTGCGGGAGATCCTGCGCGAGGTGGCGGAGCTGGGAGTCGAAGTGAAGGCCGCCGACGGGCTCGTCGACTTCCGCAGCAAGCTGCATGGGCGGACGGTGCTGCTCTGCTGGAGGTACGGCGAGGAGCGCGTCGCGTTCTTCCACGAGCTGGACTCCGGTTTCGCCGGACGGCGCCCGCTGCCCGACGACGGCGACTTCGTCGGCGATTTAATGCACTAGTCGCGGCCGCCGAAGGCGGCTTGGCGACCATGCTTTCAGGCTGTACCGGTCATGAGACGTGCTCCGTCGGCTATCCGACCTCCGCCACGAGGGCGAGTCCGCTCTCGGGCGCCCTCTGCACCGCCGGCTTGCGCCGGAGCCGATCCGCGAGGGCATCGGTCACCGACACGAGCACGAACACCACCGCGACCAGCGTCGCCGCGCGGTCGTAGAACCCGAGCTGGACCGCATTGTAGAGCGCAAGCCCGAGCCCGCCTCCGCCTGCGAGGCCCACCACGGTCGAGACGCGCAGGTTGTTTTCCCAGCGAAGCAGGGTGTAGCTCGCGAGGGTCTCGCGCGCTTGCGGCCAGGCGGCCCAGACCAGCCGCTGGAGCGCGGGAGCGCCGATTGCGCGAAGCTCCTCGGGCGCTCCGGTGGGGACCTCCTCGAGGGTCTCGGCGTACAGCTTTCCCAGGACACCCGCGGTGTGCAGCCCGAGCGCGAGCACGCCCGCGAATGGTCCGAGGCCCACGGCGAGAATGCAGAGGAGCACCCAGACGAGCTCGGGGATCGAGCGCAGCACGGCGAGCGTCGCGCGGGCGACGCCGTACGCCAGCGCGCGCAACCGCCGCAGGCGCGCCTCCGGATCGAACATGATCGACGCCGTCGCCGGTACGGCCAGGATCGCGCCGAGCACGACGCCGAGGACCGTCCCGACGACCGAGATGGCCACGGTCTGCCAGAGCGGCGTCAGGATCGAGGCGAGGAACGGCGGGGACAAGTCGGGCGGGAAGAGCTGGGCTGCAAACCGCGCGACATGCGGGAGGACATCCGGCGCCAGCAGCGACCCGAACCCGGCCTCCGCGAAGGCGACGACCGCCACGATGACCCAGAGGAAGCGGAATCCGCGCCGCATCGGGCGGAGCTCGAGCGGAGCCTGGAGGAGGCCGCTGCCGTGGACCGCGTTCCGCCGGAACCGCCCGCGCAAGGCGCGGCTGAGCGCGTCGACGCAGAGGACCAGCACGACGAACGCGCCGAGCAGGGTCGTCACCTGTCCGTACTCGAAGAGGCGCATGGAGAGCGTGATCTCTGCGCCGATGCCTCCCGCTCCGACGAAGCCGAGCACGGCCGCTGACCGCACGCAGCATTCGAAGCTGTAGAGCGTGTATGCGGCGACGGACCCGGCCGCCTGCGGCCAGATCGCCGCGACGAATACTTGCAGCGGCGAAGCGCCCGCCGCATGCAGCGCCACGACCGGCGCTTCGGGGACGGCCTCGAAGAGGTCGGCATAGACGCGTCCGAGCACGCCTGCGTAGCTCACCGCCAGCGCGAGCGTCCCGGGCAGCGGACCGAGGCCGAACGCGACCACGAAAAGTAGCGCCCAGACCAGGTCGGGAACCGCGCGCAAGAACCTTGCGATGCCCCGCGCCGCGAGGCTCAGCAGCGCGAGTGGTCCTCCCTCGCGGCCATCGACGAGCGGACCGCGCCTCCACAGGCTCGCGGTGGCGAGGACGCCCAGGCAGAGCCCGAGAATGACCGAGAGCGCCGTACCAGCGATGGAGATGGCGAGCGTACGGACCGTCGCGGCCGCCGCGACGCCGAGGAAGCCCGGCGAAAGATCCGGGGGAAAGAGGCCGCGAACGAACGCTCCGACGGCCCGCAGGTTCGCGGGATCGACGAGCGACGAAGGCGCCACCCCGGCCCCCACCCAGCAGAGGATGAACGCGGCGCCGACCGCGCCGCCGAGGGCCACGCGCTTCACCCGGCCCCCCCGTACAGTTCCTCGAGGCGGACAGAGGTCACTTCGGCCGCCGGAAGATCGAAGAGGACCTGGCCGCCCCGCAGCCCGACGATGCGCGGGAAACGTTCGAGCGCCAGCGCGACGTCGTGGAGCAGCGCGACCAACGTCCGCCCCTCGCAGATGCGCAACAACAGATCGGCGAGCTGGGCCGTGAGACCGGGATCGAGCGAGGCAAACGGCTCGTCGGCGAGCACCACCGGTGGATCCTGCACCAGCACGCGCGCCAATGCGACGCGCTGCTGCTGTCCTCCCGACAGCTCGTCGACGCGTGCGGCGGCGCGATCTGCAAGGCCGACGGTGGCGAGGGCGGAAAGCGCGGCGCCCACCTCGTCATCGGGCGGAGCGACCAGGGCGCGCACCGACCGCGCCAGGGACCAGCTCGCGATCCGCCCGCAGAGCGCGTTCTGCAGCGCCGTCAGCGGCGGCACCAGCGAGGGGTTCTGGAAGACGGTGCCGATTCCCCGGCGAAGACGGCGCAGGTCGCCTCCGCGCAGTCCGGAAGAATCCCGGCCGTCGATGTGCACGGTGCCGGCGCTCGGGCGCAGCGTCGCGTTCAGGATGCGCAAGAGGGTGGATTTGCCGGCGCCGGACGCGCCGAGGATCGCGATCCGCTCGCCCCGGCGGATGTGCAAGCTCACATCGTGCAGCGCCTGCACGCGGCCGGTGCGGCTCGGATACACCAGGCCGACGCGCTGCAGCTCGAAGCTCATTTCAAGAGGCCTGCCTCGAGCGCGGCCTCGCGCAGCGCGGCGTAATCGGCGTCTCGAGCCGGAACGTATTTGCTGGCGGAAAGCGCCTCGAGAATCGCGCGGCGCTGCGGATCTGCCCGATCGAGCGCGAGGAAGGAGTCGCGCACCGCGTCGGCCTTCCGCGCATCGAGGCCTTTGCGTGCCACCCACACGTAGTCGAAGAAAGGCGGGGTCGTCCAGAAGACCCGCACTTTCGCCGGATCGATCTTGCCCTGCGAGGTCATTCGCTGGAACACCGCTTCGTCGAGGGCACCCGCGTCGACCTTCCCGTTCGCCACGGCCAGCAGGGTCGCGTCATGGCCGCCCGTATAGATGGCCTTCGCGATCACCTCCCGATCCACGCCGTTGCGGCGCATGAAGTATTCCGGCATCAGGTGTCCGGAGAGCCGGCCTGGGTGATGAACAAGCTGTGGAACTCGCGGTCGCGCTCGCGCTGCACGAGCGGCTTCACTCCCGCGCGCTTCGACGCCTGCACGTACGTGAACCCGCCCAGGTGCGCGATGTCGACCTGGTCGTTCACCAAGGCTTCCACCACGGCCGCGTAGTTGGTCGGGATGGTCATCTGCACTTCGCCGCCGGTGCTGCGCGCGAGGTGATCGACGAGCGGCTGCATTTCGCGGGTCGCCTTCCCCGGGTCCGTGGTTGGGATCATGCTGACCCGCAGCGGCTGCGCCGGATCGGCGCTCTTGCAGGAAGCGGCGCAAAGGGCGAGGAGAAGCAGGGGAAGACTTCTGCGCATGGGAATCTTCATAACGCGTACCGCGAAAAGAAACAGTCGCTAAGACGGCTGGCGCGCGATCAGCTCGATCTCCACCCGTGCCCCTCTGGGCAGCGCCGCCACCTGGACCGTGCTTCGCGCCGGTAGGTTGCGCGGGAAGCGCTGGCCGTAGATCTCGTTCACGGTGGCGAAGTCGGCGAGATCGACGACGAAGATGGTGGCCTTCACCACGTTCTCGAATCCGGCGCCCGCGCCCTCGAGCACGGCGGAGAGGTTCTCCATCACCCGCTCGGTCTGCGCGCGGATGTCGCCGTCGACCATCTGCTGCGTCTTCGGATCGAGCGCGATCTGTCCGCTGGTGAAGATCAGGTCGCCCGCGGCCACCGCCTGCGAGTAGGGGCCGATCGCCTTGGGCGCCTTCTCCGTCGATACCGTTCGCTGCGGCATGCCGCGCGCAACTACGCCCGCGCGCCCGCGACGTCAAGCGCGTCGGATCATTTGACCCGGACGCAGCGCTCCCCGTCCTTGTTGTCGGGCCGGTACTCGTACTCCCCGATCCAACCCTGGGCCTTGTTCTGCAGCGTGCAGGCGCTGCACTCGACCCGCCTCTCGCCCGCGACCCGGTCGCAATCGGAGACGTCCTTGATGGCATGCGCGCATCCGGCGGCAGCCAGGAGCAGAAGAAGAACGGCTCGCTTCATACCCTCTCCACGGAGTGCACGCCCGGGATCTGGCCGATGGCGCGCAGCACGTTGTTGAGCTGCTTCACGTCCGCGATCTCGACCTCGAAGGTGCTCACGGCGCCATCGCCGTTGGCGCGCGCGTTCGCCTGCACGATGTTCACGCCGACTTCGGCGAACGTCTCGCTCATCCGGGCGAGCAGGCCCTTGCGGTCGTCGCTCATCACCCGGAGATTCACCACCCGCTTGAACTCCCCGTGCACGTCCCAGGCGACGTCGACCCGGCGCTCGGGGTCGGTCTCCATCGCCTTGCGGCAACCCTGGACGTGGACGGTGACGCCGCGCCCGCGGGTGATGAACCCGACGATGGGGTCGCCCGGCACCGGAGCGCAGCACTTCCCGTAGCGCACCAGCACGTCGTCGACGCCCCCGATACGCACCCCGCCGGAGGTGCGCGACCGCTGCGCCACGCGCCGGAAGAGCTGGGTGAGGGCGCTGGTCGTCCCGTTCCCGTCGCCGTCGATCTTCTCCGCCGGCTTCAGCTTCTCCTGCGGATACAGCTTGTGCAGCACGTTCGCCGCCGAGAGCTTCCCGTACCCCACGGCGCTCACCAGATCGTCGGCGCGCGAGTGCCCCATGTCGTTCGCCGCCTTGAGGAACTCGTGCGTCTTGGCGATCTTGGTGAAGTTCAGATCGAAGCGCTTGAACTCCCGCTCCAGCAGGTCGCGGCCGATGTCGATGCTGCGCTCCCGCTGTTGCGTCTTGATGAAGTTGCGGATCTTCGCCTGCGCCCGGCTGGTCTTGACGAAGCTGAGCCAGTCCTTGTTCGGCCGGGCGTTCGGGCTGGTGAGGATCTCGACGCTGTCGCCGTTCTTCAGCTTGTAGCGGAGCGGGACGATCTTGCCGTTTACCTTGGCCCCGACGCAGTGCGCTCCTACCTCAGAGTGGACCGCGTAGGCCAGGTCGACGGGAGTGGACCCGAGCGGAAGGCTCTTCACGTCGCCCTTGGGAGTGAAGACGAACACCTCGTCCTGGAACAGGTCCACCTTCACCGTTTCCAGGAACTCCCGCGGATCCTTCAGGTCCTGCTGCCACTCCATCAGCTGGCGCAGCCAGGCGAACTTCTGCTCGTCCTTGCCGCCGGTCTTGCCTTCCTTGTACGCCCAGTGCGCCGCGATGCCCTCCTCGGCGATCCGGTGCATCTCCTCGGTGCGCATCTGGATCTCGATGCGCTCGCCGGTGGGGCCGATCACGGTGGTGTGCAGCGACTGGTACATGTTCGGCTTGGGGATGGCGATGTAGTCCTTGAACCGTCCCGGCACCGGCTTCCAGAGGGAATGGATGAGCCCCAGCGCCTCGTAGCAGGCGGGGACCGTCTTGAGGATGAGCCGGAAGGCGACCACGTCGTGCAGCTGCGTCACCGAGGAGAGGCCGTGTTTCCGCATCTTCTTCCAGATGCTGTAGACGTGCTTGGGCCGGCCGTGCACGTCGGCCTCGAGGCCGGCCTCCTTCAGTTTGGTCTGGAGCAGCTCGACGACGTCGGCGATGAACTTCTGCCGGTCCTTCTGGCTCTGCGCGAGCTGCGTCTCGACGTCGGCGTACTCGCCCGGCTTCAGGTACTTGAAGGCGAGGTCCTCCAACTCGATCTTGATCCACTGGATTCCCAGGCGGTTCGCCAGCGGCGCGTAGATGTCCAGGGTCTCCTGCGCGATGCGTTGCTGAGCGTCGGGCCGCATGTGCTCCAAGGTGCGCATGTTGTGCGTGCGGTCGGCCAGCTTGACCAGGATCACCCGGATGTCCTTGGCCATCGCCACCAGCATCTTGCGGAAGTTCTCCGCCTGCTTCTCCTCGACGCTGACGGCCTGGGACGACTGGAAGGTGCCGAGTTTGGTCACCCCCTCGACGAG
>WNFT01004453.1_pt1 | contig 15734 bp, 18 predicted proteins | sample 5400191 | NCBI WGS metagenome assembly WNFT01 (sample SAMN13153359, study PRJNA577476) | soil metagenome | isolation source: 80 cm saprolite under Madrone tree | place: USA:California | collected 2016-06-14 | reverse complement strand
CGGCACGGAGCAGACTAGTATTGCGATTCCCGAACGTGCTTGAGGGCGCTGCCTATGAACGTCATCCGAAGCTTGCTGATCGCCGCTGCCGCCGCCCTACTCGCCGCGCCGGCGGCAACGGCGCAGACCGCGCCCAAACTCAAGGTCGGCCTGATGCTGCCGGCCTCCGGCACGTACGCGGCGCTCGGGACGGCCATCGAAAACGGCTTCAAGCTGTACGTCGCCGAACAAGGCGGCAAGCTCGCTGGGCGCGAGGTCGAGTTCGCCCAGGTCGACGACGAGTCCGACCCGGCCAAGGCCACCGACAACGTCAACAAGCTGCTCAAGCGCGATAGCGTCGATGTGCTGGTCGGTTCCGTGCATTCCGGCGTGGCAATGGCGATGGCCAAGGTCGCCAAGGACACCGGCACCCCGCTGATCGTGCCCAACGCCGGCGCTGCGGCCGTGACCGGTTCCATGTGCGCGCCCAACATTTTCCGCAGCTCGTTCTCCAACTGGCAGCCCGGTTATGCGATGGGCGAGGTGGTTGCGGCCAAGGGCCACAAGAACGTGGTGACCATCACCTGGCACTACGCCGCCGGCGACGAATCGGTGCGCGGTTTCAAGGAAGCCTTCGAGAAGGCCGGAGGCAAGGTGGTCAAGGAACTGAGCCTGCCGTTTCCGAACGTCGAGTTCCAGGCCCTGCTGACCGAGATCGCCGCGACCAAACCCGATGCCGTCTACACCTTTTTTGCCGGCGGGGGCGCGGTCAAGTTCGTCAAGGACTACGCGGCCGCGGGTCTGAAGAAGAGCATTCCGCTCTATGCCGCGGGCTTCCTGACCGACGGCACGCTGGAGGCGCAGGGTGCCGACGCCGAGGGCCTGTTGACCACGCTGCACTACGCCGATGACCTGGGAACGCCGCGCGACAAGGCGTTTCGCCTGGCTTACGCCAAGGCTTACAAAGTACAGCCCGACGTTTACGCGGTGCAAGGCTACGATGCGGCGCAGATGCTCGCCGCGGGCCTGACCGCGGTCAAGGGCGATCTGACCCGCAAGCCCGAGTTCGACTCGGCCATCGAGAACGCGAAGATCGACAGCCCGCGCGGTGCCTTCACGCTGTCCCGGTCGCACAACCCGGTGCAGGACATCTATCTTCGTCAGGTCGTAGGCAAAGAGAACAAACTGGTCGGGGTGGCCAGCAAGGCGCTGGCCGACCCGGGCCAGGGCTGTTCAATGTAAGGCGCGCGCCTTACGCTTCGGCCCGGACACCCGGGCCGCGCCGGGCCGGCCCGTAGCAGGCTTCGCCGATGGACCTTGCCATCTTCCTGATTCAGTGCCTGAACGCGCTGCAGTACGGCCTGCTGCTGTTCCTGGTCGCCTCGGGGCTGACGCTGATCTTCGGAATCATGGGCGTCATCAACCTGGCGCACGGCAGCTTCTACATGATCGGTGCTTACATGGCCTATGCACTGGCGCCAATCGTCGGCGCCACCTTCGGCGGCGGTTTCTTTGCAACGCTGCTGGTGGGTCTCGTGCTCTCGGTGCTGCTGGGTTATGTGCTCGAGTGGGCCTTCTTCAGCTTCCTCTACGATCGCGAACACCTGCAGCAGGTGTTGATGACCTATGGTCTGATCCTGGTCTTCGAAGAGCTGCGCAGCCTGCTGGTGGGTGACGAGGTGCATGGCGTCGCGCCACCCGAGGTCCTGTCCGGCGCTCTGCCGCTGGGTGGGTTGATGACCTACCCGGTCTATCGCCTGTTCATCTCGGGCGTGTGCCTTGTGGTGGCAATCGGCATGTACCTGGTCTTCACGCGCACACGGCTGGGCATGATGATCCGCGCCGGCAGCACCAATCGGGAAATGGTGCAATCGCTCGGCATCGACATCCGGTTTCTGTACCGCGTGGTGTTTGCCGGCGGCGTCGCGCTCGCGGTCCTCGCCGGTATGATCGCCGCGCCGGTCTCGTCGGTGTACCCCGGTATGGGCAACACCGTGCTGATCGTCTGCTTCGTGGTAGCGGTGATCGGCGGCATCGGCTCGATCCGCGGCGCGCTGCTGGCCGCGGTGCTGGTCGGCGCGGTGGATACGTTCGGCAACGTGCTGCTGCCGCAGGCCGCCGGCGTGCTCATCTACGTGCTGATGGCGCTGATCCTGCTGTGGAAGCCGCAGGGCTTGTTCCGCGCAGGCTAGCGCCGCGGACGCAGATGGATCGATCCGGAGCCCTTTTCGCCGTTCTCGCGTTCCTCGCACTCGCAGCGGTCCCGGCGGTGGCAGGTTCGTTCGGCGTCGACCTCGTCACCAAGATCATGATCTACGCGATCTTCGCTCTGAGTCTCGAACTGCTGGCCGGCAGCACCGGACTGGTGTGCTTCGGCCAGGCGGCTTTCTTCGGCATTGGTGCCTACGCCACGGTGCTGCTGTCACCGCAGCATGGGCCGCCCTCGCTCGTGTGGATGCTGCCGGCGAGCGTGCTGTGCGCCGCCGCCTACGCGCTGATCGTCGGCGCCCTGTCGCTACGGACGAAGGGAGCGTATTTCATCATGGTCACGCTCGCCTTCGCGCAGATGGCGTACTACGTGGTGCACGACACGCCGCTGGGCGGCGGCACCGACGGCATCTACCTGGCCACCAAGCCGGTGCTTGGCCCCTGGCTTGATCTGAACAAGCCGCTGGCCTTTCTTGGCTTCACGCTAGGCTGCCAGGCCGCAGTATTCGTCTTTCTCGCACTGCTGCTGCGGTCGCGCTTCGGGCGCGCGCTCGCGGGTATCCGCGTCAATGAGCAGCGCATGCGCGCCAGCGGCTTCTCGACCTACCCGTACAAGCTGGCGGCTTTCGTCATCTCGGGCGCGATCGCAGGGCTGGCGGGCTTTCTGTTCGCGGTCAAAGATGGCTTCGTGACCCCCGAGCTGCTGAGCTGGCACCTGTCGGCCGCGGTGCTGGTGATGGTCATTCTGGGTGGGCTTGGCCATCTGCGCGGCGCGCTGATCGGGGCGTTCGCGTTCGCGCTGCTGCAGGAGTTCTTTCAGTCCGAGGCGATCTTCGGTGCCTTCGCCAGGCATTGGCATCTGGGCTTGGGTCTGACGGTCATCGCCTGTGTCGCCTTGCTGCCGCACGGCCTGGTGCAGGTGCCCGGGCAACTGCGCGAGCGCCTGCTCGGGCGGGCACAGCGCAGCGCAACGGAAATGCGGAATGAGCCGCTCTGAGATCCTGTTGCGTTGCCGCGAGATCACGCATCGCTGGGGCGGCCTGGTCGCGGTCGATCGCGTCTCGCTGGAACTCGAACGCGGCAGCGTTCACGCGGTGATCGGTACCAATGGCGCCGGCAAGTCCACGCTGGTCGACATCCTGTCCGGAGAGATTGCGTCGGCCGCTGGCCGGGTCGAATTGCTGGGGCAGGACGTGACCGGCTGGTCGCAGCCGCGACGCGCCAGTGCGGGTCTGGGGCGAAGCTATCAGCGCACCACCATCTACCCGAGCTTCACGGTGCTGGAGAACTGCCGCCTCGCGGCGCAGGCGCGCGCGCAGAAACCGTGGGCCTGGTGGCGCGACGCGCAACGCTGCAAGGCCAGCATCGCAGAGGCCCGCAACGCGGCGCAGCGGGCCGGCCTCGAGGAACTTCTCGATCGTTACGCGGGGCTGCTGTCGCACGGTCAGAAGCGCCAGCTCGAGATCGCCCTGTGCCTGGCCACGAAGCCCCGGGTGCTGCTGCTCGATGAGCCGCTCGCCGGCATGGGCGCCGGGGAGACCGAGCGCATGCTGAACCTGCTCGGCGAGCTGAAGGCAGACCACGCGATCCTGCTGGTCGAACACGACATGGACGCGGTGTTCCGCATCGCAGATCGGATCACCGTGATGGTCAATGGCGCGGTCATCGCATCCGACACCCCGCAGGCGGTGCGCGCGAATCCGGAGGTGCAGCTGGCCTACCTCGGGTGCGATTGACACATGGCCTACCCGGAATTGATCGTCGACGCACGGGCCGTCCACGCCTGGTACGGTTCCAGCCATGTTCTGCACGGCATCGACCTGCAGATCGCGCGCGGGGAAACGGTGGGGCTGCTCGGCCGCAACGGCATGGGCAAGAGCACGCTGATCCGCACCTTGCTCGGCCATGTGAGGCAGCGCAACGGGCATATCAGCCTGTTCGGCCAGGATTGCTCGCGTGCCAGGCCGCACCAGGTGGCGCGCCTGGGCCTGGCCTACGTGCCCGAAGGCCGTGGCATCTTCCCCACCCTCACGGTTCGCGAAAACCTGGTGATGGCCGCGCGCCGAGGCCGCGACGGCCGCAACGACTGGCCGTACGAGCGAGTGCTGCAGACCTTTCCGCGTCTGTCCGAGCGCCTGCGCAACCTGGGCGCACAGCTGTCCGGCGGCGAGCAGCAGATGCTGTCGATCGGCCGCGCGCTGATGACGCATCCCGAGTTGATATTCCTCGACGAGGCCACCGAAGGCCTGGCGCCGTTGATCGTGATGGAAATCTGGCGAGTGATCGGCGAGATCTGTGCCAGCGGCATCGCCGCACTGATTGTCGACCACGACTACCGAAAGGTGCTGGCGCGCTGCGACCGCACCGTGGTACTGCAAAAAGGCCAAGTGGTGCTGCAGGGCTCCTCTGAAGAAGTGACCGGCAGCGAGTCCCTGGCGGCCTACCTCGGCGTCTGACACCGATCGCTTTATCGGGCCAGACCGACTTGCGGCAGTCGGCCGGGCGCCGCGATCGGCCGTGCTCAATGGTCCAGATGCAGATACCTTGGCTGGCGCGGCAGCCGCAAGCTGACCAGGAACGCGACCACCAGCATCGCGGTCACGTACCAGTAAAAGGCCGATTCGTGGCCGATCGACTTCAGACCAAGCGCGACATACTCGGCTGAGCCGCCGAAGAGCGCGTTGGCCACCGCGTAGGCCAGGCCCACGCCCAGGGCACGGACCTCGGCCGGGAACAGTTCCGCCTTCACGATACCGCTGATCGAGGTGTAGAAACTGACGATCGCCAAAGCGACGACGATCAGCCCGCCGGCGAGGAACGGACTGGTGACCGTCTTCAGCGCGGTCAGTATCGGCACGGTCGCCAGCGTGCCCAGCGTGCCGAACAACAGCATGTTGTTGCGCCGGCCGATCCGGTCCGAAAGAGCGCCGAACAGCGGCTGCATGCACATGTAGATGAACAGGCAGACGGTCATCACGTTGCTGGCGGTCTTGATCGACATTCCGACCGAGTTGACCAGGTACTTCTGCATGTACGTGGTGAAGGTGTAGAAAATCAGCGAGCCGCCCGCGGTATAGCCCATCACCGTGAAAAAGGCGCTCTTGTTGTTACGGAACAAGCCCGCCAGGGTGCCGGCCTCTTTGCTGCCTCTCGTTTGCGCCGTCGAGGTCTCGGTCAGGGTGCGGCGCAGCAGCAGCGCGACGACCGCGGTCACGGCCCCGACCACGAACGGAATGCGCCAGCCCCAGTCCTTCAGCTCGCGCTCGTCCAGCAGTTGCTGCAGGATGACGACCACGATCACCGCCAGCAACTGCCCGCCGATCAGCGTCACGTATTGAAACGACGATAGGAAGCCGCGCTGCCCGCGAAACGCGACTTCGCTCATGTAGGTGGCGGTGGTGCCGTACTCGCCGCCAACCGACAGGCCCTGCAGCAGCCGGGCCAGCAGCAGCAGGACCGGGGCCGCCGCGCCGATACTGGCGTAGGTGGGCAGGCAGGCGATCATGAGCGAGCCCAGGCACATCAGCGTGACCGAAGTGACCAGGGCGGTCTTGCGGCCGCGCTGATCGGCGATGCGGCCGAACATCCAGCCTCCGATCGGCCGCATCAGAAAGCCGGCCGCAAAAATCCCCGCCGTGTTCAGCAGCTGGGCGGTGGGATCCGACTTCGGGAAAAACGCGGGCGCGAAGTAAATCGCGCAAAACGCGTAGATGTAGAAGTCGAACCACTCGACCAGGTTTCCGGACGAGGCAGCGACAATCGCGAAAACCCGCGAGCGCTTCTCTTCAAACGTGTAATTGGGAGCAGGACTGATCGGAACGGCGCTCATGTCGGCTCGGCACCTTTTTCGCTGTCGCAGCAGGATAGCGCGAAAGCGTCCTCGAACGCCCCAAATTCGAGCAACTGACGGGCCAAGCCCCGGCAACCCGGAACGCCCGCCGAGGTCCCGGCCGGCACGGCCTCCTGGGTCGTCGAGCAGACGCAAGCACCGGCGCCAAAGTAACTTTCGTCAATAGAAGGACGGCGCCAACTCGGTCACCATTCGTTTCGACGCATTCACGCGCTCCGCCCTTCCAACAAGTAAAGGCCGGCCATGTACAGCACCATCACTCGCCGCGGGCCCTTCGTCGTGCTGCTGGTACTGGCGGCCCTCTTCGCCGTCTACCGCTATCTTGAATCCAGGGTCGAGCTGCTTGCGCGGGAGATGCAAGAAGAGTCGTCGGTGCACGGCGACCCCACAAAAAGACCTCTCGATCCGCAACGGGAGGCAGCGTGGCTTGCTTCTCAGCGCTCATCGACTGGTGCAACGACTCCGCTTCCGGACGATGACTCCGTAGTCACGCTAACGCGAAGAGGTTGCATGGGGTCCTGCCCCGCCTATTCCGTGTCGATCTATCGCTCCGGTCGCGTGGAATTTGCCGGGGACCGCTGGGTTTGCACGCCGCGGCCTTCGCCGATCGTTATCGATCGCGGTGCAGTTGCGCAGCTTGTGAATGGTCTTAAGGCAGTGAGCTTCGACACAATGCCAAGCTACACGTGGGGCCACGGGGGAGATGGCCCAGCGGCAACGATTACCTTCAGACAGCAGAATGTGGCACACCAGGTCGATCACGAAATCGGAGACTTCGCGGCTCCGCGACTGTTGGATTGGATCGAGAAAAGAATCGATGAAGTCTCCGGCACTGCTTTGTGGCTTCCAACGCATGAAGGCTATCGGCTGACGTGCGTGCTGCCCGATGGAACGAAGCAAAGTTGTCGGCCGGTTGATGGCGGTCACACCTGTAAGCCGATTCAGGGTATTCGTTCCTGATCAAGCATTCAACGGTCTCGAGGCGCGCGGAATGCGCTGCTTTTCCAGCCAGTGCACGACGCCCGCAAACACACCGTAGAACACGAGCGCCGTGATCGCAGCGGCCTTATCCGACACCGGTGGAGGCCCGAAAAATGCGATCCATTGGACTGCCGCCATCGCGATACCGAAAATCACCATGCCGTACCGACCGGCACGAGAGACGGGCTCGGTCGCTTTTAGGTACAGATACATTCCACCAAAAAGCACGGCCAGTTCGAGCAGAAAGGCGGGCACAGGGTAATTCCACAGTCCCAGCCCCACCTTGAAGGTATCGTCGTACAAAGGCAGGTCGGGCCGATGCACCAGCAAGTCGAGCACCCAATGCGAGAAAACGGCCGCGCCAACGATGAGGGCAGCTAAGCTGCCATCGACCCTGCGAACCAGGTAGTAGATAAAGCCCGCCGCGGTGGACCACAGCACCGCACCGACCAAACTGTGCGTGTACGGCATGTAATAAAGATCGAGCGGATTGGTCGCCGTGATGCCGGGCACGATTCGGACTTTCTCGATGCCCAGCAAGACAAAAACGGCCCACCACACATCAACGAGCTGGACCGCTACGAAGACAACCCACAAAGGGATCGATTTACTCGCAGCTTTTGCCGCGAATGCTGGCCCGTAGTGACCTACAAACACTTACCCTCCTGTAAACCGCTGACATCGCGTCGCACAATGTACCCTGGCCCACGGGACTCGTCCGGCCCGCGAAGCTCGTACGAAACGCGCCGTTGGGCGCAGGCCGGAGAGAGCCCTGCGCGACGCAGTTGTCTTTCCGGAACAACGGAGCAAACTACTTGGGGCCGACCGTCACCCGTGCTTAGTGCCGAAGCTGATCTGTCTATTCGCACAAGGAGGCTGTCATGTCGATTCCCTTGCGCTTGACGAACTACCTCGAGCAGTTCGGTGCAGGCTTCGAAATCCGCGAGCATCAGCGCAGCCGTAGCAGCGCAGAAACCGCTCGCACCGCAAGTATCCCGCCGAACCAGCTCGCCAAGTCGGTGATCGTCGAAGACGACGCAGGCTGCGTGATGGCCGTGGTGCCGGGTGACAAGACCGTCAGTTTGGGCGAGCTCGCCCGCCTGCTCGGCCGCACGGGCTTGCGGTTGTCCGACGAGGACCGCATTTCCACGCTCTTCGGTGATTGCGATCGCGGAGCGGTGCCCCCGGTCGGCATGGCTTGGGGCATCGAGACGATTGTCGATGATGAGCTTGAGGCGTGCGAAGTCGTGTATGCGGAGGCCGGCGATCACGAGCACCTCCTGCGGATGTCGCACCAGCAATTCCACGAGCTGATGGGTGCAACTCGGCACGGGCGCTTCTGCAAGCTGCCGACGCACTGAGTCGGACACGCTCCGGGCTGCGACGGCCCGCGTCGACGGCCGGCTGCAAGATCCGGGACTCTCCGGACTCAAAGTGGACGAACTGCTCGACCGGCTGCGCAAAGAGCCGCGCTTTCGGGAGATCGAGCACAGTCCGACAGCGTCGCGCTCATGGCTCTTGTACCCTTCCGGCTCTTTGCTGAATTCCCGTTGCTGAATTTCCTTGTAGGTCCGCAAAATAGCGCATCGCGGCCGCAACCGCCGCCAGGAGATCCGAGGTGCACCCCCGAACGCGGCTGGAGTTCACCAGCGACAACATCACCGGCGCCTCGCCAGAGATCCTGGCCGCGCTCGCGCGTGCCAACGAAGGCGCGCAGGCATCCTACGGCAGCGACGCCCACACCGCCGCCCTCGAACGGCTCGCCGAGTCGCTCTTCGAGCGGCCGGTCGCGATCCTGCCGGTGGCGACCGGCACCGCTGCGAACGCGCTCGCCCTCTCGGTGCTCGCCCGTCCGTTCGAAGCGATCTATTGCCACGCCGTCGCCCACGTGATGACCGACGAGTGCGGCGCGCCGGAGTTCTACGCCGGGGGCGCCAAGCTCCTGGGCCTGCCCACGCGCGACGGACGCTTGCGGCCGGAGCAGCTCGCCGAGGCCGTGGGATTCGTCCGTTCGATGGGGGTCCACCACGTGCAGCCCGCCGCCGTCACCGTCTCGCAGGCGACCGAGTGGGGAACGATCTACACCCCCGAGGCGCTCGCCGCGCTCGCTGCGCAGGCGCACGGCCTCGGACTGAAGGTCCACATGGACGGGGCGCGCTTTGCGAACGCGGTCGTGCGGCTCGGGTGCACACCGGCCGAGGCGACCTGGCGGGCAGGCGTCGACATCCTGTCGCTCGGCGCGACGAAGAACGGGGCGCTCGCCGCCGAAGCGGTCGTCGTGTTCGATCCCACGCTCGCCGGAGAACTTGCGTTTCGCCGCAAGCGCAGCGGACACCTCTGGTCGAAGATGCGGTTTCTGAGCGCCCAGTTGAGCGCGTATTTGACGGACGACCTCTGGCTGCGGAACGCGCGGCAGTCAAACGCAATGGCCGATCGGCTCGCCGCCGGGCTCGCCGCGATTCCGGGTGCGCGCCTGGTGCAGCCGGTCGAAGCGAACGAACTGTTCGTCGTGCTGCCCGAGCCGGTCACCGCGCGACTTCGCGGGTGCGGTTTCCAGTTCTACGACTGGCCGTCGCCGCCAGGTGAGGTCGGAGCAGTCGTGCGGCTCGTAACGTCCTACGACATGCGGGCGTCCGACGTCGACGGGTTTCTCGCGGTCGCGAGCGCAGCGTAGGCGCCGGCGAGGAAAAGGTCGAACGATCGGCATCGGCGCGCGAAGCGCCGGGCGGCCTCCGGCCCCTTCGTATTTAGAAATGGAATGAAACGTCGGCGCCGACCGTCCACCCGCTAAAGTTGGATCCCCAGATATACGATCCTCCGATTCCCATCCACTGCACTTTCCAAAGCTGATTTAGAAAGTCCAGCACCAGGCGTCCGTGGACCTCGTACAGATGCTGCGCATCGAGCCCCTCTTTCAGGTCGCCGAAGAGCTCGGTGCGGCTGAAGAAACCACCGGTGCGCAATTCGTGGCCGTACACACGTTCGCCCAGCGGGACGTCCACGTCGATCTTGTCCGCCAGGGACCCCGAATCGCCATCGACGATGTCTCTTGAGTCGGAACTGCTGAAGCTCTCGGTATGAAAAAACGTCGGATCCGAAGACAATGTGAAGATCGTGCGGTGCCAGGTGAGCAGGTACTGAATGTTCACGGCTGGCCGCACCGTCCAGGTGTTCTCGTTCCACCCAACCAGGCCCATCCGAGTCACGCGACCCAGGTTAGCCTGAATGAAGGCGCTGGTAGCCGTGAATTCGTTCGACGTGTGCCCGTACATCCCCATCAGGGTCGGTGCCAAGCTCAAGCGGTTGTTCAGCCAGAAGCGCGCGCCCGCGCCGAACTGGATCGCGAAGGTCTTGAACTCGTTGGTGCCGCCGCTCAGCACGCCCGAATGAACGTAGCTCTTCGCGTCGACGTACCCCATGCTGCCCTGCAGCCGGGGCTGCCACGCGATGTCCGAATTGCCCAGCTTCCGCGGCTCGCCAACGTCGCCGGAGCCCCCGAACTTGGAAATGTCCAATTCCATATCGTTTTCACCGGTGAACCTGTAGCGGCCGCCCGAGAGCCCGAAATCGCCTCCCAGGATCGTCAGAGCTTCGACACGGTTGCCGATGGTGTTCCGGATGCTGTCCTCTTGGCCAGGCATCGTCTGGCACTGAGCCGAATGGGGAAGCAGGCCCACCAGGATCGACCCCACCGTGGCGCCGGCGCGCAGGAATGAACGTACGGAAAAGCGGTGAACTTTCAAGAGGATCGTTTTCGCCCAGGGCCTGGCATTGACCGTCGGGCGCCGCAAATCGGGCACCGATCGAGAGCTTCTGCACCTGCAGGGCGACCGCGCCGATGGCTCTAATCACGGGCGCTCGATGGTGCGTGCAGCGATTGTGGCGCGAGAGAGCCAGTGCTCAACGATCGAGAAAGCCGGCTTTTCCGGCATCGCGATCCGCTCCTTCAGTCCGGACGGTTGCCGCGGGCCGCACGTCCTTGAGTGCACAGACCCAACAAAGGGCCTTGGTCACGTTACCGCCTGGCGCTGCTTGAACTCGGGGCGGTCGCAGGCCGCGGTCTGCAGCAACGGGTCGTCGCGGTCCAGCGCTTCGAGGTCAGCCAACGTCACACTGGCGGAGCGGTGCCGAATCACAGCAGAATCCTAGGCGTACGGGCCTGCCGCGGCTTGCGGGCACCTGGGCGCGCAGCCCTGGATCCGGCGACTTCTTCCCGCACGACCTGGCGCACCGCTTCGAGCATCGACTTCTGCTGGATGTAGGCGACCAGCGCATCGTTGATCAGGGTCTGGTAGTTGCCTTCGCCGGCATCCTCGACGACCGAGCGGAAATAAGCGAGGACTCGATTGTCCAGGCGGATCGATATCTTTGTCTTGCCGGGTTCCGCCTTAGCCACGGCGCCGCGCCGGGCGCGCGTGAAATCGATGTCCCGATAGGTTTCAGCCGCGACCTTTTTCATACCGCACCCTCTGCCGTTTGTTCGCTTTCCATGCCGAGATGATCCGAATCACGTCGGGATCGCGATAGGTATAGATCACCACCAGAAGGTTGCCTTCGCCACTAAGACCAAGCGTCGCGAATCGCTGCTCACCGGTCGCATTGGGATCCTCCCGCGTCAGTGCCAGCTCGTCCTCGAGAACCGTCGCCGCCTCGGCAAACTTCACGCCGTGGGCAGCCTCGTTCGCCGCTGCCTTGGCAGGATCCCAGGTGATTTTCACTCCGGGATCGTATGGACAATTGTACTCCGGATCGATACCGGGAGCAGTAGCGCAACTGCCCGCTTTGCGCGGAAACGGAGGGGAATCCGTGAAGTCCGCTGATGGCCGTGATTGATACAGCAGCGAGCGCAGCCGTGGGCGCAGCAACTAGAAATGAAAAGGGCCCGGCGATCGCCGGGCCCTTTCTGTATTTGGTTGCGGGGACAGGATTTGAACCTGTGAGGTCGCGTTCCTGGCGCAGAAACCGAAGAATTGCGCCGGACAGACGCTCGCCGCGCAGTCGGCGCCGGTCGAGAAGACGCCAGGGCGAGGAAGTGATAGCATTTGATCGATCGCCTTACCATTATGTGATCGATAGGATATCTGTATGACAACTATCACCGTGTCCTCGAAATTTCAGATCGTCATTCCAGCGCGGATTCGTGAGGCGCTCGGTATTAGGCCTGGCGAGAAGCTTCATGCCATCGAGTATCGGGGCCGCATCGAGCTCGTCCCGGTGCGTTCGGTCAAGGCCGCGCGGGGATCGCTGAAGGGAATCGACACTGATGTTCCGCGGGAGGGCGATCGGGTATGAACGTGGTCGACTCCTCGGCGTGGCTCGAGTACTTCGCCGATGGACCCAACGCGGCAGTTTTCGCGAAACCGATCGAGGCTACCCGGTCGCTGGTCGTGCCGTCGCTCTCGCTATTTGAAGTGTTCAAGCGGGTGAGCCAGCAGCGAGATGAGGACGAAGCGCTGCGAGCCATTGCGGTTATGGAGCAGGGAACGGTGGTGGATCTCGATCGGGCGACGGCACTAGAGGCCGCGCGTCTCTCGATCCATCACCGCCTTGCTATGGCGGACAGCGTGATGCTTGCGACCGCGCAACGACACCGCGCCACGCTCTGGACTCAGGACGCGGACTTTGACGGTCTGCCAGGGGCGCGATACTACGCCAAGCAGTAGTGCGGCGCGACAGGCGTGAATCGGCCAACTCCGGAAGTTCGGGGTCGCCGCGGAATTTTTGCTTGAGCGGCCGTTCGCGCGAGCACGCCGAAGTAGCGATGGCGGTGGAGGCGCGGTGGGGGGCACCAAGGCGGCGAGGCGGTTGAGCAGCTTCAGCGGAGTCAGGAGCAGCGGGCCGTTGCCGCCCGGACCGGGTTTGGTGCCTCACAGAGCAAGCGTTCGGGATCCCAGTTCACGTAGCCGGTCCAAGGTGAAGGGTGGCCGAGCGCAGTAGCGCAGCAGGCGCTCGCGTCCGGCGCGGTCGGCGGCTTCGATGCGCACCGAGCCGTCCATCGAAAAGCCACCGCCATGCGCCCATTGCCCCATCGCCCGCGCGTCATCGCCCGCAAGCAGACCGCGCTGCACGAAGCTGCGTAGCACGTGCTGGCCATCGAGCCCGGCCTTGTCGTGGAAGACAACCCCGCCCGCGGCGGTGGTGTCGAACACGCCGTCGATGACGACGCAATGAAAGTGCCCAACCCAAGGAGAAACTGTGATGAAACTGCTTACAGGTGCGACCGGTACGGCCGGTTCCTTCATAGTGAACGAATTCGTGCGACGACAAGAGCCCGTACGGGTCCTGGTAAGGGACCGGGCGAAGGCGGCGGCCCTCGAAAGAGTCCCGACGGTCGAGATCGTCGAGGGCGACATGTCCCGGGGCGACACCCTGGGCCCGGCCCTGGACGGCGTCGATCGAGTCCTCATGATCTCCGCCCCGCGGATGGACATGGTCGAGACGCAGACCACATTCGTGGATGCGGCCAAGGCCACGGGCGTTCAGCACGTAATCAAGTTCTCCGGTTTGGCCGCAGCGCAGCCCGAGACCGCATTCATCTTCGGGCGCATGCACAGGGAAATCGAGGAGTACCTCGAGAAATCCGGCCTCGCATGGACGCATCTGCGGCCGACGGGCTTCATGCAGGAGTACCTGCGCGAGGCGCCGAGCGTCATCCATCAGGGCGCGCTTTTCTTCGCTCTCGGTGACGTGAGGCTCAATCCGGTCGACCTGGTCGATGTGGCCAAGGTGGGCTTTCGGCTCCTGCGCGACGGCGGGCATGAAGGCGCCCGGCTGTCCGTGACCGGCCCGGAGGCGCTCACCATGGCGCAAGTGGCCGATCGCGTTTCACGCGCGACAGGAAGGCCGGTGCACTACGTGCCGGTGTCCCGGAACGACCGCCAGCAAGCGTTGCTGTCTCACGGCATCCCGGCGGAGTACGTGGAGGCCCTCGACAAGCAGGTCGAGGAGCGGCTGCAAGGCGGGATCGAGTCGCGGGTGGATCTTTCGACCCACCGGCTGTTCGATGTCCAACCCACGACGTTCCTGGAGTTCGCGGAGAGGAATGCCGAGGCATTCGGCGGCCGCGTGCGGGAAGGAGCGCTCGCATGAGCCTCAGGAACAAGACCATCGTAGTGACCGGCGGCAGCCGGGGGCTGGGCCTCGGGCTCGTCGAGGCCTTGGTCGACCGCGGCGCCAAAGTGACCGTCGTGGCGCGCGACCCGGCCGCGCTCGCCGCGGTGAAGCAAGGACTCGGCGTTGGCGTGATCGCTGCCGACATTACCGACGAGGCGGCCGCCCAACGCATCCTCGCCGGCGTCCATCCCGACATCTTGGTGCTGAATGCCGGCGCGATCCCGCGCATGGGCCGGCTCGACCAGATAAGCTGGGCGGACTTCAGCGCACCGTGGGAGACCGACGTGAAGGGCGGGCTCTACTGGATCCAGGCGGCGCTCAACCTTCCGCTCGCAACGGGCGTCCGTGTCGTCGCGACCTCCATGGGTGGGGCGCGGTCGGGCTCGCCGCTTTCGGGCGGCTACGCCGGCGCCAAGCACATGCTCTGGCTCATGGCCAAGTATGCCAACGGGGTCGCCGAGCAGAAGGGATTGGGCATCCGCTTCCAGGTGGTCGTGCCGCAGCAGATGATCGCCGGGACCGGTGTCGGCGACGCGGGATCCGGCGCCTACGCCCGGGCGATGGGCATCGAGCGCGAGGCGTTCCTAGCCCGGTTCGGCGCGCCCATGCCGCCGCGCCAATACGGCGATTACGTGGTCGCGGTGCTGGACGATCCGAAGTACGCGAAAGGCCTCGCCTTCGGGCTCAAGGGTGATGACGGGATCACGGTCCTCGAGGAGCAGGCGGCGTGAGCACAGGCCCGGCCGCGCCAGCGAAACATGCCGAGCTGCTCGCCCTCGCCACGGAGTTGCGGCCGGAGCTCCATCGCTATTCCGCTCGCCTCATGGGCTCAGTGATCGAGGGCGAGGACGTAGTGCAGGACACCTTCGCCCGGGCCTTCGCCGCGCTGGACGAATTGAAGGAGGCCCCGCCGCTGCGGCCGTGGCTCTTCCGGATCGCCCACAACCGCGCGATGGATCTGCTGCGCGGCCGCGCGATCCGTGCGGCCGAGCCCATTGATGAAGTCCCCGAGATCGTCGATTCGGACAGCCCGGATCCTGCGGAGCTGCTGATGCGGCGGGAAGCGGTTGAAACGGCGGTGTCGCGATTCGTGGAGCTACCTCCCATGCAGCGCAGCGTGGTCATCCTCAAGGACGTGCTGGGCCAGTCCCTGGAAGAGACCGCCGACCTGCTCGATCTCACGGCCAACGCGGTAAAAGCCCATCTCGCGCGCGGGCGCGCGCGGCTCGCGGCCATCAATGCCACGGCGGTCGTCCCGCCTGCGCCGCGGCCACCGTCACCCGCCGTGGCCCGCTATGTCGCCCTGTTCAACGGACAGGACTGGGACGGGCTGCGCGCGATGCTGGCCGACGACGCACGCCTCGTCCAGTCAACCTATCCGGAGCGTACCGGCGCCGAGGTGAAGATGTTCTTCGGCATCTACGCGCAATACGCGCCGGTTCGCCTCGCCCCCGCTTGGCTCGAGGGCCGCGAGGTGATCGCGGTCTACGAGAATCTCCAGTCGTCGAAGCCAAGCTACCTGATGTGGCTGGAGTGGAAGGACGGCCGCGTGAGTTTCATACGCGACTACCGCTATGTTCGGTACGTCGTTGACGACGCGGAG
>WNFT01002519.1_pt1 | contig 15740 bp, 21 predicted proteins | sample 5400191 | NCBI WGS metagenome assembly WNFT01 (sample SAMN13153359, study PRJNA577476) | soil metagenome | isolation source: 80 cm saprolite under Madrone tree | place: USA:California | collected 2016-06-14 | reverse complement strand
TCACGTGGTGGCGCGGCAGGAGGACACCCAGCATTGAGACCATCGCCAGCAGATTGGCCCCCAGGATGCTCCACATCGGCACGGCCTCGAGCAACCACTCGGCGAGCACGGCAATCAAGGCGAAGGCGAAGACCTCGAAACAGCAAAAGAACATGAACAGAGCCACGAGCATGACTGGTTCCCGGTCGGCCAGGGCCAGGAGTCCTGCAGCGACCAGTCCAAAGGTCCCGAAAGCGGCTACGTGGATCGCCGTGTGTTCGAAGACGAGACCTCGCGTCAGGACAAGCGCCTGGACATCCCGCAAACCGTGAAGCAAGACGGCGCCTAGGAGGGCCGGCGTGCGGAAGATGTGCCCTTGCGCTGCATCCAGCATCAAAAACCACCCAGCCACGACGGCCGCGCCGATCAGTCCTGCCGTCACTCCCTCAGAAACAAGGCGAGTTGATGAATTCGATCTTGTTGTCGTCATTCTCTTGGCTCCCCGTCCCGTTCGAGGGGTAGGTCCAGGCCACAGCTGCACCTCAAGGTGCGGGTGAGCGCGGCAAGGTCGTCCGTTGGGACACGCCAAGTCCGATCTGCGGTGGTGGTCTGGTCCATCGGGGGTTTTGATTCACCGAGCTGAGGTAGCGGTTCATCTTCCTGGCCGCGCATCTCTCGGAGGGCTGGCTGTATCTAACTGGTCGGCGCAGCCCAACCCAGCCCCCAGCGAAGGCGCTTGCCGGAGACCGGGGCTTGGGCGGGCAGGAAGTGCGGCGTCTCGGGCCGAGGCGCGGTTGCATTGAGGCGCCCCCGTTCGTCAAGTGACTTGCCTAACCCGGTCTCCGGCCGGTCGAGACAATTTGACATCGTTGTGACAACTGCCGAGCGATCAGGGCGGACGATGACCCATGACGTGCGGCAGTCCATCTCTTCTCAAGGAGGCCCTCTATGCGGCGTTGGACGATTCCGGCGGTTGCTCTCGTGGTGGCGATGGCGGTCGGCTCAAGCGCATACGCGCAGGCGCCGAGCGGAAGCGGCGACAAGATGGACAAGGACAAGATGATGGACAAGAAGGACGACAAGATGGGTGACAAGATGGACAAGGGCAAGATGATGGACAAGAAGGACGACAAGATGGGCGGCAAGATGGACAAAGACAAGATGATGGAGAAGAAGGACGACAAGATGATGGAGAAGAAGCAATAGGCCGTGTTCCAGGCGCTCCCAACACCCACGACCTGCTCACGTTGATGGGCGGCGAGCGTCGGGAGGGACCCGACGCTCGCGCGGGGCTGCCACATATCGACCGTAGTTCCGCGAGACGTCATAGTTCCGTGGCACTCGCAGAACAGGTTTCGTGAGCGAGGGCGGCCGATTGCGAAGTGGTACGGCCGCCTTACCTGGGCCGACGGTGATGCTTGCCGTATGAGCGGGAGGCACGACGATGCACATGAACGCGTGGTGGAAGCTCGGCCTCGCGGTGATCCTTGTGGCCGGAGGGGTGGTGGTTGGGCAGTTAGAAACGGGCGCGATGAGCGCCCTGCGGATCGGCATGCCCGCGCCGGAGATCACCGGAGATCGATGGATCAACAGTGAGCCCCTGTCGCTTGCTTCGCTCCGCGGGCAGGTGGTCGTCGTGGAGTTCTGGACGTTCGGCTGATACAACTGCAAGAATGTGATCCCGCAGTTGCGGGACTGGCATGCTCGGTACCATGCGAAGGGCCTGACCATTGTCGGCGTCCATGCTCCGGAGTTCTGGTGGGAGAAACCCTATGACAAGGTTGTCGCGGCCACGAAGGAACTGGGAGTGGCGTATCCCGTCGTCCAGGACAATGACTTCGTGATCTGGCGCCGATTCTCGAATCGGGCGTGGCCGGCGGCCGTCATCGTGGACAAGAAGGGTATTGTCCGCTTCACACACATTGGCGAGGGCGCGTACACCGAGATGGAGCAGCTCATCACGCAGCTCCTGGCGGAGCCGTGAAGCGCCGGGAGGTTCTGACCTTCGTTGCCGTCTTGCTAGCCTCGGCCATCCTGGCCGTGCTGGCCACCCTCTCGCTTCGTCAGTGGGAAGTCTCGGCGGAGCGCCGCCTGCACGAGCAGGCCCGGGACATGGCGAGCATGATCGCCGAAAAGATTGAGACGGCCGTGCTCAAAACCGAGGAGGAGGGTCTCGGGAGCCTCCGGCTCACTGCCCTCGACCCACACTTCACTCCCGAGATGGTGGATGCATGGAAGGCCCGGACCCCCTTCTTCGACCGCGTCTACCTCTTCGACCGCCACGGGAAGCTGCTCTATCCGCGCCGATCGAACTCTTCGGATGCCGCGATGCTGGCAGGCCTGCGTGCCGAGATCTCCCCTGGATTCTGGAATCGCGGAGGCCAGCGGCACATCCAACTGGGCGACCAGGTGGCGCTCGTTGCGGTCATCCAAGGATCTCCGCAGGGTCCGCTCTTGGCCGTGCTTCATCGAAGCGAGCAAGGGCTCCGGCGCGACATCCTCGAGAAGACCCTGGCCGGCCTCGAGGGCCAGAGCCTGTTGGCCGTGCTCGACGGATTGGACCGCCCCATCTACACCGCACGCCCGCTCGGCCGAGCCCAGCACGTGCTCAGCGTGGACTTCGGAGAGGCGCTCCCGGCGTGGCGACTGGCCCTCTATGAGCCCGCGGGACTTTCGCCGCGCGATGCGGTCCGGCGCCAGGCGATGCTTTTCACCGCGGTCTTCATCCTGCTGCTGGGGGTGATCGCTTTCGGATTGGCCGCCACATATCGGCTCGTCAGGCGGGAGTCCGAGATGGCGCGACTCAAGTCGGATTTCGTCGCCAACGTCTCGCACGACCTCAAGACTCCGCTCGCCCTGATCCGCATGTTTGCCGAAACGCTCGAGATGGACCGGATCCCCGACGAGGTGAGCCGCCGCGAGTACTACGGGGTGATCACCCGAGAAAGCGAGCGACTCACCCGACTTATCGACAATGTGCTCGACTTCTCGCGGATCGAGGGCGGGCGCCAGCGCTACGACATGGCCCCGGGGCATGTAGAGCCCATCATCCACGAGGTCCTCGAGGCATTCCGTTACCCGCTGGCCCAGCAGGGCTTCAAGGTGGACGTACACGTGGAGCCCGACCTGCCTGAGGTCTGGCTGGACCCCGAGGCCATAAAACAGGCCCTTGCCAACCTCGTAGACAATGCCATCAAGTACTCGGGCGAAGGCCGCCGGCTGGACGTGACAGCCCGTCGGGAGGGGAAGGACGTCTGCATCGCGGTGTCGGATGACGGTATCGGAATTCCCCCACGCGAGCAGCAGCGGATCTTTGAGAAGTTCTACCGCATTGGGCGGAGTGAGACGCAGGGCCGACGGGGAAGCGGGGTGGGCCTGGCGCTCGTGAAGCACATCGTGGAAGCCCATGGGGGCCGGGTGACGGTGGAGAGCGGCCCGGGAGCGGGAAGCCGATTCACCCTGCATGTGCCACTCCCGGGGGACGTGTAGCCTCATGCCCCGCATTCTGATTGTCGACGACGAGCCCGAGATGATCCGGGGATTGGAGGACAACCTTCACTTTGAGGGCTACCAGACCATCACCGCCAGTGATGGCAAGCGGGGACTGGCCCTGGCGCTGTCGGAGGCGCCCGATCTCATCGTGCTCGATCTCATGATGCCGGGCCTGAGCGGGTGGGATGTGTGCCGGACACTCCGGCAGAAGGGCCTGGACATTCCGGTCATCATGCTGACGGCGCGCGGTGAGGAGGTGGACCAGGTGCGCGGGCTCGAGATGGGAGCCGACGACTACGTGACCAAACCCTTCAGCCTGCGCGAGCTCCTCGCCCGGATCCGCGCTGTCCTTCGGCGACCGGGACCTCGCCAGAAGTTCGAGACCTTCGCGTTCGGGGATGTACGCCTGCACCTGCGTACCCGCCAGGCCTTCAAGGCCGGCCGCGAGGTCTGGCTCACGCGCAAGGAGTTTGAGCTCCTCCGCTGCCTCGTGGAGCACCGCGGCGAGGTCCTGACCCGAGATCGGCTGCTGAATGAAGTGTGGGGCTATGATCAGTTCCCCACGACCCGCACGGTAGATACGCACATCCTCCGGTTGCGGCAGAAATTCGAAACGGACCCGGAACAGCCGGCCCACATCGTGACGGTCCACGGCCAGGGCTACCGGTTCGTCGGCTAGGGAGCAGGCGCAAATGCGGATTCTGCGAGGCCTCATCCATTATGGTTCAGCATCGAGACGGGGCCCTCTCCCCGCCGGTCAGATAAGACTCTGCACGACCTCCCTGTTCGTGACCGAGCAGCTGGGGCCACAGGAACCCTAGGATGGATCCAACCTCCGACACCGTCCTGGTCGAGCGGTTACGCGGCGGCGACACAGTGGCCCTGGAGACGCTCATCGGCCGCCACGCCTCGCGCATCTACCGTGTGGCCCGCGGTATCACCCGAACCGACAGCGATGCTGAAGAGGTCGTCCAGGACGTCTTCCTGACGCTGGCGCGCAAGATCGACCGTTTCGACGGGCGCGCAGCCCTGGGCACCTGGATCTACCGGGTGACGACGAACGCGGCCCTCATCAAGCGCAGGGGCAAGCGGGCCCAGCTCGAGGTGAGCCTCGAGGAGTACCTGCCCACCTTCAAAGAGGATGGGCACCGGGACGGCGAGCGATCCTATCTGCTGGCAGATTGGTCGCAGAGTCCAGAAACCGAGCTACTAGACGACGAAGCGCGCGCCGTCCTCAGAAGCGGCATCGACCAACTGCCCGAGCCCTACCGCACCGTGTTGATCCTGCGGGACGTGGAGGAGTTGTCCAACGAGGAGGTGGCTGCGATCCTGGGCGAGTCGATGGCCTCAGTCAAATCGCGCCTCCACCGCGCGCGCATGGCATTGCGTGAGCGACTGACGCGACACTGGGCGCCGTGCAGAGGCCACGAGCCGGGATCAGGCACCTAGGAGAGCGGGAAGCTCGCTGAGATCTGGCGCGGTCTTCCACGGCGTCGCGCCCTCAGGCGCGGACGCTGCCCGGCGATTGGCCCAATAGACCCTAAGCCCGACGCCCGTGGCACCGGGCACGTCGTGGGCGGAGCCGGCGACGAAGAGCACGTGCTTGGGAGACAAGTTCAACGCTGCGCAGCCGGCCCGATACGGCACCGGGTGAGGCTTGTAGAACCCCGCCCGTTCGGCGCTCACGACCGCGTCCCAATTCACGCCAACCCGTGCGGCGGCTAGCTCCGCGAGTCGCTGTGAGCAGTTGGTTACCACCGCCAGTCGACTACCGGCGCGCCGGATGGCTTCGAGCGCTGGTTGCACGTCTGGATAGGCCTCGAGCTCGCTCCAGCGCTGGAGCAGCTCCTTGGTCTTGGCCGGCGGCAGACCCATCTCGGCGGTGGCCGCGGAGACAATTTCCTCGTATGGCCGGTAAGCGCCGGACGAGGTCACTATGTGGAGCGAGACCTGCCGCCACTGTCGTCCTCGCTCTGGATCGCCCGCCACTCGTTCCCAAAGCGTCCAGGAGTCCACGAGCGCAGTGAGCAGATCACAGGTGACGCCCTGAATATCGGCAGCGGCTGGCATGTCCGAGACCTTACGGCTGCGTTGACGACAGGCTCTGGAGCAGAAGCTGCCGAAGCCGGGCCTTCATCTCCTCAGGCATGTCAACCCGCTCCGCGCGGGCGGCAAGCTCCTTCGTCCGGCGGTAGGTTCTCAGATACGCAACGCACGGGGCGCACTCGCTCAAGTGTCGCTCCAGCTCAGCGAGCCGCGCGCCCGTAAGAGCCGAGTCCAGGAAATCGGCTAGGACCTCGATCGCGTCCTTGCAAGTCATCTCGTCGTCTCCAGGTTCACCAGAGCTTATCCCTCGCCATTCATGGCTCGATCACCACAAGTGCGTGGCCATCTGGATCTTGGCCGAGCGTACCACGACGCCGCGCAAGCCGAGAGGGTTCACGTCGAACTCCCAAGCGCTCCTCGATCAGCCGCCCGACCGGATCTCGCATCGGCGGAAAGCTCGAGAAGAGCGCGCTACAGGAGTCTCGAGCTCGCGCTGATGCCGCTTGTAGATGAATCCACCGACGGCCCCCAAAGTGTGACACGGTCAAGAGGCATGCCAGCCGATGCTGAGCCGCTGCCAGGGCCTCAGACCCAGGTCGGGCTTGCTCCGGTCCCCGGTCGGCACCTGGCGCATCAGGGACTTGGACTCGCCGAGCGGGCCCAGGGATTCGGGAAAAGCGGCGAATCTTCTCTGCCAGCCGACGTGTCTAAAGTTCGGAACCTTCCCACACAGGCGACGCGGTAGCAACGCTCACACGTAGGAAGGAGAGCATAGATGGGTTGGCGACCTTGCCGCGGTTCAGCATGATTCGCTGTTCTCGTCTTCCGCTGACCTCGCGGCCACGGCACTCTGTCTCTCGATCAGTTGAACGGCCTCGAATCATGACACGGACACGTACGCTGACTATGCCAGCCGCCGCCATCAACGCGGGATTTTGGGATACTCTCGTCTCGCAACGGTACGTCGCGCGCACCTCGATCACTCACCCTATGGAGATCTCTCATGCCTGATCCATTCGAGTACATCTCACGCTCACGTCTCGAGTATCGCCACGGCTATCGTCACGCCTATCTCGGGGACGTCCCGGCGCCCGTGGTCTATGGCGTCCAGGGCGGCCTGCGCGAGTACTACGGAGTCGCGGAGGGCCCCCCGGTCGCCTCGACCCTCGACCACATCGTGGCCGCCGTCGCCGGGTGAATGTACGGCACCCTGCGTGGCGCCCTGGCAGGGCGCAAGATCGCGTTCGACCGCGAGTCCTTCATCGCCACCGTGGAAGGCCGGATCGCGGGCATAGGGAAGACCATCCACATCAAAGCCATTCACGTGCACTACGAACTCGCCGTGCCGGCGGAGGCGCGGGAGGCGACGGAGCGGGCCCTGGCCGCGCATCCTCAGGGCTGCCCAGCGCACCAGAGCGTGAAGAATGCCATCGAGATCAGTTGGTCCGCCGCGCTCAAGGCCGGGGACCAGGTGCTGTCCGTCCGAGAGGAGAAACATGACCCAGCTTCGGCCTAGAGACTTCGAGAAGATCGGTCCGCGGGAGGGCGAGCGCCTTCCTGACATCCGGCTGCCTGACCAGCGCGGAGCCCAGGTCGACTTACACGCTGCTCGTGCGGGTCGGAGGGCTCTGGTAGTTTTCCACCGCAGTGCCGAGTGGTGACCGTTCTGTAAGACGCAGCTGGTTCAGCTGCAGCAGGTACTCCCCGACCTCGAAGCGCAGGGAATCGCCCTGTTCGCCATCAGCTACGATTCGGTCGAGATTCTCTGTGGCTTCGCGGACAAGCACGGCATTCGCTTCCCCTTGCTCTCTGACGAGGGGAGCCGCGTGATTCGCGAGCTCGGCCTCATCAATGAGCATGTGCAAGAGGATCATGCTGTTTACGGCATCAAACCAAGCCCGCGGCACGTGGACCTGCCGTATCCAGGAGTCTTCGTCCTCGACGAGGCTGGCATCATTGTCCAGAAGAGATTTCATGCGAGCTACCGCGAGCGCGACACGGGCGGCGCTCTCCTCGCGGCGACGCTCGGGATCCGAGAGTCAGTCTCCCCATCCTCCTTCGCCACGCCCAATGAGGCCGTTGCCGTGCGAGCGTGGCTCGATTCCCCCACCTACAGCTTCTTCCAGCGCCTCCATGCCCATGTGGAGCTCCGTGTCGCCCCTGGCTTTCACGTGTACGGAGTGCCCGCACCAGCTGGTATGGTCTCGCTCTGTGCGCGCGTAGCTCCCATTGACGGAGTGGAAGTTGGCCCGCCGAACTGGTCCGCAGCGCATAACCATCGGCTCGAGGACCTTGGCGAAGAGGTTGGCCTGTACGAGGGAACCGTCCATGGGTCGCTGCCCCTCACCTTCGCGGCGGCTCCCGGGACGGGGGATCACGAAGTGAAGCTCGAGGTCAGCTACCAAGCCTGCAGCGATGCCGTATGCCTTCCGCCACACACGGTGCAGCTGAGTCTTCCGGTGAGAGAGGTTGCCCTCGTCGATCGCACGTTGCCGGCTGAATCGAAGAGTGGCTAGCGCTCGGACCTAGTGTCAGGCGCGAAGGAGTTCCGGCTCAGGCGCAACCACCCGCCCGATGCCGAGCGGGGCGTCGGGCTCGATCCAGCCATATTCCGCGTCGTGTGTGTCGGGGATGACGCCGAGGAGCATGATCCGACGTCCTCAAAGAGGTCACGCAGACCCTGGATAGCCTGACTAGCTCCATCGAAGAGCCCTGGGCGCCCGACGAGCTTGCATCACCGGGTCCATGAGAGCTGGGGTCGTCGGATCAATCGTGGCCCTGATCGTTCTCACGGGGGCCGTGGTCTCAAGCCTTGGCTGGATTGGCCTCGTCATCGGCCCACTCCTCTTTCTTACTTTGGTCGCAGGCGAAATTGGGTTCCTCTGGTTGTGGATCGAGTATCCGAGGCTCACATGGCTCGGGCTACTCGGCATCGCGTCGATTGCCGTACCAAGCGTCACGCTGTGCGGCAGATTGGGTTGTTCGACCGAGAAAATAGTGTTCGCGGCGTTGGCGTGCTGGACGGTCGCCGTGGGAGTGGTTCTGCTCAAGCGCGTGGTCTGGTGGGCGCTCGGCCGCCGATGACCGCTTCCCAGGGGGGGTCCGCGCCACCTGGAACGGGGATCGGACCGACTGCCAGTGCGTGCGAGAGAGCGTCGGATGCGCTCTGGGCAGGCTGGCCCATCCGCCGTATGCCGCGCTATAGGAGACTGACCCGCCCGCCGCCTTGTCGAAGCCGCAATCGGGTCAGCTCTGGGGCGAATGCTATACCTTTAGCAGCGAGCGGATCTCTTCAACTACCCCTTGCCGCCAGACCTGGTAGCGCTCGGCGCGGAGCGCTCGGCGCGTTTCCAGCATCTTCTTCTCGATCTCCTCTGTCTGCGCGGGAGGCCGCTCGATGAAGTGCGCGACCTCATGTATGTTCTCGTCGAAGAAGGCAAATACCGGGATCGAGCGATAGATCCCCTGGTTGAGGTACTGGTCCGTGAGATCTGGGTTCTTGTCCCGGAGAAAGATCCGCAACTCGATGTTCGGATTGCCCTCGACCATCTTGGCCAAGACCGGGAGATTGTACAGGGCATCGCCACACCAGTCCTCGGTAATGACGAGCACCTTGAGCTTCTTCCCGAGCTTGGCAAGCGCGGTTTTGTCCTCCGGACGGATCTCGATCTCGTTCAGGAACCTGGTGAACTGGTCTTTGTTGGTGCCCATTTGGTTGAGGTACTGCTCAAAGGTCATGCCTTGCTGAAAGCGTTCCGGAGTGACCATGCTTCACCTCACCGTGGAAGGTTGGTTGTAGACAGCTGCTGAGCGTTCGTCGGTACACGAAGAAAGCCGAACCGCACGGTACCTTTTAGATGCAACTCAGCGGCGGCAGGGTTCGCGCGTCGGAGATTTGGGTTACGGCGCAAGCTCGTTACCCAGCGTGCTACCGAACACGTCGCCGTGACTGTCTTCGCTCACCGTGTGGCGGCCATTCGGCTGGAATACCTCCGTGCCGATCCGGGTCTACTCTGTGCGGGTCTGTCGTGACATGCATTTGACCGCTCCCGGTGGCCAGATCGCGAACCCGCTCCGTCGGATCGCGCATCCAACCCATAACCCGATCGCGAGTGGCGTGCGCCAGCGGCAAGATCGGAGCCCGGCCCGAGGGCCATGAGGAGGTGCGTCATCATGAAGACCATCGTGATGGTTGTAGGCTTGGCCGTCTTCGCAGGCGCTTCGGTGGCCTGCTTCGGCCTTTCCTCGAATCGCGACCGCGCCGTCGAGTCGTCGTGCGAGGGGCTGTCGGGACAGGCCAAGACCGACTGCGAGCAGGCCAAGAGTTCCAAGCCGCGTTAGAGGCGCGCGATGCCCACACCTTACGGAATGTTCGCAGCGGCTGGGTGCATCACGGCCGTGCTCTGGCTCAAGGGGCATCGCCAACAGATGGGCCTCACCGAGAACGCCTTCTGGGCCGGAATATGGACGGTGGTATTGGGCGCCACGGTCGGCGCGAAAGCGCTCTTCGTAGCGCTTGGCTGGGAGCACTACGCGCGGGGTGAGCTGAGATTCTGGGCGGACTTCGGCGTCGGATTCGTGTTTTTCGGTGGGCTCCTCGGGGCCACCATAGCGGGGTGGGCATTCGCCCGGCTGCGTGGCCTGAGTTTCGTGGGCGCTGCCGACTATGTCGCTGTCGCGGTGCCGATCGGGCACGCCATCGGGCGCATCGGCTGCTTCGTTACGGGTTGCTGCGCAGGCTATCCGCCTCATCCCGTTCAACTCTACGAAGCGGCGGGCTTAGCGCTGATTGCCTGGTCCTCCCGGGCGATGCTCAGCCGGGTGGAGGCGGGCGAGGCGCCGCGGGGATCCGCGTTCTGGCGCTACTTGCTGTTCTACGGCCTGCTGCGCCTGGCCCTCGATCCCTTGCGGGCCGACGGCCGCCCCGAACGCCTTCTTCGTCTGTCGTGGCAGCAAGGGCTGGCCCTGGCGGTCATCGCAGTTGCGGTGGCCTGCGTCCTCCTCTCGCGGAGGCAGCGCCAGATCCACACGCCGTCGGCCTAGGATCATCGAGAACCGTTGGCTGCCGTTACACGAGACAGGATGACGAGACGAGTCCGGAGCTTCGGCTGGCCCGGCATGCTGCTCCTCGTGGCCTTGGGATCCACCACAGCCACCGCCCAGGAACGGCTGGATCGGACCGCGTATGCGCGCTTACTCGACGCCCACGTCCGTCCGGTGACGATCGCCGGAATCCAACTGAACGCTGTGGACTACGCGGCGCTCCCCGCCGACCCCTCCTATGCTCAGGCCATCTCGGACCTCGCCAGCGCGCACTCGAACGCGCTCCCGAGCGACGCTGCGCGGATCGCCTTCTGGGTGAACGCCTACAACCTGCTGGCCATCAAGGCAGTGGTGGACCACTACCCGGTGCCCAGCATCAAGGACGGCGGCAGCCTCCTCCAGCCCATCTGGAAGCGGAGGGTCGGGAGGGTAGCTGGCCGTGACTACACGCTGGACGAGATCGAGCACGACATCCTCCGGGCTCGTTTCCACGAGCCTCGCGTTCACATGGCCATCGTGTGCGCGTCGCTGTCGTGTCCTGATCTCCGCCTGGAACCCTACGAGGCCGAGCGGCTCGGCGTCCAGCTTGACGATGCTGCCCGGCGGTTCCTGGCCAATCCGACCAAGGGGCTTCAGCCAGGCCACGATGGCCGGACGGTGCGAGTCTCTTCGATCTTTAAGTGGTTCGCCGAGGATTTCGGCGGTCTCGAGGGAGTCATCCGCTTCATCCGAGCCACCGCCGACCCGGTCGTCGCGGGGCGCCTCGCGGATCTTGACGGCCGGGGGCTCTCGTATCTCACCTACGACTGGAGCCTGAACGATATCCGCCGGGCCGGAGCGCACCGATGAGGGCACTGGCACACTGGCTCACCCCGGCACTCGCGCTCGCCACACTGGCCGTTGGCCTGGCCGCGTGCGCGACCCTCCTGCAGGTGCCAAGCTCGGCCGGCCGGGCGTCGGACGATCCACAAGCCGCGTGGGACCGAGTGCTCCGCGGCCATGTCCTCGACGACGGCGGCATTGACTTCGTGGGCATTCGACGCGACCCCGAGGATCTCGAGGCCTTCGTGACATGGGTGGCGACCCACGGTCCCCGAGCAACGCCCGAGCTCTTTCCGACCGAGGCCGCGCGGCTCGCCTACTACCTCAATGCCTACAACGCGCTGGCCATGTACCAGGTGGTCACGACCCCGCACCGACCCGAGCAGCGGGTTCGCTTCTTCCTGTTGACCACCGTCGTGCTCGACGGGCAACGGACCTCGCTCTACCGGCTCGAGAACGCGGTGATTCGGCCGCTCGGGGATCCGCGCGTGCATTTTGCCCTGAACTGCATGGTTCGGGGCTGCCCACGCCTGCCGCGCGAACCGTTCGATCCGTCCCGACTCGACGCCCAGCTTGAGCGCGAGGCGCGCCACTTCCTCAACGAGCCGCGCAACATACAAGTCGACCCACCTGTCGGCGTGGTGCGCGTCAGTTCGATCCTACGCTTCTACTGCGAGGACTTCTTGGCGAAGGCGCCATCGCTCGTGGCCTATGCAAACCGATATCGCACAGAGCCCATCCCCGAAGACTACGCGGTTCGGTTCATTCCCTACGACTGGATCTTGCACCAGCGATGAGGCTTCGTTCGTTACTCGACGTCTTTGTCATCCCTGTGCCCGCGGACACACGGCGCGCCCTGGCGACAGCCTGGGACCGGGTGCCCGACCGGCTGCGGACTCCCCGGCAGCTCCTCGGACGTCAATACGCCGGATGCGGGGCCACCATCGGCGCGATGCCGCGCTGCGACTTTTCCTGTCAGGGTTGCTATCTCGGGGCGACCGCGAACACGGTGCCGGCCGCCTCCCTTGACGAGGTGAAGGGGCAGCTTGCTCGGATCCGCACCTGGCTTGGGGAAGGGGGCAACGTCCAGCTCACCGATGGCGAGTTGACCCTTCGGCCAGAGAGCGAGCTGATCACCTTGATCCGCCACGCACGTGGGCTTGGGCTTGTGCCCATGCTCATGACCCATGGCGACAGCTTCCGTCGTCGACCAGGATTGCTCGAGCGGCTAATGGTTGAGGGTGGTCTCACCGAGCTGAGCATCCACATCGACACGACCCAGCGCGGCCGCCGCGGCTACGCGGCGGCGCGCCACGAGGTCGAGCTGAACCCGCTGCGCGACGAGTTCGCCGCGCTCATCCGCCGCGCCCGGCGCATCACTGGGCGCCGCCTCGAGGTCGCCAGTACCGTGACCGTCACCCGGAACAACCTCAAGGGCGTGCCTTCGATCATGCGCTGGCTCGTTGCCAATGCCGACGCCTTCAAGATGGTGAGCTTCCAGCCGGTCGCACCGGTCGGGCGCACCGAAGTTGGGCTCACAGGCGTCACCAGCGAGGCGCTATGGGAAGCGATCGCCGAAGGACTCTACGGCGACAAGCGTGCCGTCGCCCGGCTCGCCGCCCACGAGGGCTGGCTCGGCCATCCGGCCTGCAGTCGATTCGTCCAGGGGCTCGTAGTACGCGAAGCCGGTGCGCCCCCGCTCTTTCACCCGCTCTTCCGGCCCGACGACCCCCGCGACTGGGCCATCGTTGACGCATGGCTCGCGCGCTTCGCCGGGCTGACCCTGCGGCTGGACACTCCCGTGCGCGCGCTCGCTCGTCTCGCGGGCGTCCTGGCCGCCGCGCCCGGCCTAGTGCTCGGGCGGATCGCTCCGTTCCTGCTGCGCTGGCCCGCCCGCTTGGACCCGCACCACCCCTGGCGCCTCACCACGCGGTGGCTTCGCGGCCAGGCCCGCGTCGACTACCTCAATATCGTGAGTCACCACTTCATGGGCGGCGCCGAGCTGGCCACGGCCTCGGGCCGAGAGCGGCTTGCCCTTTGCGTCTTCAAGGCACCGGTCGGCGACCGGCTCGTGTCGATGTGCGAGCTGAACGCGCTCGGGCTCCGGGACCGCTACTATGACGATCTCCGGGAAGCGGGGGCCGGAAGGTGAGTCTGCGCGCGGCCGGCGTACTCGCGTTGTTCGCAACCGACCGGTTATGAACAGTATGAAGCCCCTGTCCATTGGCTGGGGGTTCGCATTTGAACCGACGACCTTTGGGTTATGAGTTGTCTCGAGACCTTGCCGGTAACCCTCTGATCTCGCGAAGAGTGTGCAGAACGACAAGCAATTACTGGTTCCTTTCTGATAGTTCTCCGTACCTCGCTCTTGAGGATGTTTCAGGATGGCATGGGAGCAAAACGGGAGCAGATGACCTTTGGGTTTTACCCAAGCCCTGAACTGGTGCTGTCTACTGCGAGGCTCCGCCACCTCTCCTTTCGTGCGCGCCAGGGACCCCACACCACATCGCCTGCGTCAGCCGCGACCCGGGCGACTCCGAGACCTGCTTTCCTTTGCCCGAGGCCTTGAAGCCTCCCGTAGACGCCCGCACACGCTTCATGGGCGCCGCCAAGCATACCCGAGCCGGGCACGGCGGACCAGCGGGTGGGACGATCGTTCCTTTCGCATTCTTGCGAGGAATGCGGCGTCGATGACGCCACCCCTGCTCCGGCGGCCATCACAAGCGTGTGATGAGAAGCGCGGCGATTCCCAGGTCCTGGCTGTTCATGCTCTCGGTGGCCGTCGGCCTGACCGGTTGCACGTCGCTCGGCGCGAAGATCGGGGCAGGCGCTGCCCCTCCAGCCTCGCTGGAGCTCAAGGTGGGCTACGGCACCGAGCGACCGGTCGAGCTGCAGGTCCCGGTGCCCAACGTGAACGCGGGCGTGACTCAGGCTATCAAGGAGATCGAGTCCCGGCGGAAGGGTGATCCTCTGATGCGAGACAGCCAGGAGCAGCCTGCCGGCCCTCCCAACCTCGATCACGACGTCACTCAGGGCATCCAGTCGCTTGGAGTGGACAAGGCCCTCGGTCGCTGAGCAGCTACCAGCAGGTGTCGCGATGAAACCTCCGTCGAAGAAGGCTCCGCAGTGATGCTCTGCGTGCCCCGCCTTGCGTCTTCTTGCGGAAGTTTTCAGGCCATCGCCGCCGCCTGCGTGAGCCGCCTCAAAAGGGCATAGGCGATGTTGCACCGAGGAGGTCTGGAATGCGTCGAGGCATGGGACTGGGTGATGAACGGCCGCCCTTCACTCTCGGCGGGGGCGTAAGCGCCGGGCAGCTCAGCAGGTGGACGCGGGGCAAGCCAATGGACCTGCTGCCTCAGCGTCCCGAGGAAACCTTCCGGTACCTGAGGACGCCTTTCGAGCGGCTGCGCTGTGCCAACGGTCTGGCTGTCCACTCTCCCCGCGCAGTGGAGTCCACGGAGGGCCGGGCCTTCGACGTCGTGCTATTAGGGCTCACGCCCGCGGCGTCAGCAGTCTTCTTTCCCGCCCGGACCCTCTGTCTCGCCCGTCTGCCATTTCGCGTTGGGCGCCTCCCCGTCGCGGGGGAAGCTCAGCCGATGGAAGTCAACGACCTCCAGCTCGCGGATACCCAGCCGTTCCACGTTTCACGGAACCACTTCGCTATCGAGCGCGGGCCCGACGGCGTTCAAGTGCGCGACCGTGGCAGTTCCGTCGGGACCCTCGTGAACGGGGTACAGATTGGCGGTCATCATCACGTCGGCACCCTACCACTTGCCGTCGGAGAGAACGAGGTCGTGGCCGGCAGCCCGAGGTCACCATTCCGGTTTCGCGTGGTCGTGGCGCTCCGGCAGTTGAGCTCCACCTGAGCCGGAAGACATCCGGGCGAGACAAGCGAGTCGCTCGATGGGCCAAGACTGAGAACTGGCTTTTTGTCGCCTACGCCGCCTTTTCGATGCACCAACGGGCAGGTGGTCGCATCTACAAGGTAGGAGTGGGTGGTCGCAACGTACCGGTCGAATGGACTCTCAGCGATGCCCCGGGCTCAGTGTGAGCGAACGACTAGCAGTAGGATAGTTCAACAGGAAGAAAGCACGAACATATGAAGAAGCTCTTCGCAGCGGTTCTCAGCGTCGCAGTGGCGGTGTCGCTCTCGCCGGTAGTGAGCTCAGCGCAGTCGATCTGCCCCGCCGAAGTCGCGCAGGCCAAGGACATGCTGACCAAGAAAACGGCGGCGGCAAAGGCCGACAATGACCAGGCTCCGCGGTCGCTGGCTGGCGCGCGCCAGAATGTGGCGCAGGCCCCGCGGGAGAACCAGAACGTCCAGGCGCCACGGGAGAACCAGAACGTCCAGGCGCCAC
>WNFT01004173.1_pt1 | contig 15747 bp, 13 predicted proteins | sample 5400191 | NCBI WGS metagenome assembly WNFT01 (sample SAMN13153359, study PRJNA577476) | soil metagenome | isolation source: 80 cm saprolite under Madrone tree | place: USA:California | collected 2016-06-14 | reverse complement strand
CTATCGCCAAGAAAGCCCTGTCGAAACGAGTGCATCGTTGCGATTGCGGTCTAACCATAGGACGCGACCATGCGGCGGCATTCCTAATCTTGCGGCGTGGACTACGCCTTCAAGCGCAAACAGCGGGGCAGTTCGCCCCAGTTGCTTGAGAAGCCGCTCCCTTCAGGGAGGGGAGGATGTCACCTTTCTATGCCGACCATGTCGACTGCAGCAGGTTTCGAAGCCAGGCCACCCTCCGATCGCGCAAAAAAACTGGACTTTCCACGCATCGACAAACTGCTTTCGTATGTCATCCTGGCTTGCGGAATCTGGACCGTGGGGATTGGCGCCAAGCTGATTGTAACCTCGCATTCCCTGGTGCCTTTCTGGGATGAGTGGACGGAAATAGACGCAATTGCAACCGCTCCTCATCACCAGCTTCCATTGAGCTGGCTTTGGTCTCAGCACAATGAACATCGCATCGTGTTTTATCGCTTACTGCTTTTGGCCGATATCCATGTATTTCATGGCAAGCACTGGATCTCCTTCTGGTGCATCCTTGCTGTCCAGATCCAATTCCTGGTGTGTCTTGCGTGGATGTTGCACTTTTGCGGCGTCAGGGGGACGCTCTGGCGTGCGATCGTCGGGCTGGGTGGCTTCGCCCTCTTTTGTCCCGCGCAGTGGGAAAACTTTCGTTGGGCATTTCAGATATCGTTTCTGCTGCCCGGATTTTTTCTCCTTTTGGCGTTGTCGGCAGTTTTAAAATACCAGCGCTCCGTTCAGCAACTCCGGCCGCAACGGGTTTATCTAGCGCTGTCGATTTTAGCCGCCGCCGCGGCAACTTATTCGAACGCCAACGGAATACTTGTCTGGCCATTGTTGCTCTTGGTTGCAATCGCGTTGCTTCCTCGCGTCGAAGTGATTGCATGCTATGCGGGCTTTGGTGTCGTGTTCATTGCATTGTATCTCTACCATTACGTAAAACCTCCCGGTCCCTCCGCGCCACTGAGTGCGCTACGCCATCCCTTATGGATATGGGAATATATGGCCGAATATTTCGGTATTACTCATATCTTGTGGGGAGTGCGAATTCCTAATTCGTTTGCGATTTCTTCCGGTCTATTCGGTTTACTTGTGGCGCTGGCAGTTGTCGTGATGGTGTTAAGGCGCCAGAAGCGCGAACCCCTCGAATTCGCGCTCCTGGGTTTCACGTTTTTCGCGATCGCTACCGCGTTTCTCACCGCTCTCGGCAGGCTCGATCTCGGTTTAGAGCAATCCTTCTCCTCGCGCTATCAGACATTTAATCTGCTTTTCTGGTTTTCGACGGTAAGTTTACTGTTGCTCCTGGTCGACAGAACTAACGCGTTTCTTAGGACGCTCCTACTGGCTGCCACCAGCGGTGCAATACTGTTGGCATTCGCCACATTTCCCCTGGCGCTAGCGACTTCCCGCACAAGAACCGAGCGGGCCGAGACTGCTGCAACGGCGCTCCTGTCTGGTGTGCCGGACAAGGATGCGATGCAGGTGTTGTACGACGAACCGAACGTCGTCTGGCGGGACGCCGGCTATTTTCGTCAGCAGCTCTTGTTTATCTTTTCCGACGTAAAGAACAACCGCCTGGGGCAATTACTCTCGTCCACTTATCAAAGCTCGCCGCCGCTGCGCTGTGAAGGGCAAGTGACGACCGTGCAACAACTACCACCCGGAGAACTGTTGGGCGGCGACGACGCAGGCGCGTTAAAGAAATAGCAGCAAAGAAGGATTCCGGCAAGTGGCTGGGGTTTGGTCGGCAGCCTCCCAACGCCGCATCTATCGACGTCTACGCGCTTGATAGCAGCGCGGATAACGCTTGCCACCTTGCAACGGTCGAGCTTCCTCAACGATGAACTTCTAAATCGGCAGGCGGCCACGACATCATCGCCAGCTGCCTCGTCCTCCGTTCTTGACCTAAACTCGCGCCACCACAGAAAGCTTACGCTCTCGCCGGCTTTGTCTTCCTATTTCCTATGGAGTACGGCACCCAACTGCCGCTTTTCCCAAACGGAAGATCGCAGTAGCCCTCCCAAGGCGCGCGCCTCGCGCCGCACAACGAAACCCGCTTTGCTCAAAGCAGCTTCGTAATCGGGGAGCTTCGTCACTCTCAATCCGGTGGTCATCCGGAACGCAAAATACAAACCGCGAACGATCGCGCGGCCGAAAATCCTCGCGGCCCTTCTTTCTCCGATGCAAAATTCGGACACTATCCAGTGCGCGTTCGGACCAGCCATCGCAGCCAGCCTGGCCACAACCGCGAAAACATCTTCATCATCGAAGCAGTCCAGAAAGAAATTCGTCACGATCAAGTCGTACCCCGAGCAATCCGGTTCGAATTCCCGCAGGTCACAAATGTGAAACCGCACTCGCTCAACTTCGGTTATTCCCAATCTGGCGATTCGCTCCCTCGCCAGTGCTGCCATTTTCGGGCTAAGATCGACGTAGTCCACATTCACGTTGCGATTCGTTCGCAAAAGTCGCGCGAGAAATCGTCCGTCCCCTCCGCCGCACACAATCGCTCGCTTCGCCTCTTTCGCTGTCTCAATAAAGGCGAAGCGCCGTTTCTCCAATTCGTCCCCGAACGAGCAGTGTTCCAGAAACTTGTAGTACGGCGCGATCCAATCGCAATCCATCTGCTGAGAGTGCGTATGTGACGCGGTCGTCATATTCGAAATAGCAGCGCCGTCAAGGCCGCCACCAGCAGCGTAGCATCTGCAAGAACCCGCAAGGCCGGAACGGAAAGCTTCTTTCTTCTTTCGTCCACAACCCAGATCAACAGCGACCCCAACGCAACCGCCAAAACCTCCGCTCCAATGAGCCCAACTGCGAGAAAGGCCAGCGAAATTATCGCCAAGACCGCGGCGATCTGCTTAATGTTGCTGTCACACCAACGCAGCAATCGGTGTACAGCGCTGTGCCGCCTTTCGTCCTTCCAGTTGAATTCCCAGCATTCGATTGCCAGGCAATTCAGCGAACACAGCACCGCGAACAACGCAAATGATCCCCAGAATTCCCGCGAACCGCCACGCACCGACCATACCGGTAGCGTCGTTCCCGCCGCGAAGAGCACTCCGACCGCCAGTTCCTTGGGGAAAATTCGCTCCGCCCATCCGCTAATAACCCAAACGCTCAGCGCCAATAATATGGCGTCCGTAAGTCGCAGCCGCATTCCACCGGCAGACGCGAACAACAGTGCCCACGCAGCGGCCACGGTCGGCGCATCCAGGCTCAGCAGGTTCCACCACAGCCACCACGGAGTTTCCTCCACCTCAGCCCGTACCGCGACTGCACCGGCACGCGCGCCGAACTGCCGTTCCACTCGCTCCCGCACAGCTGGTCTGAAGTTCTCGTTCGAAACTCCGCTGACCTCGCTCTGGCTAACTTTGCTATCCATCTCAATCACTCTCTCAGAATATCACTCGTGTCACGATGGCCGCCGTCTTCTCCAGATTCCGCTAACCGCGCCACTCTCCACCGGAATTCCGTTTCGCGGAGCCGCTAACCGTCGCCGTCGATCACACCTCTAAACTAATTTTCAGAGCGCTGAGTCAAAAATGGTGAGTGGGAAGGTGCAACGGGAGACAGCGCGATTCGCGAGGCATCGCAGCAATTCCGGTCGCCGCCCACGAAAACAACGAGGTGTCAGTCCTGGAGACGGATGAGCGAGAGGAGCAGCGGCAATCGAAGAAAGATTCGTCGGCGCGCCCGGAATGACGACTGTTACCTTGTACTTTGGACTGTTGTGCTTTGTACCGTCTTAATCTTAAACCGCAGACCGCCGTATCAACGGCTTGCGCACCGGCGGCGGAATCATGGTCGCCATCTTTCGAATCATCGCCAGCACCAGCCGCTTATCGCCATCCGAAAGCGTTGAGCTGTAGCGCTTGATTTCCACCAAAAACCGAATCTCGTCTTGCGAAAGCTCGCCCAGCATTTTCTGCGTTTCTTTGTCGCGCGGCGTTTCCGTCCCGGGGAAAAAATCCGCCAGCGAAATATCCATCGCTTCGGCGATCTTCGCTAGTGTTTCAAGAGAAGGCACGGTGTGTCCGTTCTCCACGCGCGACAAGTAGCAGCGCAGCAGTCCCGTCCGGCGCTCGATATCGCCTTGCGACAATCCCCGTTGCCCGCGATATGTCCTAATAACTTCTCCGATGTTTACCTGCGGTTTTTCTTTCGGCATCTTTCCCTCATCTGAGCCGCTTCGGGTTTAAGGGTTTGTTTTACAAACCCTTAGGAAAACAAGTTGTACTTGCAAAACCCTAAACTGAAGAAGGCTCATCGCTTGAGGGGGTAGCTTAGTCACTAACAGTAGAAGTGGCAAGGACGAATTCTACGAAATGTCGCGAATGTGATTCCAAAGAAACAACATGTGCTTCCGGCGCACATTTAGGACTCGCGAAGCGATTTCTCACCTGGCTTATTGCCCCGTAGGCGTCACGGTGGCCGGCTGCTGCAGCCGGAACTCCAGCAGCGTCTCGCTCGGCACTTTCACCTGCTGCCCCTTGGTCAGAATCTGCACGCCCGCGCCAGCCCCACCGCCGGCTGCTGCGCCAATCGCTGCGCCTTTGCCGCCTCCGGCAATCCCTCCAATGATCGCCCCCAGGACCGCTCCCCCACCAACCTTTTTCGCGGTGTCCCCTCCGCGGCCTTTTCCTTGCAGATTATAGTCGCTGCTCACAAGGGGATACTCTCTCCCATCGATCACCAGCCGCGTCAGCTCCAGTTGTAGTTCCGATTTCCCGGAGAATTTCCCGCCCTGGTCCGCGCTCGCCAGCCGCCCGTACACATCGCTTCCCCTGCGCGCCACTAGCACTCCGTTCACGTTCAAATCCGTCTCCAGGCTGGCGTGGAAAATGTCCCCGACGTGATTCTTGGACGAGTCTACTCCATCGATCATCCGTATCATGATCGGCTGACCTGCCGGCAGCGTGAAATCACCCCCTTTGTATGCCGCACTTTGGGGCGCTCCCCTGTCGGGCGGAGGATTATCTGGCGGCGGATTGTTTGGCGGTGGATTGTCACTTGGCGGATTGTCTGGCGGTGGCGGTTGTTCGGCCGCGCGCCGTCCCGATCCGCGCGTAAACGTCAACGCCACGATGTCGTGCGTAGGGAATGTCTGCACATCGCCATTCACTTCAAATCGCAAAACCGCCTGCGTTCCGCCCAGGTATCTTCCCTGCAGCACGCGGCCATCTTTCAGTTCCAGCGTGTCCGCAAGCCCTATTCCGGCGAAAAGCAGCGCAGCAGCCGCTGCAATCAACACTCTCGAAATGTTTCGTGTCGTCATCTTCCCTCCAACCCCTTTATCGATTCTCCGGAAGTTCAACGCGAATCGCAAGACACCCGCGCACTGGAAAATTGCACTCGAACATTGCGTCTGAACATTGGATGTATCGTAGCCTTTATCTGGTTGTGCCCGGCCCCTACTCTATTGCTTCATAAAGGCTCCTGCTGATGTCCGCCATCAAGGCCGCGCTGTCTTTCTTCTCCGACAACCCGCGCACCAGGATTACCAGTATAAATGGCCGCTTCGCAAACACAATTGCTGCATCGTGATGAATTTTGGTAATCTCGCCGGTTTTGTGGGCCACCGGAATCCCCTTTGGCAACCCCGCGGGAATTCCTTCGTTGAATTTCTGCCACTCCAAAATCGCAACCATCTCGTTCGAACTGGCGGCATCCACCGCTTTGCCTTCGGCGATTGCCTGCAGTAAGTTGCCAAGTCCTCGCGCCGTAGTCGTGTTGTTCAGCCCTTTCTGAAAGGCCTTATCGTCTTCCACGCCGCGCACTACGTTCATTCCATCCGCGCCAAGTCCGCGCACCGTGGCACGAATATTTTCAACGTCCAGGTTTTCGATCAGCAGGTTGGTCGCAAGATTGCTGCTGGCCGTGATCATTAATTCGCACAACTCGCGCAGCGTGCGCTTCTGCCCTTCCGCTTTATACAACTCGCCTTCGGAATCATCGGAAGCGTTGAGCATGTAGGGCGAGCCGTCCACAATGCTGTGGAACTCATCCTTGATCACCAATGTGTCGGTCAGTTTTACTTTCCCGTCCTGCACCTGATGAAACAGCTCAATCATCACGGGAATTTTCATCGTGCTCGCCGCATGAAACACGTCGTCACCACGAACCGACCATTGCGCTTTTCCATCCAGCGTTTTGAAATACACGGCAACATCCGCGCCGCTCTTCGCTATGCGCGCCTGAACTGCGGCTTCAGCGGCAGCTAGTTTCGTGTCCTGCGCAACCGCGTACCCGGAAAAAGCCAACGAAAAAATGAATATGGGCAATAACACCGAAGAATAAACAGTTGGCTGGAGACTCTTGATCACTCTCATTGACGCGAATTGTGCACGACGCCGCGATGCATTGCAATCCTTCCACGGACCGAAAGCATGGAAAGAGCATTCGGCAATCAGTGAGCGATTCCGGCGTTTTGTGGAACTTCTCCCGGAGCGATATTGAAACCGCCAACCTGAATCACCGGATGCGCGCCATGCAACTCCGCGGTGTCGTAACCGACCGAGATAATTCGCTCCTCGCCCGGCATCAACGAGAAATAATTGTCTTCCCAAAATACCGGCACGACATCCTGATCGTCCTGTTTATCTGCCAACCGCAAACGAATCTGAAACGCCACGCTCGACGACGTATTCTTCACCCGCACATGCGCTTTGCCGGTCATCGCCCCGGGCCTTTGATCGAGCAGCGCGCTCGTCTGCAATTTGATTTGCGGCAACGAATTCAGCCCTGTCACGTCTCCGAATTCTGCCTGGGGCGTGTAGACCGTGTCCTGCTTGTGAGCCCAGTCAAGCGTGTCTGGCTTCGCGGAAAGCCAATAAAAATTATCGCTGACGCTTTTTCCACGCGCATCACGCAGGCCCAATTTCACGAAGAACGTCGTACTCAGCCCTTCTGGTTTGGGTAAATCGAAAGCCTTCACTGCCGCATCCGCCGGAACATCAATCGTTTCTTCCTTGTCGGCCAGAAGCTTTGCGTCAATCGAATAAATTCGCGCTCGCACCTTCATCCCTTTGCGTTGCTGGTAAGTATCATTCACCACCGCAACACTCTGATCGTCGTAGCCATACTGCGCGTGCAACGGCTCCATCGCTTTCTTTGTTCCGAAATATCCTCCGCCCGGCACTAGATAATAGTCGTACAGATGCCAGATCAGCGATGGCCACGCGTTGTTCAGCATCCACTGAATCACACCCGTCGCAACATATTTATTCCGGCCGTAGCTTTCAAACATCGCGCGTTCGCCATCGTACGCAACCGCCTGCGCTTTGCGCTCGTAATCCTCCAGCGAAGTTGCAGTCCCATATCGTCTATTTAGTCCGTCGGTAAATACATTTACCGTCGTAAACCGCTCGCCGCCCGCGTGGTAATTCCATACATCGTCCATCGGCCACAAATGCTCTTTCGGAATAAATCTTTTTACGCTTTCGAGCGTAGGAATCGCCGGTCCCGGGCTGGTCTCTGTGTTGTATCCATAAGCTCCTCCCGCCGTCGTATCCGCCAGCCAGTACACCGGCGGCACGTATTCGTAAGGCCCCGTCATTTTCACGCCGGAATTGCCCGTAACCGTTGTCGGCGCTGCACTGGCCGACGAAACTGAAGGATTCGGCCACTCCGCGTCATGCAAAACCCCCAGGTACATTTTCTCCACGTCGGCGGGAGGAGGATTGTCGCTACCATAGAGCCAGACAAAAACGCTGGAATGATTGCGCAACCGGCGCGCCTGATCGGCCATAGAAGCCGCCGCAATTTTGCGGGTATCCGGCGTCCATTTGTCCCACAATTCCCAGGCGTCGCAACAAGTCCACCCCGCCATGACCAGAATTCCCAGTTCATCTGTTTTCTCAAACAATTCGTCGCGATCGATCCGCCCTTCCAATCGAATCGTATTCAGTCCCATGTCCTTCACGTAGCGCAGGTCCGCATCCAATTTTTTCGACATCGGCCGCAAAAACATATCCGGAGCCCAAGCAGCGCCGCGAATCAGAATCCGCCTGCCATTTATCTTGAACAGCCGATGGCCTTTTTCGGTGAGCTCGCTCGTGACTTGCCGAATTCCAAAGGAAACGCTAGCCGAGTCCGAAAGTTCGTTCGCAGTTTCAAATCGTAGATTCGCTTTATAGAGATAAGGCGTCCCAATCGTGTATGGCCACCAAAGTTTTGGCTTTGCAAATTTCAGTTCGGGAAACTGCACCGGTTCGAAGCGCACCGTCTTGGTTTCTCCAGCCACAAGCTCGACCGTCTGCTTGACGGATTTCCCGTCAACCTCTCCCGCCAGAACGCCTTTCACCGCTACGCCGGAATCATTTCGCAAGTCCGCTGAAATCGTCAGATCGGCGGCAGTGAAGTCATCATTCAATTGGGATTTCACAAACGGATTGCGAATCGCAACAGGTCCGGTCGCCGTGACAGAGACTTCCTTCCAAATGCCCAAGTCCTTGTCGGCAGGCGTCGGGTTCCAATCCACCCAGGTAATCCCAAGATCTTCTTTTGCTGGAGCCGTAATTTCCAAAGCGATCGCGTTCTTCGTGCCGGGCTTCGCGTACTTCGTCAAATCAAATTCGAAAATCCGGTAAGTTCCAGCAACGTCCTGCGCATCGGCAATCTTCTGCCCGTTGAACCATACATTCGCCCTATAGTTGATTCCAGGAAAATGAATCGTGATATTTTTCTTAGCGAACGTCGCCGGCAGCTCAAAGTCGTTTCGCCACCACCACGAGCACTTGAACGGACTCCCGTCCGGCATATCCTGATTCGCAAAAAACGTCGCACTCGAGTAGTTCATTCCGGGAAGATTTTTCAGATTGCTGGCAAACATCGGGTCGGGGTACGTTTTGTCGTCAACAAGAGTGCCCACGACAGTGTTGGGAATCGTGCTTCTGTGCCAGCCCTTAGTTGCAAATCCAGCCTGCGAGATTTTGTCGCCGGGTTCCTTCGCAGCACACGACGACTGAATCTCCCACCCGCTCAACAACTCCAGAGACTTCGCGGCCGTCTGGGCGGGAGTGGAAGACTTCGGCACTTGGGCAAACGCAGGAAATACGATCACCGAACAAGCGAGGAGCGCGGTTAGCGAAAGGGTGCGGCGAGGCATAATCCCTCTTTCAGTTTGCTAGTAACAACGGCGTGCAAGCGAGATTAAACCGATTCAATGCTGGATAAAACTGTTTTCTTGGCAAAGAGGAAAAATAACGAACTCAGGTGTGCAAGAACCTTTAATTTGGTGCCGGAGGAGGGAGTCGAACCCACACGCCCTTGCGGGCAACGGATTTTGAGTCCGCCGCGTCTGCCATTCCGCCACTCCGGCAGGGATAAGTAAAAATAACATGAACGGCGTCATTCGGCTATACGCGCCGCATATCCGCATATCCGTGCGTTTCAATCTTTATCGTTCACTGCAAGACCAGCCGCCCATAGCGGCAGCGCAAGCCGCGCAAATTCCTCGATCTCTGCAGCTTGCTCCCCGGAAAAGGCATCCGCCAATTCGCTTTCCACATCAATCGTGCCAACAACTTTCTGCCCCGCGGAATCAAGCACTGGCACGATCATCTCCGAGAGCGTATTCCCCAGTGCGGTCAGGTATCGCGCATCGTTCCGCACATCACCAACCACAATCGTTTTCTTTTCGCGTATGGCCACGGCAGTCAATCCACCGGTGATCGGGAACACTGGATAGGCGGGACATTCCGGACCAGTCCACGCAATCACGGATACAGATTCCGGCCCTACGTCGTAAATTCCCACCCAACGATAGGCGCGCAGCGAACGAATCACTTCCGCGAGAGCTTTTGCCCTTACGGCTCGCGGAGTTTCCGCAGCGACAATGCGCTCAACAAGCATACGAGAAGTCTGCAAAGCCGAATCCACAATCTCTGGTCCTTTTTCCCTTCTCGACCGTGAAATGTATCACGGAGCCACAACAATTTTGCATGCCGGGATCGCCGGGATCACGCCGGGATCACCCGACTGGACGTGCGCTTGCCGCGGCGATACCCTTTATCTCCCCCGGTTCCACAGGGTTCGGACGCTGTCCGATCGGAACCGGTAATTTTAATTGTGGCGCACGCCGTTTCAATACCTTCCGGTACTCCGTCCGAGCACCGCGATCTGGCGCATTGGATGAAGCGCTCTCTTGAAGAGCTCGCGAACCTGCGTTCAGACCTCACCAACCATGCCGTGCATGACCTGCGCGTGGTGTTGCGGCGCTGCCGTTCCGTGGCATCGGTAATGCAAGAAATCGATCCGCATCCGGATTGGGAAGAGATGCGTGGCTGTGCGCGCAAACTGTTTCGCTCGTTAGGTGAATTGCGCGACGCGCATGTCATGGCCGAATCGCTGAACAAGTTGCAGCCGGAAGAGGACGCGCTGAAGCGCCAGTTGCTCGACTCGCTCGAGACTGACGAAAAACCCGCGCGCGACACAGTCCAACGCCGCGCCGCTCGTTTCGACGAAAAGCGCTGGAAGAAACTCTCGCAATCACTGCGCGTCCGAATCCGCCGGGTCCCGCCGGATGGAGACGCCGCGCACTGCCTGGCTCTCGAGCGGCTGGAAGAAGCAAAAGAGCTGCATCGCCGCGCGATGCGTACGGACAGCGCCAAGCCCTGGCACGCTTTACGCATTGGCATAAAGCATTTTCGCTACACGGTTGAGTCGCTGTTGCCCACAGCGCACGCCGAGTGGAGCGATACGCTCAAGCGTGTGCAGGACGTGCTGGGAAATATTCACGACCTGGACGTCCTTTCCGAAATGATTTCCAAAGCCGCCGCGAACCAGTCCAGTGAAATTCTGCAGGACTGGGAACTGCGCATCGAGAACGAGCGTCAACTAAACGTGCAGACCTACCGCCAACTGGCGCTTGGCGCTGCAAGCATTTGGACTCATTGGCAAAGCGGTTTTCCGCGCGAAGAATGGGAACGCTACGCCAAAGCCCGCATCCGCGCAACGCGCGCCGCCATGGATCCCAAGCCAGGACGCAGCACCATGCTCGCGCGCATGGCCATGCGCATCTGGTCGCAACTGCGCCTCCGCAAAGCCGGTGAAATTTTCTCCAATAAAAAAGAGCGCCGGGTATTGGAAACCGCCGCGCTGCTCAGCGGGGTGCGCAATCGCAGCCTGAAGAAAGCGCGCGAAAAATCAGCGAAGTCGTTCTTGCTGGATTCCCCGGTCCCTCCGGGTTGGACTTTCTACGAATGGGAACGCGCAGCCTGGGGCATCCGATTTCAGCGCGGCGCAGAGCCGGGTCGCCAGAACAAGCGCTTCGCAAAATTAGCCGCCGAACAGCAGACGAAAGTTTACCTACTGGCGGGAATTCTTCGCCTGGCCATCGCCGCGCAAAAATGCGGCGTCACCAAGAGTTCTTCTCTACGGTTGGAAGTCTTGCCACAAGGATTGTTATTGCACGTCGCCGGAGTGGCAGACAGTCCCAAAAATGCCGCGCGCTTTACCGAAGCAAAGCAGCAGCTAGAGCGAAGCCTGGGCAAATCCATTCTGATCCAGGCCGAGCCAGCCGGCGACGACGGCGCAAGCGCCAAAGCTGAATTGCAACCACCCGTCCCCATTGCAATCGTTCGCTAGAACAGTCTCTATTCCCAAAAGATAGGCCAACTACTTTCCTTTGCAGAGTTTTCGCGCCACTCCCGGCGTAATCAGCCACAAGAGCTTTCCCGCGCCCGCATGCACGCGCGACAAGTCGATGCATGCCACACCCGCCTTTTTCAGCTCAGTTACATCCTTTTTTGCGCCAAGCGCGGCGGATACCAATTCGTCCAGGTGCGGTGCATGACCGAAGCACATTACGCTCTCAACGGACTTCTTGCGCGTTAGCTCCCGCAAAAATCCTGACGGCTCAGCGCCTGGAAGCAAGAGGTCGCTCTTCTCGATTTTTGCCTTCGAAAACTCCAGCGCTTCCGCAAAAATTTCCCCCGTTTGCACCGCGCGAACGTACGGACTGGAAATAAACAGTTTTGGACTGTCGATTATCTTCGCGACGCTTTTCGCGACCTCCTTCGTCTTCTGAGTGCCTTCGGCAGTCAGATAACGTTCCGGATCAGATGGACACTTCGGATCTTCGCGGTCGATCGCAATACCATGTCGAACAATGTAGAGCAGCATTTTTCTCAATTCCCTCTCTTAGCACTCCAACATTATACAGACGCCTTCCCGGCCAGCCGTATACAGTCATCAACTTAGCTCGGATTAGCGCATCAGCGGTCGAAAATATAGCCGCGTGCGAAATTCCTTTTCGAAAAGCTCGATACTGCGGTTAGCATCGCGAATATCCTCACTGGCGTCGCCCCGCGCTTCCACCTGCAAACCAACCGCATCTCGCTGAAAGGCCGCCCGAATTCGACTGATGCGCTGGCGGTGAGAGTGGTCCAGGCCCTCCGCGATTCGAACCAGCGAAGCCAGCCGGCGCGCCAGCCTGCGATCACTATTGTTGAGCGCGGCATACGCCACGTGATGATTCTCAGGCTCGGCTTTGCGGTTGTGATAACGAACCACCGCCGCGGTGAGCGCTCTGTCGCGCCCATCCAGCCCCGGAATATCGCCGTTCATCGTCAGATATTCGCCGTGCTTGTGATGGCTCTTATGGCTGATGGAATGTCCGATGTCGTGCAGCAGAGCCGCCCCTTCCAGTATGACCCGCGCGTCACTGGAGAGATGGTGCAGCGGCTGCAGTTGATCGAAGAGTTGCAGACTCAGTTCGCGCACGTGTTCTGCGTGACGCTGATCCAGCTCCAACCGCCTCGAAAAGCTGCGCGCTCCTGCAAGAAGTTGCCGCGCTTTGCCATCGTAGCGATGCGGTTCCTTCCGCGAAAACGCCTCCGTGGCGATTTCGTGGATCACTCCTTCGCGAATCCCAACCGCGGGCACGGCGAGCGTGCGCACGTTCAAGTACCGACCCAGCGTAACGAAAATGATCGCCGCGATTCCCATGACGTCGGCGCGATCGCGGCGCACGCCGTAGGACTTCATGCGATCACGAACGTCCATGTGCAGCAGCTCAGGCAGCCGTTCGCGCAGCAGCGAAAGTTCCAGCGTCGGAATTCCGTGATGCCGCGGACCGGGCGCAACGTTAGCGAGAGTCTCCGCGTTGCCGCCCAGCGCCACCGTCAGACCGTCGGCGAGATTCAGACGCGCCGGAAGTTTCGACTCCAGCAGGGCGCGCAAATACCGCCGGACCTGCTCTGCCTGCACCGGGCGAATTTCGCCGTGCAGGTTGAGCGTGGACATCAAGCGGACCGTGCCAACCGGAAGCTGAGCGGTTTTTAGAACGGTATGATTTTGCAGCACGCTGATTTCCAGGCTGCCGCCGCCCAGGTCCGCAATGCAGCGCGCTTGCGCCTCCGGACCAAGCGCCGCGAAAACCCCTTCTCTGCCCAGGCGCGATTCTTCCAGCGCGCTGATCACCTCGACGCGGATCCCGGATTTCACGCGAATGCGCGTGACGAATGCTTTTCGGTTGGTTGCTTCACGCGTTGCGCTGGTGGCTACCGCGCGGTAGTGCGTCACTCCGAACTCGTTCATGCAATCGCGAAAATGGCGAAACGCCTTCGCGGCCTTCTTGAAAATATCTTCGCTGAAACGGTTGCGGACGAACACTCCTTCGCCCAGTCGCAGCGGATAGCGTTCGTTATGCAGGGGTTCAATATCGAGAGCTGAATATGCGCGCACGATGGTAAGCCGCACGGCGTTCGAACCGGCATCAATCGCGGCGATGTGAACCGGCTCAGGCATTTATGTTTCTATCGCCAGAGGTGCGCGAGCGCCGAAGACGGCGTGTACTTCGTGGTTCGAATGCCGAGCTGGTCGGCAATGCGCTGCCGCAAAAGCTTGTTGACCGTTGGTACGCTGGCTTCGCCGTCGAGTTCGAGGAAGTTATGCCGCTTCGCCACCGCTTCGAATTCCCGCTTGATCATCGTCTGGTAGCGCACAAATGACCAATAAAGATCGTGCGAAAGCGACATGTCACGTCCCGCTTCCCAGTAGCTGATCGCTTGCGCTTTGCGAAATTCACGGCCAAAGGCGGTTTCTGGACGCACATTCAGCCAGAACGTAAGGTGCGGCCGCAACGCCATCGCGTAAAGCCCGCTCAGATAATCGCGATTGATCCCTCGTACCACGCTGCGCGCGATGAGCGTGAAAATATAGCGGTCCGCAAGAACCACCGCTCCCGATTTCAGCGCCGGCACGATGCGATGTTCCAGCTGATCGAAAAAGTCCGTGCAGTACATCAGCGCCAGCGTCAAGCGAGTAACCGCATTTTTGGCCAGCAATTCGTCAATGTCGCGGCCCACCAGATTCGAACGCCGCAGTCCGCTGGTCTGTACCGCAAAGCCTTCTGACTCCAGCCACTCCTGCAAAAGACTGATTTGCGTGGAGCGCCCCGAACCATCCATGCCCTCGATCACGATCAGCGTGCCGGTGATATCGCTGGCATCGAAACCGGGAAGCGGCGCCGCAAAAAACGCGCTGGCAGCCTCCTCGTCCGCAGTCGCCGTGGGTTTTGCTTGTGCGGAATTCGAAGGCGTCAGCGAGGGCTCGGCAACCACTGGACCCGCTGCTCTGTCCCGCTCTTTTTCTTTGTCGTGATCCGCCATTTACTCGGCCTCTGCGGCGTGGGTGGCAAAACGCTTCAGATCGATCTTCGAGGCAACAATGTCGCGCATCTGCTTCTGTAATTTATTTACCGGCAAAGTTCCATCCAGCACCACAAAATTATCCGATTCCACCATCTTGTCGTAACCATCCAGGATTCGCGATTGAAACAGCCGGAAACTCTCCGGCCGGTCGTAGGAAAGCCCCAGGTCCATGCCCGCTTCGTAGTATTTCAGCTTCGGCCGTCCGCTCAAGATGCGCTGCACCGCAACGTCCAGCGGCGCGCGAAAATAAAATGTGATGTCCGGCACCGGCGCGAAGCGATAAAGATTACGCAGCCATTTCTGCGGACATCCGCGCGCCCCGTCGCGCGCGAACGCGGTGTAAATATAGCGATCCGCCAGCACCAGGTAGTCGCCCTGCAGCAGCGGCATGATCTGGCGTTCGCAGCGGTCTGCAAAATCTGCCGCATGCAACAACGAAAATGTCGTCGGAGTCAGCAGCCGCCGTTGTTTCCCTCGACGCGTCGCAGATTTCACCAGCGGAGAAGAATTCCATTCCGTAAAGTGCAACCGGTATCCACCGATTTCCAGCCAGCGTTTCAGCAGATACAGCTGCGTACTTTTTCCTGAACCATCCGTTCCTTCCACAACAATCAGCGCGCCCGGATACGCGCGATTCGGAACCGGACGCCCAGGCTGCGGCAGCGTGGATTTCGGCGCTTCTGGCCTGCCTGGTTTAGTTGACGACTCTTGAATTTCCATAGGTTGGCTTGAGCGAATCCTGTTATGAATAGATTAGACCGGGATTGTTACAACTGAATTACATCACAAGCATCGCGTGACGCGCAAAGCGCCTGACTTGAAAGCGCGAATTCCGCTCTGCTAGAAGACGGCCACTTTAATCCGCAGGAATTTCTTCGGATTCTGCCGAAAATCGCCGATCAACAGCCGCAAATCTCCTGTCAATCCGGTCAGGTTATCGTAAAGTTTCGGATCGGAGAAAAGCTTTCCCGCGCTGGTCGTATTGTCGGTCAGCTTTGCCGTTGCCGACGAAAGATTCCCGCTGGCATCGCGCAATTTATTGTACAGTTCGTCGTCGGTGGCGAACTTT
>WNFT01008771.1_pt1 | contig 15749 bp, 5 predicted proteins | sample 5400191 | NCBI WGS metagenome assembly WNFT01 (sample SAMN13153359, study PRJNA577476) | soil metagenome | isolation source: 80 cm saprolite under Madrone tree | place: USA:California | collected 2016-06-14 | reverse complement strand
CCTTTTGGCACTCCGCGATTGCTTCTTCATACTTCGCTTTTTGTTCAGAGACCAATGCCAGGTGCCAGTGGGTATAGACAAAGTTCTGATCCATTTCGAGCGTTTTCTGGATTTGGTCCATCGCTTGGTCATACCGACGCGCCAAGTAAAACAGCAATCCCAAATTCGTGCTGATAGTTAGCGAGAGCGCGTCGAGTTCGTGCGCTCGTCTCACCTCTGCGATGGCTTCATCTAAACGCCCCATCGCTACCAAGTAGACGAAACCATACCAAAGGTGCGCGATTGCGTAGTCCGGGTTGAGTTCGATGGCCCGCTTGAATTCTTTTTCGGCGGCGGGCCAATCCCAGTAGTAGAGCGCGAGGGTGAAGCCCAACGAGGCGTGAGCTTCCGCGAGCGTGCCGTCAATTTCGATCGCTTTCATTGCCGCCTCGCGAGCTTTCGGGAAAGCATCCTTTGGAGGCAGCGCATCAATTCCAAACGAACCCAGTATCGCATAGGAGTCGGCCAGCCCGGCGTGGGCCAGCGCATAGCTTGGGTCTATATCAATCGCCTGCTTAAAGTGTTCTATGCCTTGCCTGAGGCTCTCGTCCGTTCGCTTATTCCAGAAGTGACGGCCTTTGAGATAGGCGTGATAAGCCTCGACGTTATCCGTGTAGCGCTTCGTCAGTCGCTTTCTCTCTTCAGTGGTCAACCTGAGCAGCAGCTTCTCGGAGATTTCACTGGAGATCTCCGCTTCGACCTCGAGGATGTCTGATGGCTTGCAGCTATAGCTCTCGCCCGACAGATGTGATCCATCGGTCGCATCCACCAGTTCCGTTTTGATGAGGAGACGCTCGCCTAACTGCATGACTCTTCCCGTCAGTACCGCGCGCACGCCGAGTTCGCGCCCGGCATCCCGCGGATCAATTTCCTTGCCCTTGTAACGAGAGACAGTACTCCACGCCATCACGCGCAGATCCGGCAACCGCGAGAGCGCGTTTATCATGCTTTCGGTGATTCCGGCGCTGAAGTATTCCATGCTCGGATCGGGGAGATTATTGACTAGCGGCAGAATGGCTACAGAATCCAGCGGTCGCCTCTCGCCGCTCACTTTGACAACGAGAGCTGAAGAGTCTTTCGCGGTTTTGGCTATTGCTTGCTCGCTTCCTTCCCACTGTTTGACTTCATTTTCAAACTCAAGCCGATGCTTGAGGTTTTGCAAATCGGCAAGCAGCTCTTTTGCGGTTTGATAGCGCTGGTCTATTTGTTTGCGCAGCGTCTTGGTGACGATCCACTGCAATACCTCCGGAGTTTCGGGCATGAACCGAGCGAGAGGAGGTGGCTCTTTCTCGAGGATCGAAACGATGACGTCGCTCGACGTTTCGCCGGTAAAAGGAACGCGGCCTCCAACCATCTCGTAGAGCAGGACACCCAGACTCCAGATGTCGGTGCGCGTATCGACTTTCAATCCGCGCGCTTGCTCGGGTGACATGTAGTGTGGGGTGCCCATGATTACTCCCGGTTGGGTATGCAACATGGTCGTCGCTTCCGATTCGTCGCCTTGCCCCGCGATTAACTTGGCCAAGCCGAAATCCAGCACTTTAACGATGCCGTCCTGACGCAGCATGATGTTCTCCGGCTTGATGTCCCGATGCACGATTCCCGTCTGATGCGCCGCAGTCAGGGCCGACGCTATCTGCGTAGCTATACCGAGCAACTCACCGATCGGCATCGGCGCCCTTAACATGCGTTGCCGCAAGGTATCGCCTTCGACGAATTCGGTGGCGATGAAGTGGTGAGAATTCATTTGCCCGATCTCGTATATGGTCAGAATGTTGGGATGGTTCAGCGCGGAGGCGGCGCGCGCTTCCTGCTGAAATCGCCGCACGCGCTCTCGATCGCGGGTGAAGAATGCCGGCAGCATCTTCAACGCCACTTTGCGAAGCAAATGCTTATCCTGGGCCACGTAAACCTCTCCCATGCCTCCGGCGCCGAGCTGTTCGAGAATCTGGTAGCGACCTATTGTTTGGCCCACCAACGATTCTTGTTGCTCCTCCGCAAGTATGTCAGCCATCACTTCAAATGCGGGCATCTCGATGAAATCATCCGTCCGTTCGTGAGACGCAAGTAGAGATTCGAGTTGACTTCGCAGGGCTGGATTGCCCGCGCACGCCTCGGCAAGAAACGCCGGCCGCTCTACCGGGGCGAGTTCGAGAGCCGAGTGTAACAGTATCTTGATCTGCCGCCAGTGTTCAGGGTCCATCGAGCTCACTCATTTCGGCCTGCTCATCGGAGAGGTGCGCCACTCGCTGCTGAGGGGCGACCAAAGTCAGAGTCCAATCCGCTTCAATAGGCTTGTATAACGCGCGTCGTCGCGAAGACTGTCGAATTTTGGCTCTACCTTTAACCAGACCAGCCAACTCGATCGCTGTTCGTAAGCTTTCTCCAACTCCTGGAAAGCTTGATCGCGATCTCCAAGAGCGGTATGGATTTCTGCCAGGAAATATGGATCCACGTACGCCTGTTTCGATAAAGCGTTCAACTGGGTGACGATCCTACGCGCATCGCTTGTTTTTCCCGTTACGGCGTAGAGATGGCCGAGCAGCGCCAGCATGATCGGGGTTTCATCGATCTGCCGAGCCTTTTCCAGTTCCGTAGTCGCCTCTTGATACTTTTGTTGTTGTTCTAAAGGTTCGGAGATAGCCCAGTGTCCGCGAGCAAAGGTTGGATCCATGTCAAGCGACTTGCGGATTTGTTCCAGCGCGCGATCATATTGGCGCGCATGATAGAAAATCCAGCCGGCATTCACGTTGGCAATCAGGGAGAGTGGATCAAGTTCCTGGGCTCGGTTTATCTCGCGAAGCGCATCAGTCATCCGGCCCATCCCAGCCAACTCAAGGGCATACCATTGATGGGCTGTCGAGTAGTTGGGATTGAGCTCGAGAGCTCGTCGGAATTCACTTTCTCCGCCGGCCCAGTCCCACTCGTACTGGTACTTAACATAGGCCAGAGAAGTGTGGGCTTCGGCGAGGTCGCCGTCTATTTCGAGCGCCCTTCTCGCCGCAGCCTCTCCTTTGGGTATCGACTCTCGGGGCGAAGCTATGCCGTAGGAGCTGAGCACGTTGTAACAGTCGGCGATTCCCGCGTAAGCCAGGGCGTACGAGGGATCTTTTTCGATCGCCTGCTCAAACTGCTGCGTGGCTTTCTTGTATCCGTCTCGTGTGCGCTTGTTCCAGTAATAGCGGCCTTTCAGATAGAGCTGGTAGGCTTGCACATCGCCGGTGTAGCGCTTGGAGAATTGCTTCTGCTCTTCGATTGTCAGCCGTGTTCTGAGGCGCTCTGAGATTTCTCGGGCGATCTGTTCCTGGACCGTCAGAAGGTCCGCGATTTTTCTGGTGTACTGTTGCCCCCAAAGCAGACTGTTGTCTCGCACAGCTATTAGCTCCGCGCTTATCAATAGGTCATCACCGTGCTGGTTCACTCTTCCGGTCATCACCGCGGTTACGCCTAATTCATGGCCGGCGATCTGCGGATCGATCCCTTTGCCTTTGAAACGGAAGACGGAACTGCTGGGAATCACCCTGAGCCTTGGCAACTTAGAAGTACTGTAAATTATGCTTTCCGTGATGCCGTCCGAAAGGTATTCAGAGTTAGGGTCGGCGGTGGAGTTGACGAACGGCAGGACGGCGAGTGAGTCTATCGCCCTGGCTTTGGTGTTGAAGAATGAGTAGGCAATTCCCAAAGTAGTAATCAGCAAGAATATCGCGATTGCGGCTGCGACGCTTGTCCGGTGGCGCCTGATTGTCGCAACAACGTACTCCGCACTTGAGGTGTTCCGCCCAGGCATAATCGGATTCGTGGCTTCAAATTCCAACCGCTGCTTGAGTTTTTGCAAGTGGCTCAACAACTCCCTGATGTCCTGGTACCGCTCCTCTCTCGCTTTGCCCAGTGCCTTGCTCGTTATTTGATCCAACTCTGGCGGCACTTGCGGCTGGGAGCTGGAAAGCGGCGGTGGTTCGACCGTTAGTATTGAAGCCAGCACATCGGTCGTGGTCTCGCCCGCAAATGGCGTCTCGCCCGTTACCATCTCGTAAAGCACGACACCGAAGCTGAAGATATCGGTGCGCGCATCCAACGGCAGGCCGCGCGCCTGCTCAGGAGACATGTAGTGTGCGGTTCCCAATACCGTTCCCTGCTTCGTATGGAACAATGTCGTCGCCTCAGAATCGTCACCCTTTCGCTCTGTAAGCTTGGCCAGTCCAAAGTCGAGTACTTTGACGATGCCGTCTTCGCGCAACATGATGTTTTCCGGTTTGATATCACGATGAGTAATTCCAACCTGATGGGCCGCGCACAGCGCAGAAGCCACCTGCGAACCGAAGTCCAGCGCCGGTTCAATCTTCAGCGGCCCCCGAGTCAGCCGTTGCCGCAGCGTCTCGCCCTCGATGAACTCGGTCACCATGAAGTGACACGAGTCAACCTCTCCGATTTCGTGGATGGTCAGAATATTTGGATGGTTCAGGGCTGAAACGGAGCGTGCTTCACGCTGAAAGCGACGCACTAGTTCCTCGTCGCGAGTCAAGTACCCCGGCAGCGTTTTCAACGCCACCTTGCGAAGCAAGTGCTTGTCCTGGGCCAGATAGACCTTTCCCATGCCCCCGGCCCCCAGCAATTCGAGAATCTGGTAGCGGCCGATTGTTCGGCCCACCAACGATTCCTGTTGCTCATCCGTAAGCATATCGGCCATCACTTCAAATGCGGGCATTTCGATGAAATCATTCGTTCGCTCATGAGATGCAAGTAGAGCTTCGAGCTGGCTTCGCAGGGCCGAATTGCCCGCGCACGCCTCGTCAAGAAACGCCGGCCATTCAACCGGTGCCCGCTCGAGAGCGGAGTGTAATAGTAGCTTGATTTGCTGCCAGTGTTCAGGGTCCATCGAACTCATTCATTCCGGCTTAGCTCATGATAGAGCCAGGCTTTGGCGCTGCTCCACTCACGCTTAATAGTTGCGGGCGAGAGTCCCAGCACCTCGGCCGTTTCCTCGATCGTCAAGCCGCCGAAGAATTTCATTTCAACGATCTGGCTTTGCTGCGGATCGATCTCATTCAATCTCTTGAGCGCGTCATCAAGGGCGACGACTTCCGCCGCTCGCTTTTGAGAAACTACCATGGCGTCATCCAACGCAATCTTATGCGCACCGCCGCCGCGCTTTGCGTAAGCGTGGCTGCGTGCATGATCCACCAGGATGCTGCGCATCAACTGTGCGGCAATAGCGAAGAAGTGTGCGCGGTTTTGCCAGTGAACGCCCTTGCGATTGACCAGCCTCACATATGCTTCGTTGACCAGCGCTGTCGTTTGCAGCGTGTGACCGGGACGCTCGCGGTTCATGTAATGGCGGGCCAGTTGGCGCAGCTCGTGATAGATCAACGGCATTAACTTGTTGAGCGCCGCTTTGTCGCCATTGCTCCACGCGATGAGCAGTTGAGTCACTTCGTGCGAGTTTTGGGTCATCGCGAACCTCAGGAATAAGATCGTGAGTCCGCAACATATTACCACCTTTCTTAATGCAGGCGAGCGTGTCAGAACCGCGAGCGGTAGCGACCGGATCATCCAAGGAACTTTGGCATTCCCAAGCTAGCTGAACGATCCGGTCGCTATCGCTCGCGGTTCTGACACAACGAGCGGCTTGGCACCCTGATAAGAAAAAAGATCGAATCACGTGAGCCAATTCATGCCGAATTCTCGCTTAAGGGTCGAGGTGAAAATCCGATTTGAAGGAGAACAAAGAACCATGACGGACGTAAATTTCAGCCGCAACCAGTTTCTGAAGGCGGTCGCGCTTCTCATTGCTGCAGCCTCGCTATGCCTGGGGGTGATGGCTACGCGCTGGGGAAGAAGCGGCGCTTCAAGGTCCACAGATCGTTTGCAGGAGGATGAAAAGGAGAAAGAGAAGCTAGGCGAGCGCGAAAGATTCCTCTTTGTGTGGGCCGGAGATCAGGCGCGCACCAATCCGGACTTTCTGGCCGTGGTGAACTTCGATGAAAGCTCCCGTGATTACGGCAAAGTCATCACTACCGTTCCCTTGCCTGGACCAGGCGCTACCGGTAACGAACCGCATCACGTCGGCCTGTCGCGCGATGGAAAAGTGCTGGCGTGCGGCGGTTTGTTGAGCGTGCTTCGCGCGCAGAAAGAAATCTTCTTCTTCGACGTTTCAAATCCGAAGGCGCCGCGATTCATTTCCGCCGCTGACCCTCCGCAATCAGCCATCACAGACGAATTTTATCCACTAGCCGACGGAGGCTTTCTGGTGACCATGATGGGCGGCGCCGCCGGACACGCGCCGGGGCGAGTCGCTGAATTTACGAAAGACTTGCAACTGGTTTCTGAATATCCCTCCGACCCGCCGATGGACGGTTTCAACCCTCACGGTATCTCGGTGCGACCCGACTTAAACTTGATGGTCACGAGCGACTTCATTTGTCCCGCGACGACTCTGCACGTCATGCCGGGCGGCCTCGAGCTGCGCGGCAGTGTAAGAGTTTGGGATTTCAAAAACCGAAAGATCTTGCGCACGATCAATATTCCGAATCCAGCCGGAACGATCGATGTGAAGTTGATCCCCGAAGACGAACGTGGCCGAGCTTACACTGCGGGCATGACTGACGATCAACTCTATTTGATCGATACAAAGAGAGGAACCGCAACTTCGGTCTTTGATTTCTCGACGATTGCGAAGGGCGGTTGGCCGCAGCTCATGCGCACATCGAAAGATGGAAAGCGCCTGTTCATTTCGATGAACGTGGCGGGGAAGATCGTCATGTTCGACACCTCGAATCCCGAGAAGCCCAAAGTCTTGGACGTTCTCGATCTGGGAGCAAATTCCGGCCCGCATTACATCGCGCTGACCAGTGACGAGAGCCGGCTGGTCATCTCAGATTACTTTCTCAACGAGGACGATGCGGGAAAGGTTCATGCCGAAGGCGATCATCTCGTGCACGTCGCCCGAGTGACGAACCGAAACCTGGTGCTTGATCGTCGCTTCCAGCTCAATTTCAATACTGCGTTCGCGACCGGGCCGGCGCGCCCGCATGGATTGGCTTTCAAATGATCACCCAGCTCGCGGCTCCGGTGAACGTGTGCTCATGTACAACAGGGCGCCAACCTGCGCTCATCCTGAAACAACAAGAACCTAAAAAAGACTGGCGCCTGTCCATAGACCTCTGAGGGAAAGACAATGTTGAGAACGAAGTCAAAGCGTGGCCGCAGCCTCGCTCGAAGATGCGCGGCGATGATGATTGTCACCAGCCTGGTAGCCTTCTTCGTGCTATCTCGGCTTCCAAATGCGGCGAGCGCGGCGTCAGGCGATCTTGACGGAACCTTCGGTGGCGGCGGCATAGTCACTACCGATTTCTTCGGAGCCGATGATGAAGCCAGCGCCGTGGCGATTCAGTTGGACGGTAAGATCGTCGCGGCCGGCTTTGCTCTTGATCCGTCAACGGGCCATCACGTCTTCGCCCTGGCGAGATATAACATCGACGGCGGCCTGGACGACGGCACTGCGAGCGACATCACGCCGGGCGATCAATTCGGCATTGCGGGCAAGGTCACGACCGACTTCGCCGGAGCCGGGGCCAGTGCCACTGCGATGGCGCTCCAACCGGATGGCAAGATCATCGCCGCGGGCCTGGCCATCAACACCATGGGCATTGATGACTTTGCCCTGGCGCGCTATAACACCGATGGCAGTCTCGACACTTCCTTTGGACCAAATCACACCGGGAAAGTAACTACCGATTTCGGCGGATACGATCTAGCTACTTCGCTGCTCATTCAAACCGATGGTCGCGTCATTGTTGGCGGGCAAGCCAGCACCTCAGGCTACGTCGGCAATTGCGCATTGGCGCGTTACAACGCTGATGGCAGCCTCGACAGTTCTTTTGGAGCTAATCATGATGGCAAAGTGTTGGTGGATCTGGGTGGGCAGGACGCTATTTCGGCGATCGTGCTGACGTCAGAGGCTCGCATTATCGCAGCAGGCTCAAACTCAAACGCGGACTTCACGAACTTCAATTTTGCGTTGTTGCGGTTTACACCGAACGGACTTCTGGACTCCACGTTTGGCAGCAGTGGCATCGTGATCACAGACTTCAGCAGCGGCAACGATATCGCCAGCGCCATGACGATCCAGGCAGACGATAAGATCGTGGTTGCTGGACTGGCTGCCGGCGTCACGCCGAACGAATTTGCGCTCGCGCGCTACCGCAGTGACGGCGCTCTGGATACCTCATTTGGTCCTAACGGCACCGGAAAGCTGATGACTGATTTTACCGGCGATAACTCCAGCGCTTCGGCCGTGCGCATTCGTTCCATCAATGGCTCCGACAGTATCCTTGTGGTCGGAACGACAGCTAACATCCGGACTTCTCCTCTCGGAGAATTGACCGAGGACAATGACATCGCCCTGGCTCTCTACAGTCTCTCTGGCGATCTGGCTCCCAGCTTCGGTCCTAATCATGATGGCAACGTGATCACGGATGTCTATCAAGGGGCTGGGTTCTTTCATGGCGACGACGCAGGCAAGGCTCTCGCCATCCAAGCAGACAGCAAGATCGTCGTTGCCGGTTCGGCCACGCGATTTCAAGCCCCGAACCTCGAAGGGCCACGACAGAAAGATTTCGTCATTGCGCGTTATATATCGAGCATTGCCGGACCGTTATGCTCAATCACTTGCCCGTCAGATATCACAGTCGGCAACGATCCGGGACAAAACGGCGCCATCGTCACCTATCCGTCGCCCGATGCCAACACCGAATGCGGAGTGGTGATTTGCACCCGACCATCCGGTTCGTTCTTTCCACTCGGAGCGACGCCGGTTACCTGTACGACCGGAGCTGGGCCAAGCTGCTCATTTACGGTAACAGTGGACGCCAACTCCGACGCCAACTCCGACGCCAACACCGACGCCAACACCGACGCCAACACCGACGCCAACACCGACGCCAACACCGACGCCAACGCCGACTCCCTCTGCGGATCTATCGGTGACGATATCGGGAGCACCTAATCCTTTGACTGTCGGAGGTAATATTACCTACACGATCGCTGTCGCTAACAATGGACCTGATACGGCTACCGGAGTCACGCTTACCGATCGGCTTCCCGCAGGCTTGAACTTCGTGTCCGCGGCATTCAACAAAGGAACCTGCAATCAGACAAGCGGCACGGTCACGTGCGCTCTCGGAACATTCGCCAGTGCAGAAAATTCCGTGGTAACCATCATCACCGCGGCCACCACCGCGGGAGTGATCTCGAATTCAGCAACCGTGCGGGGCAACGAAGCCGACCCGACTACGGGAAACAATATCGCTACGGAAAACACGACCGTAAATCCGCCGCCGTTGATTACCGATCTGCGCGTCACACAAACTGACTCACCCGATCCGATTGTTGTGGGAGCTAATCTTACTTATGCGGTCGTGCTGCGGAATAGTGGTCCTGACCCTGCTTCGGGAGTCACGCTTTCAGACAGGCTACCGAGCGCTGTGACATTCGTTTCGGCGACTTCCACGCGAGGGAGTTGCGCGCGCGTAGCGACAATCGTTACTTGCAATATCGGCGGGATGGCGAACGACACAACGGCTACAGTCACCATTGTCGTCACCCCTACTGCCGCCGGCAGGATTACAAACACGGCGGTTGTAAGCGGCAACGAAACCGATCCGATTTCCTCTAATAATGTGGCCGCGACAGACACTGATGTCTTCTCCGTCGCGGTCACCGATTTGTCAGTGCTCGAGTCTGATTCACCGGATCCGGCTTTTGTCGGAAACGATTTAGCGTACACAATTATCGTCAATGACAACGGACCGTTTGATGCAACCGGAGTTGTGCTCACTGATCGTTTGCCATCCGGCGTTACATTTCTATCCGCGTCTACCGGGTGCGCGCGTTCAGGTGCGATTGTGACTTGCGCCATCGGCAATTTACCGAATGGTCCAGGCAGGGTCTTCACAATAATAGTTAGGCCGACCACGCCCGGAACGATCACCAATACCGTAAGCGTGACCGGAAACGAAAGCGATCCAAGCACTGCCAACAACATAGCGGCTGAAGTAACCACCGTCGACGCTGCCACAGCCGATCTTTCTATCAGCATGACAGACTCGCCGGATCCTGTGAGCCAGGGAACCGATCTTACCTATGTGATTGGAGTTGGGAATAACGGCCCAGTTGCAGCGACCGGCGCGATCCTCACCGACAATCTTCCGCCGAACGTGACTTTCGTATCGGCCACGAGCGGCCTCGGAACCTGTTCACAGACCAGCGGCACAGTCACTTGCAACCTCGGCAATCTTCGCGTCGGCGTCCACGGCTCTGTTCTCATAGTAGTCAGACCCACCCGGCAGGGAACAATTAATAACAGGGCCACCATAACGGCCAACGAGATAGATTCGAACCCGTCTGACAATACGGCGATGCAGAGCACGACTGTCGTCTCCGCACCTGATCTGCAAGCCTTCATAGAAGACTCGCCCGATCCGGTGGCTGTGGGAGTCGATCTGACCTACACCATCAGGGTTATCAATAGCCACGCGGTGGCTGGCCCGCCGGCTACCAATGTGACGCTCATCGACACGCTGCCGGCAAATGTAACCTTTGTCTCTGCTACCTCAAGTCAGGGAAGTTGTACGCAATCTGCAGGCGTCGTTACCTGCAATATAGGTTTGATGGCTAGAGGTAGAGAAGTCAGAGTACTGATCGTCGTCAGGCCAACGACGGCTGGGACGCTGACAAATATGGCTCTCGTCGAAGCCAGCGAGCCTGACCCTAACACGTCAAACAATAGAGCAACGGAAAACACTACGGTCAGTTCCGGCACTGCTGATCTGTCGGTAAACATATCCGACTCGCCCGACCCGGTGACCATCGCCACTCCGTTGAGCTATCTGATTACAGTCACCAATAATGGCCCTGATCTTGCTAGAGGAGTGCGACTCTCGGACGCCTTGGGACCTGCCGTGATCTTCTCTCCGGCGAGGTCCACGCCGGGCTGTGTTCTCGACGTCTCGGTGAACACCCTCAACTGTAATATTGGTACTCTGGCCAGCGGCGCGATGGCTACCTTCACCATAGGCGTGCAGCCCGTATTTATCGTAGGTATCAATAACACTGCTACCGTGACGGCCAATCCGGCTGATGTATTTGATCCAAATCTGGCTAACAATCATGACACGGAAACCACCACGGTGGTTCCGCGCTTCGCCGATCTCTCTGTTCTTCAGTTTGACTCGCCCGATCCGGTATTCGCCGGCAGTGATCTCACTTATGAGATTCACGTGCACAACTTCGGCCCGAACACTGCTACAGCAGTGGTGTTGACAAATAGATTGCCACAGAACAGTGACTTTTTATTTATTTCAGCAACGACAAGTTCGTCTTTGGGAACGTGCACATTCAGCCGCGGCTCCACGATTCCAGGCGACGATCCGACCGTCACTTGCAATCTCGGCTTCCTGGCCAGTGGCGCCACGACTATTGTCAATCTTGTCGTCAGGCCCACAAGGCCGGGGAATTTCTTCAACTCCGCCAGTGTGACAAGCAATAGTGAGGTCGATCTCGACGTCGGCAACAACAGCAGAATTGAACGTACCACTGTCACGCCGGCCGTCGCACTTAACAGTTTCGACTTTGACGATCTTGGGGCGAGTAAAGGAGTCTTGCAACACCTGGCCGATGGTTTCCCCCTTTATCGACCGCAAAGCCGACCCATCTTTTGCCTTAATGGAATTTATGAATTATGCGAATCAGGGCTATTCGCACGGGGGCTGGCTGGCCACGCGAATAATTGAACCGAATCCCTAAGTTGATCTACGGACAATGTTCTTAAGCTCCTGGCGTTTACAGTCTATCTCTTATCCGCTGTTGGTTGACCCGAGAGGGATCGGAAAGCGCGCGGACATCTTGCAGGGTCAACCATATTCAGCGCAGTGGATTTGCTGAGTGTCGTGGTCTGTCCCGGCTCGATCCTGAAACTGTGGATCAAGAGTAGGCCGGTCGGATTGGAAGTTATTTGATAGCGGGAGGTTAAGGGGCAATGAGACGGATTATCCTGGGGATCACCTCGGCAATGATGTTGAGCGTGGTTCTCACTACACTGGCTCACAAAATAGAAGGCCGCGCTTCGGCGCGCAATGCGAATTTGTTTTTGGCGCAGGGCGCCGGACCTACCCTGTCCATCAATGACCGGTCGCAGGTTGAAGGCAACGGGACCCCGAGCGTTATGGTTTTCACCGTGACTCTGACCGCGTCTGGGACTCACGCACCCGTCACCGTGATCTATGCGACTGCGGATGGTTCGGCCACTGCTCCCTCAGACTACTCCAGCAGAAACGGCGCATTGGATTTTCCCGCGGGCACGGGCAATGCCACGATGACGATTTCAGTCCCGATTGTTCCCGACACAATCGTTGAGCCTGACGAGACTTTCTTTGTCAACCTGATCAACGCCGACGGCGCGACCATCACGAAAGGGCAGGGCGTGGGGACGATCATTGACGACGATTCGAAACCGACACCAACGCCGACACCATCGCCGTCGCCCCCATGTACTTATTCGATCTCCCCCTCAAGCGCGATATGGGATTCCGATCGCCATCTATTTCAATCCATAACTGTAAATACTCAGCCCGGATGTTCCTGGACAGCCAGCAGCAGCGATGATTGGCTCGATGTTCCCGGCTACCCTTCTTGTTCTTCCCCTGGAATTGGTAGCGGAATTGTTTGCTATAGTGTTTTCGAGAATAAGGGGGATTTCCGTTCGGGCACTATAAACATCGCCGGACGATTATTCACCGTCCATCAAAACGCGCCCGATTGTCCCATAGAACTCCTTTGCGCTTTCTTTCCCCGTACTTGTGGAGGCGTGAATCTTACCCGACGTTTCCGCGACAATGTGCTCGCTCGCTCACCGCGCGGCCAGGGCTACACACAGCTCTACCACAAATTCTCGACCGAAGCGGTAAGCCTCATGATGTTGAATCCCATGCTCGTCCTGCGCTCGCAGGAAATGATGGAGCGATATATGCCGGTGGTGCAATCAATGATCAACGGCCAGCAGGTAACCCTCACTCAGGGCGACATCGAAGAGATTGATGGCTTTCTGCACTCCTTTGCCGCCAGGGCCAGCCCCGAATTGCGTGAGGCTGTAAGAGGTCTGAGCGAGGACTTGCGCAGCCCACAACTGCACAGGGAATTCAACCTTACCATCATCGAAGGGCCGAAGCGTGAATCGCCTCCACAGCTTGGTCAACTGTTCATAACGCGAACCGGCCTGATGCTTGCTCCATTTGGTCTCTGCTTTTTCGGGTTCTACCGCTTAAAGCTAACTCGACGTAAGCGCGCAAAGTTCACGCTCAAGCGGCTGATCTTTGTGACGATTGTTTTGTCAGGTGTCGGTGGTTTGGGGTCATTGGTCCGTGGTCAGTTGTCATTGACGATTGCGCCTCGACCGCTGACCACCACCATCTTGGCCTACGCGACCTATTTCGGCGGGACCGGCAACGAAGAAGGCAACGGCATTGCGGTAGATTCCGCAGGCAACATTTACGTTACAGGCTTTACCGATTCAATCGATTTTCCGGTAGTGAATGCCTCGCAGCCGGCCTTCGGCGGGGGGCAGCAAGACGCCTTTGTCGCGAAGCTGGATCCGTCCGGCACGCACGTTCTCTACTCTACCTACATAGGCGGCAACGGCCAGGACAACGGCACGAGCATCGCCGCAGATAGCACGGGCAATGCTTACATTACCGGCTTCACCGACTCGACCAACTTTCCGGTGAAAAATCCGTTGCAGTCGACGAACAGAGGCACGTTCAATGCCTTCGTAGTGAAGCTGGACCCGGCCGGCGCTGTGCTCAACTCGACATTGTTCGGCGGGAGTCAGAACGATTACGGCAGCAGCATAGCAATAGATTCAACGGGCAATGTCTATGTGGCGGGACTTACCACGTCGGCCGATATTCCCGTCGCTAATGCTTTGCAGCCGGCGCCCGGCGGACTTGTCGACATCTTCGTCGCGAAGATTGACTCGTCAGGCGCTCACCTTATCTATTCCACTTATCTGGGCGGCAGCGGAATCGATGGCGCCAGCAGCATCGCTTTAGACTCTGCGGGCAATCTCTATCTCACGGGACTAACTTCCTCGCTGAACTTTCCCACAGTTAATGCTCTGCAACCGAACCACGGTGGAGGTCTATTCGATGCCTTCGTGACGAAGTTGAATTCGTCTGGCGACCAGATTAAGTACTCCACATTGCTAGGGGGCAATGGCGTAGATCGCGCGTTTCGAATCGCAGTGGACTCTGCTGGAAGCGCGTACGTAACCGGAGACACGGACTCGTCAAATTTTCCGGTGGCGAATGGATTCCAGCCAGCCAAGAGCGGCAGCGCAGATGCATTCGTGTCGAAGCTGAATCCGAATGGGACGGCGCTCGCCTACTCGACATATTTCGGCGGAAGTGGCATCGATGCAGGCACTGCTATCGCTGTTGATTCCAACGGCAGTGCTTACGTGACGGGATTCACTGGCTCAAATGACTTACCCACAGACCAGGCGGTGCAAAGCACTTTCTCCGGCGGTTCCTTCGATGGATTTGTGGCTAAGTTAAGCCAGAATGGGACGGCTCTCAACTATTCTACCTATTTGGGCGGCAACGGTATCGACTCCGTTTTTGGCATAACGGTGGATTCTGGCGGCAATGCCTCTGTGATGGGAGTAACAGACTCGCTAAACTTTCCGATTTCTAACGCAATGCAACCGGCTTTTAACGGGGGCGCGTCCGATCTCTTTATTGCCAGGTTCACACCAACCACCATACCGACACCGACGCCAACGCCAACGCCTACTCCGACACCAACTCCCACGCCAACGCCAACTCCGACGCCAATGACGGTTCAATTCAGCGCTTCGTCATACTCGGTGGGGGAAGGCGACCAGCATATTGACGTCACCATAACTCGCGCCGGTGACACCAGCGGTGCAGCGAGCGTGAGTTTTAGTACCGGCGATACGGCGGGAGCTTTGAATTGCAACGTAGTCGGTGACGTGGCTTCTTCGCGCTGTGACTACGAGACCAGAATCGGCACCGTCCGATTTGCTGCCGGAGAAGCGGCCAAGACCGTTTCCGTGCTTATCATCGACGACTCTTACCCGGAAAGCCCTGAGTCTTTCACCATCAGTCTCAGCAACCCATCGGGGGCGTCTTTGGGTTCGCCATCGAGCGCGACTGTAAACATCACCGACAACGATCTCACCAACGGCATTAATCCAATTGACCAGCCGGGATTCTTTGTGCGCCTGCATTACTATGACTTTCTCAATCGGTTGCCTGACGCTTCGGGTCTTAACTTCTGGACCAATGAGATCAACTCGTGCGGAGCAGACGAGCAATGCGTGGGAATCAAACGCATCAACGTCTCAGCGGCCTACTATCTCTCAATTGAGTTCCAACAGACCGGCTACCTGGTGGAACGCATCTACAAAGCCGCTTACGGTGACGGGATCGGCACATCGACTCTTGGCGGTTCGCATCAGCTTGCGGTGCCCGTGGTTCGGCTGAACGAGTTTCTCTCTGACACGCAGGAAATTGGCGAGGGAGTAGTGGTCAACCAGGGCAACTGGCAGCAACAACTGGAAACCAACAAGCAGAACTTCACGGCTGAGTTTGTGCAACGGGCGAGGTTCACCACCGCCTTTCCAAGCTCGATGACTG
>WNFT01006418.1_pt1 | contig 15750 bp, 15 predicted proteins | sample 5400191 | NCBI WGS metagenome assembly WNFT01 (sample SAMN13153359, study PRJNA577476) | soil metagenome | isolation source: 80 cm saprolite under Madrone tree | place: USA:California | collected 2016-06-14 | reverse complement strand
GATGCCGCTGCCGCCGCCGGTGATGATGATCGTCTTGCCCTTGAAGAGATCCGGCCTGAAGACCGATTGGTATGGCATCGTGCTCTCCGAATTGATGGGCGACCGGCGGCCGGCCGCCGCGCTGCCAAAAATTAGTACACTATATTATGATATGGTGTATTCTGTTTCGCAAGCGCTTTGCCAAGCGCCCGGACAGAAGGGCCGGAGGCCGGAGAATTGGAACAACCGGCTTGTCATGGCCATCCGCACCACCCTGTGACATCCTGTTGTCCCGGCGACGAATGATGCCTTTGGGAACGCACGACATGGACAAATTCACGACAATCACCGTCGAAGCGCGCGGCGCCATTGAAATCCTCTCCCTCAACCGGCCGGAAGCGCTCAATGCGGTGACACCCGCAATGGCCGACGAGTTGATCGCCTACTTTTCCGGGCTCCACGATCGCCTGACCACGCGCATCGTGATCTTCCGGGGCAATGGGCGGGCGTTTTGATCTTCCGGGGCAATGGGCGGGCGTTTTGCGCCGGGGCCGAGCTCGGTTCGGATGCATTCGCAGCTCCCGGCGCGGGGCGCCCGCAGCGGCAGCTCGACATGCAGCAGCGCTACTCGCGGATCATCCGCCTGATGCGCAGCTGCCCGCAGCCGATCGTAGCCCTTGTTCAGGGCGCGGCATGTGGCGCCGGGTTTTCGTTGCTGCTGGCCTCCGATGTTCGCTTTGCGACGCCGGCGGCGCGGATGAACGCCGCCTATATCCGTGTCGGCGTTGGCGGCTGCGACATGGGGTCCGGCTATCTGTTGCCCCGGTTGATCGGCCTCTCCGTAGCGTCGGAACTGTTGCTGACCGGACGATTTCTCGGTGCGGATCGGGCCAAGGCCGTGGGACTCGTCAGCGACGTCGTTGCCGACGACCAATTGCTGGAGACCGGGCTTGCCTTCGCCGCCGAAATGGCCCGCGCTTCGCCGATGGGTTTGCGCCTGACCAAGCAAACGCTGAACGCGCTGATCGATGCCCCCGGCATCGATGCCGCGCTGATGATCGAGGACCGTCAGCAGGTGATGCTGCTCGAAACCAGCGACCATCAGGAAGCCGTCGCGGCATTTCGGGAGCGCCGCGACCCGACTTACAGGGATCAATAGAATTATCTTCCCGCAAATTTCGGTTTACGCTTCTCCCTGAAGGCTTTTACGCCCTCCTGGGCGTCCGCCGTTCGCGAGATGGCCGCGAGCGTTTGCGCCTCGTCTTCCAACTGACTTTCGATCGAACGGTTGGGCGTCTGCAGGAACAGGCGCTTGATCCCGCCATAGGCTTCGGTGGGACCTGACGCCAGCTCGCGCGCGATCTTTTCGGCCTCGGCAACGACCGCATCGTCGTTCACGACATAGTCGACCAGTCCGGCCGCCAGCGCGGCGTCGGCGTCCATCGTTTCCGCCAGCAGGAAAAACCGCCTGGCGCGGGCAACCCCGATGCGCCGCGTCACGGTCGTCGTCGATCCGCTGTCCGGCGTGAAGCCGATCTTGGCGAACGCGGACGAGATACGCGCCGATTTGCCGATCACCACCAGATCGCCCGCGGCCATCAGCGAGACGCTGCCGCCCGCCACATTGCCTTGCACCGCCACGACGACCGGCGCACGCATGCGGACCATCCGCACGATGGCGGCATGCAGATCCGCCGTCCACGACTTGATCGTTACCGGCAGCGCGTCGCCACGCGACGCCAGTGCCGCCAGATCGCCACCGACGCTGAACAATCTACCGCGCGCGGAGATCAGCACCGATCGCACATCGTCGCGCTCGCTCAATTCCGCCATGCAAAGGTTGAACTCGCGGCAGAACTCGCCGTCGATCGGATTGCCGCGGTCGGGCTGGTTGAGAACGATATGCGCGAGGCCACCGTCGATCGTGCATTCGAAGCTCGTGGTAGCGATCGCCAGATCCATTGCGTCTCTCCCGGGCGATTCAGGCTTATTGATTTCAGGCCGACCGGCCTTCTTTTTCCTTGCGCGTGGAAGCCTGAATGGCCTCCCGCGCCCGTTGCCAGTCTTCCGGCGAAAGTTTTGAAAGCCCCACGAACGTGCTCGGCGCCGCCAGATGATGCCCGCCGTCGATGCTGATGGTGTCGCCGGTGATGTAACTGCATCCATCCGACATCAGGAAAATCATCAGATTGCGCAACTCATCCATCTTTCCGAACCGGCGCAGCGGAACCTCGTCCGCCTGGGTCGCACCCACGCCGGTCTCGGCCAGAGGATTGAGCTTGTCCCAGGCGTTCTCGGTCGGAAACGGACCTGGCGCCACCGCGTTGACGCGAATTCCCTTCGGCCCCCATTCGACTGCGAGCGACATCGTCATTGCATGAACCGCGGCCTTGGCCATCGCGGCCGGCACCACATAGGCCGATCCGGTCCAGACCCAGGTTACGAGATTGCTGATGATCACGCCGGGAATCCCGGCGGCAATCCAGCGTCTGCCGCAACCCTGCGCCGCGTAGAACGAGCCGTCCATGATGGTCGATCGGATCGCCTCGTAGCCGCGCGGCGACAGCGTCTCGGTCGGCGCCAGAAAATTGGCGCCGGCGTTGTTCACGAGGCCAGTGAGAGGTCCGGTGGCCCAGATCTCCGCCATCATCTTTTCAATGCTGTCGGGATCGCGAACATTGGCGACCAGCGCGTCGGCCTGCCCGCCCGAGCGCGCGCGAATTTCACTGGCCGCCTGCTCGAGAATTTCCGGCCGGCGGCCGCAAATGAAGACGTGTGCGCCATGGGCGGCAAACCCTAAGGAAATCTCCTTGCCGAGCCCGGTGCCGCCGCCGGTGACGAGGATACGCTTTCCCTTGAGGAGGTCTCGGTTGAACATGAAAAGGTCAATCCTGCTATTCGAACCGTCGCGTCACGGCCTGATCCAGGCCGTCCGGACAAATTGATACACTACTGTACTTCATCTGTAAATCGTTCGCGTCCCAGCCGAATGAGGTCCTGAGCTCGGAATCCAACTGAAAACCATTTAATTGAAGCCTGTTTTGGCAACGCCAGGCCGAGAGAACCGGGACCAGCGGCGCGTCACGGGCACGTTCCTTTGAAAATACGCTTGTGTATGATATAAGTTGAATCGCCGGGATCGACACAATCGGTATCAGGCTTCTGACAAGGAAAAATCGACATGGTCGACCGGCCCGACTGGGATCTCCGACTAGGCTATCTCATCCACGATGTTTCCCGGCTACGCCGGATGATGTTCGACCGCGCCCTCGCCCCGCTCGGCATCACAAGGTCGCAATGGTGGGTGCTTGCCTTCATTTCGCGGAAAGACGGACTTCCGCAAACCCAGCTCGCCAACGAACTCGACGTCGGCAAGGTTGGTGTGGGCGCGCTGATCGACCGTCTGGAATCGTCCGGCTTCGTGCTTCGGCAGGCGGATCCGGTCGACCGCCGCGTCAAGCGCGTGTTTGTTACCAAGCAGGCGCGCGGCTTCCTGGAAAAACTTCGCAAGGAGACCGACAAGTTCAATGCTCAGCTCACCCACGGGATCGACCGGGAGGCATTGGAAGCGGCGTCGGACGCATTACTGGCGATGAAGCACAATCTGCTGGCGATGTCGGATGGAAGTGCGCTGCCGAGCGAGAGCGAAGAAGACGTCGGCAAGAAGAGTAAACCGCGGAAGAGCAGGAAAGCGGCGTAGTCTTTCGTTGCGCTGGATCATGGCAGCGCAATGTTCGCAAGCTGAGCGCCGTTTACTTCTTTTCGATCTTGGCGGTTGCGACGATCTCGGCCCAACGCCTGGTATCCGCTTCCTGGAAGGCTGCGAGCTCCTGCGGCGTCGAGGGAAATGGCGCAGCGCCGATCGTCGCCAGATATTTTTTCGTCTCGGCGCTGTTGACGAAGCCGGTGACCAGAGCATTGAGCCTGGCGATGATTTCGAGTGGTGTTTTGGTCCGGACGAAGACCCCAACCCAGGCCGTCAATTCGTAACCGGGCAAGCCGCTTTCCGCGACGGTCGGAAGATCCGGCATTGTCTCGAGCCGCTTCGCACTCGTCAGGGCCAGCGCCCGCAACTTGCCGTCCTGGACCAGGCCTTGCGCGCTCGCGGGATCGGCGAAGACACAATCGATCTGTCCTCCCATGACATCGGTCAAAGCCTGCGGCATGCCGCGATACGGCACATGCTGCATCTCGATTGCCTGACGATATCTGAATAGCTCGGCCGCGCCCCTGCTCGACGTATTGCCGCTGCCAAAGGACAAGGGCTTTTCGCGCTTCTTCGCTAGCTCAACGAATTCGGCAACGGTCCTGGCTGGGAAGTCCGCCTTCACCGTCAACATCATCGGTATCGTCATGATGCCCGCGACCGGCGCGAAATCCGCCTTGGGATCGTAAGGCAGTGAATTGAACAGGTTGATGTTCGCGGCCTGCGTCGAATTGGTCGTCACAAACGCGGTGTAGCCGTCGGGCTCCGCCTTCAGGACCGCGAGCGCTGCTAGGTTGCCGTCCGCGCCCGGCTTGTTTTCGACCACCACAGTTGCGTTCGTTGCAGCACGGATGCTTTCGGCCAGATGCCGCGTCACGCTGTCGGTCGCGCTGCCGGGCGGGAATGGCACGATCAGCGTGATGCGCTGCGAAGGATAGGGTTCCGCAGACGCACCCGGGAAGGAAGCGACCAGGAGAAGGAGGACGCCGGGCCACGCAAAATTGAACCTCAATCCGATCTCTCCCTCTATTGGCTATTGGGCGGCATCGCCTTCCCGGATCGACCTCGACATAATGGCCTAGACAACGGTCTTGCCCGAGATCGTACACATACGTACTATCTTTGGCAACTAATGCAAGAGGATCGGTGGGGCCGGTCAGCCCACCACTTTCACGGCACCTCATACCCTCCCAACAGGAACCGTTGGCCATGAAGAACAATCGCAATCGTCAGGTCATTCTGAAATCGCGGCCGGCCGATATTCCTCAGGCCGACAATTTCGAAATCATCGAGTCCGACGTTCCCGACCTGCGGGACGGGCAAATCCTGGTGCACAACGTCTATCTCTCGGTCGAACCCGCGATGCGCGGCTGGGTCAGCAATGTCGCCAATTATTCGGAACCGGTACGCATCGGCGAAGTGATGCGCTCATTCGCCGCCGGCGAGGTGCTGCAGTCGACGCATCCCGACTTCAAACTGGGCGACAAGGTGATGGGCATGTTCGGGTGGCAGGAATTCGCGGTCGTCGGGCCTGCCGCCGTCACGCGAAAGGTCAGGGAAGACGGCCTGCCGCTTTCGCTCTCGCTCGGCGTCACCGGTCTCAACGGGATCACCGCCTATTTCGGGCTGCTGGACGTCGGTCAGCCGCGCCCCGGCGATACCGTTGTCGTGTCGACCGCGGCCGGCGCGGTGGGATCGGCGGTCGGTCAGATAAACGTTTATTTCGACAACACCGGGGGAGCGATCAGCGACACCGTCCTGCGTCATCTTGCCGTCGGCGCGCGCGTAGTTATTTGCGGAACCGCTTCGGTTTCAAGCTGGGATCCCTGGCCGCACGGGCCGCGCGCCGAGCGTCACCTGCTGGTCAAGCGCGCACGCATGCAGGGATTCGTCATCTTCGACTACGCGCCTCGGTTCGAAGAGGCCCTTGCTCGCCTGGCCCAGTGGGTTCGCGATGAACGATTGCGCTACTCCGAAGACGTACTGGAAGGGATCGAACATGCGCCGGGAGCGATCGCCGGTCTCTATCGCGGCGAGAATACCGGCAAGCGGCTCGTCAAGATTCGCTGACGCCGCGCCACAAGCGGCCGTTCCCCAACACGAGTCATGGGAGAGAATTCTCGAAAGCGGGCAGTCCGACGATGCACGGCAAGATAGTGTGACGCTGTCTGGCGGTTATTGAGCTGGGGCCCCCTACTCCGTCGTTTATGCCAACCACCGTCTGCGGCGGCGGTAGTGCTTGACGGCGTGGTAGTCGGTCCGATTGCCGCCGCCAAGATAAGCAGCATCGATATCGGGGTTGGCCCGCAATACCTCGGCGATCCCGTTCATAATGATGCGGCCGTTCTCTACCAGATATGCAGAGTGCGCGATCTCGAGCGCCGCCGCGGCGTTCTGTTCGACTAGGAGCACAGCGACTTTGGTCTCCGTATTGATCCTTCGTATGATGTCAAAGATCTCGTCGACCAGAAATGGCGCAAGGCCGAGACTGGGTTCATCGAGCAATATCAGCCTCGGTTCAGTCATCAACGCGCGCGCGATCGCCAGCATCTGCTGCTCGCCCCCCGAGAGGTAGCCAGCCTTGGCGTTGGCACGATCGGCGAGACGGGGAAACAATTCAAACATCTGGTTCATCAATGCATTGACCCGGGCTCGGTCCCGATGCATGGAGGTGGCGGCCAGAAGATTTTCGGCGGGCGTAAGGTGGCCGAACACGCGCCGCCCTTCCAGCACATGGACGATCCCCCGTCGAACCCTGTCGGGGGCATTGAGCGCCAGCACGTCCACGCCATCGAATGTGATCTCGCCGCGGGTCACCTCGCCTCGCTCCGGCGCCAACAACCCGCTTACGGCTTTCAGAATCGTGCTCTTGCCGGCGCCGTTGGCGCCGAGAAGGGCGACGAGGCCGGCCTCCGGCACTTCGATCGAAACGCCCTTGACCGCGAGAAACACGCGATCGTAGACGACTTCGACATTGTTGAGCGAGAGCAGCGCCATTTGATTTCTCCGCGGACGGCGCCCGGCCCAACCGGACGCCGTTCGCTCGCATGAGCTACTTTCCGGACTTGCGAAACTCTTCGGACGATTTTCGAATCTCGGCCCAGACGACGTCTTGGTTCGCCGCAAACCAGTCGGTTGCCGGAACGAACTTCGTGCCGTCCCAGCGAGCAATTCGGCCGCCTCCGCCGCCCTGGTGATCCTCTTTGGTGACGGTCATCGGCGGGATCATTCCCTCGGCCGTGAAGTTTGTGATCGAACGCAATCCCTCGTTGAGCCACAGGCCTGTGATCGGACCTCCCGGATTCCTCTCGAAAGCCTTTTTGACGCCTTCGATCATGATCGCACCCATCATGACTCCATAATTGTAATAGCTGGTACCGACCTTGTTCTCCGGCCCTGCTCCTTTGCCCTTTGAGACCACTTCATTGATGATCGCCTGTACCGGCTTTGGATCCTTGCCGCTCACGCAGGGTTCGACTTTCAGAACGCCTTTCACCTGCTCTCGCCCGATGACGTCCATATCAGATTCCGAGAGCCAGACGCTCGAACAAACGCGATCCATCGGAAGTCCGTTGCGGACGGCTTCGCTCATCGCCACGGTCTGGCCGACGCCGGCGCCCCAGAACATCACCCAGTCGGGCCGGGCGCGTCGAACCTGCGGCCAGATCGCAGACTGGTCGTTGCCCGGAGGGGTGTAGGGAAACGCCTGGAACTCGAAGCCCAGTTTTTGCGAGAGCACCTGCAGGATCGGCAACGGCTCCCGCCCGAACGGCGTATCGATATGCACGAAGACGATCTTCTTGCCCTTGAGGTCTTTGTCCTGCTGACGGAAGTAGTCCACGAGCAAACCTGCCTGTGTCCAGTAGTTCGGCGACAGCGGCAGCACGTAGGGGAACGCTGTGCCGTCCGCCGCATCGCTTCGGCCAGAGAATGCCGTAACCATGTTGATTTTGTCTTCAAGCGCACGCGGGACCAAGGCGCGCGCCACCGGGGTCGAGAGCGGGTCGATCAGCACGGCGCCTTCGCGCTTGGCTTTTTCATAGGCCTCGATCGCGCGCGGAAGGTCGTTACCGTGGTCGGAGACGTCGGCGATGATGCGATAGCCGTTGATACCTCCACGCTCATTGACTAAGGTAATGTAGTCACGCTGCCCCTGGCTGTATTCCGCAGTCACGAACGTATACACGCGGGTGAAATCCTGCGGCATCGCGAAGCGGATTACTTTCTCCTCCGCCGAGGCAAAATCGATCGTGGCGGGCATGGTGAGCGTGGCGGCGGTTGCGGCCAGGAATCTACGTCGGTTGAGTTTCATTTCTGGTTCCTCCCTGTGTTTTCGTTTTGAGCCGTCACCGCTGAGCGTGACGAAACGGCCATACGAAAAAGTAGTTGCGAACGTTATTGTAGATTTTGGCGAGACCGAGCGGCTCCCAGAGCAGAAAGCCGATGATTAGAGCGCCGTAGAGCATCAGCGGCACGTGTGAGCGCAGATCGGTGCTGATGGAAAGCCCGAGCCCGTCGGCGATGCCCCCGATAAGGTTGTTGAGAACGATCGGAGCGAACAAGATCAACGCTGCGCCGAAAAACGAGCCGAGCACACTTCCCAAGCCGCCCACGATCACCATGGCGACGAGTTGGATGGACAGTTCGATATGAAATTGGTCCGGGGAAATCGCCCTCAGATAACAGACAGCGAGTACCGAACCCGCCACGCCGCCGATGAACGAACTGATCCAGAAAGCCAGCAGTTTGAATTTGAACGTATTCACGCCGATGATTTCGGCCGCGTAATCCTTCTCGCGCACTGCGGCGAGCGCGCGACCCAGACTCGTTCGCCCAACGTTGAGAATGAAGACCGTTACGATCGCACATATGATGAGAGCGACATAGTAGGTCGGAAGATCGCCTGCGACCGGGATTCCGAGGAAGCGTACCGTGGGGACCTGGATGGTCGCTTGGGTACCACCGCTTATCATCGGGACGTGTGAAATGACGAAATCGACGACGTACTGCATCGCCAACGTCGCCATGGCGAGGTAAAGCCCCTGCACGCGCAAGGCCGCACCTCCGAAGACGATGCCGACGCAAGCGCTGATCAGTCCGCCGCCGACCATGGCGAATTCGAACGGCACGCCCGCGCGCACCAGATGCACCGAACCGTAGGCGCCCATCGCCATCACCGCCCCGTAGCCGAGATGGATCTGACCTGCTCCGCCCATCAGGAGATTGAGACCGAGCGCTGCGGTCGACCAGATGACCCAGGGCAGCAGATAACTGACGAGGTAGAGCCGGTTGACCAGGAGCGGCGCCGCGACCAGGACAACAAGAACTAGCACGACCAGCCCGCGGTCGAACTGAAGCGGCCAAAGCTGCCGCTCGTCCTCATAACGGGTGTGGCGAAGTCCGGCGCGACGGTACAGCATCAGACCCTCTCGATATGTTCGCGGCCGAACAGGCCGTGAGGCTTGACGAGAAGCGTCAACAGGATGATGACCGAGGCGGCAATGTCGCGGGTACCCCCACCAACGAGCGGATCAATCAGCCCGGTTGCGACGCTCTCGACGACGCCGACGATCAGGCCCGCGATCAGCACGCCGACGATAGAATCCAGACCGCCGAGGATGGCGATCGCAAGCGCCTTGATGAGCAGCAGGGAAAGCGACCAATCGACGCCCTGGTTCGCACCCCACAGGATGCCCGCGGATGCGGCGGTGACGGCGGCCAGTCCCCAGGCAATGGCGATGGCGCGCTCGACCCGAATGCCGACCGACCAGGACGCGGTCTGGTCGTCGGAGACCGCCCGCATCACCACGCCGTACCGCGAATTGAAGAACACAAGCGACAGCAGGATCACGAGAAGCGACACTGAGCCGCCGATAAGCGTTGCGCGGTTGATGAGAAAGTCTCCGACAAACAATGGCGCCTGGGGGATACCAATATCGAGCCGCTTGACCGCAGAGCCGAACATGCCGGGCAGCAGCCCGCGCAGCATGATCTCGATACCGAGCGTCAGCATGATCGCCATAATCACGGGTTGCCCTATCATCCGGCGCAGCGCGAGCCGCTCGATCAGCATTCCGACCCCGAACATCAGGACGAGCGCGAGCGGAATGGCGAGCCATATCGGAGCACCGACCCCATAGGCTATTGCCCAAGTCACATAGGCGCCGGTCATGGCGATCGCGCCCTGGGCGAGGTTTGCGAGACCGGAGGTCTTGTAGATGAGTACGATGCCGAGAGCGACGAGAGCGTACATCAACCCTATCAGCGCGCCATTTATCGCCAGCTCGATGATCAGCGAAGAGTCCATTAGCCACCGACCTGGTTGATCGAAAGCGAGCGGCGGATCACGCCCTTCTCGCCACTCTCGTAGGCAATCTGCGCATCGAACATGACCGATCTGGGGGATGACGTTTCTGCGTAAAGCGCCCGAATCAATTCGTCGTAATTGGTCTCGACCACGTTGCGTCGCAGCTTGCGGGTACGCGTGATCTCGCCATCATCGGCGTCGAAATCCTTGTGCAGGTTGATGAAGCGCTTGATGCGGAGCCCGGCCGGCTGGGTCTGGTTGACGTGGGCGAGAACCGACGCGACCAGATCGAGGACGGCCGGTTTCTGCGACAAGTCCGCATAGGACGTCGAGGAGATACCTCGTTTTTCGGCCCAATGGCCGACGCCTTCAAGGTCGATACAGACAATCGCGGTGAGATCCGCTCGGTCTGCTCCGATCACTGCGACGTTGCGAACGTAAGCACTGAACTTGATGCGGTTCTCGATGAAGTTCGGAATGTAGCGCTCACCGGCGGCGGTGCGCACCACTTCGCTGACACGTCCGAGCACAATGAGTTCGCCATCGGGATCCAGATAGCCGGCGTCGCCGGTATGCAGCCAGCCATCGACGATCGCCTTGTCGGCGTCCGCGTCACCGCCGTAGTAGCCGTCGATCACCGAGACGGAACGCACAAGAATCTCGCCGCTGTCGTCAATCCGAACCTCAACCCCGGACATCGGAGGTCCAACCGTGTGAAGCTTGACATGACCTTCAGTCTGCGCGGCGGTCAGCGCGCAGGTTTCAGTCTGACCATAGAACTGCTTCAGCTTCACCCCGAGCGCTCGGAAGAACAAAAACGTATCCTCGCCGATCGCCTCGCCGCCGGTAAAAGCTCGTTCGGCCCGCGAAAGACCGAGGAAGTCCCTGACCGGCCCATAAACGAACAAGTTTCCGACCGCGTGCACCAGCCGCTCGACCACAGTGGGTTTTCCGCCAGCAAGTCGCTTGCGCTCCAGCGCGATGGCCCTTGGCATGAAGACGTTGAACAAGCGGCGCTTCAGCGGTGTCGAGTCGGCCATGCCGATCTGAACCCTGGTCAGCATGCTGTCCCACGCCCGAGGCGCTGCGAGGTAGAACGTCGGCGCCACCTCGCGCAGATCGTGTAAGGCGGTTTCCTGCCGCTCCGGAATATTGATCGTCGAACGAAGAAACAGGCCGGCACCCAGCGTAAAGACAAAATCGCCGACCCAGGCGGTCGGTAGATACGCGAACAATTCCTCGTTGTGGCCGAAGTACCCCGCAGCTGCCGCATTGGCGACGCCGCCGAGGATGTTGCGATGACGCAGCGGAATTCCTTTCGGCGTGCCGGTCGTTCCGGACGAATGCAGCAGGACCGCGATGTCGTCGGGCCGGGCGCGCCCGATCAACTCCGACGCAAGGCCGGGTTCGGCGGCGAGCCGACGCAGGCCCGACGCAATCACGGTATCAAATGATACAATGCCCGCGCCGGTATAGGTGCCGAGCCCGCGGTCGTCGTCGTATATGATCGTGGCCGGCCGGCCGATCCGCTCGCGCAGCTCGATAAGTTTGTCGACCTGTTCCTGATCCTCGGCCACCGCCATCGTCGGCAATCCGTGAAGCGTGTAGGTCGCCAGCTCGTTGGCCGAGACGTCAGGAAAAACCGGCACCGGAAACGCGCGCAGCACGCTCGCGGCCAGCATTGCGAAATAAAGGCGAGGACGGTTGTCTCCGATGACCGTGAGGGCCGACCCCGCGTACAATCCGAGTTCCTCCAAACCGGCCGCCATCGCCAGGACTTCCGCAAGCACGGCCGCCCAGTCGCGCTCTTGCCAGATGCCGAATTTCCGTTCGCGAACGGCAATCTTCGAGCCGCTTTCAGCCGCGTTGCGGGCGACCGCGGCGACCAGCGTCGACGGACGGCCGTCGGGGGTCACCGGCCACGAGGAAACTCCGAGCGGCATCCTGACCGGTATGCTCATGACGAAGCTCCGACCAGATGGCGCGCCGCGGCTCGCTGTCCGAGATAGGCTGCAACAACGGCAGGATTGGCGATCGCCTCATGCGGACGCCCTTCTGCGATGATCTCGCCGTAACTCAGCACAACAATTCGATCGCAGATCGCGGTAACCACGTCCATGTGGTGCTCGATGATGAGGATGCTAACGTCGCGCTCCTCGCGGGCATCCAGGATGAAACGCGCGATGTATTCCTTTTCCTCCTGGTTCATGCCGGCCATCGGCTCGTCGAGGATGAGAAGCCGCGGCTCCGCGGCGAGCGCGCGCGCAAGCTCCACGCGCTTCTGCAACCCCATCGGAATCACCTCGACCGGCTCGTCACGAATGTCCTGGAGTTGCAAGAATTCGATGATTTCTTCGACGATCTTCCGGTTTGCCAGTTCCTCTCGCAAAGCCCAGACCCAATAGAACAGGCTCGCCAAAGCGCTCGGCCGCATGTGGACGTGACGGCCAAGCATGATGTTGTCGAGAACGCTCATTCCCCGAAACAGGGCCAGGTTCTGAAAGGTACGAGCAACGCCGCGACGTGCGACAGCGTGCGGCGCCAGACGGGTGATGTCCTCGCCGAACAAGGTCACGCTTCCGGCGTTCGGTGGATAAAAGCCGGTCACGACATTGACCATGGTGGTCTTGCCGCTTCCATTCGGACCGACCAGGCCGAATATTTCACCACGATGGACGTCGAGGGTCACGCCTTTGAGCGCCTTCAGGCCACCGAATGAACGCTCGATGCCGGCGCATCTGAGCACCGTGTTGTTCGTGTTGGCAGGGACGTGATCGACCATCGGAACGAATCCTCAACGCTACATTCGGAACACGCCATAGTGTGGAGCAGCAATCGGAGCGTTAAGAGCCGCGCTCAGCGCGATGCCGATGGCATTGCGCGTGTCAACGGGATCGAGGATGCCGTCGTCCCATATCTCCGAAGTGGCATAATAAGCGCTCGATTGACGCCGATAGTCTTCCAGAACCGGATCGCGAATGGCCGCGATTTCCTGTTCGGACAATTGCTGGCCGCTCCGGGCGAGTTGCCGCAGTTTCACGTCGGTCAACACCCCCGCCGCCTGCTCTGCACCCATCACCGAAACCTGGGACTGAGGCCAGGAAAACATGAAGCGCGGGTCGAACGCCCGGCCCGACATGCCGTAGGTTCCAGCGCCGTACGATCCATTGCAGACGACCGTGAATTTCGGAACGGACGCACCGGCCACCGCCATAATCAGCTTCGCGCCGTCCTTGGTGATACCGCGCCGCTCGTACTCGCGTCCAACCATGAAGCCAGTGATGTTCTGCAGAAACAGCAGCGGCGTCCGGTTCTTGTCGCAGAGCTGGATGAAATGCGCGCCTTTCAGCGAGCTGTCGTTGAACAGCACGCCGTTGTTGGCGAGTATTCCAATCTGATAACCGTGCATGCGCGCAAAGCCGCAGATCAGCGACTGGCCATAGCGCGGCTGGTATTCGTGAAAGCGGCTGCCGTCCACCATGCGCGCGATCACCTCGCGCATATCGAACTGCACCCGGGGATCCCGGGGGATAATGCCGTAGAGTTGCTCCGGATCATATGCCGGCGGCTCCGGCTCGATCCAGTCGACACCTGCCTTTTCAGGCTGTCGAAACCGTTCGACAATGTCCCGGGCGATCGCGATGGCATGGAGTTCGGACGAAGCCGCATAATCTGCGGTCCCCGATATGCTGGTATGCATATCGGCGCCGCCCAATTCCTCGACTGTCACTTCCTCGCCGGTCGCCGCTTTCACAAGCGGCGGGCCTCCGAGAAAGATCGCTCCGGTGCCACGAACAATGACGTTGTAGTCACTGAGCGCGGGAATATAAGCGCCGCCGGCAGTGCAATGGCCCATTACCACCGCGACCTGAGGCACGCCCATCTTCGACAGGATGGACTGGTTGCGGAAGATGCGCCCGGCGAAATAGCGATCCGCGAAGAATTCAGCTTGCAGTGGCAGAAAGCCGCCGGCGCTGTCGCAGAGATGAACGACCGGAAGACGGTTTTCGATCGCAATATCGAGCGCGCGCACGATCTTCTTGACCGATAGCGGATACCACGCGCCACCTTTGACGCTGGCGTCGTCGGCGTGAACGATGACTTCCTTGCCGGATACGATGCCGATGCCGATCACCTGGGCTGCGCCCGGAACCTCGCCGTCATAGGCCATGTTGCCAGCAAGCGTCGAAAGCTCCAGGAACGGCGTTCCCGGATCGAGCAGGGCTTCGATGCGGTCGCGAACAAACATCTTGTTCTGACGACGCAGACGTTCCCTGTCACGTTCGGGTCGAACGTGACGCGCGACCTTCTGACGTTCCCTCAGTTCGGAGGCGAGGCGCCGGTTGTGCAAATCGTTAGCAACGTAATCGCCGTCGCGAGTATCGATCAAGGAGCTGACGCGCTGCATTTCAAATGCCCTCCATGCAAAGCGTCACCAGGGCGGCATCGCGGTCAAAACTCTCCCCTGCCCTGACATGAATTTTCTCGACGATGCCGTCTTGCGCCGCGCGGATGGCGGTTTCGAGCTTCATGCTCTCGATGACGGCGACCACGGTGCCCGCCACCACCCGTTCGCCAACCACTGCCTTCACCGATACCACGACGCCGGGCATGGGAGCTCGGGCGATATGATGTCCGGCGGCGTCCGCCTCAACTGCGAGGGCCACCAGCGGATCGACATATCGCACGGCGTACGATCTGCCTCCAAGATGAATGTAAACCGCATCCCCCTCGACCACATAAGCGATCGGCTCGCTGCTACCGTCAACGGTCAGACGTCCCTCGCCGCTACGTGTTTGGACAAGCGAGACAGCCGCACTTCCCCCCTCGGCAAGCGCCAGGCGATATCCTTCCGGCAAACGCGAAAGCCAGATCGCGTGAGGTTCTCCACCGATGTCGAAGGTGTGATGCACGTCAGTTCCTCCAGCTTCCGAGGGAGGCATGCAGGGCGGGTATGGCATCCGCCGCGTCACGCACTGGCCGAGTCAGCAGCGCCGCTGCCGCCAACAGCCGCCTTTGGATGCCCTCGTCGGGCACGGCCCCCATCGCGATGCCCGGATGTTCGTCGAGATAGCCGGTATGGACTTCGCCGGCTCCAAAACCTTCATCACCCAGGATACGCCCCAGGAAAGCAGCGTTGGTTTCACATCCCAGCAGGACGAAATCCTCTATTGCCTGGCTTGCGCGCGCGATCGCCTCGCTTCGGGTTGGTGCATGGACGATAATCTTCGCCAGCATGGGATCGAATGCGGTCGTAACAGCCTGCCCCTGGGAAATACCGCTATCGACGCGGACACCGTCGCCTTGCGGGTATTCGAGCGCCAACACCTTGCCCGTCGTCGGCGCAAAGCCGCGCTCGGGCGCTTCCGCATAGAGCCGGACCTCGATCGCATGGCCCCTGGACCGCACGTCATCCTGTTTGAAGGCCAGCTGATGCCCTGCCGAAACGATCAACTGCTGCTCGACCAGGTCCATTCCGGTCGTCTCCTCCGTCACGGGATGCTCAACCTGCAGTCGCGTGTTCATCTCAAGGAAATAGAACTCGCCGCGCCCGTAGATGAATTCGACGGTCCCGGCATTCTTATACCCGGCTGCCCGCGCGATGCCTGAGGCGGTATCACAGATGGTCTTGCGGAGGTCGACCGAGAGCGACGGTGACGGCGTCTCCTCGATAATCTTCTGGAAACGCCTTTGGACCGAACATTCCCGCTCGAACAGGTGAACGACGTTTCCGAAGGCATCGCCAAGCACCTGAACC
>WNFT01002516.1_pt1 | contig 15751 bp, 14 predicted proteins | sample 5400191 | NCBI WGS metagenome assembly WNFT01 (sample SAMN13153359, study PRJNA577476) | soil metagenome | isolation source: 80 cm saprolite under Madrone tree | place: USA:California | collected 2016-06-14 | reverse complement strand
CAGCGACTTCGCCGCCCCATGTGGGTGAGCTGGATCATCAGGGCGGCGCCGTGCTCGTGGACGGCCTCGGCGAAGCGGCTCAGGTGCGGAACGATCCGGTCGTGGCTGACGTCCAGTCCGTTCCATGCCGCGCTCGGACTGTCGATCGAGACCGACGAGGAGCCGCCGCAGATCGTCAGGCCGATGCCGCCGCGCGCCTTCTCCGCGTGATATCGGATCTGTCGCTCGGACGGAAGACCCGCGTCGGAATAGACCTCGGCGTGTCCGGTGCTGACGATCCGGTTGCGGATCACCACGTTGCGGATCTTCAGCGGCTCGAACAGCTTGTCGAACTGTGCCATGCCAGGTTTCCGATTCCGCGCCGACGCTCGCCGGCCGCTCTGGTGGCCAATGACGCCGGCCACTGCCGGGCATCATAGATTTGCGGGCAGCCCGGCAGCCCTGCCGGCACGACCCGCCGATGCCAGAATGCGACGCTGCCAACGCGTTCACTCGCGATCCGCCTGCAGGAGTGCAATCGCCAAAGGCGGTGCATATATCCTAGCGGCCTGAGCCATCCACATCGACAGTTCGTTCCTGCAACCCGGACGCAGACGCCGATGATTGACATCGTGATCGCGCAAACCCGCGCCTGGGTGGACCGTGCCGTGATCGGGCTGAACTTGTGCCCTTTTGCCAAGGCACCGCAGGCAAAGGGGCGGGTGCGCTACGTGGTGAGCAACGCCACCGATCCCGAGGCGTTGCTGGCCTGCCTGATCGACGAGCTCGACTGCCTGGCCAAGGTCTTGGAGGTGTCGATCGAAACCACGCTGCTCATCCACCCGTGGGTGCTGACCGACTTCGGCGACTACAACGATTTCCTCGAGTCGGCCGAGGGCGCCGTCCGGTCGTTGGGCCTCGAGGGTGTGATTCAGGTAGCGAGCTTCCATCCGCAGTACCGGTTTGCGGGCAGCGCGCCGGATGACGTGAGCAACGCCACGAACCGATCACCCTATCCGACGCTGCACCTGATCCGCGAGGACAGCATCGACCGCGCCGTGGCCGCCTTCCCGCAGGCCGAGGCGATCTTCCAGGCCAACATCGCCACGATGCAGCGCCTGGGAGCCGACGGCTGGGCGGCACTGCAGCGGCAATGCCGCGAGGATGCCGCCGCCGCCAGCGAGCCGCACCGGCGCTGAATCACCCGGGCGGGGCGCTGGTTTGCCGATTTCAGGTCCGCCGCACGCCGCGCACACCGTTTGGTTGTCGCCGATCCCGTCGAGCGCAGCGGGTGTCCCGCGCGCTACGATCGATGTCGCATGTAGAACAGGCTGGTATGGGTACCGGCGCTATGGTTAATTCAAATAATCCGGACGAGTCACCGGCGATTCCGTGGGAGGAAGATGCAGCCAGCCGCCGCCACAGGTCAAAGCGCACCGCCAGGCGCGAGCCTGTCCCTGCCGTCTTGCGCCGGCGCATCAGGGCCCAAGTGCCTCTGCCGTCGCACACGACCCTCACCCTGCCTTCGGCCGCGGGCGGATGACCGTCCAGGGGCCGAGGGCGCGGGGCCATGCTAGTTCCATGACCGCCGACTGGATGTTTCTGGCGGCCGCCATCGTGCTCGAAGTGGCCGGCACCGTTTCGATGAAGCTCTCGCACGGATTCACGGATTCTTTGCCGTCGGTGCTGCTGTTCCTGTTCTATGGCGCCTCCTTTACCTGCCTTAACTTCGCGCTGCGAACGATCGACGTCAGCGTCGCATACGCCATCTGGTCGGCGCTCGGCCTGATCCTGGTCGCGGCGATCGGGATCCTGGTGCTGCGCGAAAGCGCCAGCGCATTGAAGATCGGCAGCATCGTGCTGATCGTGCTCGGGGTCGTCGGCCTGTATTCGGTCGGTGGCACCCACTGACATCCGGATGGACGCTGCCCTCACCCCCGGCCCCTCTGCCGCAGGCGGAACAGGGGAGAACTGCGCACCGGCCAAGATCGTCGTGCGCAACCTGGTCAAGGTGTTCGGCAATCGGCCGGCCGTTGCGCTGCAGATGCTGGAGCAGGGCCTGCACAAGGACGAGATCTTCCGGTGCACCGGTCAGATCGTCGGCGTGCAGGATGCCTCCTTCGAGATCCGTTCCGGCGAGATCTTCGTGATCATGGGCCTGTCCGGTTCGGGAAAGTCGACGTTGATCCGCCTGCTGAATCGCCTGCTGGAGCCGACTTCGGGCGAGGTGCTGGTCGACGGGCAGAACGTGGCATCGATGGACCGCCGGCAGCTGATCGATCTGCGCCGGCGCGACATGAGCATGGTGTTCCAGTCGTTTGCGCTGATGCCGCATCGCACCGTGCTGGACAACGCTGCGTTCGGTCTCGAGGTGGCCGGGATCGACAAGGCCCAGCGCGAAAAGCGCGCCCTGCAGGTGCTCGAGCAGGTCGGCTTGACCGCCTTTGCGCGCAAGCATCCGTCCGAACTGTCGGGCGGCATGCAGCAGCGGGTCGGGCTGGCGCGCGCCCTGGCGGTCGATCCGTCCCTGATGCTGATGGACGAGGCGTTTTCTGCGCTCGATCCGCTCAAGCGGCACGAAATGCAGCATGTGCTGCTGGATCTGCAGCGCGACCACAAGCGCACCATCGTGTTCGTTTCGCACGATCTGGACGAGGCGTTCCGTATCGGCGACCGCATCGCCATCATGGAGGGCGGCAGCGTGGTGCAGGTCGGGGATCCGCACGAAATCGCGCGCAATCCTGCCACCGACTACGTGCGGGCGTTTTTCCGGGGGGTCGATCTGACGCGCCACCTGACGGTCGGCGATATTGCCCGCACCGACCAGGTGCCCATCTTCCCGGTGCCCAGCAATATCCCGGACGAATTCGGCGCGGCCATCGAGCACCTGCGGTCGATCAAGCGCCACTACGGCTTCCTGGTGGATCCAGCGCACCGCCTGATCGGCGTGGTATCGATCGATTCGCTGCTGCGCTGCCTGGGCCAGAGCCGGCCCGATCTGGCCGGTGCCTTGCTTGATCACGTGCCCGCACTGGCCGGCGCCAGTCCGTTTCGCGAGGTTCTGGGGCAGGTCGCCAGAAATCCGCACCCGTTCCCGGTGATCGACGGCAAGGGGATCTACATGGGGGCCGTGACCCAGACCATTCTGCTCGAGCACCTGTGCGATGAGGAGACCCGCAATGCATGACGCATTACCGCTGGGCCAGTGGGTCAGCCAGTTCCTGAACTTCGTGCTGGCCCACGACAACGGGACCCTGGAGAACCTCGGCAAGGTGATCGGCGCTTTCACCGAGGCGATCGAGGCCGTCCTGGTCGCATTGCCGGACTGGGCCGTAGCCGGTGCGATATCGGCCATCGGCCTGTGGCGCGTCGGCTGGAAATTCGGGCTGTTCTGCGCGGCCTCGTTCTTCGTCATCATCGCGACCGGATTCTGGCCCGCCACCATGAGCACGCTGGCGCTGATTACGGCGTCGGCCGTGATCAGCCTGGTGCTGGGCATTCCGCTGGGCATCTGGATGGCCCGCAGCGACCGCGTCGCGGCCCTGGTGCGGCCGGTGCTCGACTTCATGCAGACGATGCCCGCGTTCGTCTACCTGATCCCGGCCGCGATGCTGTTCGGCCTGGGCAAGGTGCCAGGCGTGCTGGCCACCGTGATCTTCGCGATGCCGCCTGCCGTGCGCCTGACCAACCTCGGAATACGGCAGGTCAACAAGGAGCAGGTCGAAGCCGGCATCGCGTTCGGCTGCACGCCGCGCCAGTTGCTGCTGAAGGTGCAGATCCCGGGAGCGATGCCCTCGATCATGGCGGGCGTGAACCAGACCATCATGATGGCGCTGTCGATGGTGATCATCGCGTCGATGGTCGGTGCCGGAGGCCTCGGCAACGACGTGCTGGCCAGCATTCAGCGGCTGGACATCGGGCTGGGCTTCGAGAGCGGGCTGAGCGTCGTGCTGCTGGCGATCATCCTGGACCGGATCACCGAGAGCTTCGGCGCGAGCTCCGCGCAACCGCAGGCCAGCTGGCGCGAGCGCGCGCGCAACCTGATGGCCCGGCGCCAGCCGTCCGGCCCGTGAGCGACTGCAGCAGCTTCATCGGCGGGCGCTTCGTGCCGGGCACGTCGGGCGTCGTGCTGGACAACCTGAACCCGGCCACCGGCGAGCGCATCGGCGGCATCGAGCTGGCCGGGCCCGCCGAAGTCGAGCAGGCAGTTGCCGCCGCCGCGCGGGGCTTTGCCCAGTGGTCGGCGATGACGGGCAGCGAACGCGGCCGAATCCTGAACCGGGCGGCCGCAATCGTGCGCGCGCGCGCACGCGAGCTGGCGCGCCTGGAGGTGATCGACACCGGCAAGCCGATCCAGGAGGCCGAGGCGGTGGACGTGCCGAGCGCGGCCGACTGCATCGAATTTTTCGCGGGACTGGCTGCGACGCTGCACGGAGCCCATCACGAGCTGCGCGACGCGTTCGTGTACACCCGGCGCGAGCCGCTCGGCATCTGCGCCGGGATCGGCGCCTGGAACTATCCGCTGCAGATCGCGTGCTGGAAGTCGGCCCCCGCCCTCGCCTGCGGCAACGCGATGATCTTCAAGCCGGCCGAGCTGACGCCGACCACGGCGGGCGCGCTGGCCGAGATCTATCGCGACGCCGGCGTGCCGGATGGCGTTTTCAACGTGGTGCAGGGCGATGCGCGCACCGGACAGCTGCTGACCCGGCACCCGGCGATCGCCAAGGTGTCGTTGACCGGCGAATGCGCGACGGGGCGGCGCGTGATGGCCGATGCCGCGGCCACGCTGAAGCGTGTCACGATGGAACTGGGCGGCAAGTCACCGATGATCGTGTTCGACGACGCCGACCTGGAGCAGGCCGTGGCGGGCGCGATGATGGCCAACTTCTTCACGCAGGGCGAGGTGTGCACCAATGGCACGCGCGTGTTCGTGCAGGAGGCCGTGCATGATGCCTTCGTCGAGCAGCTGCTGGCGCGAGTCGCCCGGCTGAAGCTGGGTGATCCGCTCGATCCTTCCACGCAGGTCGGGGCGCTGATCAGCCGGGAACACCTGGAACGCGTGCTCGGGTTCGTCGAACGGGGCCTTGGCGCCGGGGCGCACCTGGCCTGTGGCGGACGCCGGCCGGCCGATCCGCGGCTGGCGCGCGGCTGCTTCCTCGAGCCCGCGGTGTTCGTCGGTTGCAGCGACGAGATGGAGATCGTCCGCGAGGAGATCTTCGGGCCGGTGATGTCGGTGCTGCGCTTTCGTGAGGAGGACGAAGTCGTGCAGCGTGCCAACGCGACGCCGTATGGACTGGCCGCGGGAGTCTTCACGCGCGACCTGGCGCGCGGGCACCGGGTGATCGGCCGGATCGACGCGGGCGTGTGCTGGATCAACAACTACAACGTGACGCCGGTCGAAGTTCCGTTCGGCGGCTTCAAGCAATCCGGTATCGGTCACGAAAACGGGCACGCCGCCGTCGAGCACTACACGCGGGTCAAGAGCGTGTACGTCGAGCTCGGCCGCATCGCCTGCCCGTACTGAAGGCGATGACACCTCGATGCGGTCCAGCGAGGAATTCGACTACGTGATCGTCGGGGCCGGGTCGGCCGGCTGCGTGCTGGCCAACCGCTTGAGCGAGGACGCGGATGTGCAGCTGGCCGTGCTGGAGGCCGGAGGGCCCGATCACAGCATTTTCATCCGGATGCCGGCGGCGTTTTCGGTGCCGCTCGCGAACGACCGCTACAACTGGTACTACCACACCGAACCCGAGCCCGCGATGGACGGACGCCGGATGTATTGCCCGCGCGGCCGGGTGCTGGGCGGCTCTTCGTCGATCAACGGAATGGTCTACATCCGGGGCCATGCGTTCGACTACGACGGCTGGGCGCAGCGGCCGGGACTGGCGCACTGGTCGTACGCGCACTGCCTGCCGTACTTCATGCGCTGCGAAAACCGCTTGCAGGGAGCCGACGACTACCACGGCTCCGGCGGACCGCTGGCGGTCACGACGCCCTCGATGCGCAATCCGCTGTTTCATGCCTTCGTCGAAGCAGCCCAGCAGGCCGGTTATGCCTACACGCGCGACATGAACGGCTTCCGGCAGGAAGGGTTCGGCCCGATGGACCAGACCACGTTGCGCGGCCGTCGCTGGAGCACGATGCGCGCCTATCTCCGGCCGGCCATGTGGCGTCCCAACCTGCGCGTGCTGCCGCGCTGCCTGGCGCTGCGCGTCGTGTTCGAAGGCCGGCGCGCGGTCGGGGTCGAATACGCCCGCGGCGGCGCGGTGCGCTTCGCGCGCGCCCGGCGCGAAGTGATCCTGAGCGGCGGCGCGATCAATTCGCCGCAGCTCCTGATGCTGTCCGGCGTCGGCGAGGCCGACGCCTTGCGCCGGCTCGGCCTGCCGGTCATTGCGGACCTTGCCGGCGTCGGCGCCAACCTGCAGGACCACATCGAGATCTACGTGCAGCACGCGTGTACGCAGCCGGTGTCGCTGTACTCGACCCAGAAGCCGCTCGCCAAGCTGGCGGTCGGCCTGCGCTGGTTGCTGACGAGCACCGGGCCCGGCGCCAGCAATCATTTCGAAGCCGGCGGCTTCATCCGCAGCCGTGCCGGAGTGCGGCACCCGGATCTGCAGTACCACTTCCTGCCGATCGCGGCCGACTACGACGGCAAGGAGAAAATCGACCAGCACGGTTTCCAGGCACACGTGGGGCCGATGCGACCGACCAGCTCAGGCTCTGTGCGGCTGCGATCATCGGATCCGCGCCAGCACCCCGCGATCCAGTTCAACTACCTGCAGACCGAAGGCGATCGAGCCGAGATGCGCGCCGCCGTCCGTTTGACGCGCGAGATCCTGGCGCAGCATGCGTTCGACCCGTTCCGCGGCCGGGAGTTGCGGCCCGGGCCGGACGTGGTCACCGACGCCCAGATGGATGCCTTCGCGCGGGCGCGCGCCGAAAGCGCGTACCACCCGTCTTGCAGCTGCGCGATGGGCTCCGATTCGCGGGCCGTGGTCGACGGCGAGCTGCGCGTGCGCGGGGTCGAGGCCTTGCGGGTGGTCGACGCCTCGGTGATGCCGGCGGTGGTCAGCGGCAACCTGAATGCGCCGACGATCATGATCGCCGAGAAGGCGGCCGATCTGATCCGCGCACGCAGGCCCCTGGAGCCGATGCAGGTACCCGTGTTCGAGCACCCAAACTATCGGACCGCACAACGCTGACCGATGCGCATTTGAAACGGAGGACCACGATGAGCGAAGACACGACAGTTGCGCACGCCCGCCGCCCGGGCGGCCGCGATGCCAAGCGCGCGGCGCGCCTGGCGCGCCGCAGCGTCTCGGTGCCGTATATCACGCGCAAGATCCCGTACTACGAAGTGCTGGACGAGGAAGGCCTGGCGCTGATCGAGCGCAATGCGGAAACGATCCTGCACGAGATCGGTGTCGAGTTTCGCGACGACCCGGAGGCGCTGCAGATCTGGCGCTCCGCCGGCGCCGACGTGCAGGGTCAACGGGTGCGCTTCGCACGCGGCATGTGCCGCCAGCTGATCCAGGCCAGCGCGCCGCGCGAATTTGTCCAGCACGCGCGCAATCCCGAGCACGACGTGCACATCGGCGGCCGATGCACCGTGTTCGCCCCCGCGTACGGGAGCCCCTTCGTGCGCAGCCTGGACCACGGGCGCCGCTACGGCACGATCGAGGATTTCCGCAATTTTGTCCGGCTGGCCTACCTGTCGCCGTGGCTGCACCACTCCGGGGGCACGGTGTGCGAGCCCGTCGACCTGCCGGTCAACAAGCGCCACCTGGACATGGTGTATTCACACATCCGCTACAGCGACAAGCCGTTCATGGGCTCGGTCACCGCGCCCGAGCGCGCCGCCGACACGGTCGAGCTGGCCAAGATCGCGTTCGGTGACCGCTATCTGGATCCGGTCAGCGGCAAACCGAACACGGTGATCCTGAGCCTGATCAACGCCAATTCACCGTTGACCTTCGACGGCACGATGCTCGGCGCAGCCAAGGTCTATGCGCGCAACAACCAGGCTTGTCTGATCACGCCGTTCATCCTGGCCGGCGCAATGGCGCCGGTCACGGTTGCCGGAGTCACTGCGCAGACCCTGGCCGAGGCGATGGCCGGGATGGCGTTCGTGCAACTGGTGAATCCCGGCACCCCGGTCGTGCTCGGCAGTTTCGCCTCGTCGCTGTCGATGCAGTCGGGCGCGCCGACTTTCGGCACGCCGGAACCGGCCCTGGTGCTGTACTCGATGGCCGCGCTGGCGCGCCGGCTGGGCGTGCCGTTTCGTTCCGGCGGCGGCTTGTGCGCGTCCAAGATCGCGGACGCGCAGGCCGCGTACGAGTCGGCCAACACGATGCTGCCGACCTGCCTGGCCGGAGTGAACTTCGTACTGCACACGGCCGGGTGGCTTGAAGGCGGCCTGGCAATGGGGTACGAGAAGTTCGTGATGGACGCAGACCAGGCCGGCATGATGCACACGCTGCTGGCGGGCATCGATCTTTCCGAGAACGGCCAGGCGCTGGAGGCGATTCGCGAGGTCGGGCCCGGGAAGCACTTCCTGGGATGCAGCCACACGCAGGCCAATTTCGAGAACGCGTTTTACCGCTCTCCGATCGCCGACAACAACAGCTACGAGCAATGGGAATCCGAGGGCGGGCGCGACCTGGCGCAGCGCGCGAACGCGGTGTGGAAGAAGATGCTGGCCGAATACGAGGCCCCGTCCATCGACCCTGCGGTCGACGAAGCCTTGAACGATTACATCGCACGGCGCAAGGCCGCCTCTCCGGACTCCAACATATGAGGCCCTCCTCCGCGCACTCGTGTGCGGCGTGGCTAGCCGCTGCACTCGGCGCGCTCGCCGCCAGCGCTGCGCAGGCGGCCGATCGCAGCGCGATCCGGATCGGCTGGACCGCGTGGTCCGATGCGGAGGCCGTGACCCAGATCGCCAGGCAAGTGCTCGAGGAGCGGCTCGATTACCGGGTCGAACTGGTGATGACCGACATTGGCCTGCAATACGCAGGGGTCGCGCGCGGCAATCTGGACGTGATGCTGATGGCCTGGCTGCCGACCACGCACAAGGCGTACTGGGACAAGGTGTCGGGCGACGTGGTGGATCTGGCCGTTCTGTACGACCACGCCCGGCTCGGCTGGGCTGTTCCGAATTACGTGCCTGAGAGCGAGGTGAGCAGCATCCCGGACCTTGGCAAGCCCGAGGTCCGAAGCAGGCTGCACGGCCGGATCCAGGGGATCGACCCCGGCGCTGGTTTGATGCGCGCTTCCGAACGGGCGCTGGCCGACTACGCGCTGACGGGCTACTCGCTGCTCAGCGCTTCGGACGCCGGCATGATCGTCGCGCTGGACCGGGCCATCAAGCGCAAGGATTGGATCGTGGTCACGACCTGGTCGCCGCACTGGATGTTCGCGCGCTACCCGGTGCGCTACCTGGCCGATCCCAAGGGCTCGCTCGGGAGCACCGAAGCGATCCATGCGGTGGCCCGCAAGGGATTCGAAGCCGATTTCCCGAGAGCCGCCGCGTTCCTGAAGAAGTTCAAGCTCACGATTCCCGAGCTCGAGGCGCTGATGCTGCGCGCCAAGGACAGCTCGTATCACGACGAGGCGGTCGCCTACGTCCGTGCACACCCGCAGCGGGTCGACCAGTGGGTCGCCGACGCCGGCACCGTCAAGCCGTGAGCCGGGCGGGGAACGCGCGAGTGAAGGTACGGCGCACGACCCGCTGGTCGGGTGTGCTGCTTGCGCTATGCGCCACGGCGGGCTTGCCCGCCGTAGCGCGGTTCCCCTCCGAAGCGCACCGCGCGAAGGAGGGCAGCGCGGAGGCGGGACCCGAAGTGATCTCGCGTGACGTGCGCTCGCCGGAAGGGCCGATCTTCGTCGGCGCCACGCTGTACCTGGTCGACTATGCCGCCCACAACGTCGTGCGGCTCGAGCAGACGTCGGCCAGGATCGTCTGGCACCGCGATGGCTGCGGCCCGACCGGCCTGGCGCGCGTACCGGAGGGCAGGTCGACCTGCCGGCGCCGCACGATCCGAACCTGGCGATCACGCCGGACGGCGCCAGCGTGATCCTGACGGGCGTGTTCGATCTGCCGGACAACGGTTCGCGCGGCGAGCTGTACCGGGTGACGAATCCGGTGACGCCGAAATAGCGGGCGGACTCGAGCCGGAAGCGAGGCGCGCTTCAGGCGTACTGCATCTCGCCGTTGCCGAACGACCAGTTTTCCTTCGGCACCTCGACCAGGTTGATCACGATGTCTTGCAGCCGCACGCCGAGCTTCGAGTGCAGGTCGTCCGCGACTCTGCGGTAGAACGCCTTCTTCATTTCCACCGAGCGTCCCTGGTTCAGCGTGATCTGGATGAACACGATCCCCGGCGAGTACTCGATTCCAAGGTATTTCTCCGGGTGAACGAGCTGGTGCCAGCCGTGCCAGGTGATGATCTGGAATTTGTCGTCGCGCGGCACGTTGATCACGTCGACCATCGCCTGGTAGACCAGTTCGCCGATATCCTGCCCTAGCGTCTCGGCGGCTTCCTCGGAAAGATCGATCCTGACGAGCGGCATGTTGTTCCTTTCACGCGACGAAGTCGCTTCTAAGCAAGCCAACAGCGCTGGTTCGGACACCTCGCCGTTGACGATCCAGCGTTCAGCAAGCGCTCCGACCGTAGCGTGATCTGATCGAACGCGGGCATGCCTCGAACTGTAGCGGATTGGACCGTCGCTGGTGTGAAGTGCGCAGTTCAAGAATCGGAAACTCGAGGGCCGCGCATCAGTTCCGCACTGAACTCGCGCCGCGTTTCGCGATGCCGGTGTACCCGTCGACAAACAGCGCGACCGAGCCGCGCACCCATGCTTCGAGCTCCGCGGGTGTCATCGGTGCGCCCAGCCCGATTGCGCGCAACTGCGGCAGCGATACGATCATCTGCAGGAACTGATGCGCCGCAAAGCCGGCATCCGCGGGTGTAATGACGGCGCCTCGACTGTACCGAATCAGAAGCTCACTGATCAGAGTCACCGCCTCCTGCCGGCCGCCCGCCTTCGCAACCGAGGAGGCCAGGTCGGGAAATCGGCCGGATTCGGCCACGAGCTACGCACCGTCGGCGGACGGAGGTTTTATTCGGGGTCAGATCTGCGATGTCTAGCGGATCGACACGATCAATTCGTCCGGGTCGAACATCCTGCCTTTGCGGAACACACGATAGATGCGGGCTGCGTTGTTGATGTCGACCGTAGGATCGGCAGTCAGCAACACGAGGTCGGCCGCCGCACCGGGAGCGATTGTTCCAACCGTCGATTCGCGCCGCGCGGCCCGCGCGCCATTGACGGTCGCCGCACGCAAAACCTGCAGCGGCGTCAACCCGGCCTCCTGCATCAGAGCCATTTCACGGAATACCGAGGGGCCGTGAAGCGTTCCGATGTTGCCCGCGTCCGTGCCCATCACGACCGGCACTCCGGCGTCGTGCACCGACTTCAGATTACGCAGCATCATCGTCGGGGGCGGAGGCGTCTTGGCCTCGGCCATCCGCTCCACGATCCGAGGGGGAAGCTCCTCCTTCGGAATGCGCTCCAGGTCCCGCATCATCGCCAGAATCTGCGGGTCGGCCAGGCGCTGCTCGGCCTGCGTCGGGCGCCAAAGGCCGGCGAACGCGTATCGATAGCCCGAAATGACCCATAGCGTGGGGCAGTACAGCGCCTTGTTGCGCTTGGCCAGGTCAAGGAACTCGGCGTCGACCGGTTCGTCGCCGACGGAGTGCACCAGGTAGTCCGCGCCCGCGCGCAGCGCGGCCTTCGCGGTAACGAGCTCGGTGGCGTGCACGGCCAGGGGGACGCCCGCCGTGTGGGCAGTCTCGCCGACAGCTCGGACGATCGCCTCCTGAGCGGCCAGATCGGTCCCCTGTTCGTGAATGAACCAGACCTTGATGTAATCGGGCTGGTAGGGCAGCTGCCGCGCGACCAGACGAACGCCTTCCTCTGCGGTGGCGGCCTTGATGATCGGGGGATCGTCGAGCTCGAGCTTGGGATCGGCCACCATCGAAACGAGCGGGCCCGCGACCGCGACGTGGGGTGCCGCCTCGGAGGCTTGTGCCGCCTTGCGCACCTCGAAATTCCACAGCGGCCCTCCGACGTCGACGACCGTGGTCACGCCGCTCGCGATCCATACTTTGAAAGTGGCGGCAAGGCGCGCCTTGTTGCGAGCCACCTCGCTCGCGTACGGAACCCGCTTCGTCAGGTCCAGTCCGTCGGGACGGGTATAAAAGTTTCCCGACTGGAAGAAATGCACATGGCCGTCGATCAAACCGGGGATCAGCCACTTGCCGGCACCATCGACCACCTGCGCTCCCTTGGGAACCGGCGTGGAGGAACTCGGACCGACCTGGGAGATGCGGGAACCTTCGATCACGACCGTCGTGTGAGGACGAATCGCATCGGCCCCGTCCCGGTCGGGGTGCACGACCGTGGCGTCCACGATTGCGACCACGCGTGGCGCGGACGGACCCTGCTCCGCGGCGGCGTTCGCGCAAAAGAAACCGATTGCGGCAAGAAGCGGAGCACGCACGAAATTCACGATCGATGCCTCAGCCCGCCGTCCAGTCCAGCAGGATCTTGCCGGACTGGCCCGACAACATCGTCTCGAAGCCGGTGACGTAGGCGTCGATCGCGAACCGATGCGTGATCACCGGCGTGACGTCCAGACCGGATTGCAACATCGCGATCATCTTGTACCAGGTCTCGAACATCTCGCGACCGTAGATACCCTTGATCACGAGCCCCTTGAAGATCACCTGGTTCCAGTCGATCGCGACGTCGCCCGGGGGAATCCCGAGCAGTGCGACTTTCCCGCCGTGATTCATCGACCCGAGCATGCTGCGCAGCGCCTGCGGGCTGCCCGACATCTCCATCCCGACATCGAAGCCCTCGGTCATCCCCAGCTCTCCCATCACCGACTGCAGATCCTGCCGGGCGACATTGACCGCCCGGCTGGCACCCATCTTCAGTGCCAGGTCCAGCCGATAGTCGTTCACGTCGGTCACGACGATATGCCTTGCGCCGACGTGGCGGCTTATCGCCGCGGCCATGATGCCGATCGGCCCGGCCCCGGTGATCAGCACGTCTTCCCCGACGAGGTCGAAGCTCAGAGCCGTATGGGCGGCGTTGCCCAGCGGGTCCAGGATCGAGGCGACCTCATCGGAGATGTCATCGGGAATCTTGAACGCATTGAAGGCGGGGATCATCAGGAACTCGGCAAATGCTCCTTCGCGGTTCACGCCGACGCCGACCGTGTTGCGGCACAAGTGACGCCGGCCGGCGCGGCAATTGCGGCAATACCCGCACGTCACGTGGCCCTCGCCCGATACGCGATCGCCGATCCGGAAACCGCGCACCTCCGAACCCATCCCGACCACCTCTCCCACGTATTCGTGTCCGACGTGCATCCCGACCGGGATCGTTCGACGCGCCCACTCGTCCCAGTTCCAGATGTGGACGTCGGTGCCGCAGATTGCCGTCTTGCGGATCTTGATCAGCAGATCGTTGTGGCCGACTTCCGGTTTCTTGACCCGCTGCAGGTCCAATCCGGGGCCGGCCTCGGCCTTCACGAGCGCTCTCATCGTTGTCGGGTCCTCGTCATCACAGCCATGCCGCTCGCGCCGCTCGAGCTCAAGCGATCACGCCGAGCTCGCGCCCGACGCTCGTGAACGCGGCCACCGCCCGATCGATATGCCCGGGCGCATGGGCGGCGCTCATCTGCGTGCGGATGCGCGCCCTTCCCTTCGGCACCACGGGAAAGGAGAAGCCGACCACGTAGATGCCCTGCTCAAGCAGCCGTTGCGCCATCGTGCCGGCGACTGCGGCATCTCCCAGCAGCACCGGAACGATCGGGTGTTCGCCGTCGGCCAAGGCAAACCCGGCGGCCGCCATCGCGCTACGGAAGCGCTGCGCGTTGGCCCGCAGTCGCGACCTCAATTGCGCCCCTTCACGCTCGAGCAATCGCAGCACCTCCAGGCTGGCGGCCGCGATCGATGGCGCAAGCGAATTGGAAAACAGGTAAGGGCGCGACCGCTGCCTCAGCAGCTCGATGATCGGACCGCGGCCGGCAACATAGCCGCCACTGGCGCCGCCCAGCGCCTTGCCCAGGGTGCCGCTGCTCAGGTCCACGCGCTGGGCAACGCCGCAGTGCTCCGGCGTCCCACGGCCGTGTTGGCCCAGGACCCCCACCGCGTGAGAGTCATCGACCATCACCAGCGCATCGTGGCGGTCGGCCAGCTCGCAGATGGCCGCCAGATCGGCAATGGTCCCGTCCATCGAGAACACGCCGTCCGTGACGATCAGCTTGAAGCGGGCGCCCGCGGTCTCCGCAGCCTGCAACTGCACCTGCAGATCCGCGGCATCGCGGTTGCGGTACCGGTAGCGCTGCGCCTTGCTCAGGCGGATACCGTCGATGATCGATGCATGATTGAGCTCATCGGAAATTACTGCATCCTGTTCGCCCAGCAGCGTCTCGAAAACGCCGCCGTTGGCATCGAAGCAGCTCGAGTACAGCAGCGTGTCCTCGGTGCCCAGGAAACGCGAAAGCGCCGCTTCAAGCTCCTTGTGTACCGCCTGCGTGCCGCAGATGAAGCGCACCGAGGCGACGCCGTAGCCGTAGGCGTCCAAGCCCCTCTTCGCGGCCTCGATCAGCCGCGGGTCGTCGGCCAGGCCCAGGTAGTTATTGGCGCAAAAGTTCAACACCTCCCGGCCGTCGCGCAGCCTGATGTCCGCGCGCTGATGGCCGGCGATCACGCGCTCGGGCTTGAAGAAGCCCGATTCGCGCAGGCCTGCGAGTTCGGCTTGTACGTGCTGGACAAAGGCGGAATTCATCTGGACCTCGCGGCCGTAGTTCGAGCCGCACGCGGCCCGAAACCCGATTGGTGGTGAGTGCATTTTGGCGCAAGTGTATCGGCCGCACCCGTGCCGATCACCACCTCCGCGATTGTGGCAATCCACTGTCGATTTCGAGGCGGCCCAAACGACTATGTATTGAAAGGAGCACGCTAAATGGATGTCATCACCGGGCTTGTAGCGACGCTGCGTCGGGTCGGAAGGCAGCTGGGACCTTATCTGATGCTGGAACTGCTGCTGCCGGGCGGCTCGCTGCTGGCGCTGGCTCTTTTCCTGGTCCGGCGGTGGCCGCCCAGACTCGAAAGCGTTGCGGACCTGCGTGGTATGTTGCCACGATGGCAAGGCAGGCTTACTACCAGGACGACCTCGCGTGGGTTCACCACGCCGGCTATTCTCACCATGTCGAACGGACCGGACCTGGCATCGTCCAGCTGTTGCGCGACAGTGGCATGGGCGCCGGCGCCCGCGTGCTGGACGTCGGCTGCGGCAGCGGTCTGCTGGCCCGAGAGCTGTGTGCCGCCGGATTTGCGGTGCGCGGTGTCGATGCGTCGCCGGCGATGATCGAGCTGGCGCGCGAGTACGAACGAGGCTCTGATTTCGAGCTGGTCCGGCTGCCCACCGGCCTGCCGCCGGGATCGAATGGGGCCTTGCCCGAGTCCGATGCCGTCGTGTCGACCGGACACGTGCTCAACTATCTGGACACGCGCGCGCAGCTCGCGCAGGCGCTGGGCGAGCTGGCGCGCGCGGTGCGGCCCGGCGGCCTGCTCGCGATCGATCTGATGACCGAGCGCTTTTGCGAAAGACCGGACCTCGGTCACGTACAGGCCAAGGTCCAGGACGACTGGGTGATCGTGACGCGTTTCTCGCGCCCTGAACCATACCGCTT
>WNFT01002512.1_pt1 | contig 15767 bp, 12 predicted proteins | sample 5400191 | NCBI WGS metagenome assembly WNFT01 (sample SAMN13153359, study PRJNA577476) | soil metagenome | isolation source: 80 cm saprolite under Madrone tree | place: USA:California | collected 2016-06-14 | reverse complement strand
TCCGGCGAAGAAAAAATTCCCAATGAAATCGTGCAGCAGTATCAAGTCCTGGTCTCGCGACTGCCGCAGTTACGTCAGGTCAAGCTGGATTTGCTTTCCAAGTACATGCCGCAAAATCAACTGGTCAAAGCGAACCAGGCGGAGATCGATAATTGCGAAAATCAGCGCCGGGATCTCGAAAAGAAGTATCCTGATCTTCCTTCCAAAGTCAGCCCGATTGGCTCGTCCAATAAGCCCGACCTCGCTTCGGAAAAGGTCCGCCTCGCCGGCATAACGGCAAAAAAGGAATCGCTTGCCTCTCGTCTGACCGATATCCGGGAACAGATCAAACAACTTACTGAGATCGCGCCACAAGTGGCCAGTCTCGAGCGCCAGAGGGAGCTGGAAGAAACCAATTACAAATATTTTGAGGGCACCCTCGAAAAAGCGCGCGTCGATGAAGCGCTCGATCCATCAAAGATTCCGAACATCAGCGCGGTGCAGCAGCCTTCACCGCCCATCATCGTGACAACTCCGCGAAACAAAGTCGCTCTCGGGCTTGCCGGCGCCGGGCTGGCCCTCGGCTTCGCGCTCGCATTACTGAACGAACTCGTATTAAATCGAACGGTCCGGCGTCCGATTGAACTGGAAAAGTTAGTTGGCACTGGGCCCTTGCTCTCGATACCCGACAACGCAAGCGGCCCGTCGCGTTTGCCCTGGCGGAAAAATGGCAAGGCTTCGGCGTTAGTCGCGAAGGATGCTGAGCGCAAAAACCTCGCTCCATGGGCGGCCGATCACTTCATCCGGCCTTATTGTGAGGCGATCCGCGACCGTGTTGGTCTCTATTTTGAGCTCAATAATTTAACGCATCGCCCCAAACTTGTTGGTGTGACCGGGTTCTCAGAAGCGGCGGGAACTTCCACACTTGCAGCCGGTCTGGCCGCCGCTCTTTCTGAAACGGGTGACGGTAAGGTCCTTCTGGTTGATGTAAATTTGGGGCCGCAGGATGTTCATTCCTTCTTTAGAGGCAAGCCGGCCTACTCTTTGAGCACAGCTCTCCAGCCAGCCGGCTCAGGCGCGATGGATTCCGCTGCGGAGAATCTCTATCTGGCGACGGTGGCGCCACCCAACGCCGGCCCCGCGCAGCTTGGTTTGAAGAAATTCTTTGACCTCATGCCGAACCTAAAGGCCAGCGACTTCGACTATATCATCTTTGACATGCCGCCCCTCGGCCAGACCAGTCCAACGCTAGGAATGGCACCCTTTATGGACAAGCTTTTGGTCATGGTCACGGCGGGCAAAGATAATCGTGAGACCGTCAAACGGGGCTTTAAGGCGCTCGTTTCTGGACGAGACAACGTTTCGGTGCTCCTTAATAAGGTTCGCGACCACGCGCCAAAGTGGATGGACGGCGAACTGTGAAGATGAGCCGACTGGAGGCTATCTCGTAAATGGTAGCGACGGCGCACTGCGCTGTCTCTTGAACGTAGCTGTCTCTCGGACGCCGCAGCGCGGCGTCCCTACCTCGGATACATCTCTGTGATACGAAATAAGATTTATTACGCGGCCAAGCCATTCGTGCCTCTGGCCATGCGCCGTGCTGTTCGCAAGCGCGCTTACGGGAAGTGGTGACTGAGCGAGACACTGTTTCGATCGTATTTAGCAAAGCCGCTCACATGGTCGGTCGCTTCTTGGTCGATTTACTGCAGTTAGGTAGAAATCCGAGTTTGGCGGGTCATCGCGCCTTGTAAAATCACGTCCCTCAGTGATCTGCTAAGAGTTCGCATTTTTGTATGTCAAGGTTACGCAACAGGGTCTATTACAGAGTCAAGCCGTTCATACCTCAATCACTTCGAACGGCGCTTCGGCGCAGGCTGGCCATGCGTTTGCGGAGTGGCGTTGCGGAAGTCTGGCCAATTATGCCAGGCTCGGAACGGCCACCGGAAAACTGGCCGGGCTGGCCTGGAGGCAAGAAGTTCGCCGTTGTTTTGACCCACGACGTTGAAGGCCAGGCCGGCTTGGACAAGTGTAGGGATTTGATGCGACTCGAGCTCGAGCTGGGGTTTCGCTCCTCATTCAATTTTATTCCAGAGGGAGATTACGAGGTCCCTCGCGAATTAAGAGAGGAGCTAACGCAAAACGGCTTTGAGGTGGGAATCCACGATCTTAAACACGACGGTCGGCTTTTTGCATCCCGGCGCGAATTCAGCCAAAGAGCGATCCAGGTTAACCGTTATCTCGCGGAATGGGGAGCCGTAGGTTTTAGAGCAGCCTTTATGCTGCAGAAGCTGGATTGGTTTCACGAGCTGGATATTGAGTATGATACTTCGACATTCGACACCGACCCGTTCGAACCAGAGCCAGAGGGGCGTCATACCATCTTTCCATTTTGGGTACCAGCGCCAAGAGCGCAGAAATCAGATCCGTCCTCTGACTTTCGTCATTCGCCTGTCGCGCCGAAGCTTCGCGAAGGCGGGTCATTCGACATTCGTCATTCCGCTGGCAGTGCCTGCGGTTACGTCGAGCTTCCTTACACGCTACCGCAGGATTTCACGCTCTTTCTTCTGTTCCGCGAACAGACGATTAACATTTGGCTGCGAAAACTCGACTGGATAGCCCAACACGGCGGGATGGCGCTAGTCGACGTTCATCCTGATTATTTGTGCTTTGATGGTTCGATGCCAGGACCAAGGGAGTATCCGGTCACCCATTACAAATCGTTTCTGGAGTACGTGCGCCGGCAGTACAACGGCGCCTTTTGGAACACGACGCCAAGAGAGGTGGCCCAGTTTTGCGCTCGTGTCACAAAGCCTTCCGCGGCTAGCGAAGGCTAGGCATATAGAACAGCTTCTTCGATGAATGTCACAGTTTTCGGAATGGGCTATGTGGGCTGCGTAACGGCCGCATGCTTGGCCGAGATGGGCCATTCAGTGACCGGCGTGGACCTACAAGAAGTCAAAGTCTCTCTCATTAACTCGGGAAAAAGTCCCGTCATCGAGCCGGGTTTGGAACAGTTGATTCGCCGCGGAGTTGACGCGGCAAGGTTGCAAGCACGTCCGAGGGTAGAGAGACTGGGCGACATTTCCCTGATCTGTGTTGGAACTCCTAGCAATGAGAATGGGAGCTTAGGCCTTGGGCAAGTCGAGAGAGTTGTGGCCCAAATCGGCGAACTGCTGCGAACTGCCAGCAATTTCCACGTTGTGGTCATCCGCAGCACGGTATTGCCCGGAACGGTGGACAATGTCATTCGGCCTTTGCTGGAACAAACTTCCGGCAAAGTGGATGGAAAGGACTTCGGTATCTCCGTTAATCCCGAATTCATGCGCGAAACCACAGCAATCGATGATTTTCACCATCCGCCTTTTACAGTCATCGGAGCTCGCGACGATCGTTCCTTCGAACAAGTTGCGGCGATGTACTCCAGCGTAAAAGCTCCTGTGGAGCGAGTGCCCATTCCGGTAGCTGAGTTCGTCAAGTATACCTGTAACGCGTTTCATGCCCTCAAAGTATGTTTCGCGAATGAGATCGGAAATCTTAGTAAAAGCATGGGTATTGATACTTACCGGGTGATGGAGATTTTCTGTAAAGACACCAAGCTAAACATATCTCCACATTATCTTAAACCGGGATTTGCTTTCGGCGGTTCCTGTTTGCCCAAGGATCTTCGGGCCATTCTTTACAAAGCGAAGCAACTGGATTTGGAATTGCCGATGCTCGATTCCTTGCTGAGGGCGAACCGCAAACAAATTGAGATAGCTTTCAATCTGATCCAGCGCACGGGAAAGAATCGAATCGGAGTCTTGGGACTCAGTTTTAAAGCAGGGTCGGACGACATGCGGGAAAGTCCGATTGTGATGTTGGTTGAGACGCTGATTGGCAAGGGCTACAAAGTGGCCATTTACGATGAGGAAGTTGCGCTGGCCAAGTTAGTAGGAGCAAATAAGCGTTATATCGAAGAGACAATACCGCACATTTCGTCCTTGATGGTTTCCTCCCCGAAAGAAGTCATTGAGGGCAGTGACGTGGTAGTTGTCGGGACGAAGAACACCCGAATTCACGACGCAATCGTCGCCCATAAGAATTCGACGGTGGTAATTGATCTCATCGGGCTGTATCCGGAGGGAATGGATGGCGCGCCTAACTACCAAGGCATTTGCTGGTAGCGTTATTGCGTCGACAACCAGACCATATGAAGGAAGCCGCAGGTAGAATTCTAATGATGGTCGAGAATTATTTTCCGCAGGATACTCGCGTCAAAAACGAAGCCGACCTGCTTACAAATGCCGGTTATCATGTTTCAGTTATTGCGCTTCGGAAAAAAGATCAGCCCCGAAGAGAAATAGTAAACGGTATTGAGGTTTACCGTGTGCCACATCTGGAACTCTTCAAAAAAACGGCAACTGCAGATCTCAGTAAGGCAGCCTTATTCTTACTTAAATTGAGAGCTTCTCTCGGTTATCTTACGGAATATTGCTACTTCACGATGGCCTGTTTGCTTGTCACCAGTTATGTGTTCGTGAGTCGCGGCTTCGACGTGATTCACGCTCACAACCCTCCCGATACGCTTTTCGTAGTGGCCATACCCTTCAAGCTGCTGGGAAAAAAGTTCGTGTTCGATCACCACGATCTTTGCCCGGAGCTCTATCGATCGCGATATAAAACTCAAGAAGGCTTTTATACCGGATTACTAGGATTGTTTGAATGGTGCAGCCTGAAGCTTGCGGATATTGTAATCGCTACCAATGAATCGTACAAGAAGGTGGAGACTGAACGCGCGCATAAGAATCCCCGGGATATCTTTGTGGTGAGAAATGGGCCAAACCAGATGCGCATGACGCCGGTTGCACCCAGCGTCCGTTTGAGAGGGATGAACAAGAGCATACTATGCTACGTTGGCAGCTTAAATCCACAAGACGGGGTCGATTACCTGCTTCGGTCGTTGCGACACCTACTGTGTGATTTGAAGCGCTCGGATTTCCACTGTGTCATCATGGGCACGGGAGACTCATTGGAAGATTTACGCGAGCTGGCCGGGAACCTGCAACTCGACGGTTTTGTTGAACTGACGGGATTTGTCTCCGATGAAGATTTGCAGGCTAACCTTGCGGCTGCGGATATTTGTGTGGACCCCGACCCTTCCAGTCCATTGAACGATGTGTCCACTTGGATCAAGGTCATGGAATACATGGCGTCGGCAAAGCCCATCGTTACGTTCGATCTGAAAGAAACGCGGTTTTCTGCCCGAGACGCTGCTATTTATGTTGAACCGAACCAGGAAACCGAATTCGCGAAAGCCATCGCCCAACTGATGCAGCAACCCGAGCTTCAAAAGAAAATGGGGGCTTATGGCCGTCGCCGGGTTGAGGAGGAGTTGCAGTGGGCCAAGGTTGGCAAGAATCTTCTCACTGCATATGAGACGCTCCTGGCCCAGAAATGAACGGCTTCTGAAAGCTGACTACTGAAATCTGAAATGCTGAAATCTGACATCTTCGCCAACGGACGAAGTCGCCGTGGCGACTGACATTCGATCTCAATCGCTTCAACTCTTCAACGCTTTAACCTTTAACTGCTCCCATGAACGAGCCTGAGTTTCGCACCATCGCTATTGTCGATGTCGAATTCGGGAAGAACGTCACCGTTGTGCAACCAGTCAATCTCTATGGTTGCAAAATCGATGACGATTCTTTCATCGGTCCGTTCGTTGAAATTCAAAAAGGAGTAAATATCGGCAAGCGATGCAGGATTCAGTCCCATGCGTTTGTCTGCGAGCTCGTCACGATCGGGGACGACTGCTTCATCTCGCACGGAGCGATGTTCATCAACGATCTCTTTGTTGAAGGATATCCGGCGCGAAGCCGCGACCTTTGGCGCCCGACCAAACTTGGCAACCGCGTCAGCGTTGGGACGAACGCCACCGTGCTTCCTGTTACGATCTGTGATAATGCAGTGATCGGAGCTGGAGCGGTCGTGACCAAGGACATCACCGAGCCCGGTGTTTACGCCGGCAACCCAGCTCGGCTTCTGCGAAGGATCAAACGCTGACACACTGAAAACCCGAAAACTGAAATTCAATTTTTCAAGTTGTCAGCCTTTCAGGTTTTCAGCTTTTTCATTTTGGAACTATCCTCCCCGTCTGTCCTCTGCCCTCTGCTGTCTGCCCTCTGTCATCAGTCCTCTGTCCTCTGATCCGCCAAAGGACGGATTCGCCGTGGCGAACCTCCGATATCTGAGCTCCCCATCCGCTTCAACCATTTAACGATTTAACGAACCACTGTCCTCCCCGTCTGCCGTCTGCCCTCTGATCTCTGCCCTCTGGTCTACTATGGGTCTCCACCTCCCTCCAATCATAGCGTCGTTCCTTACGGTCGCTTTCATCGTCTTCCTTTTCCGGCGAGACATTAGGGAGAGGCCAAACATAACCGGCGCCCTCTGGCTCCCACTTATTTGGCTGGTGATCAGTTGCTCAAGAGCCCTTTCCCAATGGCTCAACATCTTCGGCCTGCCCGTGGCTGGCGCGCCATCAGTGGAAGAGGGAAGTCCGCTGGATGCTTGGTTTTTCTTTGTCCTGATTGCGGCGGGCTTTTATGTCCTTAGTAAGAGGCAAGTCCGTCTTTCAGAGGTTTTTCGGAACAACGGGTGGCTCATTGCTTTTTTGCTCTACTGTTTCATATCCATCGCCTGGTCTGATTTTCCCTTCGTTGCTTTCAAGCGGTGGATCAAAGTTCTTGGTCATCCGATCATGGCGCTGATCATCCTTACGGAACCAGATCCCGAAGAAGCGCTGATACGGTTGATGAAGCGATGCGCCTATGTGGTCGTCCCGGTTTCCATTCTCTTCATCAAATACTATCCTCAATTGGGACGAGCGTTCGATCCCTGGAGCGGAGGGGCGATGAACACCGGTATAACCGCCAACAAGAACGCGTTGGGTAGCGATTGCCTAATATTAGGTTTCTTTTTCTTCTGGCATCTGCTGCAAACGTGGCACACTGAGCGGAACACTTGGAGACGAAACGAGCTTCGGCTGATCGCCGGGTTCTTGATCGGTATCTGGTGGCTTTTTTCACAGGCGCACAGTGTCACATCTTTCATATCTCTTTTTATAGGGGCACTGATAGTCGTGGTTGTCGGCATCCGTTCTATAAATACAAATTTTATTGGGACGTACATGTTAGCAGCATTAGGTCTCCTTGCCGCAGCAGAACTGGCGTTTGGGATTTCAGGAGGTTTGTCCGAAGCTCTGGGTAGGGGCTCCGAGCTGTCGGGGAGAACAGAGCTCTGGAAACACCTCCTGGAATCTCATACCAATCCGATTCTTGGAACGGGATTTGAAAGCTTCTGGTTGGGAGAAAGGCCACAGCGGCTGGAAGGACTTTTCTATTTTATCCCAAACGAAGCCCATAATGGCTATTTGGAAATCTATTTGACCCTGGGGTTAATTGGCCTGTTCATCCTGATTGGGTTGTTCATTGCGACATTCTGGAAAATACGCCCGGGGCTCTGGCGAGATTTTGAATGGAGCCGGTTTCGGCTGGGCTTGCTTGCCGCAATCGTAATTTACAACTGGACCGAGGCGGGTTTCAAAACGGTTCATCCAATCTGGTTCATGTTTTATATCATTGCTATGGACTATCCGCGGCCTCAAATTGCGCCAGGTGGGCAATCTTCTGGGATCACCGGCCGAGAAGAGGGCATGGAGATGAACTTCGCTCATCTCGCGGACCGGTCTTAGGAAATCGAACGCTGATTAGCGAAAGTCGAAATTCGCGAGCGAGGGCGCTTTTCCTGGCATGAGAGGTGCTTTTCTAGTAATTATAATTGCACTAGAACTGCACAACTTTGCCGGCACTCCGAGGGAATGCCATTCTTCCATGAAAAACATATTTTTGTCTGGCCGTCGTTGCGCTCAGCTCGCCGTTGGCCTGTTTGGCTTCTTTGGAATCCATTTTGGTCATGCGAGAGCGGCCACCATTAACGCTGCCAGCCCTTCTCTTGTTGATGTTACGACGGCCATAGCCTCTGCCGTGGACGGCGACACCGTAATCGTTCCGGCTGGAACGGCGAGCTGGACGGCTGGTCTTGTTATCACCAAGGGCATCACTCTAATGGGACAGACCACCACTGATCCAGTTGGTAAGACCGCAGATGATCAGACAATCATTCTTGACGATGTCGTGCGCGGGCCCGGCGGTACGCCAATTATATGGGTGCAGGGCGATTCAGGCAAGACTTACCGCGTAAGCGGGATTACCTTTCGGATCGGTTCCGTAACCACCTCAAATTTCAACGGCGGAGTTCGACTAAGCGGAAATGTTAGCGGCAATAGCAATTCGCACGCAGTTAGGGTTGATCACTGTCATTTCAACGATTTGAAGTACCAGAACGACAATATAGATGTAACCGCTGCCATATATGGCGTAATTGACCACAACCTTTTTGATTATCGCAGTTCAAACAACGCTACCGAGGCGGTCAATGTCCGGATGCCAAACTGGGGTGGCTCCGGACAATATGGCGATGGTTCGTGGGCTGAGCCAGCATATTACGGCAGCGAAAAGTTTGTTTTTATAGAGGACAACTGCATCAATAATACGAGCGGCAACGACTATGCCGGCGATATTGACGACGACCAGGGCGGACGTTGGGTTCTTCGTTACAATCATTTCTATGACGCTGTCCCTGCGAGTCATGGAACTGAAATCGGTCGTTATCGCGGGGGAAGAGCAAGGGAAATTTACAACAACGATTTTCATTGGACGCGCGATATACCAACCGGAGTGCGATCCGGCGGACTTATTACGCACGATAATACTCACGACGGCTCCCAGCCTTATCATGGTGAAGGAGTAAATACGTATCGTATTTTCCAAGCTACTCCGACATGGGGAGGTTCAACCGGAGACAATGTTTGGGATGTTAATGCTACGGAGGCGGACGGAACTCACGTTGACGGACATTCACCATACCTATTTGAAAGCGGGACGGTCAGTACTGGCGGCACCACTACAATAACCGATTCAAGCAAGTCTTGGACGACAAACCAATGGGCTGGTTACACCGCTAAAAGAATATCGGACAATGGAATGGCTATAATTCTCTCGAACACCAGCACCGTTCTGACCGTTGCCTACAGTGACAGCCACGGTCTAGGAACTACATGGTCGTCGGGAGACAGCTATCAAATTCACAAAGCTTTAATCTCTCAAGATTCGGCCTGTCGCGGAGCCGGCGATTTAGTTACCGGAGATACGCCTCTGAACTCCACAACCGGCACAGCGATTTGGACGCATCAAGCCTTGGAACCTGTCTATATGTGGAACGATAAATATACGCCGAACAATTCAGATGTTACTATTTATGCCTCAGGCACGTATGGAATTAACTTCCTTTTGATTGAGAATCGCGATTACTTCAATAATACGCCCATGCCCGGCTACACGCCTTACGCGTATCCGCATCCGCTGGTGAGCGGCGGCGGCGACGGGCCACAAGCGCCAGGAGATCTGCACATAATGCAATAAGGAATCCACAGCGGGTGGGTGACCTTTTAACGAAATCCCTCTGCCATCTGATCTCTGCCGTCTGACTTCTGTCTTCTGGCGCGCTTTCAGCGGCCTTAATGCCTCAACGTTTAACGTTGTAACCTGTTGACGTTTTGACGTTTCGACGCAGTCACCCGACCTCTCTCCTCCCACCGGGGCCGCTTCCAGCCCGTTGGCCCTACAGGCCGGAGGCTGATCTCTGATCCGCCAAAGGACGGATTCGCCGTGGCGAACGTCTGTCCTCTGATCTCTGATCCCGTCCACGATTCACTAATCACGAGTCACGATTCACGTCAGATGCTGCTGCCCATGAAGTACATCCTCATCACGTCCGCCAGAAACGAGGAAGCTTTCATCGGAAAGACACTCGACTCAGTGGTTATTCAAACAGTTTTGCCTGAGCGCTGGGTCATTGTGGACGACGGCTCAACGGACCACACCGCGGAGATCGTCGAGAGTTACGCGAAGCGATATCCGTGGATCGAGCTTATCTCTCATCCCCAGCGCGCGGACCGCAATTTTGCCGGAAAGGCTCACGCCGTTAATTCGGCGTTGGCGCATGTCCAGCCACTTCGATTTGATGTAATAGGGAATCTCGACGCCGATGTCTCGTTCGAGACTGATTACATGGAATTTCTGATGAAGAAGTTCTCCGAAGACCCAGAACTTGGCGTCGCTGGAACGCCTTTTACGCAGAACGGAGATTACGATTCAAGCAAAGACAGCTTCGAAGGGGAAAGTTACGTGGCCGGGCCGTGTCAACTTTTCCGGCGTGAGTGTTTCCAAGAGATCGGCGGCTACGTCCCGAATCAGGCAGGGGGGTTAGATTGGATTGCGGTCATGACAGCGCGGATGAAAGGATGGAAAGTAAGAGCTTTTCCTGAAAAACGGTTTCATCATTATCGAACGCTGGGTACAGCCGAGAAGGGGGCTTTGCAGGCCCTTTTTTCCTATGGAGAAAAAGATTATTACCTCGGCAGCTCTCCAGTCTGGCAATTGTTCCGCGTGGCTTATCGGATGGCAAAGAAACCGTTCGTGATGGGCGGTCTTGCCCTGCTCTCTGGTTATATCTGGGCGTCTTTGCGGGGGGTAAAGCGCACTGTGGCCCCGGAGTTGATGCGTTTTCACCGAAAGGAGCAGATGAAAAAGCTGAGAGCGATTTTGGGTACCCTTCTCAGATTCAGGAAGGTGGACAGCTTCCGCCTTGCCCGGACCGAGAGCCATACGAGGCTCTAAGCGGCAACGTTGGAGCAGACGGGACTGCGTTCAGCCAACTCAATCGTGAAAATGACTTCTACCGAAACTAACACCTCTATGGAGACGGATGCGTTCTTGCGCCAATACACGTCACAGGATGAGATCTTGAAATACACCAGGGCCACGGCGGGCTGCGGGATCAGTTATCTTCTCGATCATGATTATAAGGCGGTTTACCTCGAAGCGCTCACCTTCTTGCCTCAGCAAACCAGGGAAGGTGGCATTCGTATCCTGGAATTCGGTTGCGGAGGCGGGATGAATCTCCTGCACCTGATTTCGGTGATGAAGAGCAAAGCGATTCAGGTTGCAGGCGCTGTTGGGACCGACTTCTCCCCCGTGATGATTGAGACAGCCAGGCGCGAGGCTAAGAATTATCTCCGGGAGCAGGATTTGCAACGCCTTGAATTCTACGTCGCTAAAAATGAGAGCTTAATTGCCGATATTTCGGCGTCGGCTGGAATAGAGAGGCCAAGTCTCCGGAATTCGTTTCACTTCATTCTTGGAGTAAACACAGTCCGATATTGCCATGACGCGAAAAAGGAGATGGATAACGCCCGAGACATTTTCGACCTGCTTGTCCCGGGAGGCGTATGTGTTGTCATCGACATGAACAATCGATTCCCGTTTTTCCGGAGCGATCTAAGAAACAGACTGCGCTGGAAGAAAGAGCAACAGTGTTATGTTCCATCCTTGGAAGAATACGCCGCGCCATTTGTCAAAGCAGGCTTCGAGGTATTAAGAAGAGAACATTTCTGCTGGATTCCGCACTCAGCCGGCGGATTGAAGTGCCGGCTTTTTAGAGGGTTGTCGCCTCTGCTGAATGCAGTTGCCAAGTCCCGGGCGATGAGGTCGTTGGTCGTATCGAGAAAGCCCCGCTAACCGGAGCACGCCGCTGCGTAATTGACGCCGTCTGAAAAAATTTTCGCTGTGAGAGATGAAGCATTGTTACTGAGCAGCGGCTTGTCGTTAAAAAACGGCAACGTAGCCAAAGTGCTCCATTTCTTTGGCGTTCCCTGGCATGCTGCGACGGTCACGGACTTTCTGGGTTGCAGTAGGCGCAACCATGAAAACTCTTCAAAGTCCCCAGTTTTGTGTTCATCGGACACTTTCTTCGAATTGATTCAGCAGTTGGAAGAGAATTCGGAGGCAATTCAGCCTTGGCGGGAGCGCGTGCATTCGGTTTTTGTCCATGCAGGCGACGTTCCTGCAGTTCTGCAGAAGCTAATGCAGAGGCTCACTGGATTCGAGGCAGTCGTAATTAATCAGATGAATCGCTTCGGGGGAGATTTCGTAGTGACGGATGAGTTGGACGACTTCTGCGGCGTGATGGCCGGCGTACGAGTTTCGGCTTCCAAGGCCAACGTCGATGCCAGCCTCGTTCTGAACACGGCCAGGGGAAATGCGATCAACATCATCTCGCTCGGTCATGGCGCGATTTTCTTGAAGGTTGAATACAAAGGGGTGCCCGTCTTTCTTTCAACCTCTAGAGAGATCATCGATATCGACGCGGAATTGGCCTCGCAAAATTTTGATGTTTGCGAGCACTTCCTCAGCGCAGTGCCGCTTGTTCTATATATAAAATGGGCATTCGCCGAGACCTGCTGGAGCGCTCCGGAAACGAACGCCTGCCTGGTGATTGATGATCCTCTGCTAAAGCCCACGCACGGCTTTGTGGACTTTCAGGAACTTCTGTCCCTGATGAAACGGCACAAGTTTTCTACGAACATCGCATTCATTCCATGGAACTGGCGAAGAAGCGCTCCAAAAGTTGTCCGACTGTTCAAGGAAAACCCAGAAAATTACTCGGTTTCAGTTCACGGCTGCGATCACACCCGGGCGGAGTTCGGTAGCTCTAACCAACAACGCCTTTATTGGAAGTCCCGACAAGCGCTCGATCGGATGAATCGTCATCAATCTATTACCGGAATCCGTTATGATTCCGTCATGGTATTTCCTCAGGGTATTTTTTCGGAAGCCGCCATGAGTGCGATAAAGCGCACCGATCTTATCGCGGCGGTGAATAATGACGTTATTTCTGCCGGCCCGCACCAGCGTGCAGTGATGATTTCCGAGCTGTGGGACATTGCGGTTATGGGCTACAGCAACTTCCCGATCTTTACCCGAAGGTACCCATGGGAGGGAATCGAAAACTTTGCGTTCGACGCTCTGTTGGGTAAACCCGCAATAGCAGTGATCCATCACGATTATTGCAGCGATCACTGCGTGCGCCTGGTCGACTTTATCGACCGCCTCAATGCTCTGCAATGTGCGCCGACCTGGCGGAGCCTGGGCGAAGTTGTGAGGCGTAGTTGTCGTCAAAGAGAAGTTTCGCCGGGAGAAATGGAAGTTGAAATGTACGGAACGGAGCTACGGATAGAGAACCGTTCTGACCAGCCAAAGCATTTTATAATTAGAAAGCGCGAGTGTGAGCCCTCGGCGATCCAGCGAATCTGCACAGGCTCTCAAATGATTGCCTGGAAACCCGTCGACGGCCACGTCGATTTTGAAATCGAGCTCAATCCCGGTGAGAACCAAGTGATTAAAATAAGATTTCATGAACTCGCGGAGAAAGCGTGTAACGGAGATAATTTACCCTATAGGTTAAAGGCGATGCTAAGGCGCTACCTTTGCGAGGTGCGTGATAATTATGTTACGCCAATAAGATTCAGGTTCGCAGGCTTGGTGTCGCGTTGAATCGTTAAATCGTTACAACGTTAAATCGTTGAAGCACCACCGCGACTGAACGCAGCAGAGTGGGTTTTTCCAAATCACTAATCACGGATCACGATTCACGGGCGAGTCTTCAGATGGCGCAGTACTGATGAGGGCAGAAACGCAAGAAATCCCGGACAGAGTATCGGAGGTCTTGACCGACTTCACCGAATGGCTGGACGCCTACGGTGAAAGATCGTGGGACCACCAAAGCTTCTTTGCCGGTCCTGTGGGCGGTCGCGCCAAGGCGCTCTACTACCGAAGACGGCTCTTCGGGACGGCCGCCGTCGCTCCTATGATTTTCTTTGAGGCATTCCTCCCTTCGGGGCGGCGGCTATTCCATCATCCTACTCGCTTCCCGATAGCTGATGCTCATTACGCGATGGGATTCGCATTCCTTTACGAGACGACCGCGGATTCAGCTCATCTCGAAAAGGCGATTCATTTTCTTAGCGAACTCAAAAAGTCTCGTTGTGCTGATTTTAAAGAATATTGCTGGGGCTATCCGTTTGACTGGGTTTGGCGTGGGGGCGTGATCAAACAGCAAACACCGCTCATCACAACCACTCCTTACGCCTATGAGGCTTTCCTTCAAGTCTGTGAAATTTTTGAAAAGGAGAAATCCGAACGCTCAACGCTCAACGCCCAACGCCCAACGTCCAACGCCCAGGAGGAACGGAGACAAATCCTGGCGTCAATCGCGCGTCATGCTGCCATTGACATTAAGGATTTCAGAACATCGGAAACTGCCAGCACTTGTTCATACACGCCGTTCGACGAAGGAGGAGTCATCAACGCGGCGGCCTATCGGGCGTTCTTGCTGACGAGCGCATCCCAAGTCTTGTCCAGGGATGACTATTGGCCAATAGCAGAGCGGAATTTGAATTTCGTTCTGGAGAATCAAAATCCGGATGGTTCCTGGCCCTACGCCGTGGATGGAGTGCGGGACTTTATTGATCATTTCCACACCTGTTTCGTGATGAAAGCGCTGGCCAAGATTCATTCTTTGACCGGGCACGACAGCTGTCTGGAAGCGCTCTCACGCGGCGTGGATTATTACCTGAAGAATCTTTTTGCCGAAGATGGCTTACCCAAACCTTTCTACAAAGCTCCGCGCCTGACTGTTTACAAGCGGGAACTTTACGATTGCGCCGAGTGCATCAACTTGTGCCTGCTGCTTCGAGACCGCTTTCCGCAGTTGGAAGCGACGCTGGAAACTGTCGTAGCGGGAATTCTCAAAGATTGGATCAAACCTGACGGCTCGTTTCGCTCGCGCCGATTGCATTTTGGATGGGACAATGTCCCCATGCACCGCTGGGGCCAGGCGCAGATGTTTCGAAGCCTCGCGTTCTTTCTTTCTGAAATGCTGAAAGCTGAAACACGGCGAATACTGAAAAGCTGAAATATGCGCTTGGCGGAAGAATTTAGGGAGCGAACGAAAAGGTACGCCTCAGCGATCGTTCAACTGTATGTGCAGTTGCCGAGATCACGTCGGGAAGTGGAAGTCTTGGGTCACCAGTTGCTTCGGTCAGGTACGTCGGTCGCTGCCCAGACCCGGGAAGCCTCGCGAGCGCGATCTGACGCGGAGTTCTGTTCAAAAATTGACGGGGCGTTACAGGAAGCCGATGAGTCGCAACTCTGGATTGAACTTCTGCGCGAGGACCGTGGTATACGCGGCGCCGACATCGCGAAACTGCATGCCGAAACAAATGAACTAATTGCGATCTTTGTAACGATGGTAAACAACACGCGGCGGAACAATTAGCCGTCACTTCAGTATTTCAGCTTTTTCAATGTACCATTTCAGCTTTTCAGCGTTTTGAATGTGCGGCATTTGCGGACAGTTTAATTTTGCACGGAACGAACCGGTCGAATCGGAAACGATCCGGGGCATGACGCAGACGATGGTCCACCGCGGACCGGACGACGAAGGCTATCTGTTCTCCGGACCGCTCGGGCTCGGCTTTCGCCGGCTTTCCATCATTGATCTGGCGGGAGGTCACCAGCCGATGTCTAACGCGGAGGAAACCGTCTGGGTCATCTTCAACGGCGAGATCTACAACTTCAAGGAACTTCGCGCCGATCTCGAGCAGCGCGGCTATTCCTTCCGCACCCGATCAGACACCGAGGTCATCATTCACGGTTACAAGGAGTGGGGAACGGAAGTTTTCAATCATCTCAATGGCATGTTTGGTCTGGCCATTTGGGACGTTCAAAAAAAGCGCTTGGTCGTGGCCCGGGATGCCATGGGCATTAAGCTGATTTATTACCGGATCG
>WNFT01004168.1_pt1 | contig 15773 bp, 15 predicted proteins | sample 5400191 | NCBI WGS metagenome assembly WNFT01 (sample SAMN13153359, study PRJNA577476) | soil metagenome | isolation source: 80 cm saprolite under Madrone tree | place: USA:California | collected 2016-06-14 | reverse complement strand
CGGCGTGCGCCGTGGTCGAGGACAGTCGCTTCGGCGTCGAAGCCGCCCGCGCGGCCGGTATGCGCGCCTTCGGGTATGCCGGCGGCCTGACGCCCGCGCACCTGCTGGCTGGGTCGGGGACGGTGGTCTTTACCGACATGCGCGAGCTGCCTCGGCTGCTCGGGGCCTGCTAGAGCAGGGGAAGGCGGAGAGCGCGCCGGGTTCCGTGACGGGCCGCCCCTTGACAAGGCCATCGTCGCCGCTTACAAGGGTCCCACTCGGCGACGTGTCCTCACCTGATAAGGAGAGCCCAATGCCGAACGCGCCCCGACGCATCCTCGCGATTGCCCTCGTGCTGGCCCTGGCCTGCGCGCTCCAGCCCGCCTCGGCGGCCGACGTGAAGTTGACCCTCTGGCGACTCAAGACATATATCCCGCCCGCCGACAAGATCCTCGACGCAAATGCCCAGGAGTGCGCCAAGAAGTTGGGCGCCGAGGTGCAGATCCAGACGTATACCTTCGACGACATGTGGACGAAGTACACGGCGGCCATCGAGAGCAAGACGCTGCCTGATGTGGCGGAGCTCGACGCCGTTGGACCGGCGCGGCTGGCGATCCTCGGCAGGCTCTCCGACGTCTCGGACCTGGTCGGTACGGTGACGAAGGAGCTGGGCGAGCTCTCGACGAACGCCGAGGGCGCCGTCAAGTTCGGCGGCAAGTTCTACGCGGTGCCGCACTACGCGATCCCGCTCATTCTCTTCTACAGGAAGGATCTGCTCGAGAAAGTCGGCGTTCAGCCGCCCGACACCTGGGACGCGATCAACGAGGCGTCGGTGAAGATCAAGAAGGCAGGGATCCAGGATTTCCCTCAGGGTTTCCCGTGGAACCGCACCGGCGACGGCTATGACCCGGCGATGAGCCTCCTCTGGTCCTACGGCGCCGCATGGGTGGACAAGAGCGGCAAGTTCGTCGGTATCCCCAAGGACAAGGTTCGACTATCTCTCCTGGTCGGGCTCCGGCAATAACGAGGCCTTCATGGCCGGCAAGATCGCTTTCACGCCGAACGGACCGAGCATCCTCTTCCAGGAGGACTCGACGAAGCACCCGCTGCGCAAGGACACGGCCATCAAGCTCATGCCGCGCGGCCCCGCGGGGCGGAATCTCGCGCTGACCTTCGTGATGAACTGGGCAGTGCCGGTGGACGGCAAGCAGCAGAAGGATGCCCGGGCGCTGGTGGCCTGCATGATGTCCAAGGACAAGTTCACCACGTACATGACGGGCTCCTTCCAGCAGGCGGTGCCGTTGTTCAAGGGCCTGATCAACCACGAATACTGGAACAATCCGGACGGCAAGATCATCGTCGAGGCCGTCAAGCTTGGCCGGCCGGTGGGGTGGCCCGGGCCGACCACGCCGGCCGCGGCGGAAGTGGTCTCGAGCAACGTGCTGACGGACATGATGACGCGGGTGATCGTGGACAAGGTCACGCCCGAGAAGGCGGTCGAGGAGGCGGACAAGCGGATCAAGGAGATCTACGATCGCCTGCCGGTCAAGTAAGGAGGCCGCGTGAGTAAGGTCCTCGCGTCGCCTGCGGCGGCAGCGCCGCGGGCGGCAGGCCTCGACTGGTTCAGGGTCAATCGCATTCAGGAGCGCCTCCTGGGCTATGCGCTGATCGCGCCGGTGGCCCTCCTGATCCTGGTGCTGATCGCCTATCCGTTTCTGAATGCGATCTGGCTATCCCTCACCGAGAAGATGGTCGGCTATCCGGCCCGCTTTATCGGGCTCCAGAACTACGCCACGCTCTTCGACAGTCCGCGCTTCCGCATCGTGGCCTGGAACAGCGTGGTCTACACGGTGGGGTCGGTGGGGACCAAGCTCGTGATCGGCATGGTCATGGCCGTGGCGCTCCACAAGGCGGTGAGGGGAAACCAGCTCCTTCGCGGCTTCCTCTTGCTGCCCTGGGTGATCCCGACCGTGGTGATCGCGCTCACGTGGCGCTGGCTGCTGGATCTCTACCGCGGACTCTTCAACGTCGGGCTCCACGACCTCGGGCTCATCGGGAGCGGCATCCACTGGCTCGGCAATCCTGACCTCGCCATGCTCTCGGTGATCATGGCCAATGTCTGGCGCGGCTTCCCGTTCTTCGGCGTCTCTTTCCTCGCGGCCATGCAGACGGTGCCGCAGGACCTCTACGACGCGGCGGCGGTGGACGGCGCCTCGGCGTGGCAACAGTTCTGGCGGGTGAGCCTGCCCTCGGTCAAGGGCGTGGTGGCGATCGTGACCCTCCTGAGCACGATCTGGACGCTGAACGACTTCAACATCGTCTACATCATGACCCGCGGGGGACCGGGCGCGGCCACCCACATCTTCGCGACCTACTCCTACGAGCTCGGCATCCAGTCCCAGCGTTGGGGCATGGCCATGGCGGCCAGCATGTACTCGCTGCCGGTGATCGCGCTTCTCATCATCTTCGTCGTGCGGTATCTGCACCGCGAGGAGCCGGCCTCGTGAGCGGGCGCGTCCTCCGCTGGCTGGTGGTGGGGTTGCTGCTGCTGCTCGTCGCCGTGCCGCTCTACTGGATCCTCGTCACCTCCTTCAAGACGGGGCGGCAGATCCTCATGTCCGAGGCGATCTATATCGCCGCGCCGTTCACGCTCGAGAACTACACCTATCTCTTCGAGGAGAGCCGCTTCGCGCTCTGGCTTCGGAACAGCGCGGTGACCGCCGTGGCCAGTACGCTCTTCTCACTGGTGATAGGCTCGGCCGGGGCCTATGCGCTGACGCGCCTCCGCTTCCCCGGCCGGCGCTCCTTCGGCGCGCTCGTCCTCATCACCTATCTCGTGCCGCCCGGGCTCATGTTCATCCCGCTCTATCGGACCTTCATCCAGATCGGCTACACGAACTCGCTCGGCACGCTGATCCTCGCCTATCCGACCTTTCTGGTGCCGTTCGTGACGTGGCTCCTCATGGGCTTCTTCCGCTCGATCCCGCGGGAGCTCGAGGAGGCGGCGCTGGTGGACGGCGCCACCCGGCTGCAGACGCTCTGGCGGATCGTGCTGCCTCTGGCGGCGCCGGGGCTGCTCGCCGCCGGGCTCTTCTGCTTCACGCTGTCGTGGAACGAGTTCCTCTACGCCCTGATCTTTATCGCCGACGACAATCTCCGGACGCTCGTCGCTTCCCGTGGTGCTCGTCTACATCTATCTCCACAAGTACATGGTCGGCGGCCTGAGCGCCGGCGCGGTCAAAGGCTAGAGCAGGGGGAAGGCGGAGAGCGCGCCGGGTTCCATGACCGGTCGCGTCTCGTGGAGATACGAGGCCATTCCATGGATGCTTATCCTAGCCACGTTCAGATATGCGAATGATCCTCTTGCTGTTGCTCTCAAGAGGTATTGGTCTCCGCCGCGTTCTTCTTGATCGCGCGATGAAACGGCTCGGCTCGGGGAGATCGAGGGTGAGACGCTTGATTCGGAGTGGCGGCCGTGGAGATGGGATCGTTGACTTTCTCTTCTTTGAGTTTATCCGATTCGCGCGCTTGATGGATGCATCGGCCTTGTTGACCAGGGCGAACTCCTTCCCATACCGAGAGTGACTCCACCTTCCGAGTAGAAATCAGAGCAAGAGATGTACCGTGCTTTCGACGGCCGCAGAATCAATGGGTTAGAGGTTCAGAACCCGGAAGCGCTATACAACGTTTTTGGTCAGGCCCTCCTCTCTTGGAGCCCTACTGTCAGGAAGTTTTCCACTACCAATGGTATTTCTCATTGGCATCATCTCGACGGGCGGGGATACAGTCCGATCGGCAGCTCCGCTGAATCTGCTCCGCTATTGTTGAGACTCCTCTTCTGTCAGCTTTCCTTACAGTTCGTTGATTTTGGCTCGCCATGCTCAATGTCTAACTCATAGAAATTTCAGTCAAAAGAAAACTTGGCGAAGCTCTTGCTTCTGTAATTACAGAAATACTCAAATCGTCTCCAAGTGTGAGCGTTTGGACGTGGGAGGCATTAGAGGGAAGTCCACTCAAGAGGGAGAACCTGGATGAAAATGAGACGGAGTCTACTGTACGGGCTGTGGTCGGCAGCTCTCATGTGCAGCTTGTACCCGGCTGCGGCCAGCGCAGACGTAGTCACCGGAACGCTCTTCTATACGACCTTTGCGGGTGGCGTCAATGTCCACGGCGTCGACTTCAATTTCAACGGGACATCTTTCATCCTCTCGAACAATCACGGCATCGCAAGCACGAGCGGAGCCGATGGCTTGCTGTTTGCTCCGGATGGGAACCTTCTTGTGGCCGGTCAGGGGAATAACCTAACCGAGGTGACGCCGGGCGGCACCATAGTGAAGACGGTCGCCCCCGGCGGAGGATCATTTCACTTGGCGTTGTCGTCCAGCGCCCCGAACGCTCTCGTGTACAATCTGGGTAACGGTGGTTGCGTCAACAATTGCATATCTGCCGTCACACTCTCCGGCGGTGGCCTGTCGCTGAACGGTGTCCTCTACACAACTATCCCCTGCGCTGGCTGCAGCGCCGACGTCCGCGGCGTCATCCTAAATACCAGCAACAACACTTGGTACTACGGCACGGCTCCGGATGGCGGCTCCGGAGAATTTGGGACGGTCGTCTTCAACGACACTCTCCACACAGCGACCCTCACCAGGCTGAATACCGGCCTGTTCGCGCACGGCCTGACGTTCGATCCGTTCACGAACGATGTGATCGTGAACAGCGCAGGTAGCGTCCAGCAGCTCGACGCTGCCGGCAACATCCTGTCCTCCTTCACCGCGGCAGGCAATACTTTCGACCAGGGAGCCGCGGATGGGAAGGGGCATCTCTTCGTCGCATCCAATAACGGGAATTTGCTGTTCATCGATTATGACGCCACCGGCCTGATCGGCGCCGGCAGCAATTTCACGAACACTCAGTTCTTGGCGAGCGCTCTCGACGACATCGCCCCGCTCTCGGGCCTTGGCGGCGGCGTCCCATCTGTCCCGGAGCCCTCGAGTCTCCTGCTGCTTGGTGGCGGGCTCGCCACGGCCGCCTTGGTTCGCTACCGACGGGTGCGGGCACTCTAGGTCTCCGAGCGCGTACCCTTCGCGCGCGTACTGTGCCAAGGCCGGGATCGGCCCGAGGCGAGACGGGCCGTGACTGACAATGGGGGTTATGTTCGCTATGCTCTGCGTCAGGCGGACTTGCGTCCGCGGGCGCGCGGCCGAACTCTCTCCGACTTCTCGACGCTCTGCTTGAGGAGGCTCATGATGTCGATGACCTTGCCCTTCGTCTTCTGCGGCGCCGGCTCTTCGACCTCGGGCTCCTCGATCTTTCCGGCCTTGACCCGCTTCCGCGGATGAAGGCCGTCAGCTCGTCCCGGTATTCGTCCCGGTTTTTAGACGGGTCCCAGAGCTCGACCATCTGCTCCACGAGCCGCTCGGCCATTTTCAGCTCCTTGTCCGAGACGCCGAGAGCCTTGAGGTTCTTGCCAGGCAGGTTGAGGCGAGACGGATCCGCAGCTCCTGCGGATACCGGAGCAGGTCGAGCACGAGGACGTGTTCCTCGGCCATGAGCGCCGCCAGGTGCTGGCGCGTATGGATGACGACCGTGGCGATGGCCATCTTGCCGCTCTTGCGCGTCGTCTCCCGCCGCAGGGCATAGCCCTTCTCCTGCTTGGGCACGGCTTCGAGATAGTACGGCCGGTCGAAGTATTTCGGCTGGACTTCGGCCGGATCGACGAACGACGTGATGGCGATCTGCTGGGTCCGCTCGGGGCTGGCACGCCGCAAGTCGGCGTCGCTCACGATCACGTAGCGTCCCTTGCCGAACTCGAGGCCGCGGGTGATGCGCTCACGCGGCACCTCCTCGCCGGTCGCCTTGTTGACCTTTCGGTATCCGATCGGCGACATGTCCTTCTTGTCGAGCGGGGTGAAGTCGAGCTCACCCGGCTCTCGGCCGGGTAGAGGGCTACCGGGATGCTCACGAGGCCGAAAGTGATGTGATCCACCAGATCGATAAGTGGCGGTTAATCCGTCCTCGATTGTCAGCGGAGGGACGACGGCGTTCCTGGTGGGAAGTTCTTCAGCGGTAGCGGCGGGCGTCTCCTCCCGTCCTTGACGACAGCGTCTCGGCCGGGGCACCATCCCACAGGGAGGGAGGCTCGCCATGGCTAAGCTCACGGCCTCGATCGCTCTCGCGTCCGTCCTGACCTTGGGTCTCTGGACCGTAGGGCTCTCGCAGGGTCAGCCTGACGGCCTGCTGACCATCGCATTTGACGCATCGATCGCTCCCACGTTCCTCGATCCGGCTGAGACGCCGGGAATCGGCACGCCGTTCGTGTTCCTCTATGCGCTCCACGACGCCCTGATGAAGCCACTGCCCGGCAACGACATGGCGCCGTGCGTGGCCGAGTCCTGGAAGGAAAGCGCGGATGGACTGACGTACGAGTTCAAGCTGCGCGAAGGCCTCAAGTTCCACAATGGCGATGCGGTGACGGCCGACGACGTGAAGTTCAGCTTCCTGCGCTACCGCGGCGTGTCCGCCAAGCTGCTGCACGACCGCGTGAAGTCGGTAGACGTCCTCGATCCGCTTCGCGTTCGCTTCGTGCTCCACGCGCCGTGGCCCGACTTCCTCGTGTTCTACGCCACCCCGGCGACCGGTGCGGCGTGGGTCGTGCCCAAGAAGTACATCGAGAAGGTCGGCGAGGACGGATTCAGGCGCCAGCCCGTGGGACTCGGGCCCTATCGGTTCGTGAGCGCGAAGCCGGGCATCGAGCTCGTGCTGGAGGCGAACGAGCAGTACTGGCGCAAGAAGCCCACGGTCAAGCGCGTCGTCTTCAAGGGCGTGCCCGACCGCACGACGCGCCTGGCCATGCTGAAGACGGGGGAGGCGGACATCGGATACCTGATGGTCGGCCTCGAGGCGGCGACGATCAAGGCGGACCCCAAGCTCAAGCTCGCGAAGGTCATCGCGCCCGCCACCTGGTGGGTCGAATTCCCCGAGCAGTGGAATCCCAAGTCCCCGTGGAACGACCGACGCGTCCGGCTGGCCGCGAACCTTGCCGTGGACAAGCAGGCCATCAACGAAGCAGAGCGGCTTGGCTATTCGCGCCTGACGGGATCGATCATCCCGAGCGGCATGGAATTCGCGCTTCGCCTCGATCCGTATCCCTACGACTTCGCGCAGGCGAAGCGGCTCCTGGCCGAGGCCGGCTATCCCAGCGGCTTCGACGCCGGCGAGCTCACGCCCCTTCCCCCGTTCACGACGATGGGCGAGTCCGTGGCGACGTACCTCGCCGCGGCCGGCATTCGCACCCGCGTGCGCAACATGGAGCGCGCAAGCTTCATGGAGGCGTGGCGGTCGAAGAAGCTAGGCGGCGTCCTCGTGACGGTCTCGGCGGCGCCGGGCAGCGCCAGCGCGCGCCTCGAGTCGTTCGTCATCAGCAGCGCGCCGTACGCCTCGGGCGGCTATGCCGATATCGACGATCTCTTCCGCCAGCAGAGCCAAGAACGCGACCGGAAAAAGCGTGAAGGCATGCTCCACCAGATCCAGCGCCTGATGCACGAGCGCGTCATGTTCGGTCCGATCTTCGAGCCCGCCACGCTGCACGGCGTCGGCCCGCGCGTCGAGGAGTCGGCGATCGGCCTGAGCTCCCAGCTCTACTTCGCAGCGCCCTACGAGGACATACGCCTGAAGAGGCCGTAGCGGCTAGCTCCTGATCTGCCGTCCGCCGTCAGAAGGCGCAGGACCTTCGGAACCATGACCGACGCGTCGAAGTACCGCCTGGCTTACGTTTCAACGGCGAGCGTCCCTTCCATCATCACGACGCACGGGCCCCCGACGCGCACGCGCGTGACCGAGCCGCCCTGCTTCTCGGCGGTGGCGGTCAAGCGGCTCGGGCGGCCCATCTCCACGCCTTGGCGAATGTCGAACGCGAACACGGCGTCCGGCTCCGGCGCGATGGCGGCCAAAAGCGCCGCGAGCGCGCCGTTGGCGCTGCCGGTGGCCGGATCCTCCATGAGCCCGCTCATGGGCGCGAACATGCGCGCCTGCAGTGTCGTCTTCGCCTCCGTCCCGGGCACCCGGGCATAGAGATGGACGGAGAACCGGCCGGGCCGGGTCGGGAATCGATCCGCCGCATGGACGAAGGCGGCGGGATTGGGCTTGGCGCGCCCGAGCGCTTCGACCGCGACTTCGGCAATCGCGAACGACAGCCCCACCGAGGCGATGACGGGCTCGTGGCGCGACGTCGCTATCGCATCGGGCTCGAGGCCGACGCACTCCGCGACGCTCGCTGGAGGAACTCGCTGGCCAAGGGCCAGCGGTTGCGGCGCCGTCAGCATGGCGCCCGCAACGCGTCCAGAGCCGTCACGCAGCAGTTCCACGGGGACGAGGCCGGCGCCTTCTTCGAAGAGCAGGGTCGGCCCGATCGTCTTCCCGTTCCGCTCGGCAAGGTGCGCGATCGCGAAGGCCGTGCCGACGTTCGGGTGACCGGCGAACGGGATCTCGTCCTTGGGCGTGAAGATCCGGACCCGCGCGGTGTGACTGGGGTCGTCCGGTGGGAGGACGAACGTGGATTCGGAATAGTTGAACTCCGCGGCCACGCGATGCATCTCGTCCGTGCTCAGGCCCTTCGCGTCCAGCATGACCGCGACCGGGTTGCCCGAGAACGCGCGCTCGGTGAAGACGTCGACCGTGAGGTAGCCGTACCGCGTCGGCATATACCGCGGAGGATAGCGTCTTCCCGGGATAGGCTCAAGGCGGGCCGACCGTGCTAGCCCGAATCATGTCGTCTGGACACATAACGCCATGACGGTCCCGCATCAACTCGGCCAGAACGATCCCGGCCCGCCCGTGGGAGCGCTGAACGGACTCGCCGAGCACGCACCCGGGTTCATCGCTACCGCGATCGGGGCAAGCCGCCCCGGCTGATCCTCGGCCGGCCAGCTTCAGGGCACGGTCCAGAGATAGACGCGGTGTTCGGCCGGTGGCCGATGGCCACGAAGAGCCCGTCGACCGGCACCTCGCTCTGGGTACCCGTCTTGAGGTTCTTGCAGCGTCGGGACTCGTTGCTGGGTCGCGCTCCTGGTCGGGGACTACGGATGTCGGAGCAATGGCAGCGGATCATGCGCCACGCCTTGGCGGTGAATCTCGAAGTGTAGGTGATTGGTCGTGGCATGTCCGGTGCGCCCGACGGCGCCGATGAGCGCTCCTCCTTTCACCCGATCTCCCACCTTGACGAAATTTGCGCTGTTATGCGCATAGATCGTCGTGAGTCCGTTCGGGTGGGCGATCTTGATGACGCGCCCATACGAGGATTGACGCCCGCTGAAGATCACGGTCCCCGCGGCAGCGGCGTGGATGGGCGCACCGCGCGGAGCCTTGATATCCACCCCTCGGTGCCTGCCCCAGAGACCGCGCCGACCGAAGCGAGAGGTGACTGAACCCTGAACGGGCCAGGCAAAACTAACCCGTCCAACATGGGGCGAGTGCTCCGTGCGTGAGCGACTCGCGAGGCGATCCTGGACTCCATGGGCTGCCGCAGCATACCGGTCTGATTCACCGGATGAGACACCGGGGATCTGCCACGCCGCGATCAGAAGCACGAGCGCGGCCGTCTGGCGAAGCCGTCGGTGACCGGCGCGGGCGAGGCGAGTCCGGCGAATCGGGCAAGAGCGGATGTTGTCGAGCCACTGTCTGGTCGCCAAGGTATGCACCGCCCTCTCGTCTCAGCTCAGACTCAGACCTGGCGGCCACATCATAGTGGGCGCCGCCCTGCTATGGAACGAGCAAGAGACGTGCCGGATAGGATTCAGATTGTAAAACTAACCCATGGCACCGCGTAGAAGGTTCCGATTCGTGAAAAGCTCGTGCGTCGCGGATCGGGCGCGCAGAAAGTTCACGGCGGTGTAGAGAGCACCCGAACGCTCACGGGAATCGTGCCGGTGGCAATGGCGCCCAGCCTCCGCGCGGCCGCGTACGAGAGGTCGATGATCCGGCCGGAGACGGTAGGCCCCCTGTCGTTCACGCGGACCTCGACCGAGCGGCCGTTCTGAAGATTCGTCACGCGGACCTTTGTGCCGAGCGGGAGCGCGGGGTGTGCGGCCGTGAGCCGGTACATGTCATAGGGCTCACCGTTTGCGGTGCGCCGACCCTGGTGGCGCTCGCCATACCACGAGGCCTCGCCCGTCTCTACCGTGCCCGGCGGCGCAGCAGGCCCTGTGCTGACGGGACCGCGGGTGACGGGACCGCGGGCCGTCGCGCATCCGGCGAGCGTAGCGGTCAGCGCCACCACCGCGATCCACGACGGCAGGACTCTCACCCCGATCAATGCAGGAACCAGTCGCGAAGACGCCGCGACCACTCGAGGATCCGATCGGACAATCCGCGATGCTCGTCGCACAGCTCGGGTTCGGTGCCGGCGAGAAACGTCTCACGGATGACGAGGGGACAGGAACTGCGGGCCAGCTTGCCGTTGGTCGTATCGATGTCGGCGAAGCTGATGCCACTCGGAACCGCGAAAGCGGGGGCCGGGTAGGCTCCGAGCGCCTGCCTCATGAAGTCGGCCCAGATCGGGAGGGCGGCCTGCGCTCCACTGAGGCCGTGAGCCTGGCCGTCATCGAAGCCGACCCAGACGATGGCGAGAAGGCGGGACGAGTAGCCGACGAACCAGGCGTCGCGCCCGTCGTTGCTCGTGCCGGTCTTGCCCGCTATCTCACCCGAGGTGCCCAGCGACGACACGGAGGCCGCTGTTCCGCTCCGGATCACGCCCTGGAGCAGCGAGGTCATGAGATAAGCTTCGGCGGGGGATATGATGTTCGTCGCGGGCTTGTCCTGGGCGGACAGTACCGGCGTGCCGTCGGCCTGATCTACGGCGCGCACCGCACGGATCGCGTCGGGCCGACCGCCGTCGCCCGCGAACGGGATATAGGCCCACGCCAGTTCGAGCGGCGTGACCTCGAACGCTCCGAGGGCCGCGGCGGGCACGGGCGCCAGGTTCGCCCCAAACCCGAACGCGCGGCCCGTCTCGACGATCACGGGAAGGCTGACGGCCTGGGAGATCCGCACCGTGGCGCTGTTGAGCGATTGCTCGAGGGCGCGGCGGAGGCTCACGCGCCCCGCGTAGCGCTCCTCGTAGTTGCGGGGGCTCCACGGCTTGCCGTCGACCATGACGGTGAGGGGCGCATCGTTGACCATGGACGCGGCCGTGAATCGGGGTTGGCCGTCGCGTGGGTGCAAAGCCGCCAGGTACACGAAAGGCTTGAAGGCGGAGCCCACCTGCCGTCGGGCCAGCGTCACACGATTGAACTGGCTCGTCTGGTAGTCACGGCCACCTACCAGGGCGCGGATCTCGCCGGTGGCGGGATCGACCGCGACCAGAGCGACCTGGAGCCGGGCACGCGGATCTTGGCGGCGGAGCCGGGGAAAGTTGCTTTCGAGCTGGTCGAGCCCGCGCGCCACCGCATTCTCGGCAAAGCGCTGGAGCGGGATGTCGAGGCTGGTGGTGACTCGGGCGCCGGAGATGGATCGTTCCTCGAGCTCCTGGCGGACGTAGTCGGAGAAGTACGGAGCGGCCTGGCCGGGCCACGGTCGCGCGGGAGCGCGCACCGGGTCCCGGCGCGCGCGCTCGTACGCCGCGGAGTCGAGCATGGCCAGCTCATGCAACCGCTTGAGAACGACGTCGCGCCGCTCGCGCGCCCGGTTAGGATTCAGTACCGGCGAGTACGTGTTTGGCGCACGCACCATCCCGGCCAGGAGCGCCGCCTCGCCGGCGCTGAGCTGGTGAACCTCCTTGGAGAAGTAGACGCGCGCGGCTGCCCCGACCCCCCGGATCGCCAGGGGACCGCGCTGGCCGAGATAAATCTCGTTCAGATACGCCTCGAGGATTTGCGGCTTCGAGTACCTCCATTCGACCAGAACGGCCAGCCAGGCCTCTTGCAGCTTCCGCAGGATCGTCCGCTGGCGGGTCAGCAGTCGGTTCTTGACGAGCTGCTGTGTGATGGTGCTTCCGCCCTGCACCCCCCGTCCGCCGCGAAGGTTGGACCATGCCGCCCGCGCGACGGATCGCACGTCGAGAGCACCGTGCTCGAAGAACCGATGATCCTCGGCGGCGAGCACGGCGTTGACGAGGGCTTTCGGCGCTTCGGCGAGCCGGATCGGGCGATAGTCCTCTCCGGTCCCGTCGCCCATGCCTGTCAGCACCTCACCCTCGAGGGCGGCGCTCTCGACGTCCTTGCCGTCGCGGGTGACGCGCGTGATGCGCTCTCCGCGAGTCTCGAGACCGATCTGTCCCTTTCCATCCCGCGGGAAGATGTTCCACCCGGTAGTGGTTCGGTGAAACTGTCCGGGCGCGGTCGGCAAATTCCGGGTCTCTGCGTATCCAAGGCGGGCGAGCGTTCCGGCCAAATCGATCAGGCGGACCTGCACGCCTGGGCCCAGCGTTTGTCCGGCGGCGTACACGATCACGGCGCGCCTGGCCTCGACCCGCGCGAACCGGGAGAGCTCGATCGACGAGTAGATAGCCACCATCGTCACTGGAAGAAGGACGAGTCCGGCGAGGCCGAAGGCAAGGGTGGAGGACCTTCCCCACCTGAAGACTTTCATTGAGGTTGAGGCAATCAATCGCCATGCCAGCGCGGACTCGGCCGGGACGAAACCGGGCCCTCCTAAGGTCGCGATTCTGTTCGTCTTCGTGTGAGACACCTGAACAGGAGGCTTCCCTCAAGGACTGATCGGCAATTTCTACACGGCACAGCCAACCATTCTTCTCAGGACCACCAAGGGCGCTCGGATTGATTGGGGGCCTCCTGCTAAACGCCCCTCGGCCCGACGCCCCGCGCTCATGCCGGCGTTTAACGTCACGCGCGACGAGATCGACCGAATGATCGAGGGCGCCGGGATCGCGATTCAGGCCGTCCGGTAGGCGGGAACGGGCCGGGCACGAAGTGATGGCGATTGCCCCACACCACCTCGTGCCCGGCTCTTTTCGTCTAGTTGCCTCCGTGACGCAACGTGAAGCCGAATGACTCGACGTTCACCTGATAGGACGGGCTAACCGGGACGTGGAGATCGAAATACCCACGGCCCCGAGCCGGCACTGTATCGCTGAGGCGCTGAAACACCGTCCTCACCGGCTGACCTGCGGAATTCAGGCCGCTGATCCTCAGCTCGACGTCCTGCGCAGCCTGGCCATAGTCGTTGTAGACATACCCGGTGATCCGGGACATGCCCGCCCGGTCCGCACCTGCCGTCCACTCGACGTGGAAGAACTGCTCGGCGAGGGCGGCGTCTTCATTCATGGTAGCCGCGTCTTGGCCGAACGTCGTTGGATCATCGACCTTGGCGCCTAACGCGACGCCGTGAGCAGCCACGACGATCGCGATCGTAGCGATGACTGATGCGCGGATGCTAAACATGTGCTGATCCTCCTTGAGTCGAGACAGCCTCGCGCTCCTGACCGTTCACCGTCAACCGGACCGGGACGAAATCGGACACTCAGCGGTTTCGCTGCGCCGAGCCCACGCGGTGCTAGACTTCACGGGACGGTTGGAGGTTACCTGGCGGGAGCTCCTCAACCAGTATCAAAAGGAGACACACGATGAGACGGACGCTTTTGGCGATGTTTGGCGTGATGGCGATCCTTGTGGCAATGGGAGTAGGTGTGGCCTCGGCCGCTGACGCCAAAGTGACGCTCAGCGGGAGCCAGGAAGTTCCCCCCGTGACGACCAGCGCCACCGGGAGCGGGACGATTACCGTCGCGGCCGACCAGTCGATCAGCGGCAGCGTCAAGACCACAGGCATCAAAGCCACGGCCGCCCACATTCACGTGGCCGCGCCGGGGGCCAACGGTCCGGTCATCGTGCCGCTCACGAAGGTCGGTGAAGATGGGTGGACGGTGGGACCGGGCGCCAAGCTCCAGGACGCTCACTACCAAGCGTTCAAAGACGGGAATCTCTACGTCAACGTGCACAGCGCTGCCAACCCGAACGGCGAGATTCGCGGTCAGATCAAGCCGTAGTCTCACCCGTCACTGCGTGCCGCCGGGGAGGCGCGTGTCTCCCCGGCCGGCACCGGCGAAGCCAAATGATCCGTGCGCGGCTCCCGATGATTGGCGTTGTCTGCATCCTCGGACTCTCCCCCGCCGGCTGGGCAGAGTCGTCGAAGGCCGAGACGGTGACCCTCATCGGAACCGACTATGAATTCGCGCCGAACCGCCTGACCTTCCGCGTGGGATCTGCCTATCGCCTGCACTTCGAGAACCGGGGCAAGGAGCTGCACGAATTCACGGCGCCCGCCTTTCTGAAGACGGTAGAGATTGCCAATCCCGAGGCTCTGAATTCGGAAGGCACGGAGATCGTGGTCCAGGCCGGCGAATACAAGGATCTCTACTTCGTGCCCAGGCAGGCCGGCCGGTTCCCTTTCATCTGCGCCGATCACGACTGGGCAGGAATGACGGGCGACATCGTCGTCGAGTAGCGCGACCGGGTCCGCGCCGCCCCCCGGCGGGACCATGAGAAGGTCAAGGCCCCGGATGTTCGCCCAAGACTCTCAGTCGCCTCAATATCCTGGTTCGCCAGAATCCGCCGTTTGCGCTCCAGCTGTTGAAGCTGCTGTTCGAGAGACTGCGGAGCGCCGATGCCCCCTATCGGGGGTCTCGGGCGGAGTAGGGAAGTTCGTGTCGAACTTCTTGCTGATCTCCGGCCGCGGCGGCTTGACCCTCAGGGCGATTCTATGAGCGAAGCCGCCTGGAACTCGCAGTAGTCGCGGATCAAGTTGCCGCGCCACCAGCCACCCCGGCGCTCACAGTCGGCCTTGAGCTCGGCCTGGGTGTACGTCGGCGGGTACGGCACGGTGCTACACGCGGCGAAGAGTCCGCACACGCCAGCGCCGAGTAACAAGCCGGCCAGAATCCGCCGGAAGGAACTCTTCATCGCTCTGTCTGGGGCCATCTAGCGTTCGCTCCAGCGGGGCGCTTCCGCCCCGCACCTGTTGGTCGCGTTCATAGCCGTTGCCAGAGCGGCGACATCCCATCACCGGACGGCCGTTCCTCTGCCAATGCTTGGGATGTCTCGGTCCCCGGGATGGTTGCGCGGCAACCGTTGACGCGAGGCGTCTACCGCTCGCTTACCCGGTTATGGAAAGTAACTCCAAAGCGCATCCAGGTGTTCCCGCCAAATCCGCTTGTCTGGCGTGTTTGGCCCGACGGCAGCTTTCGATCGAAGAAACCGACGATCTCGGGGTTCATCGAACCTTGGCTCTTGTTGCCGCGGCTGACCTCGACTATCCTTGACCGCACTTTCAAGCCCTCCACGCCCGAGCTCGCTCCGGAGAAATGGGGGACCCCATGTCCAGCCACACGCCCTCCCGGCTCCCGCTGACACTTGTCGCGGCGATCGTTCTCCTCTCGACGTTCGGCTTCGCCGCTCTGGTCGAGCCGCCGCGAGCCGACGCCCAGCGGAAGAAGGTGCTGAACATCGCGTCCAAGGAGCCGGATAGCCTCGACCCGCACGCAAGCACCCTTGGGCAGAGCCAGGCGATCGCCCGTTTCATGTTCCGTGGCCTCACCCGGTTCGCCATCAAGGATGGCAAGGTCACCACGGCCGAGGTGGAGTCGGATCTGGCTGAGAGCTGGACGCTCTCGTCCGACGGCACGGTGTGGACGTTCAAGCTCAAGAGAGGCGTGCAGTTCCACAAGGGCTTCGGCGAGCTTCGCGCGGAGGACGTGAAGTTCAGCTTCGAGCGCCAGATCAATCGCGCCGCGGGCATGCGGTTCGGCGTGAATCTCGAGGTGATCAAGTCCATCGAGGTCATCG